>SDBT01004930.1_pt1 | contig 22535 bp, 25 predicted proteins | sample 2277101 | NCBI WGS metagenome assembly SDBT01 (sample SAMN10404973, study PRJNA504765) | marine sediment metagenome | isolation source: marine sediment core GS10_PC15, 103 cmbsf | place: Arctic Ocean: Southern Knipovich Ridge | collected 2010 | reverse complement strand
TTGTCTAGATCCTAGTCTCATTGTTCCCCCCATGTGAGTCTGTGACACCTCTGGCATGTAGATTATCGCCGCGGGGTCCGCTTCTTCGTTGAACTCGGCACTGTTGGCATTCGGCATACCGCACAGATTTCGACAAACCTCAACCACTGCCAACTGCATTCCCAGGCATATTCCGAGAAAGGGAACCTTGTTTTCTCTTGCGTAATTCGTGGCAGCAATTTTCCCCTCTACACCGCGCACGCCAAAGCCTCCCGGTACAAGAATGCCATCAGCGTCATGCAAAGTTTTCCATGCCGCTTCATATTGCACACGAGTATTTAAAGGGCTTTCAGAAACAGGTTCCAAATGATCTGCTTTGATCCAGTTGACCTTGAGTTTTGTGTCGAGGTTGAGCGCAGCATGATTTAGAGCGTTTGTAATACTCAGGTACGCGTCGCTGAGGTCCGTATACTTACCCACTACAGCAATTGTACAGACCTTGCCGTCAACATCTCTTTGCAGCGCATCTTGTCTGTCCGCAGCTTCGCGCCATGCGGCCAAGTTGGGGTGGACAGCATCGAGGTGTAAATGCTCCTCTAGTATTTCAGCAAACCGCTGTTCCTCCAGAAGCAGCGGCACCCGATAAACATTGCTCACGTCATGGACCCCCAACACGGAATTTTTCGGCGCCTGGCTGAACATGGCAATTTTACTGCGCACCGAGGAGTCGAGGCGATGGGTTGACCGACACACCACCATATTCGGGTGAATTCCAAGTGAGCGCAGCTCCTTTACGCTCATCTGAGTAGGCTTACTCTTTTGCTCGTTGTTCGCCCCCAACTCAGGCACGAGAGAAACGTGAATGAAACACATGTTTTCAGCACCCACGCGGTATTGCATCTGGCGCAACGCCTCAATAAAGGGCATGCTTTCGATGTCTCCGACGGTCCCGCCGAGCTCTATAATGCAAACGTCTGGATGTCCAGGTTCTCCATCAACAGGCACATGAGCTACACGCGTAATCCAAGCCTGGATTTCGTCTGTGACGTGCGGAATGATCTGCACAGTCTTCCCGAGGTACTCACCCCGCCGTTCCTTTTCTATTACGTTGTTGTAGACTTTACCCGTCGTAATGTTGTTATCCCACGAAAGCTTGATCCCGACAAACCGTTCGTAGTTTCCGAGGTCAAGGTCTACTTCGCCTCCGTCGTCCAAGACAAACACTTCGCCATGCTCAAAGGGGCTCATCGTCCCGGCGTCAATGTTCAGATACGGGTCGATCTTGATGCTCGTGACACGCAGCCCCGCGGACTTTAGCAGCACCGCCGTCGACGACGCGATCACTCCCTTACCCACACCGCTCAGTACTCCGCCCGACACCACGACGAACTTCATCGGCTCTGTATCAGAATAAACAGATTCCATTTGTTTGTCACTGACAAAGTAAATTAGTAATTAATTTTGTCAAAAAAACCCTTACGGGCATATCAATGATCTCTCTCCTCACTGCTTATTGTTGTGGTAGGATATCACCAAGCACCTTTTGCTGAAATGTTGCTAACGGTACATCACCAACCTCTGCATTTGGGTTAACAGACAAGATTACCTGCACAATCTTTTCAGCTAATAGTCCGTACACACGAGCATAGGTTATACTGACATTCTGAGCATATACCAAACTCTTTCGAGTGACATCCATTCGTCGTGCTTCTAAAAGTTTAAGATTAATTAGATCCAACTTTTTGGCCTCATTATATACAAAACTGTAGCGCTTTTGTAGTTGTTCTAAGATATCCTTGAGCTCTCCAGTAACCTCACTTGCTGCTCGGACTTGAATAACAGCCATATATTCTAGTGCGCGGAGTAATTCTAGAGTTACGTATTCTGAGTATTGATCTTGTTGCGTTTGCAAACCCTTTTGAATTGTATTGCACAACTCTGCGCTTTCTACTTTTTCAGAGACATTAATTCCTAAAATCTTTGCCAATTTCACCAAATGTTCCTTTTGATAGTTACTGTTTCGGATTTTGCAGATATTAAGATGGTCAGTCAATGTACTACATAGAGTAAAATCATCAGTGTCAGGATTTATATCTAGACCTAGACTAGTCACTAGAGCTTCTGCCATTCGACGATCATAAGGCTGATCATTTACGATACACAATGGTCGCGCTAGAAGTAACAGAATTACTACTTGACCTGCTGTAGGGCGTTCGACAGGATTTTTCTTCAACATTGTATCAATCACACTATTAATTGGGGCATAGGGGTAGTTGCTAGGCTTTACGTCATTAATCTGGATCTCTTTAGCGATGAGAACAGGATCGTTATTAGTAAAGTTCATAAAGTCTTGCCCCAAATTAGCCATCTGATAAAAAACAACACCCATGCTCCAAATGTCATGAGCTGCACGTAAAGCAAAATCTTGTTCAGAAGGATCCGTCTGTAACTCCACGAGCTCTGGTGGCATGTAATACGCAGTGCCTGCTTTCCCCTTACACTGAGCGTTGAGATGTTGCGAACATGAAAAAGAGAAATCAATCAGTCGGAGTCGATTTGTGGTCGGGTCATAGACAATGTTGCTAGGCTTAATGTTCTGGTGTACAATGCCATGGCTGTGAATATAATCTACCGCTTGTGCGATCTCCGCCATCATCTGTATTAGCTTTGGCATCTCAAAATTGCCCTTATCCATTTGGTCGAGTAAGATTTGTTGTAGACTAGGACCTTGGATGTAATCAGTAACCACGATCAGATACTGACTCGGTGGTTCACCCGGAACAGTTTGTGTAAAGTGACTGTAATAACAGGTAATGAACCGGTCACATATTGGATTACTAGACGTCTGCTGTAATACTTGAGCTTCAGCTTCAATAGTTGCAGGGTTTAGTCCAAGTGCTGATATTTTTCCCAAATCAAAGGTCTTGATAGCAAAAGTTTTGATGATTGGCTTTCCAGTCATCTTATCGTAAATCTGGCGCTGACCTAAATAAGTTGCGCCAAGCTGTCCTTGACCTAATAATTTCACAATCTTGTAGTCATTTACTGTAGAACCTACTTGTAAAATACTCATTATTGTATTACCAACATTTTTTAATGTTCAAAATTGATCCCTGTCTCTGTTTGTACCAAATTTAGTAAAATGGTCAAGTTTAAACTTGTATCAGATATACATTTAAAAGCTATTGTACCTTGGCAACAGATCTTTAGTGAAAACGACTGTGACTATCTAATTCTTGCTGGAGATATCTGTCCATTGACGAATATGGACATTTTGCTACCCTTTCTTAAAGTCATATGTGAGGAAACATCTTTCAAAGGAATATACTTTATATGTGGGAATCATGAATATTATAATAGAGCAGGATTCACCTTTGATGGTTTGTTGGCAACGTTTATAGAATCTACAAAACACTTATGCAACTTTACAGTGCTATATAACCAATCTGTCAACATTGGAGATAACCTACGTCTCTTCGGTGGAACACTGTGGTCTCATATTCCTTCTGGATCAGAATCCATAGTAAACCACCCTATTTATGATGAAAATAGACAGTTGATAACTTGTAACTGGTATAATTGTGAACATTATCGATTTCTACATATTTTAGACATAGAATTGCGCAGAGCTCAAAATGATAAGAAACGACTAATAGTAGCAAGTCACCATGCCCCTACGTTTGCTAACACGCTTAAATCTAGGCATTACAGCAGCCCATACCGATTTTTGTATTGCTCAGCTTTAGATAGGTATTTGTCCAATGACAAGATTTATACTTGGATGTATGGACATACACATGTTAACGCTGATTACTGCACACAAGGCGATACGAGGATTGTAAGCAATCAATATGCTGCAAAGGGCTACGATGCTGATAAAATAGTACATATAAAAGATCTCTACGACTCTTGATATTTTAATTTATATACGATTTTAAAATATCTTATGTAAAAATAATGGCAACAGCTTTAAACCCCATAGATATAGATACTCTCTTTAAAAGAGCAGGAGAAGAATATGGACAGACCGCCGAGACATTTTATATATCCTCAAAAAATTTAGATGGTTTACATTTTGCAGTACTTCCTCCTCGTGATGAATATATATTCTCATTCTTTAACTTTGGTGATGATGATGATGTAACGGCTTTAAATACTATGTGGCATGACCTAAAGATCTTTAAAACTTTTGGATGTACATTGTGTCCTATCCAAAAAGAGGATAATGCTGTTGTAGTTTCAAATACACAAAATCAATTGTATCTTGATCCAGATACACCATCTGTACAAGTGCAAACACAATGGAGGAGTCCGCTCGGACGTATTTATATAATAACTGCTACTGTACCACAGTATTATTATAACCATCTATTATTTGTGTCTGAAGATCACATACCTACATATGGAGTTTTTACTAATAGGTTAGTATTTCAAGATGTTTTTGAATATCTGACTGCTGTATATTCGTCAGATCAAAAAGTAACAGCTGTCTTTAATGGAGCGTTTGGATCAGACATTTTCCATTTTCATCTTCACTTGACGAATCAAAATTTCTTTGTTATCGAATCTTTATGGGAGTCACTCCAATCTGAAATGACTGCTGGACTGGTAGCGCCTACTTATTATAACGTTGTAGATCTTAAAGTAATTCGTGGTGCAGTATTTGCCTCAACAGACATAGGCGATTTGTTTCGTTTTGTGCAAAAGATAGCCATAAATTACATCTCATCAACAGATAGAAAGACTAAAGCCTTGACGGCTAATTTCTCAGCGAGAGAGTTGACTGAGCCAGGTGGTACTCTTCAAATTGTGTACATGGTATTCTTCCAGTGGATAGACTTGAACAGTAATAAACCTGGTGCTGATAGAACTAGCAGATTGGTAGATGGTTGTCAATATTTTCTACTACCACCAGGTTACGTAATAAGGGCAAATTGTTTCAATATAAATCCATCAGATTATGCCCGATTTGAGAATACACTTGCTGCTGCTTTTGATGATGTTTATATGCAACCTGACATAAATGTTATAACTAATATTTTGACAGATGAGATTGATCTTCAAAACTTTTCATACGGAGGTATATCAACTGCTGGCGATCTAGAACTAATGCCAGTCGAAAAAGTATATACTCTAGTTGAGAAATATTTTGATGATTATATAGATAGAGATGTCCCATTACCAGAAGACATACGTCCTGCTATTGAAAGTATACTCCAGACGGGAACCCACTGCTTTTTGGAACAATGTGACTGGGAATATGATGCTAAATACCGGTATCTAATAGGAATGTATGTAGCGACATTAGCTCCTGACACTATTAAGACCTTTCTTAGTGATCCTAGTCTTGAAGATCTTAGAATAGCGGCAAGTATAAAATACCTATATAACTATAATGGAGATAAACAGGATATGATTCAATCGGACTATTTGTATTTTAAAGGCACATTTTTAGCTAGTTTATTGCGGAAAACATTTAATAACCTCATATTGGTCACTGGGGCAGGTGAAGATCAAGGACCTAGCATAAATAAATGGATAGACTTTATCTTTAATAGAATAGGCGAGCCTTCTGCGTCAGGAGTAAATACTATATCCAAGCTGTTGAATGCACCAACTGTTGATTTTGTGATGAAAATTATGCCATTGGCAGATATACCAACGTTTCAAACACAGGGTACAATAGTAATTAACCAAGACAAGCTTGCAGAGTTCCAACATGAATATTTTACCTCACTTCAAATAAATGAGTTGCGTCAGTATATACCAAACTATATCCTTTGTTATGGTGGTTTTCATTGTGGAAGTGACGCGGAATTTGATTGTGATAGTTCTGGTAGCTGTTATATTACTAACGTCACAGGACTTTGTACAGAACCTTTAAAGATGCCCTTATCATACATATTGCTTGAAAATATTAAAAATTCAAGAACCGTGGCTCGCCATATAAAGCTTCCAAACTTGACATACCCTGGAGAGGCCGATGATTATGCTGATATGGCACTCCAAATTTTTATAGCTCTTATCTACGGCTGGGAATTAAAGAATTTTACCCATTATGATTTGCATGTTGATAATGTGATGGTCTATGATTTTGTTAAAAACCCGAACTATCTCAAATTGTTCAAGATTTGGGATGAATATGAAGGGTCAAAAATACCAAAGATTGAAGGTATATATTTTATATACCATGGTTTAGAGTACCCAATTATTATTCCCGCTAAATATTTGTATTTGATTATCGACTATGGTAGTGCATATGTAACAGGTCTTTCTAGTTATCATACATTCCCAGGCAGAGTGCAGCATATCGGTATGACTTCAGATCGTCCCAAATCTGTATCGGACGTGTACACATTTAGTATGAGTTTATTATTTAATATTATAATGTACAAACCTTATCTAATATTTGACGAGGCAAACAGTCAATGGTTGGATAATAAATTGAGTCGTATATTTACTAAAGTGTTACGGGCATACGGGTCTCATTTCAAAGACGTAGAAAAGATAGTAAGAGATTTACCACAAATGTCTGGACAAACTGAACATAGTCGATGGAGGATGTTTAGAGATTATTTCTATGGCGAAGCAAAACCAGGATTTATTGTAAGTCACTTCCAATATCTACACAAAGATTTCGACGAGACATTGGTTGATAATGATTTTAACTCGCCAATAAAAGTTGTGAATTGGATTTATACAAACTTGTATGACTCAGCAGATCTACAAGCTAAACTTTCAAATCCTGATGCTTATGTTTTCAATTGGGGCGGTCCGTATTTACCAAAAGATGTTTTACAAGGTATCCAACCGAACGACAGCATTAAGGAACTTGTTTCTAATCGCAAAGAGCAACAGAAACAAGATATTTCACGGATACGTTCTTTTACCAATCAACTAAACTAATTATGTTATATTCATACCAGTAACTACTGGTATGAACACTATGCGGGGTTCCGCCCCCGCAAGCGACGGAGGCCTTGCGGCCGAGAAACGCGAGCTGCCAAAGTGCAGTTTAACATATCGGTTTGGGCACTTTAGCGAGCAACGCGAGCGGCCAAAGTGCATTATTGAAGATATAGCATACAGTTCCTATAACCGGAATACTCTTGATGCTGCTGCAGACATTCGTGGTTGCGATTTGAGCCATAGCTCATGTACTTGCCGGGATATGCCTGGAAAGCAGATGTATAGTACGGGGCTGCATTACGAATGTAGCTACTACCGATGTAAAAGTCGTCATCATCGTCATCTTCATCTATGCGCTTGGTCTGTTGCATAAAAATAAACGCTAGGACTGCAAAGAATAGCGCCAAAAATACAATTGGTGTGTTAAAACAATCGCTCATTACAAAAACACAAGAGAAAATTAAAACTTGCTATTAATTTGGATGTGTAGGTAGTTATTACTTGACTAGTCAAATGAGAATAATTGTTTCAACCCAATCTAACATTAACCTGTAATTGTCCTTTAATCCATCAATCCACTCAAAATTGTGGGATTGATGGATTGATCATAATTTCTTAGTAAGATGGTTTATAAATTCTTGCGTCAGCTCATTATCTTGCCCAGAAGCAGCTTCATTACAAAGACGGAGGGTATCTTGCAAACGAATAGACTTTGTTAATAATTCTGGAAGATTAGAGTTACCAGCTGTCCCTCCTTCAGCTATTTCAGCTACTTTTTGTTGAAGAACTTGATATTCGCTATTAACTAGCTCGTTATTCTTTTCCGCTATAGACTGGAAAAACCGCTGCGTGAGCTTTTTTCCATAGGGATCCTCAACAATCTCACCATTTTCTCCACGATACTTTAGCTTTTTGCGCGATCTATCTGTACACAACACTCTGTCTTTAAATGGATAGTTGTTAGCAAAGTCTGCGTAACCTTTAGCCCCGTTTAATATAAAATCCAAAGTCAAGTGTTCAATATGCTGTTGTAACTCTTCGTCAGTAATTGGTGGCAGGTTATTAACAACTACGTTGCGATTAACATTACCTACCTTATTAGTACTCATCATCATCACAATTTGAGATTGTAATTGGTTTATCTGCTGAGACAATTGCTGATTCTCAGCATGCAGTACTCCTATACCAGTAGCCGGAGTTTTTGTAGGAATATTACATCTACGCACGTGCTGATCATATTTATCGGATCGTAGATACACTTTGCCACAATGTTGACATTGATATCGCGTCTTTCTACAAGCTTGACCCTGAAGTTTTAGACAATATCGGGCAGTTTCTTTATGGGTTCTAAGTGATGAACCTCTAGTAAATTCAGTACCACAATACTCACATTTAATAATCATAACGCTAAACTAACAGTTTATCCCTTTTAAGCGGTTGCAGGATTTAAGGAATTTCATTAAATCCTGCGCGGTATAATCGTCCCTGTATAAAGATTGACAAAGTGCTGCAGGACATATGCAGGATTTAACGCTCGTCGTTAAATCCTGCACTGGTTATTCGTCCCTGTATAAAGATTGAAAAAGCGCTGCAGGATTTATGCAGGATTTAACGGATTGCGTTATTTCCTGCAGTTTCGAAACGTCATTATATCAGGAATAATTAGGGAGGGTTACTCGAAAAAATTATATTTTATCAAATTTTCAATCAACACACAAAATAATGTGTGTTGACTCGATCTCTCTGAAATTAGAATTTATTCCTGTACCCATGAGATATCATTTCCATCAATGAGTCAGGGAAATGATCCCGAGCTCTGAGTCTAGAATGTGTGATCTATCTATCCTTTTCAATTGGCCTGCTGGCGAAAGAATTCCCCGGGCGAATGAAATCGGTCTGTTAAAGGGCAAAGTGTATCCGTTCGAAACACGACAGGGGGCTTTTTCAAGGCCAACTCATTACTATGAAGCATTATTCGACCCCTGGCCATGATTTTAAATGTGCAGCGACCTTTGAATCTCTTCTGCTCGCTGTCGACGTGACACCCCCTTTTCGAAACAGGTGACCATCAGCCACCAAGCCAGGGACGGTTAAGAATGATAGTTTTTTGAGTCATTTGTACGGTCATTTTGTGTTGTTTTCCATCGACCGTCTATCTATTCGGGTAGCTTAGAGAGCGTGGGTATAAATAGCCAAAAAATTGAATGAAGCTCTTGATGTTGTGTCGAAACGACACAACAGGCTCTATACAGACCCAATCATATAGTTATCAATTTAAAAAAATCTTGACGAATATATAATGTCGTTCCAACAACTCTCAATTTATGACCTAAAAGGCCATTATGACTCTCTTTTCACAGAGATTAACGCTGATCAGTCTGCGGACGCCTTTAAGAACTTTCTTCGATCGGTAGTCTCCGAATTATCATGGGGTCTCCAAGTAGACCTCAACCTATTAGAAAAAGATTATAATGATGATGTTATTTGCAAGACGCGTCACCTTGGCGCTCTAGAGTCCCTGCACCGTGTATTACTTGCTATCGCTGAAGGGGCTAACTATAAGGCTACTAATCATCCTGACTGGTCACTTCTCGCTGGTCGGATTGAGATCCAACGTCTCAAACTTGAGGTCCCAGATACATTCTCGGAGATGCTCAATGAGAACCCTAAAGTGTGGCGCAATGACAAAGACCACGATTATTATGATTTTGCTAATCGCCACACCGAACAGCTTGAAGCAATGATTGTTCCCGAGCGGGACTATGACTTTTACTTTTTCGGTGTTCGAACCTTGGAGAAGAGTTACTTGATGCGACTGATTAATAGTGAACAACACTTTTTGGAAACCCCACAGCGTATGTATCTTCGTATTGCTGCATTCTTGTGGATGCCAAACTTGGAAATGACTAAAAAGTATTATGATTTAATGAGTACCGGTGCTTTTACGCATGCATCACCTACGATGTTCCACTCTGGCGTTGTGCAGGGCTCTCTGGCTTCCTGCTTTTTGCTTAGTATGCAGGACGACTTGGAGAAGATCTTTAAATGCCTTGGTCAGTGTGCAATGATCTCCAAGGCCGCAGGTGGAATTGGTTTGGATATTGCCAATATTCGCCATTCAAAGGTTGGTCATCTTGGACAATCGAGTGGTATCGTACCGATGCTCAAGGTCTACGATGCTGGTATGCGATATGTAGATCAGGCTGGCCGGAGAAAGGGTTCTGCCACGATTTTCTTACAGCCATGGCATATTGATTTCCCAGACTTTTTGCTACTAAAACGTCAACTTGGTGCAGAGGAGCGTAGAGCTCGTGACTTGTTTTACTCAGTTTGGAACTGTGACATCTTTATGGATCGAGTACGTGCTGATACTGAGTGGACCTTATTCTGTCCAAAGTATGCACCAATGTTAAAAGATACCTTTGGGGAAGAATTTGAAAAGTGGTACCTACACTATGAACAAGAACTCCCCCAACAGCTAGGTCATGAGAATTACGTGAAAAAGGTGTCTGCGCGAAATATGTGGAATGATCTACTCACTACACAGATTGAAGCTGGAATGCCATTTATGACTAATAAGGACACTGCTAATTACACAAGCAACCAGAAAAACCTTGGACTGATTCGTTGTAGTAATTTATGCCAAGAAATCATGGAGGTAACTGATGAGAACACTATATCATCATGCAATCTCGCTAGTATCGCCTTGGACGAATACGTGGACATTGTCGATGGTACACCAACTTATAACCATCAACGTCTTGGTGAAGTAGTTCGGATTATCGTTCGCGGGTTGAACCGGGTAATTGATCGAACTTTTTATCCTGTACAGGAACATGACAACAATGGTACTATTATCGGACAGGGTCCAATTAAGAGTACTAATCTTCTCTATCGACCATTGGGTCTTGGTGTTCAGGCCCTTGCAGATGCATTCCTAAAGATGGATATAGCTTGGACTGACCCCGAGGCCCGCGAGCTAAACCGAGAGATCTTTGCTACTATTTACTATTATGCAATTGATGAGTCAGTTGAGCTCGCCAAAGAGGAGGGTGTATATGATGGTTTCTACGGCAGCCCAGCCAGTAAAGGTTTACTAAAACCAGACCTAATTGCCTTGGAGCGCGCTCGTAAAAAGCTTCGTGTGGATGGTATTACCAGTACACACCCTGAATATGCTACACAGCTGCCAGTTCTTGCGGCCCAGTTCCTGGAACAGGATCTGTCATCCAGTTATGACTGGACTGCATTGCGCGGAAAAGTCACAAATTACGGTCTTCGTAACTCGTTGCTGGTGGCATTAATGCCAACCGCTAGTAGTGCACAGATTCGATACAAGAATGAATCCTTTGAACCCTTTACCGCCAATATGTATGTGCGTAGTGTACTAGCCGGAAATCACCTAATTGTCAACCGGTACATGGTCCGTGATCTTGAAGAACTCGGCTTGTGGAACAAGAGCATCGTCAACTTTATCATCAAGAATGAGGGTTCAATTGCCGAGCTCCCTCTAGATCTAGTCGATGAGTCTAAACAACCCCAACTCCAGCGCATTAAGGACAAATGTGCCACAGCTTTTGAATTGTCTCAAAAGCTACTGGTAGATATGTCCATTGATCGTTCCTACTATGTCTGTCAATCACAATCGCTGAACATTCACTGTAAGAATCCTACATTTCGACAAATGACCAGTTTGCATTTTTATGCTTGGGAGAACGCCCTAGCCACTGGCATGTACTATCTGCGTACTGCTCCATCTACCGAAGCTGTCAAGTTTACTGTCGAAGGAGAACTAGATGTTAAAAAGTCTGTGATCTGCACAGATGACATCTGTATCTCTTGTCAGAGCTAGAAAAGAGCTGCGCTCCTTTCGAACCTAGCAGGCTTGTTGCCAATGCGGGGCGAAGGGCAACTGAGGTTATTTGAAGTAGTGGTAAAATCACTATTTCAAACGTTGCGGGGTTTCGCCCTACTTTTAACAAAAGTGGGGCGCAACCCCGCATAAATTGATTATTATTAAAAATAGTCAGTAATAACTATATGGATCAACAAGATTGGAATGAAGTTATCATCCGAGGCAAGCGCACAAAGGAACAGGCCATACGTGAGGGAAACTATGTAGCAGAGAAAAAACGCCCAGTAGACCGGCACGCTCAAAAGTTGGAACAAGAGACTGAAAACTTTGAACATCAAAAAGTCTCGCACAATTTGGCTCAAGCAATTCAACAAGCACGTGCTAGTAAAGGATTGACACGTAAAGAACTTGCACAGCACTTAAATGTCAAGGTAGGAGTTATCGCTGACTACGAGACGGGTAAGGCGATCCCTAACAATGTATTGCTTCAAAAATTATCCCGAGCAGTAGGTGTTATACTCAAGAAGAAGATGTAAAAATTGAATAGTTTTGAGTTGTAAAAGGGAGAAAGAAATGTCAAAACTTGCAATATTTTTGATAGTACTACTCATATTTGTTAGCCCTGTCACCGCAGATGATAGCGACTGTGATTGTGACGAATGTGGATATACAAAAAGTGCTATTTGTGAAACAGCTACAGTAATAATGGATGCTTGCCTTAAAGAAACCCAAGGTAACAGGACGCTATGCCAAGCGATTGTTAGTGAAGTAAATGACCAAACCGAGAAGATTGTTAAAGATGTTTACGAGGCTCATTGGGATTTTACAGGTCTTGGTGGTTGGAGCTGCAATACGCGTGCATTTAACTGGCCCAGTGCATGTGATGACTCTAATTCTGCGGCAGGGGCTGTTCCTTTAGGTATTCTTACTGCAGGTTCAATAGCAGTTAGTAGCTTGGTATTTTAGTTCTATTCAACTTTAAAAAAATTGAATACAACCCAACTAACTAATTAAAGATAATACCATGAACCCACAACAAGAAAAACGGTACGCAAAACTGCGTACAGATCGCTTCTATCTACTTGGCCATGACACTGATAAGGGTAACTTCCGCTACCATATATCTGGTAGCACTAGAAATGTATACACAGTAACAGTGTATCCTGGAACCACAAAGATTTTTTGCAGTTGTCCAGATGCCAAGAGCTGGGCTGCTCGCTCCAAATGTATCTGTAAACATTCGCTATTTATCTTGTACCGAGTGCTCAAGGTGTTTGATCAAACTGATCATCCATTCTTTGATCGGCTATGGTTTACACCTATGGAATTAGAGTGTATTCAGTTGAGTACTGAATACCTACAAGCTCATATTGATGATGCTGTTGTTAAAGATGATCTAACTCTTCGGTTCAAGAATCTCGGGGTCGATGATGACGACGATAAGTATGCACCAACTGTTCGTTTCGATGCGGATGATTTATGTGGGGTGTGCTTTTTGGAACTCGTCGATGATGATCCCACTGATCAGTATATGACCTGTCCTCAATGTAAAAAGGTAGCTCACCGAGATTGTATTCAAAAATGGATTAGTAGTGGACAACAGTTATGTGTGTATTGTCGCCAAGATGTCTGGGGCGGCCTTAAGGCTACGACAAAAGGTGATTACAAAAATTTAGGTTATTAATTTGTCCTTGAAACTAATCGTGAAATCTACGGTCAAAGTAATGACCAACAGGGACCGTTTTTAATACCTTCAACAGGCAGATTAACCAAATCAGCCCGTAAAAGATAACATTGGTGAAAAAAAATACCGTTAAATTATTTTTCTTTGTGTATAGTAATGGCATTCTTCGATCAAGAGATTAGTTTTGATATGGGTCACCTGCTGCTCTTAATTGCACTGGTAGGCTTTATTTTCTTTGTTGCTAACCGTTGTAAATTGTCCTGTAATGGTAAGGAAGGACTCGATGTACAGGGTGGATGCCCTGCTGGCGTTAATGTCCAGCCAGTGCACTGGAAATCCTGCCGATGCCCGAGCTGTGAGGAAGCCGTGTTGCAAAAGGCGCAAAACGGAGAGTTGTATGGTTGCAACCCCAACAACCCTTATGTACCATACAGTAAGGAGGAATGCAACTACCAATACCGTAAGGCTTCACTACACGGATGTGGTGTAGCATAATGACGAACCAAAATTGAAAATAAAAAAGCCTTTAAAGGCACACTAAATCTAAAGTAAGTAATTACTATAGATTTCCAAAATGCAACAAGCTAATATTGATATATTACAAGAGATGGATCCCGCTCAGATTTTTTCACTCACAGGTGATACTAAAGTACAAGAGGTTATTGGTAGACTAAAGTTTATGTCCAAGATTCGGCATGGAGAGAAAATTAATGTCCGAGATCTCTTTGTACGAGATAATGATAGTGTAATGCAGCGCTTCTTGCGTACATTGAGAAATGTGACAACCTATATGTCAGCATCAGAGATTGTAGAATCAAAGGAAGCTACATTAACATTTATTCAAGGCACAGTGAATGAAGCAATCACATTAATTGCAGTCTATCACCGTGATCGTGACGAGTTTAAACAGAGTATTGCTAATATTATTGTAGAAAACTTGGAAGACTCAAAGGCAGGTATACGGAATCTAATTGCAACTTATCAAAGCGACCGCAAATTTATCTCAGAGGCTGAAGCGGTGATCCAGACCTTGGAAGTGCGTATTTTGAGCATGAAGAAGAAAGGTTATATGCCAGGTTTGACCGAGGAATCTTTTATGCCAGCGGTGGATGATTTTGTGGATACTATGAGAGGACCAATACTATTTTCAAGTCCTGCATCAAGTCCTGCAGCGGCCGAGGCGGAATCCGAGTTAGACGATGATCCATTCCTACTACATGAATCATCCGAGGAAGAGTAAAAATAATATTGTCAAGAGTTAATGAATAGTTGTAGTAACGTACCTGTTGAATTAATCCTTGCAACTACTGATCCTAAATTATATGATGCTAAAAACAACAAGTGGTTGTGGGATGGCCAAATGTATTGGGCAGTTGAATGTCTTCCTCACCGTCAAAATACTGTTTCAGATCGTATCGCTCCAAATATTGACCCAAATAAGTACCTCAAACTGAGTAGCAGTCCTACTAAATGGGATTACTGCAACTCTAAACATTGTGGCTCTAATTCGGATTCTATGCAAATTGTTTTTACTTTTAATCCTCACAGTACCGATCCTAACGATTTTTTACAGTACGTGATAGATATCCATTGTCAGGTCACAGACTCTCCTCGACATAATATCAAAGATGCCAAAGGAAATAAGCTATTTATAGACATTGTAGAGATATCCAAAATGAATAAAATACCCTATGTAGAGATATGGATCGCACGTTCAAATGAATATAAGGATTTAACCGTTGTGTTAGAAGCTGCAAAGATGAAACTTATTAGGACGGATAAATCAGACAATACATGGCTTATTGTTGGTATACTGTTAGCTATATTGGCAATTGCATTAATAGTTGGAGGAGTGTTATTTTTTAGGCACAACAAAACTGCTGTTCATACAGTAGAAAGTATAAATATTGGTTAAATAGTCTTTTCAGACTATTTATCTACTATAAGCACTGTCATAATCAAAGTCACGCTTATAAGTGTCATCTCGTGTATGTACATAAGATACTGGTCGGTTTGTTCCATTCATCTCGCCTAGATAATCATAAAAGAAATCATGTGGACGATAGTTATTTCCGTGTTCGAGGTAGCTTAATGGTGTTGCAGTGCCAGAGATTAGATTTTTGTATTCATTTCCATAATACAATCCATGTGTAGAATATTTACGATGAATGCCCGCACAATATCCTGATTGGCAGATTTCGCTGCCTTCACAATCACTGTCTTGACGACAAATACTGGTACCTGGTACTGACGTACGGTACCCATCGCTAAACCAATTGCGGGTACGAATATCTAACCCTTCAGTGGCTGGTCTTAATTTTGGAGCCATGCTATTCAATACACATAACCTTAACATTACAAATACTAAAGAATTAAATACAGAAATTTGATTTTACCAACTTTCTGGATAGATTAAATCAGACTTTATATGTTGCGCCAAATCAAGCGTGCTCAGGAAGCCGCAAACGGTCGGTGGGGCTTGGATCAGTCGCCCAATGATCCGCAAGTCTACATCGCCACATTTATACCACCTACTGGGTCTGTGTACCATGATGGGACATTCTATGCTAATATCACACTTAATGGGTATCCCATGTACCCACCACGAGTGCAAATGACCACCCCAATTTTTCACCCTAATTTTTTACAGCAAGACGGTCAAATGTACGTAGAAGTGTTGTACAGCGACTATAAGATGACTTTTACCTTGCTGGACCTAATGGAGTATATTTATGGTTTGTTTATTAACCCTGATCTCGATTCTCTTTCTCAGTGTAACAGTACAGCCAGTGAGCTTTACAAGAACGATTCAGAAAAGTTCAAGGCTACCGCTCAGGAGTGGACTACAAAGTACGCCATATAAAGGAGTTCTTGCAAAGGCTACCGCTCAGGAGTGGACTGTAAAGTACGCCATATAAAGGAGTTCTTGCGAAGCCTACGGCTTCCCTACGAAGGAAACGCTTTGCGTTTCTGAGTGCAACTCCTTTAAAACCTAGCGAGTTCTTGGGAAGAAACGATACACCCTTCGGGCTAAAACCATATCTTTTAATGGAACTAGTGCTCCATTAAAAGCCTGAAATTTTTTATTGCTAGTATGTAATGGACATTATCAAAGATACGCCAGTAGTTAGATGGTTAGCACGAATATTTTTAATTGTTGTGGTTATAGGAATTATTTGGTGGTTCTTTACCAAGACCGATAAATACGAGTACACAGGTATCCAAAAGTACCGCAAAGATCATACCTTTATTAACCAGCTTATCAAGAATTTTGCTGGACAAAAGAAAAAACCTAATAAGCGGGTTAACAAAACTGAAGAGATCTGTCGAACCATCATCCAAAAGATCTACCATAAACCGTTCCCCAGTGTCCGTCCAACCTTTTTACGAAGTCCAGTGACCAAAAAGAACCTAGAGCTTGATTGTTACAATGAAGAATTACGGATTGCTCTAGAGTATAATGGACAACAGCATTATACCTATACCCCACATTTCCACAAAACCAAGAAGAACTTTTACTCTCAGGTTCATCGTGATGACTGGAAGCGTTCCCGTTGCCGGGAATTAGGTATCCGCTTGATTGAAGTACCCTATTGGGTTATCCCAATCGATCTGGAAGACTATATTGTTAGGGAGCTCAAGAAGAAGGGCTGCTTGTAATTTCTTGAAGCTCAGTAGGTGTCAATTCTGTACATACTAAGCCAATCTCTGTAACTGTTTCATTTTTAACTTGCATGTTAATGGTAAAATGGAACTTTTTCCCAGTTTGTATATATAAACAATCATTAGCAGTTGCTGAAAACACTACAGAGTACCCATCATCGCTTTTATCTACAATGTAGTAGTTGTCAACAATTATAATAGGGTAGTCAATATTAACATAGGTTTCACTGACGTACTTGTGAATTATACGATGTATACGGTCATGCGCATGCGCAGACATGTTTACATCACATAATTTAATTACTTTTAATATTCAGTTTACTTAGCCAAGCAATAGATTAACCTTCCGTTGGAGGCGGTCAGTGGTCTCTTTCACTGCAGATAGTTCTTCCCGAGCCGTATTGCGCTCCTTCCGGTAACGTCTAGCCCGTCGTTCGGCTACTTTGAGAGCATCACGAAGGGCCATCTCCGCCTCTAGACATGTCATGCAGATAGTAGTATCATCTCCCAAACTAGCACCAACTTCTTTCATGTTTCTTATTATGGATCATTATAAAGGCTCATTTCAATTTTTTAATTTTCTTACACAGCTGCACTTTGGCCGCCCGCGTTGCTCGCTAAAGTACCCAAACCTATATAACTGCACGTTGCAGAGCTGCACTTTGGCCGCTCGCGTTGCTCGCTAAAGTGCCCAAACCGATATGTTAAACTGCACGGTGCAGAGCACGCGGAGAGTTTAAGAGACAGCATGTCTCTTAGCAGAGCACGGCGGAGAGTTTAAGAGACCCGCTTACCGAAGCGGACCACGGAGGATGCGCTAGCGCATCCTTTTTGATCTACTTTTGTTAAAAGTAGGCATGTCTCTTATTTGCAGAGCACGGCGGAGAGTTTAAGAGACAGCATGTCTCTTATTTAGTATTGGTCGTATGGGAGATAGTTATTATATCCAAGGTATTTTTTAATATTATTTATTCCTGACCAACTACACATCGTATTCCAATTACTATTTTGTGGGTCAACAACAATGTAGATAAGTAAATTGGTGTTACCATGTCGGCAAGAGTTTTGGAGATGGAGAGGACAATAAAATCCAAACAACACGTACACATGGTCATATTCATCAAGTTTGAAATGGTTGTAATTATCATGAATCATTAAAAGTAAAGTTTCGAGTGCTTTTATGTATGGGTTGGAGATATGACTGTGCTGTATAGATTGCCGCAAATTAAATATCGACGCACAATAATCTCTGTAATAAAAGTGCATCTCCGCACGTTCATCAAGATATTGCTCATTGCGTTGCGTCGCACAGCATTCTCCTTCGACATACTCCTTATCAAGTGCTTTAGCGATCTTGGGGAATTCGTTTTGCAAACAGCTGTCCATCTATATTAATCAAAGATTGTTTTAAAGAGTTTGAGGTAATCTGTAATGGACAATAATGAAGAGAACCCGTTAAAAAAATTATTTTTTAGTCCTTATATATGGTGGTTTGGAGTTATTATGATCGGGCTATGGTTATTTTGTTGGGCTGCCTGGGGCGGGAGCATAACCACTGCTACCCCAGGCCCCGCTAACGAAGCGGGGTTGGGGATCAATCCTCCTAAACGCTAAACAGTTTTGTTGCTGATGGAGACCTCAGCGATAAATCAATTAATGAATAATATTTTTAATCACGAATTTTGTTCGGAGCGAATCTCTAAAACTGAATGTATCAAGCGCTCAGCACATGCAAAGTATCCTGTTCGTCATGTCTACCACCCGCAATACGATCCCGGTGATTACAAAGTACGAGCTTGCAGCTCTGCTCTCCGAGCGCGCAGCCGAGATTGCAGATGAGCAACCTATTACTATCCAGAACCCTGGTACTACTAACCCTGTGGAGATTGCACGGTTGGAGTTTAAAGCTGGTAAGTCTCCGAAGAAAGTCAAACGCGTTTGGCCTGATGGCACGGTTGAGATCTGGGCCCTTTCGGAGCTCCAAGTCATTTAAGTTCGCGGAGCTTCACCAAAACTAAACTGTAAAATTGAAATTACTGCGTACGGACAATACTAAAATTAGTCTGCTAATTATGTCCGAAGCTGCCGCTGATTCGCTCCATAGCCTAAACCTTAACAGGCTATACAAGATTTACACTACGATCCTTGAAATGCTCGGGGATCGGAGCTACACCCCACTTGAGGAGAAACTGTCCAAGTCTGAATGGATCAGTCGTTATCTAGGTTTTCTTGCGGAGCTCGAAGATGATTCCAACGAACTGGACGTATTCGGGGTCATTGACAAAATGACTCTAATGTTCAAAAGAAACAATAAGCAATTGCTGGTGTACTTTCACCCCTTGGACTCTAAGCTGTGTCAGAGCGACATGAGCTACATTCGTTCTTTGATGAGCGAAAAAAAGGCTCAGCACCTCGTTCTGGTGGTTAACAACAAGGCAACACCCAAGGTTTCCAGCGTTCTGGAGATTTTGGGTCACAATGCCCAACTTTTCAGTGAAGAAGAGCTAATGTTTAATGTGACACGCCATCAATTAGTACCCAATCACACTTTGGTCACTGGTGATGAACGTGAACAGATCCTTCGTACTTATGCTACACTTCCTGATGGCAAGCAGCATCTGGATCTCCTCCCAGGAATGTTCACCAACGACGCAATAGTCAGGTATTACAACTATAAGGTAGATGACCTGATCTGCATTGAGCGACCGCGAAAGGACGGCTTTGTGGATCTTAGTTATCGAGTAGTGATCCACCCGATCACCGAAAAGGACAAGAAGGGTACCTAAGTCAGTTTTAACGGTGGTATACTCGCGAGGCAGAGCCTCGCTCCGTCGTTGGTGGGGGCGGAACCCCACCGTATACCACCACTAAAACAATTTACCACCGGCGGCGCCAAGGTCGCCGTGGATGCCCGCCGTATCCTCCGTAAGGAACTGCTGCATATCTAACGTAGGGCTGACGCGTGTAACGATCCCACCAATAATAATCGGTAATATCGGTTGGATATACTCCGCTTCGCTGGGGAGTCATAACGTAGGTAGAGGTCCAATATTTCTCCTTGGTAGTCACTATCAGCAGTACCGCTGCAACTATAAATATGATAATATACAACGCTATCATTATGTGCTATCAATATTTAAAAATGATTATGCTCAAGGACTGTATACAAGTTACAATGAGTAATTGCGACTGTAAATGTTCTAAATGTAATACAAAGACTGTTCAGGACCGCCGCAAGTCGGGGCGGATGGAGGACTGGACGTTTACGCTCCGGGTGAGTGACATAAAGTTATTCAATGTGACCCAAAGGTGTGATCAGGCACGTGTCAAGGTCAGTTTTGACCATGAAGGCCTTACAAAAAAGTTGCCTGATGGGAAAACAGAGTGGGAAGATGTGCAGCGCAATCGTTACTACTCACAAAACGACGGATACCGCTTACATGGTTCATGGAGTGACGTGCTATGCATACAAAACAACCGATCGGAAGTGGAAGGTGTAATACACTGGTTAAAGACTCACTTTATCTACCTGAATCTTGAGTTGAAAACAAGCGGAACCAAAAATGTGCAGCGTGTGCAGCTCAAATTATCTTATTTTGACTGTGCGACAGGCACTGTGTCGCACTTGCTCCCAGTGTGCTACGAGAACGGCAAGCGCGCTGCGACAATGCACGTCAATATCGCATTCACAGAAGTATCTGAAATCAGCGTACATTTTCACAAAATACAGTTCCGTGACCTAAAGCCACTAAATCACAACAAGGTACAGAACTTGCACCCATATCTCAAGTACCAGTTTTCCAAGAACTGGCCTGCAGTCAAAGAGGGGCGTATAAAGGCGGTACACAGCGAGATACGACACCGATCACTCGCTCCTGAGTGGACTGATTTACCGGTGCTGTCATTCCGTACAAGTCTTACACAGCTGCTGAGACATAAAATCATTGTGCACGTTATGCACCACGGTAAGACTCGGAACCGACAAGTTGCAACTGCGAATCTGATCTTTTCTACTCTCATAAGAAAGGGGCGCAGATTCACTGACAACACGAAGATCGGATTTTCTGGTTCACTACACGATAATGACGGCAAGACACACATCTCCGGGTCACTGCACCTCACTGGATTACCACACTTTGCACAGGTTGTTAAGATGAACAACTCCAACGTCCCCATTCGAACTGAAGAGGGCTTGGAACATGCTAAACCCTTGATCAGTTCGGTCATGCTGCCAGAGATCCCGTTCGTGCACTACGAACCAGAGCTCAAGAAGGACTCCTCAGAGGACAGCTCAGATCCATCGAGCGGAAGCTGCTCGGCAGAGAGCTCAGAGGAAAGCTCAGATTCATCCGACACTTGCTCGTCTATCGAGCACAAACTAGTAACATTCACAGATTTCACGCCCGCAGGGCCTGATCCTGACTTGTGTAAACATAAAGATGCTATGATAGAAAATGTTGCGCAACAGACTGGTATTAACGAGCTGTTACCGACTAACCCATTCTGGGCTTGTTATAAATTTTAAAATTCTATAAACTGTACAGTTCATAGAATTATTATCATCCTTCAGTATCTTTTGTTGGCTTTGGTTGACGGTGTACAATTCCCGGTTGGGTTTTCTCTATTTCATGTTGTTGTATAGTACCATCTTGTATGCGGAGTTCCGTCTCTGCAACGCTTTGAGGGGGTTGCTCGGTATCTCCATCAGGCGACGGAGTTTCGCCCGTCATAGCATCAAGGAGTCCAGTCACCTCTGGAGGTAGGTCTTGACCTCCAGTTAATCTAGTAACCTGGTCCATGCTTTGATTGACAAAATTGCGAATTTGAGCCGCCTCTTCACCTCCCTGGGGTGTTGCCTCACTGATTACATTAGTGACAGTACCCATAAGACTACGAATATCCATTTCACCACTGCTAAACTTTGTTTGGAGATCACCCATAAACTTTGTGAAGAATCCTGATTGCATCATGCTACTCATCATCATCATTGGGTTGGCACCTTCCTCCATATTCTCAAATTGGTCAGTCATCTCTGTGAGTGTATCCTTGATAAAATTCCCCTCGGTAGTATCCGGGAGGTTCAGATCGAGCTTTTCACCATCATCACCATCGTCTTCAGAAGTTTGCTTAAGAGTCTCTAATGCTTCACGTCCCTGACGGGTACCAATATTCATCAGTGAGTAAATAGTCATCAAATGTTGATGAACGTGCTTGTGGGCATCTGTTTCAGTCTTGGACAAAATTCTTCCAACGTCAAGATAGATACGGTCACTATAACTGATACGAGCAACAGTAGCCAAGTTCTTACTTTGAATGTACTGTGGATTGGAACTAAAAAAGGTGCGAAAAGCGTTAATATGGCGATCTACAGCAGTAGTATCACGAAGTGTAGTTCGCGCGACAAGTCGGTTATATAAAGCGACTGGCTTGTACTTTTTCCCAAAT
>SDBT01004929.1_pt1 | contig 22537 bp, 22 predicted proteins | sample 2277101 | NCBI WGS metagenome assembly SDBT01 (sample SAMN10404973, study PRJNA504765) | marine sediment metagenome | isolation source: marine sediment core GS10_PC15, 103 cmbsf | place: Arctic Ocean: Southern Knipovich Ridge | collected 2010 | reverse complement strand
TTCATGAACATAAACCCGATAAATCTACAAAATTAACGTCTCAATATATGACTCGCTACGAATATTCGGAATGCCTTAGCTATAGAGCAATTCTTATAGCGGCTGGCCATCCTCCTCTTGTCGATTGCAAAGGAATCTATGATCCTATAGAGATTGCTAAACAAGAGATTCTTTCAAGAAAGGTTCCTCTTGTCATTGTTAGAACACTTCCAAATGGAACAAAAGAACGATGGGCAATAAAGGATATGAATATTCGTGATTATTGATATGCTAAAATAATTACACTGAATAAAAATGTTATTTATCAATAGACTTTCCATATTTTATAAAATATGGAAAAGAATATCGACCAAAAGTTTTTGGTTATAGTTATAGAAGGCGTGATAGGATCGGGGAAATCGACTCTAATTAAGAATTGTCTTATACCCCTCCTCTCTAACAAAGGATGGAAAATCACTCTTGTAGATGAACCTGTTGAAAAATGGGAAAAAGACGGTCTTTTGAAGAGATTCTATGATAATCCAAAGAGATTCGGCTATCATTTTCAGACAAGAGCATTTGTAGATAGGGTTCGGGAATCTCAATTGCAGTATAGAAAGTACAAGGATGTTACAGATATCTTTATTTTAGAGAGATCTGTATTCTCAGATGTACTATTTATGAATTTACTTTATAAAAGCGGTACGGTTCAGGACTTTGAGTTTAAGGATTATGAGGAGTGGTGGAAGATGTGGACCGAGGTGATGCCCTTTCAACCCGATCTGTTTATTTATCTAAGGCCCGATTTGGACATAGCCATGGGGAGAGTTGAGGAGAGATCAAGGAATGGAGAGGAAAAGGTTACAAAGGAATATCAGGCAAAGCTTTTAAAGGAGCACGACGACTTTCTTGGAGGAGAGTTTGTAACAATCTCAAAGTCCCACTTTGTCCCATGTTATCATTTATCTACAAACGCCAACTTTAAGAACGACTCGAAATGGCAAGACGAGATTGCCACAAAGATTGAGACCAAGATTAGAGAGATTCAACAGTCAAAGTTTAAGTGAATATCAGACACGATTCATCATATTCATCATATTCATCAGACAAAGTCTGATGAATTATGTCTGATGAATATGAATATGATGAATCTCCTTGGTGCGACAGACACCAAGTCTGTCTGTCTGTCCCTGTCCACCGCGACAGACAGATGGTGATCGGGTGGGGACAGACAGACGACAGACATTGTCTGTCGCCGACTTGGGAAAACTGAGATTTCGATCCATCATTTCATTCAAAGAGTACACAAAAGTGTAATTCAACAAGAATGTTAAAAAACGTAAAAAAATGGACGGTAAAGCAACTTGATGCATACATTGCAAAACACAAGATCCCCATGCCCAAAGTAAAGGGCACCCTTCTCAAGCGTCACAAGGTGGCTGCAGTAGAAAAGTATATGACAAAGTCATCTCTAAAGACGAAGAGATCGCTCTCAAAGTCTCCCAAGTCTTCTCCCAAGTCTTCTCCTAAGACTTCTCCCAAGTCTTCTCCTAAGACCTCTCCCAGGTCTCTCCCCAAGAAATCCAAAGGTCTCCCAAAGGATTGGACTATTCCTCAACTCAAACTGTTTCTTAGAAACAATAGGATTCCTTTCCCAAAGTCCGGATCCGGAAACGGTAAACGCGTTGTTAAACGCGATATTGTGAAACTTGTTGAGAATTTTCTTGCAAAAGAGACGGATGAAAGTTCGTCTACAGAGACCTCTAAAGAGTCGATCTCCTCGACCGAATCGTCGGCATCCGAGGAGGAAAAGTCGGAAACGAGTGCTCAAAGTTCAGATGAGCCTCATCTGGATGATGAGCCTCATAAAGAATTTATGAGTAAAATTCAGGAAAAGATTGACGATACTATTGCTGATGCATTTTTCCAGATAGAATCGTCTGCCCTTGTGGACAAGATTGCGGACAGGGTTTTCGATCTCGTCATGCCAAGAATTAAGGAATGCGTCATGAAATTGATTAAAGAATCTTCAAAGGAATCTCTCCCTAAATATGATGAAGAGTTTAAAAGACTTGGATTCCCAAAGGTGGAAATATTTACCACAAAGGTGGTAATGGCCGATTCTGGAGAAATTATTCTTGGTGAACTTTTGAAATCAAAAGGGATTACGGAGGATGATATCAAGAGTATGCTAGATAAGGAAGAGGGGGCATTTGGAGAGATTGTTATAGAGGTGGTAGATGGTAAAGTTCACATTATCGAAGATCAAAGAATTTCTTTTAAAACGCTTAAACCATCCGGTCCTCCATCTCTTCCTAAAAAGATAAAGGAGGACTATCTTAGTGAGAAGTCAAGAGAAGGAGGTGCTCTTTATCCATCCGAGGTGGAAAAGATGATCGAAGAAAAACTCCTCAAAGAGTCTAAACGCCTAACAAAGGACGAGGAAGGGATGGAGATTGAAGAAAAGAAAGAGACATTGTGGGAGAATGGAAAAAAGGTTGAAAAGGGATTAACAGACGACGAGGAAGAGGACGGAGTAGATAATGTGATTGAAGACGAGGAGTCCGACTTAGGTCTAAGTGAAGTTGAGGGGGAGGAGCTTGAGGAGGAGAAAGAACAGAGAATGTCTATTTTGAAGAAAGGCTCTGAGGAGGAAGTTGTGCTCATCTCTTCAGAGAAGGAGGTGGACATTGTGAAGACTACGGAAAAAGCGATTGAGGAGACTCAGAAGGAGGAACCAAAGGTCGATCGAGAAACCCTTAAGAAATTCTTAACGGATGTTCTTAATGATGATGGTGAAATTGATCTGAATCTACGAACATCGACGAGTTTTTTATTCTCACATATCGAAAAACTTGAAAACCTCTTGAAAATCTATCCTAAAGTGAAGGAGGAGGTTTTGGAGGAGAGACGTGCTAAACAGAAGAGAGTTACATTTGTGGGTAGGAGAAAGAAGGTGATGAAAGCGAGAGGTGATTAAGCAAGCATAGCATCCTCATTTCGGGAGATGCTATGCATCCTCATTTCGGGAGATGCATAGCATCTCCCGAATTACCGATCCCTTAGTTGGTCAACGACATCCATTGATTATGGGTTAATCAATGGATGTCGTTGACCAACTAAGGGATCTTGCGTATGGGGTCTGTTCCCGACCATGGGGAAAACTGAAATCTGGACTTTGGAGTTTCTTGGTTTATCAACCTACTTTGAAAATGGTTTTTATTACACTTGTTAATTTTAATAAAATTAACAAAGAGCTAGTTAAAATTACATTCTTATGTTGTAAGTCTTATATTACAACTAACCTTACATTCAATAAATCGGTTGATATTTGGTGTCCTTCTTGCTCGTCTAAACATAATCTTATGTGGGATAGTAAATATGGGCTAGTAGCCCTTAATGGGTTTAGCGAAGGCATTCTTTCACTAGCACCATTCCTGAATGAGGACGAGATTAGTGGGTGACGAGGAATATTCGGATTAGAAAGGAAATACAGATCCCTTAGTCGGTCACTATCAACGTGACCGACTAAGGGATCTATGCGTATAGGACAGACAGACAATGTCTGTCCCGTCGGAATTAAGGGGACAGATGCCTGTCCGTCTCGGTCAACTCATGTCTCACTGTCATGGACAGACCGAGGGAAAACTGAAATCTGGACTTTGGAGTTCCTTGGTTTATCAACCTACTTTGACAAAATAAAGTAATCGTTATAATATCAATCGTATCAAGTTTACCCAGTTATTAATCGTATCAAGTTTACCCAAGTTATCATGGCAAGAACAAAATCAGTAAAATCTAAAACCAAGTCGAGAGCCCCTCAAAAAAAGGCTGCTCCCGTAAAGAAAATCGTTATCCCTACGGATAAAACATTAGGAAAGTGGACCACCGCCGAATTGAATGCTTATATTACGGAATATAAACTTCGAGTTCCAAAGGATGGAAAAGGTACTGGAGCAAGTGGAAAAGTTGTGAACAAGGATCTCAGGGAGGTTGTTAGTAATCACCGTGGTAATTCACCACGCAAATCCCCAAAGTCTTCCCCCAAGAAAAAGCCCACTAAAGCGAAACCTTCCACAGGGAAGACCACTTTGAAGACCACTTTGAAAAAGACCGAGGAAAAGGTGGTAAGCAAGTGGACTCGTAAAGAATGCGAGGACTACATTGAGGAAAACGATCTCGAATCGGAGGTTCCGGAGAATGGAGATGGGAGTGGAGTAAAAGGAAAGGTTGTGAACAAGGATCTTCAGGGAGTTGTCCGCGAACATAAAAAGTCCTTAGAATCTCAAACGAAGGCTACCATTTCGAAGAAGACCACAAAGTCTCAAAAGAAGGTGGCTAAAAAGGTGGTACCAAAGAAGACTTCTGCAAAGAAGACTTCCGCAAAGACTTCTACAAAGTCCTCCTCAAAGTCTACAAAGGTGGAGAAAGATCTCTTAGACGCATTTAAAGGATTATCGGAATTGCCGGATTCTTTAAAGAAACTTATAGATGAGTATCTTGCGACTCAAATTCCTATCCCTATCAAGAAGTATAGCAAGGAAGAGGATAGCGAAGGAGAGGCGGGAGATTCTACGGAAGAAGAAAGTGGAGATGAAGTTAGTGGAGATGAAGTTAGTGGAGATGAAGTTAGTGGAGATGAAGAAAGTGGAGATGAAGTTAGTGGAGATGAAGTTAGTGGAGATGAAGTTAGTGGAGATGAAGTTAGTGGAGATGAAGTTAGTGGAGATGAAGTTAGTGGAGAAGGGAGTGGAGATGAAGTCAGCGAGGACGACGAATAGATTTACATCCTAAACTTACCCCCATTATCCATCTCTGAGAGGTGTGATTTGGGGGTAAGTTGCGTTTGTCGATAGGAAGTTACGTATTGAGTGGGCTTCCACTCAATACAAGGGAAAACTGAGATTTAAAATTATCTCACAAGGAATATCAAATAATCAAAGATGGAAGATATCTGTAAATACAGAATTCCAGGACACAAGAACAAACTTCCAGAGACCCCCAGAGGGGAATATAGTTACCATGGCGGCAGTTACGTGGTTAAAATTGAAAACGGACATATATTTGTTGCATATGACCCCTTACAAATTGGAGTATTCAAAATTGTGGGAAATGTTGTTCATTTCCTTGATTTTGGGATGGCAAAGTATAGTACACCCTATCAGGGGAACCCCATAAATCTTAAAATCTATAAAAGATGTTCAAATTGTTGCAAAGGCGTAGTATGCTCTAATGTTTTTTCTTGATCGAGTTGCGTTTACCATTCACGTGAAGTTTTACTATTCAGTGAATGGTAAAACATATTCAGTGGTAAAACTGAGATTGTGGATCGAGGTGTCCATATAAAAGTAATAATATGAATACACAAACATATAATATCTTGATTATTGGTGCTCCAAATACGGGTAAATCGGTATGGCTTAAAAAGCTCAAGGACGGAATCTTTGTAAAGGAGCATGTTCCCACTCCCATTCTTCTCTCCTTAATCTCATCCCCCACCATGTTAAAATTTAACACAACCAAAGGAGAATTTATCTTTAATATTAGAGAATTGACATTCTGTAAAGTATCTGATATCTTTAGTTGCGAAATTGTGATAACGACGAGCGACGCGGTAATCAAAATGTGCTCTCTTATAGATGATAAGAGTCTTAATATTTTGGAATTTATTAATGAGCAGAATTACTCTAATGTCCTTGTTAACGTGGCGAGTAAACTGGACCTATGGGAGCTTGGCAAGGATGGTCATGTAAAAGAGTTTGACGGAATCCCAATCTCGAGCTATAGCAATAGTAATATTGCACGTCCATTCTTAAAGATACTTGAGTTGTTAGGACACGAAGATGTGGAATTTACATCGGAACCTTTGAAGGAAGCCCCATCTCCATCTCCATCATTAAATGTTCTCTCCCTTTGGGAGAATGAGGCGACAGAGGCTATGAATACGCCTTTATCTGATGATGTCTCGTAAACGTAATTAAAACTAAACTTTATTAAATAACCCCACTCCTTGTTGGAATTCGCCAAGGAGTGGGGTTATTTTCGTCACAAAGTTATAGAAAATCTGAGCCTCGATCCTCCAGGGAAAACTGAGATTTTGGTTTATCAGTAACTTTAAAGAGAAATATTATGTCTGAAAATTGTCCAAAACATTTACCGGCTGCATTGCCTATACCTGAAAATTTTAATCAAACTACCAATACCATTTATTCCTCTGCTATCAAAAATAATTATATTTATATAAGGATTTATGGTCGTTATGTTTCCATATTTGAGATAGTGAATGGAACTGCTCACTATCTAGGAATGTCGGAAAAGTATTCCACAGAAACAAGTGACCATTCTAATGATAATCCTTCTCTCAAAAGAGGAGAAGGATCGGGATTATCCCCCCGAGTGGGGGATAATCTAAAGTCTTATAATAGATGTCCAGAATGCTGCAAAGGTATGCTTTGTGCCAATCTTTTTTCGGAATAATCCTTCTCCTCTTTTGAGAGAAGGGTCGGGATTATCTGAGATAGGATAATCATAAACTTTGGTATGCCAATCTAGTAATAAATAATAACCCCACTCCTTGTCGGAATTCGATAGGGAGTGGGGTTATTTTCATCATTGACAAAGTCAATGTCAGACAGGCATGGATAAAAATGAAATAAAATTTAGCAATGCGGGATATAAAACAAACAATGTCAAACCTTAATAAATGCAAGTGTTGCAATATAGATATAAAAAATGTCAACAAGTTGATAAAAGATACCACTGGTAAAGTCACTATAGAAAACAAAACTTCAAAGGATATTATTCTGCACTGCACAGTGTGCAATTTAGAGCCAAATTGTATACTTGAGCCTGGAAAAGTTGTAATGCAAAATGTCGACCAAACTTATTTTCCATCCATTGCATTTGAAGAGGAAACATTTAAAATAATGGAGGGAATTTATCCATTCTTAGCGGGATCTCACTTAAGAATAATAGAGGACTGTATCTTTGATAAGTATTATTCCGAATTGGTCTTTAAGGACAGAGAGGGTCTTGTTAGATTGGAAATGAAAAAAGTGCATGCCAAGAAGTGTTATATTGTGGTTTTTTCTAGAACAGATGGAAGACAATTAAATTCGGCAGATCATATCCAATTTGTATTTTTTAGCAAAAGTGCGGCAAGAAATAAAGCCGCATCGTTTACAAACGATTTATTAGGAAGAGAAGTGCTAATGGAATTTCCTGGTATCAACGAATACACTGATAATAAAGCAGGCGTGCGCGTAGGTGTCGTTGCTGCAAGAATCTTTTCTTAAAGATATACCAATGGTGGTAGCTAGAAATCAACATTCTTTTAGCATTGCTAAAAGAATTTATCCGCCAAGGAGGTTATTATTTCGTCATTGACAAACAATTTGTTGACAAATTTATAAAGTCGTGAAATAAATCTAAACTCTCCTAAGATGAAAATTCTTTCCAAACTTGTCCAATGCCTTTTCTTCCGCTCCATGAAATCCCTTCAATCCCTTCCATAGAGGAAATCTTTGATGTAAATGCGTGATGTCATACTTGTAAGGTGCGTATGGGGTAAAAGAGTAGCCATACTCTCTAAATCCGTGATGAGTAGGAGCGCCTGGAGTATGAATTGGTGTAACTCCAGTTCCATTAAACTTTACCTCTCTGGCAATATAGTCCTCCGTCTGAAGATAGGATTCGTTTGGAATAACTCTATCGTAATAATCGTACGGATCTGATATTTGAATAGCCGTCTCTCTCCAAGGTCTATACATATCTGCAGAGTATCTATGATAACCGTTAAATACGGACGGATCTATCTCAAACTGATTTGTATCTAGAGATTTTCCTCCGACGCCCCTTCTCTTTACACACATCATAAATCCGTAAGGATTTCCTATAGGAATAGCCTCGTATTCGGGGCCACACTCTCTATGAGCCCCATTAATGATATATGAACTCTCCCAACCTCCCAAAGGATCATCAGGATAACTAAACTTTCTTATATCCCATGCATCACTCATCTTTTTTCTTTGCGTCAATGCCCATGATGATGTCATTATCTTCTTAGTCATGTCAAATATTATTTCTCATGAGAAATAATTCAATGTCAAATATTATTTCTCATGAGAAATAATTCAATCTACATTGAATAAAAACGAGGTGACAAAAGTACAATATTCTCATTTTCAAAAATATGGCAGACGAGTGTCCGTTATGTATAGAAAAGTATACAAAAGTTTCTAGAAAGTTGGTAATATGTCCGTATTGTAAGGCAGAGTGTTGTAGAGCATGTGTAAAGACGTATTTGACCATAACTACCAAAGATCCTCATTGTTCCAATTGCAGAAAGGCGTGGAATGGAGATTTTCTATTCGAATGTCTTCCAAAGATTTTTGTAAATAGGGATTTGATGAAGCATAAGGCCGGTATTCTTTTGGAAAGAGAGAAAAGTCTATTGCCCGATACTCAAACGGTGATAGAAAGAGATAAAATACGATGGGAGGTTAGGGTGCTTGCAAGCAGAAGGAGGATGCTCTTTAGGCGGATAAATGAGCAACAGGCTAAAATACCTTGGCATAAAAGTAGAGGGAGATACAGATACATTGAGGTGATTGAAGGAAAAGTGGCCAATTTATATTTTGAGATTGGTCAAATCGATGTCCAGATAGACCTTAAACAAAGAATTGTCGGAAGTGTTTCGAATGTCAAAGGTAAAAAGGTTGTTCGCCCGTGTCCCGCGGATAACTGTAAAGGTTTTTTAAAGGAGGACTGGATTTGCGGAATATGTGAGGTAAATGTGTGTAGTAAATGCCAAGAAGTAATTAAGGATAAGCATAAATGCGATCCAAATACCGTTAAAAGTGTTAAATTAAAGGAGCATGAATCTACACAGTGCCCATCATGTAATGCTCCCATCTACAAGATTGACGGCTGTAATCAAATTTGGTGTACAAACTGTAATACTGCGTTTGATTATAGAACTGGAGAGATTGAGCATGGATCGGTACACAATCCCCATTATTTTGAATGGGTAAGAAGGAATGGTGGAGATGACAGAGCAAGACAAATTGGGGTATGTGGTCTAATTCCACTTTATACCCTTGAAACTATTCTAAGAATACGTAATGTTTCAGATTTAAGGAATTATCATCGAAATGTTACCCATGTTCATCAGGTTCTTTTGCCATTCTATCCAAACAATTATGATGTAAACACCCACGAAAATCTAAGAAAAAAATATTTACTTGGAAAGATAACCGAGGAGAAATGGAAAAATGCCCTAAGAACGGCCGAAAAGAAAAGACTTCGAAACGGGGAGGTACGCCAAATATTGGACACATATGTAATGATAAGTGTGCAAATATTTCTTTATCTTAACAGACCTGTAAATCAAATATCGAGACGAATGTGTGTAAAGGTTTTACATAATCTAAGATATCTTGAAGGCTATGTGGACGAAAAGTTAAATTCTATATGGAAGAGATACAAGATGATAACGCACTTTTTTATTAGGGGACAATGTTACTGCTCCAGTGAAAAAAACCTCTTAAAAAAAAGTCTACCTAAATTTATATATACCATGGACGAATTGATAGAAAAGATGGACATGTCATAGTCCAAATTCCGTTTGTTAAACAAAAAGAATTCTTCAGACCCATCCGGATTTTAGGAGGCCGAATCATTATTTTAGCAATGCTAAAATAATGTCCTTTTAGCATTGCTAAAATAATGTTCTTTGGTAACGCCAAAGAATCACTGAATCTTACCGCATTGATAAGATGCAAGCCACATTGCGAGGCCAAGAATGATTAGAATAATTAAAAGATTTTTTAGTGCACCATTTTCCGCTTTCCCCATTTTTTCGAATTGATGTTACTTAAATACAACGCAGTCTTTTTTGGTTCATTTTTTTCTTGCTTTTGTATAACAAGTCATTTAAATAAAAATTATGTCAAATGGTACAACAGAAGTTCATGATCGCGGTGTTCAAAGAAACATTCGCAATAGCGGTTTCCGCCCCCAATTATTTGCCGTAGCTTCCGGTAGTTACGCTTCCAACTCAGCATATGGATCTGGAGCAGCCTCTACGGGAAATTATGACGCCCTTACCCTCAGAGGTTATATCAGTTCTCAAGCCCAGACCAGTGCTGTCATTCGCCAACACGATAGAGATGTGGATTTCTCTCTTACCCTTACTCTTAATGGAGACGCCGCAGATCCCTTTGGTCAAGAGACTTACGATGAGGTTCGTCTTCGTGTGGTACAACCTCTTTCTTCAGGTGAACCAGGAAGATATTTGAATAGATTTCCTAAACCCGATCCTTTATATCCTCTTCCACTTTTTGAAGATGTGGAGGTACAGAGTGTATCCGATGGAGTACAACGTCTCCCCTTGCAGAGTGGAAACATTCTCCAAGCTCGATTACTTCATGGTGGAGAATTAGCCTTTGTAAGAAATGATCTTACGGCCGGACCTCCCCCTACAACCTCTGCAATTCTCACTAGCGAAGTTGGTAGTCTTTTAGGAGGAGCCCTTGGTGCTGGAGAGCGTATTCGCTTTACTGTAAGAGGTCACTATCGTGCCTCAAATAATGCAGTCTAATTTTTTGATCGGTTAGTCCATAGTTCAAGAAACCTTTATTTTTTTGACATACACCAAAAAATATTTCATATGATTATCATATGAATTAAATGATAAATAAATTTTTTCCGTCTGTAATAATAAGAAGACTTTAAATAAAACATGTCAGGAAATATTAATGGAACAGAAACATTCGATCATAAGGCCGTATCTGCAGGTATTGTAAACAGTGGATTTAGACCCGAATTATATACCGTGGCCAATGGATCATATACATCCAACGTTGTGTATGGATCCGGAGCCGCTTTGGTAAACACGTATCTCCCTCTTCAACTTTCAAGAGGAACAACCACAATTCCACTTTCAGGTCCATCTTTTGTAACATCAACAGAGGGATGCGATCACCGTCAAAGCGAAAGAGACGTTGATTTCGTATGCAGCGTAGTATTGAACTCTAATAGTGTAGATCCAGACTTTGGACAAGAAGAATTGAGAATTCGTCCCCGCCCGCGTCGTATTGAGGATCCGCCTCGTTATATTAAGGCTCTCCCAATTGCCCTTCGTGCTCTCCCACTCCCACTATTTGAGGATGTGGAAATTGTTAACAAGGCTGGTGTTCAAATAGCTCCAGATTCCGGCACTACAACAGGAACTTATATTATTCAAGCTCGTCTCCTCCAAGACGGAACATTAGCACTCGTTTTAAAAGATTTAATTACACAAACATCTAGAGGTCTTACGGCCGATGATATTGACGCGGGTTTTATTCCAGTTGATAATATTATTAGAATTATCGTCTCTGGACACTACAAATCGCAGGTCTCTCTAAAGTGAGACTCCTCGATTCATCTTTTGTAAAGATGAATCCTATTGACCCGGTATGCACCAAGCATTCATATCATTTATCATTTTTCTTACATCCTCCTCAGATACCCTTTCGTTCTCCTCGTTTACCTTTTTTGTAATATCCTCCATATCCTTAACTGATAGATCGTTTGTAATCTCTCCGATTAAATCTATTTCAAATTGCTGAATATATACCTCTTTAAAAGAGTCGTCCTCAATTCCAAAGAATTTACGAACAGATGCTGGAGATTTATTCGCTATCCTCCCCGCAGACTTTATGCATAAAAGATTTAAAAGGGATTCAATGTCGAGATAGTTTGCCGCTTTTGTCAATTCAAATAAATCATCTACCTTAAGCTCATCGTAATTGAGGTCTGTTCCCTCAAGATAATCCACAATAAGTTTTAATGTCTTTCCAGGGAAATTAACAAATGTATAATTACCATCGGCATCGGCAATCATATTTTTAATGGTAATGGCTTTGTTTGCGTCCTCCTCGTTTAGTTTGAATTTCTGTCCGTCCGAGCTTTCAATAGTTACCTTTTGCACTTTTGACTCATTCATCTTTTCCTACCAGAATGTAATATTTAAATGAATATTACATTTTAGAATATTACATTTTAAAATATTTAAATGAATATTACATTTTAGAATATTTAATATTCTAGTTATCCTCATCCTCCGACGATTCCTTCTTTTCTTTGGGTTTTTTAAATGATTTTAAAGGAGGTTTTCTATAATATTGTTTACCTGGCGCAACTCCTACTAAATAGGAGTTGTTTGAATGAGAGTTTAGGCGTTGCATTTCAAATTGTAATGCTCTATTTAAAGACTGTTGAGCCCGATCATCTCTTCTCATTGCAAACATATTTAACACAGATTCGTTCAGTCCGGGATATCTGGGGGCGGCATCCAAGTCTATCCCTATGCACACCTCCTCGTCGTCCGTATCATGATCATTCTCTTTTGCCAAAGCCTCGTCTATATCTATAGCTAAACTTTCGGAATTTGAGTCCTCTTCTTCTAAAACCTTTCTTAAATCTACGGTGGTGTCTCTTTTTTTAAGAGAGACGGTGGTGTCTCCCTTAAGATGGGAGACACCACTGTCTCGGGAGATGCCTCTCCTAATAGACTTATTTCCAGATATATCGTCAGGTTTGGGAGGAAGTGGCATTCGGTTAGGATTTAATATCTCATATGTTAATTCGACGTCGTACTTTGAAGGTAATGTAGGAGAGTCTCTCTCTATTCTATCGTAGTCGTGCCTTATATCCTGAAGCACGGATATTGGATCTCCTCTGAAAGGACTTGCGGTCAATAAAATATCATCCAATCTTCTTATAAAAGATCCATGTGCATTCATAGCATCCTTGTGTTTTTCCTCTCTTGACTGATAACCCATAAAAGTATGAAGCATTGCAAATATTGTACTTAGTATACCTATTATACCTATTATTATTCTAATAACCTCATCGATACTGCATTTGGACGATGATTGATCATCACAGTCATTGCAATTTCTAAATGTTCCAAACGATCCCGCCGTGACAAGAGCACCCAAAATCATTGAGGGACCTCCAATCATATAATGTCTTTTACTAAAGGTTCTTGCCTGTCTAAGATGTCCCCTCTCACGTACAGTTACCTGTTTCTTCCATTTTCTTAAAAGTTTTTCCTTTTCTGGCGTCCATAATTTACTTCTTGCTATTATAAGATCCTCTTGGGTTATCTCTTTTGACATGCTTTCATATAATGTAACAATGATGTTTAAGTGATTTTGTTGGATAACCAACACATCTGTTGAATGTGTTATCCAACAGATTTTGTCGGATAATATCAAAAATAATTAAATGAAAATGATCCATATCTAGCCATTCTTAAATCTGTTAGAATTTTTGGTTGGGGAACTACCAAGGTACCATCTTCTTTTGTATAGGGTTCTGGTAGATTTTCAATCTGTTTCTTAGCGGTATCAAATTTCTTATCAGTTAAATAACTTTTAAAATATTCCAATTGCTCAAAGAAAAATTCCTTTTCCGTACATCCTTCCGTACATCCGCATTCTAAAATTGGTTGTTTCTCTTCCATTTACAAGTTAAAATTCTGTTTTTAAACGATTTTGTTGGATGTGTTATCCAACAAAATCTGTTGGATGGATTCATTTCGCCAATACGAAATGAATTATAATGTCCATAAATTAAGCTACGGCTTTGCGGCGACGTCCACGACCGGCAGAGGCTTTTCCCCTCACAGGAGCAGCCTTTGCTGGAGCTTTCTTCCGAGCGGGAGCTTTCTTGGGAGCAGGGGCTTTCTTAGGGACAGGGGCTTTCTTGGGAGCAGTCTTAGGAGCGGTCTTTGTAGCCACTTTCTCGGGAGCATTTGGTCGGTATGAGCGAACCTCGGACTTGTATTTGATTTCATACTCAGTATCACCCTTCTTTACCTTTTGCGGCTTATCCAATTGTAAACGTATGCCTCGGTAAGTAAAGGTCTTTTTTGCACTAGATTGAGTGGTCTCTTGAATAGAAAATATATAAGTGCATTCACTATGACTTTTATCGGCATTTGCTGCGCGACAAATACGAGTAAACGCCTTTTTGGCGGCCTGCATTGGGTTTCGACCCGTATAACGACCACCGTTATACGTTGTCTTTTTACCCTGACTTAAACTCTCGGCTGTTATATCGGGAGAATTATTCTCAGGTTGGATTTTATCCACAAGAATTTTAAAAAATCTCTTGTCCGATTCTTCCTCCTCTTTTTTGGCGGGAGCGGCTTTTTTTACGGGAGTGGACTTTGTTTTCACTGGGGTGGACTTCGTTTTTGCAGGGACTGTCTTTTTCGCTGGAGTTTTTCTCACAGGCTTTGCAGGAGGTTCCTCTTCTTCCTCTGCGGAATCAAAGAGCTCCTCCTCGTCTTCGGTTAAAAGTTCATCTTCAAAGATTTCCTCTTCAGATTCGGCTTTTGTTTTTGTTGCTGGATGATATGGCATATTAAAATTTTTTCGATTACCTTGTTACTATTAGTATGTCATTTTTCTAAGCCAGTTTGTGTTTCGTTGAACTGTGTCGAATATGTTCCACTTGATGATGAGAAAACCTAGATTTCGTTTTTACTATTTACAATAATGTAGAAAAGATGAATCACAAAACTGTCTTTGGTATATTTTTACTATATACCATATTAAAATGCATAATGAGGCAACAATCGAGGATGATGCTTTTATAAAATTCTATGATTCTGGTTTATGTTTTACTTGCAATGCAAGTAAAACGAATATAAAGTGAAATTTTACATTGAAAAAGATGACAGAAAATTCAAAGACTCATATAGCTTTATTAATGATGGTTAAAGACGAGGAAAAGAGGATTGGAGTATCTCTTCAAAGTGTCTTGGGCTACGTAGACTCTATAATTATATACGATACGGGTAGTACAGATAGGACGTTAGAGATTATACAGGACTTTTGCGAAAAAGAAAAACTTCCTCTCAGACTAAAGATAGGAGAGTTTGTAGACTTTTCTAAAAGTAGAAATACTTCTCTTGATTTTGCGGACAAATTTCCAGAGATTGATTATCTTTTATTATTAGATTCGAATGATGAATTACGAGGAGGAGATATTTTAAGATTGATAGCAACTAAATTGTTGTCCAACAAAAATTTATCCGCCTTTCTTATTCATCAACGATTAAAAATAAAGTCCGAAGAGGTCGGATTCTTTAATGTAAGATTTATTAGACCTAGATGCAATTGGAGATATTCGGGAGTGGTTCATGAGCTACTCAATATTAATGGAAATTTAGAAAAGGTTGCGAAATTTCCGGAAACCGTTGAATTATATCAAGACAGGGAACAGGATAGGGCAAAAAGTGAACCCAGATATATAAGAGATAAAATATTGCTTATGGATAGTCATAAAAAGGATCCCACTAATAGCAGGACAGTCTTTTATCTTGCGCGAACCTTTTATCTTCTAAAACAGATTGATGAGTCCAAGAAATACCACAAGTTGAGAACAACAATGGGGGGATTTGACGAAGAGATTTTTAACTCCACCTTTAGATTGGGATGCTTGGCAGAGACAGATGTAGAAAAGATAGGATTATTTCTAAAGGCATACGAGATTTGTGAAAGAGCGGAGCCTTTGGTCAATTTGGCAGAACATTACTATATAAAACAGAAATGGGGCTTAATGTATCACTTTTGTAGATTGGCGGCAGATTTAAAACTTCCCATCTCAACCGTTCTTTTTGTAGATAAAAAGTCATATGAGTATAGTAGATGGTTTCTACTAGCTATAGCTGCCTTTAATTATAAAAAGTATAATGAGGGATATGAGGCCCTTCAGAAGGCTCTTGAGTCTTCCCATGGAGACAGCCCACAGACAAAGACGGTTTTACAAACATATAAAAATTACTTTGAGTCGCTTGCGGAAAGTAGCTCCATAAATAACTATTTTGATAAGATTTTTGTAATCAATTTGGATGAACGTAAAGACAGATGGGAGAATGTAAAACGATGCCTCGATGAAAGATATATAACAAACTATGAGAGATTCTCTGCCGTAAAATTAAAATTGGAGGATATTCCAGAGAAAATGTACAATAATCTACATTTCGATGGCCATAAACATAAGGATAGTTATAAGATTGGAGCGGTAGGATGTAAGCTCAGTCATAATGCCGTTATAAAAATTGCCAAAGAACGGGGCTACAAAAAGATTCTTATATTGGAGGACGATATTATTATAGAAAAGATATGCAACGATATCTTTGTAAAAACTCTCAATGACATTAAATCGATATCTGGAGATAAGAATAAATGGGATATGTTGTATCTTGGAGGAACGTTTATTAGATATCCTACAAAGATTACAAACAATCTCCTAAAGGTTACAGGCACATTCACAACAAGTTCATATGCTTTAAATAATGAGAATGGTATATTTGACTATATTTTAAATAATTTAACGGATTATGGAGGAGAGGTTGATGTATTCTATGCATATAATATTCATATGAACGATCAAACCATACCATCCTCCTATCAAAAATACTCTATTGAAAAGACAAATTCTTTTAAGAGCTATATGACACTTCCCCTAATTATAAAACAGGGTGGGTCAAAGAGTGATATTATAGAAGGCGGAAATCTACAACCACAAACATCTAAAGGAGCAGATAGTTTAACGCAAATCACAGAGAATGGAGAATGTTCGGTCACTCCATTAATAAATAAATCCAATCAAAACAGAAGACCCTTTAAAAAATATCCAAATGCGGTGCTTGTGGAAACTGGAACATACCTCGGAGGAGGAGTAATGGAGGGCCTAAATTCTGGATTTGAAAGAGTTATATCCTTTGAGATAAAGAAGGATTTATACGATAAATGTTGTGAGGCTTTCAAATACCTTATTCCTTTAGATAGAGTAACCTTGATACATGGGAGCAGTGCCACAGAGCTCTATAAAAATATAAAAGACGTGAATACCCCAATGACCTTTTGGTTGGATGGACATTTTAGCGCCGGCATTACCGGGTACGACAAGGACAATGTCTCTCCTCTTTTAAAAGAATTGGAGCAGATTAAACAGCATTATATAAAGACTCATACCATTCTTATAGACGATCGTCGTCTCATGGTAAAGACCGGAAATGGGGGATTGGACTGCAAGTTTGATATAACGGAAGGTGAGGTTATAGCAAAGTTAAAAGAGATTAACAAGGATTATGTTGTAAAATACGAGGATGGATATGTTCCAAACGATATTATTGTCGCATTTATTCCTTAGTCTGACTTTAAGACCCATTTTTTAATCAGATTTGATAATTCCCTCATTCTTGTATCCGATAATCTTTCATTTATTTCTACTAATACTGATGGAATGCTATATTCATACCCTAAATAGAGGATATGATTAGTTTTATCTCCTTCCGTGGCAGCTATATCTACACCATTCTTTTTCAGGAACACGTATAATGATTTTGATATATTCATAGATTTTTTATCTCCAGAGAGGACTAAAATATATAATTCATATGTGATATGATTCCCAGGAAATGAGTGAATATCCAATAAAAGATTGGTATTATCCTCTTTTAAAAATTTATCCAATTTTTTAGAGAATTCGTATTTTTTACTATCATGACAGGATTTCCTATTTAAATCACACTCTATGCGATTTACATCGCCTAGTATAAGTATAGTATTCAATTTGGATTCCCGTTTAAAGGCTTTATTAAGTTTTCGTGCAAATGATGCAGATTTTTTATCGCAATCATGAGGATCAAATAAAATCCACCCCCCTCCATTACATTTACTATGAGGAACGGTAATAACGATTTTCATACTCTTATTCATTTTATAAGAGAAAAAAATGAGATTCAAATTCGTAATCTAAAGAATTTAGCAATGGAGCAGAATCAACAATCGAGAGGATGTGTCAATCTAATTAATGAAAATGATGTCGAAGAGCTTGAATTAAAGTCTGCAATGAAAGCTGTATTGGCGATCAAACTTTTGAGAGCGAGAGGAAAGGTGGATTTTCATAAATCGGAGATTGAGAGACTTGAAAAAAATATAATTAAATTGGAATCCAAATTTAATGGTATAGAAAAAGAGACCGAATCTAAGTATTTTCAATTAAAAGAGGTGCAGAAGATTAAAGACGAAACCGAGGCCAGCTACAAAAAGGTGGGTGTTCTTTTTATTCAAATCGGATTAATGGAGGATATGCTGCAGGAAAGATTAAAATATGAAAAGCCTCTGTACGAGGCAGGAATTAAAGAGTTAAAGTTTGTTAGTGGAGACTTAACCTCCACTATACTCTATCTAAAGAATGTGATAAAGGGTCATGAAAAGAATTTAGATAGATTAAAAACAAAGATAGAGGATACGGTAAAATTGGATAATAGATATAACAAGGAGATAGAATACCTTGTCGAAAAAATAAAGAATAACACGATTATTATAGAATGTGAACAGAAGATTGATAGAAAACGAGTGGAAATCGTTGGAGAAGAGAGATATGTCAATCATTTAGCTATACAGATTTCGATTCTGAAATGTCGCATTTCTCTTGAACCATATAGAGTTAACAGTCCGCAAACTCAATTGGAAGAATGGAAAAATCAAATCCTTATTAAGGAAGAGGAGATTGAGAAACATAAGACCACCATTAAAGTGTTGCAACAGGAAATTCTCTCAATGCAATTGAGAGAATGTTGATTCCTAGGAATCAATTCTCCAGTTTCATAATATAATGGCTTGTTTTAAGGGGGCAGTATAGGTAAGTTTATCGACTTTGGGAGAATTCATTATCGGAGAGATAATGAATAAAAATGAGATTTAATATTGACAGCAGAGAAATTATTCAAAAATGAATAAAGAATCTGAGAAACATAATGACTGCGAACACTGCTCCCAATTTGAACATTACCGAGAACTAGGAACCTCGTGTGTAGCCTGTGGGATCATTACAGATGGTGGCATCTGCTTCATCTGTTTACATCCAGTTTGCTCCAATCACTCAACATCTGTGGATATAAAGACTGATACAAAATCCATGAGAATTACCTCATGTGCAGGATGTTGTAGCGACATTGTTTGATAAATAAAACCCTATTCTTTTAGAAATCGTTTTGTAGAGCCCATTTAGTACAGACACATGTTGAGGTTAATAGAATGTCTACAACTACTCAATTATGTCTCAAATGCTTTAAGAAAAGATCTTTCAAGATGTAAGGCATATATTCTTTTATTCATAATCTATATAGATTATGAATAAAAAAGTCCATTTTCCTTGAAAGAAAAGAATAGTCTATATAATTAATAAAATGTCATTTGGTATTCATTGTATTAATCAAATTTGTATAGATTGTAATACCAGCGTTATTAAATTATCCCCGGTAGAGCCCGCTACACTTAAAAATGGAGAGCTATCTATATTTCTCAATAAAGAGACGGACGAATTGGTGTTTATGCTTCGAGATTTTAACGGAGACGTTAAATTTTCAAGATTTCCTTTAAATATGGGCCCGCCATTGGGATTTCCAACTCCGGGTGTAAATCCCACTAGAACGTTAAATATGGTAACGACACCTCATACTTTAGATAAGGTGGTGAATCTTAGACCTATATATGGTATGAATTATGAACCCAGTCCATCCGACTATACATCCCTTCCTCCTCCTACTCAATATGGAGATACGGACTTTAGTAATTCCGACTTTGAGGGGTTATGGGGCAATACATTGGTGGTGGGTTCTGGAACCTGTACCACAGCAGAGGCACGTAACGATATAGGAAATATGAGAGAGGATTTAAATGTAAATTATGTTAGATTCTTTAATTTAAATCAAGAGGCCTTTAGAAATCATATACCATTTGCAGATTATTGCGAGCAGAATGGAGTGTCTATTACATGGCCTCTAGATTTTTGGGTCACATCTGTAAGTTCTGGATCTTGGCCAAATCCATTCAGAGATTTGGTTATCAATCTAATAAAAGTATTGGGGGCCCATCCTGCCACTATAGCATGGCGCCTTGGCAATGAGTTGAATGGAACCACAGAGGCAAGTAATATTGCTACAATATTTGAATTAATTGTTCAGAATGATCCTAATAAACACCCCGTCAGTTCTAGTCTACAGGAGGGGTTATTCCCAAGCATGGCCACATTAATAAAAAATGCCATTTTAGCCAAAAACTTAAAACAGGAATATGAAGATTTATGGTTTCAAATGGTTAATGTATATCCACCACAGGCTGATCCTGTAACAATGGCTACAACCAGTTTAGATACCATGATTAATACTACATGGCCTGGAAGCGACTTTAAGGATCAACCTCTTTTAATTACGGAATACGGAACTGCCTGTAATGTTTCAGAGACAGACCAGGCCAATAGTATTAAAGCACAGGCTCAATTTATTAAAAATGCTGCCACCAATGTAAATAAACCTTTATTTCTTGGAGGATGTCTGTTTGAATATACGAGCGAGTTGTGGAAGACAGATATTCCTGCCTGTCAACAGGACGAGTTGGGAATTCATAAATTTGATGTCGGAATGTTTTGTACTGCAAGAGAGCCTTCTCAACTCAATCCTCCTAATCTATATCGCGTAGATGATTTAATAAAGAAACCTGCCTATACTGCATATAAAGACGTGGTTACCTCTACATAGTATTCTTTATCTCCGGAAAAATGAGATTTTAATTTAAATAATTTATACTTTACCAAAAATGGAACAGATTAATCGCATGATATTTCTTGAAAATCTATGCAATGATTACCTTAGAAATCCTCCAACGAAATGGAATTTTATATCTTCGAAAGCAAAGAATAAACGCAACCCTAAATTTTATCAATATCTATTGAAAGATCCCGATCTATATGAATGGCTGATTCAAAATAATAAATTAATAGATTTAAAAATATTACATCAATTAACACTAAAGGGAGGAGAGACTCCTCCTTGGAGTTGGTATTATACGGCAATTGCATCGGGAAACGGAAATATACCAATGTTAAAATATCTATTTGAGAATGGATGCCCCAGATATGCTTTAATGTGCATCGAGGCAGCGAAAAATAATCATTTGGAATGTCTTCAATATCTGATTAGGCTGGGATATCTTAGAGGATCATTAACACTTTTATGTTCTCGTATAGCCGGTAATGGTCATTTAGACATGCTTAAATTTATTCATTACTATTATAAGCATAATTATACAAAAGAGATGAAAGCCGATTTTGATTTGTGGGATTATAATACTTGTGTAGAAGCCGCCACTTACGGTCATTTGGATTGCCTAAAGTATGCTCACGAAAACGGATGCCCAATGACATTTTGGAGAATCTGTGATGTTGCGGCATGTGGTGGCCATTTAAAATGCCTTAAATATGCTCACGAAAATGGATGTAACTGGAAAATACAAGTAACCTCTAATGCTGCCTTGAATGATAATTTAGAATGCCTTAGATATGCTCATGAACATGGATGTCCATGGGGATTTCGCGTTTACATCGAGGATTCTCCTTTATGTTATAAATATGCGGAAGATCACGGATGTCCAAAGGACGAGGATTGGAACTCGAAATATAGATATGACGTTTTTTGTAAAAAATGTCAAAAAACAGTTCATGTAGATTGATATCTGGTCTTTATCGGAGATACATTCTTTACCTCTGATAAAGAATTACCAAGGTTTTAAAGAGAATTGCAAGGCGTATATTCTTTTATTCATAATCTATATAGATTATGAATAAAAATGAGGGTTTATTGATCATCTTTTGTTTCAAATCCAACCATACTCAATTATTACATATACCTCTATGAAACGCTACCAACCGGCTATGGCCTGACTAATCATATCGAGAGGCTCTTGACAATTGTAATCGGTATGACTATCAATCATTGTCCAACTATATCCTTGATTAATTTCACCTATTGCCTGTTCTTGGTGAACGGCCGATAATTGTTGGAAGTGAGTTCCAACTATGATAATATGGTCAGTTACTACCCGATCGATTAACGTGTTAGCTTGGTCAATGGCCCGAGCGAGATTATCTGGTTGGTTAGCATCAAAGACAATCAGATAAACGTCGGCGGTTAAGAGATCATCATCACCCTCAAGTTAATCGGGAATATGATTGACTTCTTGACAATCCAAGCGAAGGGGTACATCTGGATAACTGATAATTAATCCAACGCAATAATCATCAGATGGCAATGTTGCGGAGATATGCTGAGATTTCCATTTATTTAATAAACTTGTTTTACCATTATTTCCCGAGCCTAATAAGATAACTCGATGACTATTCATATTTTTTGATTATTGTGGAAAGAAATAAATTCAAATCTCATTTTTCCCTTGAGTGGGCTTCCACTCACAGCTCAAACTCTTGAAAAAAAGCCAATGGGTTTAATCATTCTTTTCTTATTTATTAATTTCTTATCATTGCCTATCATTCTTCCCAGTTCCCATTTTTAATATTAAAATGGCTTAAAGATAAGAACTTCTTATATTAATAATAACAGTTACATTTTTTCATTTAAGTTATTTTAAATTTACTTTATTCATGGAATATGTCTCAGCAGTTACAATCAGGAAAAAATACGACGTATCAT
>SDBT01004928.1_pt1 | contig 22540 bp, 25 predicted proteins | sample 2277101 | NCBI WGS metagenome assembly SDBT01 (sample SAMN10404973, study PRJNA504765) | marine sediment metagenome | isolation source: marine sediment core GS10_PC15, 103 cmbsf | place: Arctic Ocean: Southern Knipovich Ridge | collected 2010 | reverse complement strand
TGTGGATGAAAACTTTAGAGAAGGTTGGTGCAGTGCCGGATGAAAAGAAAAAAGACACTCCTCCTGAAGGAAAGGTAGAAATTCATAAACCTTCGCAAGATAAGAGAAGGTGGCCGACAGCAGTCGGATCGTTGGGACTACTTGGACGTATTCTTAATCTTAAATTGCCTTAAATATGAAAAAGCCAAAACAAGCTACTGTAACTATTGGAATACCTGCTCATAACGAAGAAGCAAATATAGTCTATCTGCTTAAGTCAATACTAAAGCAAAAGGGAGACAATTTTGTGATCGAAAAGATTTATGTCTTTTGCGACGGCTGTACAGATAAGACTGCAGAAAAAGCAAGTATGCTAGCTAAAAAGTACGAGAAGGTTGACGTTAAAGATGATGGCGAGCAAGAAGGGAAAAGGGCCAGGCTCAACCAGTTATATACGAAAAACAATAGCGATTTTGTATTTAATATCGATGCAGACGTGGTTTTGAAAGGAGATAAGGTTATTGAAAAGATGGTTGATGCTTTTGATTCGGAGGAGATTGTGCTTGTATCTGGAAATAATCAGCCGGCGGAGGCTCTCAGTTTGTTTGAGAGGTTTTATAACGCAGGTTACCGGATGTGGTATGAGATTAGAAAAGATTATCGGGGCGGAAATAATGCTCGGAATATACAAGGGATGATAGTTGGCCTTAGAACTTCATTTGCAAAATCCTTTAAATACCCAGAAAAAACCTATGTCAGTGACGGCGCCTGTGCGTATTTCGAGTCAGTAAAACAAAATAAGAGGTTTCGTTTTGTGAAAGATTCGGTTGTGCTGTTTCGTTCAGTAGATAATCTGCGAGATTATTTCTTACAAGCGACGCGCAATCTAAATGCGAAAAAATCGGTTGCAAATTATTTTGGAAACTGGGTTTATAAAGAACACTATATACCAAGGGGAAAAAAGGTGAAAGGAACTATTAAAGCATTTGTTTCTGACCCGATATTTACTAGTGGCGCGATGTTACTTATGGTGGCATTGAGAGTTATTCCGCAAAGAAGGCTTTGGTTCGAGGGTGGTGGCAGATGGAAGATATCTAAATCAACTAAAAGAGCAGCAAGCATATGAAAAAGAAACTTAATTTAACAGTCGGAATTCCAACCTATTATGGAGGACCTGGGCTGGTAAAAGCGACCAAAAGCATTCTATCTTCAAAGGGAGTAGATAAGTTTAGGTTTATTGTTTGCGTTGATGGAAACCCTTTGGATAAAAAAACAGAAAAACAACTTAAAAGTTTAGGAGTAGAAGTTGTTTTTAGCATAGAGCGGGGAGGGCAAGTTGCCAGGATTATGCAAATAATCGGTCTAACAAACACAGATTTACTTATTTTGACGCAGGATGATATTAGATATGAAAAGGATACGATTGCAAAAATTATCAAGGCGTTTGAAGAAAATCCCGAGGTTACAATGGTCAGCGCAAGACTGCATCCTTTGCCTGCAAAAACATATTTTGAGTCAGCGATTGAAGCGGGCGTTATACTTACGCATAAGATTGGAGATGCTTGGAGGAACGGAGATAACTATCTTCTTTCAAGCGGACGTTGTCTTGCCTTCAGAACAAATTTTATTAAGAAACTTAGTATTCCTGAAGAGATAATCAACTCCGACGCTTATCTCTACCTTGAGAACACAAGAAAAGGTGGAAAATTTCTCGCATTAACTGACGCTGTAATTTTTAACAAAAGCCCACAAACATTGGATGAGCAACTAAAACAGAGTCGAAAGTTTCAATACTCGATGGAAGAATTGACCAAATACGTTAATACTGATCTTTCAGAAGAGTATAAGGTTCCAAAATTAATATCCATACCTGCTTATTTAGAAGAGTTAGTCAAACATCCGCTTGCAACAATTGGCTATCTTACTTTGTTTTTGTATACGAGACTTGCTGGAAAGAATATGTATTCAAATGCCAAACGTTTTTGGGAAACAGATAAATCAACGAAAGAATAACCATGAATAAACTTATTTACGCATTAAGATATCTTTATTACCGATTTCTTTATGGATTTCATCATCTCGGATGGCCTGTAGGGTTTGGCAAAGGTATTAATATCCGCAATTCAAAAAATATATCTTTGGGGAATAACGTATTGCTTGTTGGTAATTCTATTCTTTCTGTTGCAGACGAGTATAGCGAGTATGATTCTAAAGAACCTCAGCTGAAAATTGAAGATCGTGTAAGAGTAAACATGTTTACCATGATTGCCGCAGTAAAGTCTGTTCATATCAAAAAGAACGTAAATATTGGCCAGTTTTGTTTTATAGGTGATCACGACCATGAATATAGGGATGTAACAAAGCCCGTTAGAGATCAGGGCCTTACTAATGTAAAACCGGTTGTAATTAATAAAGATACCTGGATTGCCAATAAAGTTACGGTTTGTTCGGGGGTAACTATTGGCAAACATTGTGTTATTGGAGCAAACAGCGTTGTCACGAGAGATATACCTGATTATTCGGTTGCGGTTGGAGCTCCTGCGAAAGTAATAAAAAAATACAATTTTAAAACCAATAAATGGGAGAAAGTAGGGTAAAAGATGGATGTTTTTTACAAGTAATTAATTAATAAGACATGGAAAAAATAATAAAAGAAATAATTAAGACTAAAAAAGTTTGTTATTTTGTGTCTCCACATTTGGATGACGCAGCGTTATCGGCTGGGGGTTTAATTTCTCATCTTGCTAGAAAGACAAAAGTTGTAGTGATTACAGCTTTTACAGAAGCAGGTAAAGATAAGCATTCATTATCTGCTGTAGCTTACATAAAGCAGTGTAGATATAAGAAAGAAAAGGTGCAGGAATTTTTCGAAGCAAGGAAAAAGGAGGATAGAAAACTATTTGAAAGTTACACAATAGAAATTATACATCTTGGATTATTAGATGCCTTATGGAGAAAAAAAAGGAGCCTGAATATTATAGAAAAATTTTCAACTCTTTTTTTCAATGATTTTAGGTATATATATCCTACTCACAGATTACATATATCTAAGGGAAAAATTTTCAAAGAGGATGAGGAAAATTTAAGAAAGTTAGAAAAGAAATTGAAAGGGATAGTCGGTGAAGGCAATAATAGCGTGGTTTTTTGCCCACTTGGATTAGGTAGACACGTCGACCATATAATGGCAAGGGAAGCCTGCACTAATGTCTTTCCTCGTGTTATTTACTGGGAAGATTCCCCTTATAACTTGTACCACGAATTGGAAAAAGACTTTATTAGAAAGATGGGTCTAAAAAGGAAAGATTTTGGCAAAAACCAGACTGTCAGAAAAAGTATGTATCCTGCCTACAAAACTCAGTTTGGAAAATTATTCAATGGAGAAGAATTTAATTTACTTTCTGAGGCTTATCATATCAAATAAAAGAATAAAAGTTATGAATAAAACACGCCATAGCAATCAAATATACGAGACAAAGGGAGTTTATGGCGATGGGGAGAAATTTGTTAATGGAACGTCGGACAGGCTGGGTAAAATGATTGAAATTGTTAAGAATCTCACAAAAGCTCCAAAGAACGTTTTGGATGTTGGATGTGGTACCGGGTATTTTGCGCATTTGACTAAAAAGACATACCCGAATGCAAAAGTATATGGAGTTGATATCTCAAACGCAGCACTCTCAATAGGGAAAAAGAAATATAAAGACATAATATTTGTGAAAGCAGATGCAGAAGTTAAATTGCCATTTAAAGATAATACCTTCGACCTAGTCATATCGGGAGAACATATCGAGCATGTTAGAGATATTGATCAAAATCTTTTAGAAATTAATAGAGTGATGAGAACAGGGGGTACTTTAATAATTACAACCCCAAATTTAGTATCAGCGTTTAACAGACTGCTTGTGTTGATGGGTAAATGGCCGTTTTATTTCGAAGCAAGTTTACTCAAAACAATTCCAATGTTTAAGTTTATGAAGTTCACTTTTCCAAATATAGACTTATTACCATCAGGCCACTTGAGACTGTTTACACCGGAAATGTTGGTGAAGTTACTCAAAATTTATTGCTTCAAAAAAGTATACGGTCAAGGCTTATCCTATTTATCAAAACCTGTAGTTAGACAATTTGATAAGTTGTTTTCCCTTAATACAAAATTGGCGTCTGGTTTATTGCTAATTTTCATTAAAGAAAAAAGCTTAAGTGAAGATGCCAAAAATTGGGGGTAAATCGATGACTCAAAAACCAACAGTGACCATTGGAATTCCTGCTTACAACGAAGAAGCAAATATAAAAAAATTGCTTTTATCTATTCTTTCACAGAAAGAGGAGGGCTTTGTGAAAAAAGAGATAATAGTTATTTCTGATGGGAGTAGCGATAGAACTGTCCAGGAAGCAAAAAGTCTTGATGACAAACAGGTGAAAGTGATTAGGAGGGAAGAAAGGCGAGGGCAGGCGGTTCGTCTAAATGAGATTTTTAATCGCGCTGATTCTGGCTTTGTAGTTTTACTGGATGCTGACATACTGATTGCTAATAATGATTTTATAGCTTCTTTAGTTCGCGCTTTCCGGATCAAGAAAAACATAGGTATAGTTGCAGCTAAACTTTTGCCATTATCGACAGAAGGCTTAATTGGCGAGACCCTTAAATGGCATGCAAGTTGGAAACGGGCCTTGTATGGAAAGATAGATAATGCGGACAATATCTATCTTTGTCATGGTGCTGCCAGATGTTTTTCTAAAGATGCTTATAAGTCATTAAGATCGCCTCCCATTTCAAGTGAAGACGCCTATTCATATTTGGCAGTCAAGCGAATGGGCATGGGTTTTGTTTTCTGCGAGGATGCTGTAGCGTACTTTCAACCACCTCTTACCCTGAGTGACCATATGCGACAGAGTGTTCGTTTTTTGAAGCATAATAAAGCTCTCTCACCTTACTTTACTAAAGAAGAACTTAATAAAGCTTACTCTATACCCAAGAAAATATTTATTAAATCTGCCTTCAGAGGTCTAATAAACGACCCATTAAAGGCGATTGTTTATGTCGCTATTTACGCCTACTGTAAAGCTCTTGCTATTTCTTTCAGATCAAATAGTAACTTTCATTTATGGGAGACTTCAACTAGTACAAAGACGCTTAATACGGTGCAAAAAACCTAAAATAATATGAAAGAAAAGATAAAAAGTTTATTACTGCTTTTTTTATTGACAATATTTATTGCTGTCATTCTTGCATTAACGATCCGGGGCGTATCGGGCAATCCTTCACCAAGAGAAATATTGACTGATTTACGCTCAGAAGGGAAACCGTTTGAACTTTCACCCGAGCGTGGGAGGTACGCGCTTGTTATGTCAATTGTCGAGAACCGCTCCCTTTCTTTCACAAGAGAAATAGCTCAATTTATCGGTACAGATTTAGGATATATAAATGGGGAATTTGTATCACTTTTTGCACCGGGAGTGTCTTTTTTAGCACTGCCTTTGTACGTTTTAGGCAAAAGTTTCCATATGGCTCAGGTTTTTACCTTTAGCCTATCTAGCATTTTTGCACTCCTTAATGTTTTATTGATTTTTGCCATTGTAAACAAACTTACAAAAAATAAACCCGCTAGTGTGGCCGCCGGCCTTACATTTCTTTTTGCGACCACAGCATGGTCCTATGCAGGTACTTTATATCAGCATCATGCAACTACTTTTTTACTTTTAGCAGCTTTTTACACACTTACCTTTAGAACTAATTCTCTAACGGCATTATTAGTGGGTATTTTATTTGGAATAAGTATTTTTGTTGAATATCCAAACGCAATATTTTTTATTCCGTTTTTGATATTGCTTACTGCAAAGCACATTTCTTCAAAGGAAACTAGCAAAAAGTTGGTAATAAAAATAAAGCCGTCAATATTTCTAGGCCTAATTGGTCTTATGATTTCTCTTGCCCCATCTTTTTTGTATAACTATCATGCTTACGGTGACCCTTTACAGTTATCAGGTACAATACAGAGAATCCGAGAAATTAAGGTAGATCCTTCCACCAACGAGGTTTTACTTCCTCCGAAGCAAGTCAAGGAAAAGAACCCCTTTCGCTATTTCAAACTAGAGAAATTGCCTAATAGTATGGATGTACTTATGACTAGCAAAGATAGGGGGCTTGTCATTTTTAGTCCTGTTATCCTTTTAGGAATTCTTGGGATATACCCGCTTTACAAGAGAAAAAGAGCATTGTGCTATGCACTTGTTGGAGGAGTTGCTTCTATATTGCTTTTGTATGGGATGTGGGGAGATCCTTGGGGTGGTTGGGCGTTTGGTCCGCGTTACTTGATTCCAGCAATGGCTCAATTGGCAATTTTACTTGGACTGGCAATGGTTAATTATGGCAAAAAACTTTGGTTTGCAACTGTGTATTTATTAACTCTCGGATATAGCTTGCTTGTTAGTGTTGCCGGTGCCTTGACCACTAGCCAAATCCCACCAAGCGTAGAAGTAGATTATGTACGATATCCGGCATTTGCCTTTATGTATAACTTTAATCTATTGAACCAAGGTAGATCGAGCTCCTATATCTATAACACGTACCTGGGCGGCATCATTCCATTGAAGAATTTTGCAATTGTACTGGCAGGTGTAGTTTTTGTCGTAATTACGGCAAATTATTTTCTTTCAGTTATTAGTAGTAAAGGCAGGAGAAGAATATGAGTGTATTATTAGGTTTTCACGAATTAACAATTAAGCTGCCGTTTGGCAAAAGGAGGGCTTCAAAAAAGCAGGTTTTGTCAAAGAGATTTCTGGCTGGCATAACTTTGTTTATAACCGTGCTAAGTATTGTGGCTTGGGTATTTTATTATAACCAGGGTTTAACATTGTCATACAATGATGCCCGCTCCCATCTTAACGTAGCCCGAAGAGTCTTTGATAATTTACAACCAGGACTTGCCCAGATCGGGTCAGTTTGGTTGCCCTTTTATCATGTACTCGAGCTACCTTTAGTATGGAATGATTTTTTGTGGCATAGCGGGATTGCCGGCAGTGCTATTTCTATGGCTTCTTTTGTTTTGGGTGGTTTGTTCATCGTTAAGTTGTCTCAAAAATTAAATTTTGACTTAGGGGCAACTGTAATTGCTCTGGCCATATATGTCTTCAATCCTAATTTGCTTTTTATGCAGACGACACCAATGACAGAATCTTTATTAATGTTTTTGTCTCTCGCCGCAGTTTACTATACAGTCAGTTGGGTAAAAAGCCTAAAGACCCTTGATATGATAGCTGCAGGCTTTTTTACTTTTCTTGCAACCTTGACACGATATGATGGTTGGTTTTTGCTGATTTTTATTGCAATGGCCGTTGCCTATGTTGCCTACAAGAAACGCGGCTATAAATTTACAGAAGGCAATTTACTTTTGTATGCGACCTTGGCAGGATTTGGCGTCATTTTGTGGATTCTATGGAATTGGTTAATTTTTGGCGACCCTTTATATTTCGTGTCCGGTCCATTCTCTGCTAAGGCGCAACAGGACATCTTGCAGGCTCAAGGGAGGCTTTTGACGAAAGGTAATCCCGTATATTCATTCTTTTTATATCTTTTGGTGGTGAGGCACAATGTAGGGTTGTGGATTGGCCTTTTATCGCTTATTGGCGGATGGCTCTTTGTAAAATCAAAAGAATATAGCCAGGAGGTAAAGATTGCTGTTGGTTTGCTTTTAGTACCGTTCATTTTCAACGTGTTCAGTTTAGTTGCTGGTCACTCAGTGATTCATCTGCCGAGCTTGCCGCCCTACACTTGGTTTAATGATCGTTACGGTTTGATGATGTTGCCTGCTGTTGCAATTGCCGTGGGATTTCTGGTCAAAGGAAAAAAAGCCGCGCTTATATTGGTTAGTTTAATATTATTAAGTCAAACGTATCTCATGTACGTTAGCAATCAGATTATTACCATCGAAGATGGTGTAAAGGGCGCAAGCGGTGATTTCCTAGATAAAGCGGGGGACTGGATTGGTGCCAATATCGATGACGGATTGGTTCTGGTTGCTGCTTCAAGCAATGACGCGCTTCTTTTTCGCTCAGGCCTGCAACTCAAACAGTTTATTGTTGAAGGCGCGCGGGGGTATTGGGAGGAGTCTCTTGAGGATCCCACAAAACACGCCAAGTGGGTTATCATGCGCGAAGGTGATTTAGTAGAAAAAGAGTTAAGCGATAATCCAAACTTTCTTAATAACTACCGGCTAGTATATCGTGATGAGTTTTCATACATCTATAAACTTGATCAAACTATTGAACATCAATTAGGTGAGAATGAGCTGCCCTAGTACACTATGAAAGAAAAATTCTGGAAATCACTTATAACTCATGCGCTGCTTGTAGTTTTTCTATTGGGTAGTGTTAGCGGTATATGGCTGCACCGCCGGTCGAGCATAGGAACCAGGACATCTGCAGATAGCTATCTTCAACCTCCTTTGTCTTACGGTACCTATCCGTGGACCGTCCGCTCGATTGATACCCAGATAATTAGCAAGCACTGGCCCGATGTTACAAGGGATTCAGTTCGCGAACAGGTAGCGCTGCTTAAGGCCCTGGGTGTGAATTATATAGCAGTTGCTACGCCATATGATCGTTTAGATGATCTCAGGATCTGGGCTGAGGAAATTCACGCTGCTGGGCTTCAGGTGTGGTTTCGCCCGCATTGGGCTGAGTGGGAGGGGGATGAAGGGCTTCCTGCTACCATGTCTCCCGAAGAGTACCTGCGGCGCACAGCTCAATTCATTAGAGCTAACCCGGAGTTATTTGTTGCTGGTGATGCCTTTACTGTTGCTGTAGAAGCCGAGCAGGTAGGAGTGGGTCTTGGGAAGCGTTTTTTGACCTGGGATGAATACAGAGACTTTTTACTAGCCGAGATTAGCACAGCGAACAAAGCATTTAGCGATATTGGTCTTGAGGGCGAGGTCTATACCAATTGGCTCTCTATGAATGGTTGGGTGGTTGAAAATCAGTTTACCCAGGAACTGGCTGACAAGTTGGGTCTAATTGTTGTCGATCACTTTGTTGGACAGAGCCAAACTATTGGGAGCCTGAACGATCCGGATGAGATAGTTCGCCGGACGATTCGAGATTTGGATAGCTATTACAGGCGTTGGAACGTACCAATCCTCCTTGGTGAATGGGGTTATCAGATTTACCAGGAAGTTCCAGAGGATATTCAGGCGGAGGTTATCGATAAATTGTTTACAGAACTGAAAACAAAAGAATATCTTGTAGGTGTAAATTATTGGACCCACCTCGGAAACACTGCCAGTATTATTGGTGACGAGTATGGTGCAAACTTGCAATATAGGAAAGCTGCCGAGGTGATAAGGTCTTATTACAATCCACTTTCAATTACTGAGGAAGAAAGCTCATTATGATGAAAATTCTTATTCCAAACGCACCGGGGACAAAGAATCTTGGAGATGTAGCAATTTACGAGTCTCTAGTTTCACGCTTATATCAAAAAGGACATCAAGTAATAGCCCACAGATTTGATCCTGTGCCAGAGAAAAGAATTGAAATTAGGCCTAATATTTATTGCTGGGCTGTATTTCAAAATAGAAATTTATTTGTTCGTTTTGCTCGAATACTTATGCTTTTGACAGCATTATTTTTACCTTCTGGCTTCGAATCAATGTTGCCGAAAGAACTTCGGGGGATACTCTCCGACTACAAAAAGGCAGATAAAGTTGTTCTCAAAGGCGGGGGATATTTTAGAAGCAGGCCCGGCTTGACTCAGCAAGTTAATGCCGTCATGAACTGTGTTTATATTCTTTTTGCCAAGAAGTACCAAAAGCCCGTTATTATTCGACCGATGTCCTTTGGTCCTTTTTCAAATAAAATCACCGAATGGATTTGTGCCAAAGGCGTGAGCCTTGCCGATAAGATTTATGTTAGAGAAAGAGTTTCGTTTAAACTCCTGCAAAAGTATATTTCTAAGCAAAAGCTGTTTGAGAAGAAAGACGAGGCTTTCTTTGAAAGGCCGATAAAGATTGCCAAAAATGAAGATAAAATACTCGGGTTCACTGTTCGCGAATGGGTAGAGAAATCTAAAAGGGAGATTTTTCTTGATAATATAGCCACTTTAATAGAACAAACAGCCTGTGATAATGGTTATTCTGTAATCCTGCCAATTATTCAAGTCGATGCTCCCGAGTACAACGAAGGTGATGAGACAATAACCAAGAATCTTTCAAGCCGGCTAAAGCAGCGGGGGATGAAAGTAGGCAAACCTTTGAAGCCCAAAAACGTAAGCGATGCCCTTGGGGTCTATGGAAAACTTTCATATCTTATAGGCATGCGGATGCACTCTTGTATATTTGCCCACATTCAAAAAGTTCCATTTACGGCAATTGCTTATGAACATAAACATAGCTCGTTAGAAAAATTCGCAGACGCTATTGTTCCTATAACAGTTTTGCTAAGAGGCTCAAAAAAGGTTAAAAATATTGCATATTCCAAAAAAGTTGTTATAATAAAAAAATCTAGTGATTTCTGCCCCAAAGTTAGGGATATATGAGTTTAAAATCAATTCTGAAAAAAGCTATTTTTCCAGTACTAACGGTAATGCTTTTTGCATCTTCCGCTAACGCTGCTGCGCCGGACGGATCCGACCCGTGGGCGGACAGCGTGGTCCTTCCTTCAAGTCAGGGGTTGACGAATGAAAATCAACCAGTTTCAGTAACAAGGAGTGATGCATCTCAAGCGCTTGGAATCGCTGAAGATACAGACGTTGACGGCACATTTTATTCCCTAGGGTTTGGAGGTTCAATTACTCTCAGATTTGATAATGGAATCGCAAACGGTGTTTTTGTTGTCGAATCAACCAGGACAGAACCAGGCTATCCCTTTTATCCTGAGGAAACGGCACAAGTGGAAATATCTGAGGATGGAAGTCCAGGTTCATGGTACTTTGCAGGAAACGTTAGCCAAGACGAGGCAGTTTCTCAACCACAAGAGGTTAGTTGCGCCCAGTACGTAAGAATTACCGACACAAGCGTTCTTGGCAACTTTGCCGATTACCCTGGTGCCGACGGATACGATGTTGATGGAGTTGAGGCACAAGAAGGGGAACCTTGTGACCCGCCAGTTTCTCCAACACCAACTCCTACTTCTCCGCCGTCATCTCCTCCGGGTCCTGCTGGACCACCAGTTTGTAGTGCCCAAACACCCACCACTCCAACCTTGTCATCGGTAACCAGAACTAGCCCAACAACCGCTGAGCTTGTCTGGACTGCAGCCAGCCCGGTAACACATTATTCGATTTCCTACGGAACGAGCCCCGGCAATTATCAGTTTGGAGCCCCTAATGTAGGCAATACCACTTCATATGTGGTAGGTGGGCTTGACCCAAACACAAATTATTACTTTGTGGTAACCGCCGTTAATGACTGTGCCCCGTCAAGTGCATCAAATGAGCTTTCTACCGGGGGAGCAGTACTGGGTGCAGCAACCGGGGGAGTTCTCGGTGCAAGTACTGATACTCTTGCTGCAACCGGAGACGATTATCTAATTTTGCGATTACTATTTGCCTCATCTGCTTTCTTAGCCACCTTTCTTCTAGGGCGACGCTTTCTTCCCAAAAATGGGCGAAAATAAGAATATTAGAAGGACTTCCGTGCTTGTGCTTCTGTCTTTATTTGTAGGAGCGATAGTCTTTTTACTTACCAGTCCAAGCGGTATAAATTTAGATTTTCTAAGGATTGGGGAGTCTCAGCTTGCCGAGGAAAATGCACCGGTAATTCCACCTTCTCCGACCACCAAGCTGCCTCCGACAGCTATTCGGATAGATAAACTTGACAAGTTTCTACCCATTTCAGCCGCTTTAGTTCACGATAATGAGTGGGATATATTTGACAACCAAGTTTCTTGGTTGTCAACTTCCGCTGTCCCCGGAGAAGGGAATGTCATTTTGTATGCCCACGATGGACCGGAAATGTTTGGCGATCTTAATGAGCTTGAAGAAGGCGACGTTATTGAAGTTTTACAGAACGACGTTTGGAGGAGTTATGTTGTAAGCGAGTCGAGAAGCGTTGCTCCTTCCGACATCGAAGCCATCCTTTCAGAGGATAACCAACTCACCCTCTATACCTGTGAGGGAAGTTTTGACCAAAAACGCCTTGTTGTTTACGCCGATCCGACAGACGATTAGCCAGTAAGAGGTCCGACCTCTAAAAACTCTAAAAATTTAAAAAAGGTTTCTCCTTGCAGAAGCCTGTAGTAAAACACTATTGACATGAAGGTGGAGAGAATGTAATTATGGGACGGTGAATAAAATATTCACAAATTTGACTTATACTGCCAATTGTGGCGGTTTTTTATTTGAAAGAAGGTAAAGTTTATGGGTGGTTCTGAAAGAGTTAAAAAAATTAGTGACAAGAAGATCTTTGAGCTATTTATTATCGAAGGACACGTAACAAGAGAGAAGATTGAAGAAATGAAAGATAAGCCCTTTAGAGATGGTTTGACTGTTGGTGAATTTGTTGAAAGCAATATTGATAATCGAAGATTCAAGTGGAATGAAGAAGATTGTTTAGTACCGGATTTTAATGAAGCTGAAATAATTTATAGTGATGAAGATAAAGCAGTGTTAGAAAGAATGTTACAAAATGCGGAAGAAAATCCAGGTGTTATTCTACAAAGCTTTGTTAGAGTAGGATTAGGAGTTTCTGATAATGATGATCTTCAAGAAGCTTTAAGAAGAAAGTCACTTGCAACAGGAGAAATGCCAGATGTAATTTTGACAAAAATTCTAAATAATGGTTTAGGAATTGTTGGTAAAGATAACAGTTAATTATTTGAAAATTGGAAATTGGAAATTTATTAAAGAGCTTAAGGCTCAAAGCTGATTAAGCTACAGAGTCTAGGAGGGAGGGCCTCCGGCTCGTAGAGTCTACGGCTCGGAGAGGAGGTGAGAAAATTATGTTTAGAAGAATTTTAATCGGAATTTCTTCAGGATTGTTAGTATTTGGCTTATTGGCCCTAACGACTACACCGTCTTTTGCATCACCTGATGTAATGTGGGACTTAAGTGGCACTTATACAATTGATTATACGTGCACAAGTGGGTGTAGCGGGGTTTATCCGCATACGATGAATGTTTCATCAGTGGATTTAGGTACGGGAGATTTCTCCGGAACAGGATTTTATAATCCTAATATCGCATATACCTGGGATGTAACAGGAACTGTAAGTGGCTCAACTGTTAATTATACCGTTGTTTACACCGGTTTAAATCCAGGGTATACAATTAATGCAAGCGGAATTATTGCAAGTGATGGTTCTATGTTCGGAACTGCAACTGGACCAGGCCAAGCTTTTACATGGAGTACAACTTCAGGTACCGCATCATTCAACAGGCATGCCGAAATTACTGCTCCAAATTCAGGCGAGACCGTTTCTGGTTCAGTAAACTTTGAAGCATACCTTGTTGACGACGACTATGATGGTGTTCAATGGGCAGTTCGAGAAGGAACATGTGCAGCTGGAACAAATACAGTGTTCGGCAATGTGGATGGCCATTCAGACGTTGCAATCATAGATACGAGTGATTTGTCCATGCAAACGTTCTCATTTACAGGAGACATGTCCGCTATGACGCCTGGAATGTATTGTTTCATCTATAATCCAAGAGAAGACGGCGATGAACCAAATATTCGATTAACAAGAGAGTTCACTATAGCAGATACCACTGCTCCATTAGTTGAAATAAGTTCGCCCTTAGATGATGCAGTATTGACAGGATCTGTAAATCTCGTTGGGTTTGTGACTGATGATGTGGAATTAAGCCACTATAACTTGTCTCTTTATCCTGGCAATATTGATTTAAGTGATGGTCTAACTCACAGCGGTAACCGCCTTAATGACGTTAATTGGTGTACCACACCTACTTCTGGAACTGTTAATCTTTCTGCAAACTTTTCTGGTGATTTTTGCAATGACTGGGATACGACCAATTACCTCGATGGGGATTACCAGATACGCCTAGCAGCACGAGATGCAGCCGGAAACCGTGATACCAGCGATCCCGATAATGGAAATACAAGCTCTGTTCACGTAATTCAGATAACAATTGACAACACTCCTGATGACCCTGCTGATAAAGATGTCTGTAAAAAAGGAGGCTGGGAAGCATTTGGGTTCCGCAATCAAGGCCAGTGTGTCCGATATATAGAAACAGGTAAGGATAGTCGTTAAGTTTTCTTAATAATTTATTGAGAGCGAGTATAATTACACCTGCTCATCTGCCTAGTGTTTCCTTTGTTTTTATTCAGTTAGTTTGATATCATTTCCCGGATATGGAAAGAGAGAGTAGAATATCTAGTGAGGAATTAAGAGATCGGTAAGAACAATTTGGCGTCTTACTTGGTATTGCTTCTGAGAATCTTAGAGGTTTAGAGTTTTGTAATACTTGCAGCGGCGAAGATTACGAGTGGACAGACTGGGCTCTTAGTGAAATTGATTTAGGTGGCTTAGAAATCGATTCCCAAGAAGAAGCAATTGACTACAGGATTCATCTAACGGTTATTTCTTGTCATGAATGTGATGGAACCGGTTTCGAGGGCGGCGGTTTCAAATTAACGACAGAACAGTGGTTGAAACTTAGCGAAGAAGAAAATCCACACCGGGTGTGATTTTAGTTTACACATTTGTTAATTCCCCCGAAAAACTCCCCCGTATTTTCTCGGTTGTTTGAGAGAATTTGGTTTTGTGCCCTCTCCTATAAATAACAATCTCACCACCAATTTTTCTCTACCAATCGATAATTTCCGACCTGAAGTGGATAGGTCTATGTGAAGGTAGTTCGGTATGGGGTCTGACGCTGATGCTCAAATCGTTAGTACTCTGGGGTGCAGCAGTTTCATAGTGCAGTTTTCTCAATGTTTCGCTAACCATCACTCTTTCTATACCTATATTTTTTAATATCCGAGCAATATCAGGCCCGGATAATTTATCTATAGATTCCAGTCGTTGACTGAATGCTACGAGATCCTCGGGAGGCCATTTGGCATTTTTTTGTTCAGCGGACATAAATCTAATGAAAGTGACGAAATTGTATCACCCCGTCAATATTTCTGCAAATACAGGCTTTTAAGTCTGCTGTGCTACAACTTAGGCGTGGGAAGGCTAAATTCAGGCGAACATCTTGACCCGACTTCAGAGATTACACTGGAGACTGTCAAAGCAAGAGCTGATAAAGAAGTAGCTGTTTTGACGGGTAGAACCTTTCTTTTGAGTTTTCTTGCTTTGGTGGCCACCGGCTCGGAGAGGGTGGTCGCCCCTGCCTAGTGGTTGATTTGGTTTTATTTCTAAAGATAATTTTGCAGAAAAACTCCCTCCGTATTTTCTCGGTGGGTTGTTTGTTTGAGAGAATTTGCTGCTTCGAATCCAATCTACCTCCCTCTGGCACACAGACTTCGAAACTGGCCTGCTAATAATTCTTTTTATCTCTCAAATTAAGTAGTTTTAGTTTTCAGACACGGCTTCAACTATAGCTTTTATCTCTTCCATTACCTGATCGACACTTTTCATTTCTGTTCGCGCATCAGATATGTCTATTGCTCTTACGTTATATTTCCCTTTTCCTGTAAAGTGATAGCCGCAACATCCTTCTTCCTTGATGCTTAGAGTGATTCCTCTATCTCCCTCCTCAGTTCTGTCTACAACCCGATATTTATGATGGTTCGGAAGTTCAATTTCATTAAATTGGCCCCACTTCGATTTGTCATTATCCGAACGCCACCCATAATTTCCGACACCTTTGTCCGCGAACTCCTTTAGTTCTTTAAGCGCTTTATCAAAAACATCTTGGTAAGAAGTTCCCTCAAATGTAACTTTTGCCTGAACTCCTCTATAGATTCCGTCAATCGTTTGAAGATGCTGCCTTTGTCTATACCATATCTTGGTTGGATCGAAGCCAAATTCACTTGATCGAGCAATAGATTCGCTTTGTTCAGTCATTAGCGCGATTATACTAAAAAGAATTAAAACTTCAAAATCCAAAGAAATCCGTGGAAAATGCTCCCTAAATAGGACTCGAATTATGTCCTTTTTACTTAAAGGCCCTAAAACACCCTTATTATAGCTCGAGACTCCAATATTTCAATTAAAAAGTAATGTACCCAGACCACTTCCGAGGTGGCTTTCTCTGTATTTTCTCCTTATCCCCCAATAGACTTGAACAGATATGTTTTTTAATTTATAATACCCTATATTATGTCGTTAATAGAGGCTTTGCGAAGTACTGAACTAGCCGAAGTTCCAAAAAAGCGGGTTCTTGTAATAGGTTCCAATTGGGAAGACCGCAGGATGGATGTAACCACTCAGCTTATTGACTTTTTTAAGGAAAAAGAGATGTCCGTTGAAGTGGAAAATGTTAGAAACGCACCTCATATTGAAAACGCGATTTTGGGAAACTTCCCAGATGGCAAAGAGGAAAAAGCGGTAGCGGTTCTTGTAGGACAACATGCTAGACAGTATGACGCGATAACCAACATTGGTATGACGCTTGAAGTTGAAGGCAGCGGACTTATTGAACACATAAGAGAAATATGCCAAAAGCACGGAATCTTTTTGGGGAGGTTTAGAAGAAACATTGACAGTTCATTTGATTTTTGGGAAGACGGAAAATCCCCTGAAGAAAGCAAGCTACTTAACCCTTAATAAATATCCCAGATAATTCCCCAGAAAAACTCCCCCGTATTTTCTCGGTGGGTTGTTTGCGGGAAAAAATTAAAAAAATTTACTGCCTCGAATCCAGCCCACCTCGCAGGATGCGTAGTCCTGAACGAAGTCGAAGGGGGATTGAAAATGGTGAGCCGAGTCGAACCACGATTTTCGAACTTTTATATAATCTACTGTTCCCAACTTCGCCACATTTCCTCTTGGTCTTCGTGGAACTGACGCCACTTTCTAGCATTTTTAGCTTCCCGCGTAGGGCTGGGCAATAATGCAATTGCCCACACTACTTCCTCTGGCACTTCGCCATTTTCATAAACTGGTTTCCCTGTCTCGGGATTCCAATTCAAATGCCAATCAGTCTCTCCCCCATTGTCTTTGTGTATCATTTGTCCATGCCAATAAAGGTAATCAGGGTCATCATCGTCTGGCTCTGGTCGAGTTTCGGATCTATCTAGAAGCTCGTATTCATCTGGAGTCAAGCAACGTTGTCCAACGGGGAATTGTGTTACATAAAGGTTGACATCAAAATTATCGATACCCCCACAGGCATCAATTTGTTTTTGTATATCAACACTCCCAACTTCATCTCTTTCTGTCATTTCGATCGCATCATATCAAAATCTGAAACTAAAAACCGAGGCTCGCAGGCTGCCCGCCACGTACCGCACGGTACTGTGGGGACGATTTTCGAACCAGCAGCTTGATATAAACAAAAAGATCTATTATTATATTGCAACTTCTGCTCAATTAGTATCATGAACGAAAGACAAGAGCACGCGCTACGAATACAGCTTGAGTCAGACGAGACGCAAAGAGATAGGAACAGTTATGATTATACTGGAGATGCTCTTAGGGAAAGCGGCTTTTCTCCACTAAGTATTTGGCCAGAATCCAATAAAAATGTTGCCAAAGTTATAAGGGGAGAGGTTGATTATGATTCTCTTCCAGTGGATGAAGCCAACGAGGTCTATAAAGGAATGCAATTTACAGAACAACAAGACATAATCCTGCGCAATAGGGGAAAAGATGTTCTTTGTGAAACACTAGATATGCAAGCTTGTCTGGAAAGTGAATGCGAACTTTATAACTCTGATTTAGGCCCCCCAGTTTGTAGAGAGTTTAAGATGGTTTTTAAGAAATAAAGCCACCGCTCTAAAAACCTTGGCTCGCCGAATGGGACGATTTTCGAACGGTGAATTGGTCAAAAATTGTCGAGTATCCAGAAGTAGAATTCCAACAAACACAACGTTTACTTTTGACCTCCTAAAAATTTAGGACGCTTGATTAGCGGTTTTTTTCCAGACTTTTTTATCTCTTCAAACTGCTTTGCTGAAAACCGAAAATGCATAGAATCAAAAGTTGAATTTGGCTCAACAGTTCCATCTTCCAGCCCCTGTTCGTATTCTGCAATTATTTGGGCAGAGTTTGCATCAGGATAAATTCTTACCCAAGTTCTCCTTCTGAGCAATTCTTTTTCCGTCTCTTGGCTCTCACCTATGTGAACACCAGCTCTTTTCAGAGCTTCGGGTTCAATGGGGGTTGTGGTTATTAAAATTTCTCTTTTAGTTTCGCCCAAGGTTTCATCAAAATAGAGCTTTCCTAAACTAAAATCTGATTTTTTATCGTATTTGGAAGCATCGTCTCGAGCTGATCGAGGTATATCAGGAATTAAACTATGCATAAACTGGTTGAGTTTATTGGGATCGTAAATTGGTTTAATGGGAGCGACAATAATATCGACAGCCTCCAACCATCCAGCTCCAAATGGAGAGTGCAAGATTTCGCCAGCAAAATACAATCTTTCATCCACCTTCAGTCCTTCTCTTACTTGTTGGAGCAACGAAGCTCTTTGTTCTCGAACTTCAGCCCTGTTTAATTGTTCAGATGACATTTGGAGAATTATAACAATAAATGCACAGATGTTCAACTATAGGACTTAGCTCCCCAAATAGGACTCGAACTATGCCTCTACTTACAAAGCCCGGAATTACCCTTATTATAGCTTGAGACTCCAATATTACTACAAATATAATATGTTCTATTTTGTCTTGCCCACCCCCGGGGTGGTTTGGGTTCGCAGTTCGCGGGTTTCCGTTTTTTTTAGCAGGTTGTTTGTTTGAGAGAATTTGGGGTCACCGACTCTGATGAGTCTCTGACTCAGGAGGGCTGTAAGCCCTGAGTTGGTCGAAGGGTTGCAAACCCTGAGCACTTCGATTTCACTCAGTATCTTCGATGGTGAGCCGAGTCGAACCACGATTTCCGAACTGCTAACTGGTCAGAAATTATTCCTTATCCTGGGCTAGTATATCAAAAGTCTCAAAAATTTCTCCAGACCTACGCATAAATTCAGCTCTCCTGCGGCTCCACAAAAAATCTAGTATTGCCACTCAGCATTATCCAGTCTTTAATTCTTAGAGTTTCCTCTTCGACTTGAACAACATACCAACCAAGGGGGTCTCCAGGCTTCCTTTCCTCGACTTTTTCATAACCTGTTAGTATTCCCTCCTTAAGAGTATCTTGTAAGCTTCCATCAAGAAATTTAACTTTGATTTTTGCCTGGGGTGAGATATCGGATTTATGTATGAGAAGAATCTCCTCCTCGCCCACTCTTTCGATGTATGAATCGCCAAAAGTGGTTAAAAACTCTCCAGCTGAATAACCGATTAAAGTTCCCACCTGGAAGGCGCGCTTGCTTTGATCATTAACAACCAGTGCCAATAGTTCTGGAGCAACTTTATTCCAATAAAGCCTTTCTCTTAAACCCTCCGTTTGCTCATCTACCTCTTTATCAGAAAAACCGTACTGAAACTGCATTAATTCCTTAAACCTTTTCCTTGAATCTGGATCCTCAAGATCAGTAAAAAGACGAGATGGGGCAACAAAGATACCGTCTCCAAATTCTACGCTCATGTGTATTGGCAGCCAGCTATTTTACCATAAACTAAAAAAGAGCCACACATCGGCTCTTTTCTTGATAAAGCTGGCCTTACTGGACTCGAACCATACTTGTCCTTCCGTAGTCGCTCCGTCGCTATAGCTTTGAAGCGTCGGCGACTTGACGAAAATGGAAGATTATCTGTTCTGAGTTCTGCCGAAGGGGGATTGTAAATAGTGAGCGAAGTCGAACCATTGAAAATGCTGAGTGAAATCGAAGTACGATTTTCGAACTTTTAGCCAACAATGTTTCCGTAACTTGAAAAACACATAACTAGGACCTATAATTACACTCTATGTTAGAAAAAATTAGAAATTTGCTTCCTAATACTAAAGCGGAAGATCAGTCTGCTGTCTTGTCTTTAAGTGCCGAAGAATATGCTAATTTATTAATTCGAGCTAATTGGATTCCTGATAAATATGGCTATGGAGCGATAGATAGTCATGGGGATTTGAAGCCTATTGAAGAAATGCCAAATGACGAAATCCTTCTTGGTTTAAAGCACTTTGTCTTACAAGTATATACGGATAATGGAGGCAATCTTTCAAGAAAGAGTGATGGTTTAATAAGAAAGGAGACTGATGATTCTAATAGGTTTCTTCTTTTTGGTCTAAATCGTCCACCGAAAAAAAAGATTAGTATAGAAACAGTTGATGGCATTAATATGATACTTATTGACAAAAATATAAGTAGAGGAGGTGTTGTACTTAGTGCAAAATTTAGTTTAAATCCGCAAACAATAGGAGAGATTAGAAAAGTTAGGCCAGTATTTCAAGATCTTCGCAAATGGAAAACAGAAGGGTCAGTAGTTGCTGGAGGAGTGTTTAACGAGCTTGGTCCAGATTCATACTCTTCTACAGAAGCCTTAATAAAATGGATCGGGACTAACTTTATATTCAGGAATTTACAGAACTGGAGGGATAGCGAAATTATTTTACCTGAGGATATTTATCCCAAATATAATACTATTAAAAGGATTAAATAACTTGCTCGCAGGATGCCCGCCCTTTCGTAGTCTTGACGAAAATGGAAGATTACCTGTTCTGGGTTCTGCCGAAGGGGGATTGAAAATGGTGAGCCGAGTCGAACCACGATTTTAGAACAGAATCATTACTTTTCAGGTTCCTCAAGTTTTCCAAAATAGTCTTGTACGTCTTCTCGTGGAGTAACTATTTCTTCCCCATCTTTAGTTTCGGCCCTCTTTAACAAACCTTGATTAACTAGGTTGTTTATAGCATCTGTATATGATTCTTCATCTTCTTTAAGTCTCACTAGACCTGCACGAATATTTGCAGTTTTTTCTGGTTCCGTGGAGCTTCCCATTATATACAACACATCCTTTTCAAAATCGCCAAGACTGTTTAAGACTTCTTTTGTGAAGGGGGTACGTGTTTCCTTCTTGTTTTCTTCCACCTCATTATTATATCAAACTGGAAGAACTTGAGGAAGAGGGGTTGTTCAAAGCTCCCCCTAAAGGACATGTTCCGCAACCGAGAGATTGAGTTTGATTTTACCTTTTCTGAAGTTAAAACAAATTTTGGCTTGTTGGGATGATTTTCGAACTTTTCTTCCTCAATAATAGAATTGCCATTCTGATATCTGTCACCTTTAACCGAAAATCACTTTTTCAAAGATCAAGCTTACTGACCCAGTGGGGGATCTTAGCTTTTTTTACCTCATCATATACAGGCCAATAGGGTTTAATATCAATTATTGGTGTCCCATCTAATATATCCAAGCCTTTCACCTTCAACTTATTGTTTTTACGACTCAATAGCCCCACTGTTGTAATTGCGATTGGGTTTGGTCTTTGCGGACAGCGACAAGAAAAGATACCTACAATAGGGACTCTTGGATTACCCTGCGGTCGGTGTGTAATAACTTTATCTTTTACCTTATCCATCCAATAAACTACAATCACATGCGAATAATCCTCGATACCTGTTAGTGCATCAGTGTATTTTTTTTTAAGAATAATTTCGGCCACCTCGTTTTTGAAGCTTCCAAACCTAGGCTTTTTGACTTTATTTTTTACAACTCCAATTGAAGTTAAAGTAATCTTTTTTATTTTACTTCCACCCCCTTTTCTTTTGATATTATAGCAACAATGTAGTTTCTTGATTGTGAAGCTAACTCGCTGAATAGGATGATTGTAGAACTTTTAAGCGATTAGAAATTGTGGGCACTTTCGGGAGAAGCTTCAAAGTCTCTTGTTTTCGGATTTGAAAAAGCTTTTCTTATAGCTTTTTCAACTTTCCAGGGTTGTAGGCTTCCGCTTACCCAAAGAACATCTTCCACTTTTTCTCCTTCAATGGATACCGCCCAACCGGGTTCTGAACCATAATCCGGAGACCACCTTTTCTGAACTCGATTAAAGTTTATCGTAACATAGCTGTAGGTAGCTGGGTATGACTTAGCCTTTCTTGCCCTGTCTCCAAAAGGGTGCTCTCCCTCGACTACATCTGACTTTACTGGCCACCTTAACTCAAGCCTTATCTCACTTGCATCAGGCTGTTCTGTTTTTTCCAAAATCTTAGACCCAACAAGCGTATTTTCAGACCTCAGACTCTCGAAAACTTCTCTTGCTCTGCTGTAATCCAAAAACCACTCATATCTAACTAGATTTTCTTTCCTTTCTTCAAGAAGCACAAGCATCTCCTCTGGGCTTAAAGGTCTGCCTACTTCCTCAGGCGATACGGGGTATTTTCTTTCAATATCTCTGGTGGACATCGCCCGCCTATAATAAACGCAGAAGGCTATGAAGTCAACTGGGGCTCCGCCTGATAAGGAAACCTTAGCACCCACTTTGTGTTGTGGACGAAGTTAAGCATAGCTTGGCACTCTCGCTTTGCTCGATTGTAGAACTTATTATTTTTTCTCTTTTGTTTCCTTAATGATATAAGCAGGAAGCCTTCCGCTGGTCATCAACCACAT
>SDBT01004927.1_pt1 | contig 22542 bp, 16 predicted proteins | sample 2277101 | NCBI WGS metagenome assembly SDBT01 (sample SAMN10404973, study PRJNA504765) | marine sediment metagenome | isolation source: marine sediment core GS10_PC15, 103 cmbsf | place: Arctic Ocean: Southern Knipovich Ridge | collected 2010 | reverse complement strand
GGTAGTCAGTTGTCGCACTCCAATTGGCGGCGGGCGGGTCGGGCGGGGGCGGGGCTGGGGGCAATACCCTTTCAACGTAAAACGGGTCTACTTCGACGCCGCAAAAGGCCACCAGGTAGTTGCCGCCGTAACCCAAGGCGAACTTATAGTCTTTCCCTACTTGTGGATCAGGCGAGAATGCCAGCCAGCTAAAAGTGGCCGTGTCAAGCGCATGCGCGGAAGTACCGTTGACAACCCAAACAACGTTGTCTACAGCGGCGACGCCGGAGTAGCCGAGGACGCCCGGCGTATTAGCCACCGTGCTGTAGCTGTTACCCACCGTGTTATATCGCCACACCGCAGTCGTGCCGCCGCCGGCCAGGTAGACATAGTCCGTATACGTCGGCGGCGGGCCGGGCGCCGTTTCGAGGGCCACGGTGGCCGCGTTGAACTCGGAGCGTGTGGCCGGCATGCTGGCGATAGGGGTCCAAATGCCTCCGGGAGTATACGCTTCGGCGGTCAGCAGAGGGAATCCCCCGCCGTCAAGACCGCCGAAGACATAGATTCGATTCTCCACCGCGCTGGCGGCACAGCCGAAATCGCTGCGGGCGGTGATCATACTGGCTACCTGGGTCCAGCCGCCATCATAGCGGAAAACCATTGCCGAGGTCTCAATAGCGGCGGCCGAAGTGCTATACCTGATCCCGCCGACCAGGTAGATAATGCCGTTCAGCGTCACCAGCCGGTGGTTGCGCAAGCCGATTGGGAAATTCGCCAACTTGGTGTATTTCTGGTCACCGGGATTATACGAATAAAAGTCGTTCGCCGGCCGGCGCCAGGCTTCACTCGTGGCTTCCGGCCCGGCGATATTGCCGGCAAGGGCGCCGCCAAAGGTGCAGCCGGTAATCCTGGCATTGACGTTCTGACCGTTGTAGATCGCCCCGCCCCACTCGACAGCCTTGTTGTTGGTAAAGATACTATCGGTAGTCGCCGGACTGGTGTGCGGCGCCTCTTCAGGCGGCTCGGTTATGTCGTCCGGGTCAAAGGATTGCTGCAGCCTGCCGTGGTAAATCGCCCCGCCGTGCAACTCGGCCTTATTCACGTCAAAATTGCACTCGATAATAACCGGCGCGGAATCGTCGTTATATATGGCCCCGCCCTTGCCGCCAAACATCGTGACAATTTTCGGGAGGATCGGGGATGGCGTCGGGCTGGGAATGGGAGGCAGGAAATTAGGGTCGGCTGGCCACGTCGGGTCATAAATAGGCAAGTAGCTCGATCCCTCATAATCAAGGATCTCGTTCTCCCTGGCAATATTATTAATGAAATCGCAGCGGGTCAGGATCGGCCCGGAATCGTCGTTATATATAGCCGCGCCGTACGGCGCCTCGCTATTGGTGAAGTCACAGTCGGTTATAGCGCCCGCCGAGCCGACATTATAGATGGCCCCGCCGCGGATGCGGGTGGCACTGTTATCGAACTGACCGCCGCTAATCGTCGCCGTAGAGCCGTTGAAATTGGCCATGGCGCCGCCGGAACGGTCAGTCCAATTGGTGAGGAAGTTGCAGTCGGTGAAGCTTGGCGAAGCAGCGTTATTGTAGACCGCGCCGCCGAAACCCTCATACATTATCATAATATTGCCAGCCATATTTATCCACACGTCAGCCGTAGCCCAGTTCTGATCAAAATCGCAGCGGATGAACTTCGGCGAATCGTAGTTGTAACTATCCGTCCGCGAGTTGTAGACGGCCCCGCCGCTGCTCCAGACCGCGTAGTTGGCGATGAAGTCAGTATCGGTGAACGTGGGGGCAGACCGGAAGTTATAGACCGCCCCGCCGCCAACTCCCCACCAAATAAAGTTCTCTTCGAACACACAGTCGCTGATCTTGGGCGAGGCATTCGACTCGTTATACATCGCGCCGCCACGCGACCCGGCCTCGTTGTATTCCAGAAACAGACTGGTTCCGAAGATGCAGTTCACAATTGTGGGCGAGGCAATGAAGTTGTGCATGGCGCCGCCATACATGGAGGCGTAGTTGCCGATAAACTTGCAGTTGGCTATTCGAGGCGAGGCCACGTAGTTCGCCATGCCGCCGCCGCGGTTGTGGGGAAAGGCCAGACCGACGGCATAGCCGCCGCGGATGGTGAACCCGTCAAGGACCGCGTTGTCCGCTCCGATGACCACGTGGAATGCGAGGCCGCCGCCATCAAGCGTGGTGACATTGACGGCCCAATTGCGCTGATTACGCTGCGTTTGGCCGCTGAGAAAGCCGCCGTACACGGCCATGTTCTCGGCCATGGTGAAGCTATCTAGCTCAGTTACACCTGGACTATAAGAGCCCGTGGCAACCCAGATTTCATCCTCGGCCTTGGCCGCCTTTTCCACCTGGAAAGCATCCTGAAGGTCCGTGAAGGCGGTGGCCCAACTCGTGCCATCGCGGGCGGGGCCGGGAGCCCCGCCGTTCACGTAGATTATGTTGCCGTAGACCGCGACCACGGTGGTGTGCGCAGTCAACGTGATGGTTATGTCCGTCTCGGTCGAGATGAACACCCCGTCGGCATACTGCCACCTGACAAAATTCTTGCCGCCCGAGGCCCACGGCGCGATCAGTTGAATGGTGGTGTCGCCGGCGTCAAGGTCGTCATCGTCGATTGACGGAATAATTACGTATTGTCCCGGGGGGCCGCCGACCGTGGTGCCGCCGGCGTTGACCTCGCCGTGGCGGGTCGTCACAACCGTGAAACCTGAAGTACCGGCCACGCCGTCGTTAATCGGGCCGCTGAGCGCATTGGTTACGGTAATAAGATTCCCGGCTATGCCAGTGCTGAAGGAGGGGTCGGCGTTAATCACTAGGTTGGCCGCGGCTGCCACCTGGTTGGCGGTATTGCCGGTTGCCACCGTGTTAATTTCGAACGACCGCGCGGCCCCGTGCGCCGGCTCCGCAGTGCCCGAATCGTCAACGTCAAACCAGAAAGCCACCGAACCGGCTGGCCCCGGTTCGTACAGGATAAAATAAGTACCGTCCAGGGAACCGGCAACATCGGCAACCGTGGTGATGTCGGTAATCTCGGGAAGTATATTGCTGGTCACGATCACCCCGGTAACCCCGCTGGACTGGACTGTGAGGTTGTAAGTGGCGACAACGGTTAACGTGACGTGGGCCGTGGCCAGGCCGCGTCCCTTAAGCGAATCCTCGGACCCGGCAATGCTAAAGCCGTCCAGGACCGCGTTCCCGGCGGCGGCGACCACCGGCGGGGATTTGTTGCCGGCGGCGCCGTTGGCCAGATGATGCGCGCTCAGCTTGGTGACGTTCGTCTCCCAATCGCGCTGGGTGCGGCGGACTTCAGCCCCGCTAAAGCCGCCGTAGACCCGGACGCCGTCGGCCAGGGTGAATGGCTGCGGCTGCGGGCCGTTCGGGGCGGGCCTGCACGTGCCCTTGGCCACCCACACCTGGTCCCCGGACCGGGCGGTCTCGAGGGCGGCCTCGAGTTCGGTATAGGCGTCGGTCCAGGAACTGCCGGTGTTCGACCCGGCGGCCTGCTGATTGACATAAATGATCTTTGCGGCAGTGCCTGACCCGGAAAACCACACGGGAAGCATAACCGACAGCGCCAGCAGACCGAACAGTCCGGCGAAAATTCGCCGCTGGGTTATTAACCCGCGCCTTCTTAGACCTTTGCTTGTATTCATCACCTTCGTCTCCTCCTGAAGTAGGTTCCGATTTTTTAAACTTCTCACCTGAAGAAAATTCGATTAAGAAATACTAATAATGCCGGTCGAACCAGAATCCAAGCCGGAAATTGCATTTTTTTGAATTATTCGGGCTTGCAATAATCCCGGGACGGTATATAGTGAGTGTTGAGAGACTTAGTTGGCCGCCGTCAACCTTCAACCACCGTCTTTGTCTGAGGGAGAAAGCAAGATGAAAGCGAAGACCCCGCGATTCACCCTGATCGAGCTTCTGGTGGTAATCGCCATTATCGCCATCCTCGCCTCGATGCTCCTCCCCGTCCTCGGCCGCGCCAGGGAAAAAAGCAGCCAGACCGTGTGCTTGTCGAACCAAAAGTCGATCTACCTGGCCATGAAAATGGACCAGGACGATAATAACGGTACTTATGTACCCGGACTTTGCGATCTGAATAAGCATCGACTTGAATTTCCCACCATGGTTCTTGAGGGTTATGCGCCGCATTCCGGCTTTAATAATCCCGCTTCGCCTGGCAACTTGGCGGTTTCTTTTGACTGGTTTCTGATGCATGACGGCTATGTTGTTGGTGACCACCGCTTGTTCTGCTGTCCTTCCGACCGCCGGGGAGGCGCGCCCCGGGCCGTGGAGATCAATTGGCAGGCGGGTAATGACTTCGGCAGCGATGGAAACTGGTTGTACGACATTGACGATTGGGCCCGGAACAGCTACATGCTCAATCACTATTTCAACCCCGACGGCGCCGGCACACAACGGGCGCACGATGGATACCTGGAAGGATTTGCCGCACCTGAGGAGATGCCGGTGACCCTCGAAAACCGCGGCTGCAATTTTCTCATTATTGGTTTTTGCAGTTCCCAGTGGACGGATTCGCACCCGGCGACCGGCCCGATGGACCCGACGGGCATGCAGTGGGACTGGAATCTCAACACGCTATGGTCGAATGTGGATTCGCTTGAGCGTGCGATGAATATCGTTTTCCTGGACGGCCACGGTGAACTAGTCAAGGATACCCAGCCCCTGATTGATTCCGGGGCCATCAGTCCCGGTGGATATTAGAACCTAAATAATCATCAAAGCGTTCCTGGAGGTGCAATGATGAAAGCGAAGAATCCGCGATTCACCCTGATCGAACTTCTGGTGGTAATCGCCATTATCGCCATCCTCGCCTCGATGCTCCTCCCGGTCCTCAGCAAGGCCAAGGAGCAAGCGCGCAAGGCTTTGTGCATAAATAACTTGAAGCAGTTGTACCTGGCTTCTTGGAACTACATGGACGAGGGCGGCGAACTGAAGCACTGTAAGTGTTGCGCGGGGGACACCAGCAATCCGCAGTACTACACGCAGTTGCCCAATTACCTTGACCTGCACCAGTACACTGCCCCTTTTGACCACGTGCGCTGGGCTGCAGACAGCGAAAGTGGCGCTTCATTATTCTATTGTCCGTCGGATCCTTTTGTGCCGTGGAACAGGGGGCTGCTGCCGCACGACGACTGGGGGGGCGGCTGTTGCGGCGTGGACTTGGATAGCGACGGTAAACTCGAGGTGGTGAAGCCGACCAGTTTTGGCGTACCTACGTTCACTTGGGCCAAGGCGATGGGGGAGCCTAACCCGCCCACGGCGTGCGGCGGAACCCTCGAGGGCAGTCCCTTGATCCGGGCCGCGGGAGATACCGCGACCGCCATCTTCCTCGTGGCCCGGTCGTACGAACATTGCTGGATGCAAACCGAGCATAATCAGGAAGTCGCCAACGGTCTCGAGCCGGCGGCCTGGCAGTTTCCGCTTGACCGGTGGTCGCATCTGGGCAACGTTAATTACCTGTTTTTTGATGGGCACGTCGAGGGGCTGAAGAACCCGCCTTACGACCTGTCCGAACGGCCGGCGCCCTATCCGTAGACCGGGCAAGAAGTTCGGGGGCGCGACAAGTTGGGTTACGGGTTGAAAGTGCCTTGAACGTCCATGGCCTTGTCTTTGGCGGCATCCTTCTGCGAGCTCGAGGCGGCGATCTGTTCCTGGAGCTTGTTGTAGAACAGGTCCTCGTCAACCGGAATATCCACCCAGGCGTCGGTCCAGGCTGACAGGAGCATGGCGTTCGAGATTTCGAGGCTGTTGATGCCTTCGGCGCCGCTGCCGAGCAACGGCGTACCCTCGCGGATGGCCTGCACCCAGTTCTTGGTGATGCCCACATGGCCTCCACCCTCGCGGGGCATGGGCACTTCGCACTTCCAGAACTCGGGTGAGGCGAACCCGCTCTTGCTTTCCTTCAGGAACTTGTTTACGGAGTCCGTGGCCCGCCAGAACGCGAGTTGGCCGCCCTCGAGCACAAGTTTGCCGCGGTCGCCGATGATCTCGAAGCGGTTGGTGCCGGGCGCCTCGCCGGTGGTGGTGATAAACACGCCCGTGCCGCCGTTTGCATACTCGACGTAGGCGGTCACCTCGTCCTCGACCTCGATCTTGTGGTATTTGCCGAAGCCGCAGAAGGCGCGGACGCGCGTGGGAATGCCGCAGATCCACTGCCATAAATCGAGGTTGTGCGGACATTGATTGATCAACACCCCGCCGCCCTCGCCGCTCCAGGTGGCGCGCCAGCCGCCGGAATCGTAGTAGCTCTGGCAGCGGAACCAACTGGTGATAATCCAGTTCGTGCGCTGAATCGGGCCCAGTTCACCGGTCTCCACCAGTTCCTTCATCTTGCGGTGAACCCCGAGGGTGCGCTGGTTGAACATGATGGCGAAGACCTTGCCGCTTTTGGCCGCGGCCTCGTTCATTTCGCGGACCTGCCGGGTATACACGCCCGCGGGTTTCTCGCTTAAAACGTGCAGGCCGTTCTCGAATGCCCGGACGGCCAGCGGCGGGTGATCATAGTGCGGAGTGGCGATCAGCACCGCGTCAACCACCTGGGCCGCAAAGAGCTCTTCGGCATCCGGGAAAGTCTGCACCTCGGCGCCCAGGTTTTCGCGGGCCCACTCGAGCCGGGCCGGGTTGATGTCGCAGACCGCCGTGAGCTTCGCGTTGGGAACGTCGCCGGCGTGCAGGTATCCTGCGTGATGCGAACCCATGCCGCCGGTGCCAATGATGCCGATGCGCACTGTATCCATAAACTTGTTCCTTTCGATCAGGTCAACAGAATCTCCGGTGATCACTGTACGGGAAAGTCGTAACTATGCTACGGCAATCACGCAATTTTGTCCGTTCGCAGCGTTTCCTCGAAATAGCCGAAGATTCCGATCTTGATCGCCTGCGCCAGGATGATTCTAGAATCTTACTCGTAGACTTCTCCGCATTTTGCGTCGCAAAACGAACCAACAATTACATTATCAAGATGATAGACATGGAGTAGTGGAGTAATGGAGTAGTGGAAGATATAGAGGAATGGAGGAAAGAAAAAACCATAAAATTGGCCATCTGCCGTAAAAAATCAAGCTTTCGATCCCGCAATACCAAAACTCGGGACCTTCCGCATCCCAGTACTCCAATACTCCAATACTCCAATACTCCAAATCCCAATTGGTTGCGGCTTTGCCGCCTTAGGCGGATGAAATGCTTGTAAACTCAGGATGGATTGTTATGGTATTTTTGCCGTCATGGATTGAGACAAAATTCCGGTTTGACAAAGATCATGATTCTGCACCTGAGAGATTGTTTGCTCGTTTTCCTTCTGCTGCTCCTGCCCGTGGCGCTGGGTGACGCCGCCGGTGCCACCCCGGCAGCGGCCGGCCGGCTCGACCAACTTCGCCGCGCCGGCCGGATAGCGGAGGCCCGCAAGCTGGCGAAAGAGATCGAAAAGGCCGCGCCGCAAGATGCCGGAACCTGGGCCGCACTGGCGAGTTTTTACCAGAAGACAAATGAGTTCGACGACGCCGTGCTGGCCCTGGAACGGGCGATCGCACTGGACCGGTACCCTCACCAAAAAGACTTTCATCAACTCCAGTTGGTGAAACTGCTTCGGCGCCAGGGCGAACTTAACCGGGCCATCGAAGTCGCCAGGAACCTGGCCGAGAATCCCCGCCAGAACTACTTGGCCAAAGAGGCCCGGCGCTTGCTGACGGCAATGCTGCGGGAAAAGAAAAAACCAATCGAGGCGGACATCCGCGGCATGCACGCCGTACCCGCCCCCGGCAAGGTGAAAATTGACGGCAAACTCGCGGACTGGGACTTCTCCGGCCGGATGCTGAGCTGCGACGACGTCGAGAAGGAACTCGATACCTTCAGCGCCAAGCTCGCGCTCATGTACGACGCAGAGAACTTCTACATCTCGATTCATTTCAAGGACCGCGCGCCGCTGGGCAACCGGATTCATCCCGTCCGGGAAAAAGGCGCCGGCTGGCAGGGAGACAGCGTACAACTGCGCATCCGCGCCAGCGGCTGGAAAGTGAGCAGCTTTGACTGCTGGTATTATCAGCCCACCGGCGAGGCCGCCGTATATTACCAGCCGGACATGCAGGTGCGGCGGCCCATCGGCGGCCGGGGCGAGAAAACTTACATGGGCAAAGGCCCGGAACTGGGTGACGGCCTCGAGATGGCCTTCCTGATAGACGCCGACAAACAGGGCTACGTGCAGGAAATCAAAATCCCGTGGGCGTTGATCAGCCGGCAAACACTCCGGGCTAAAGACACCATCTACGTGCATTTCCAGCTCTTCTGGGGCAAGCGTACCTATCAAAAACACCTCCCCACCAATGCTACGGCCGATGTCGTCAACAAGAACGGGTTGTGGACGCGGCCGAGCAAGTATGGCAGCGTTTACCTCGAGCCAAAGGGCAAGATCACCTTGCCCGTGCCCAGGTGGCGGATTCTTCTCGAACGCCGGCTGATGCGGCGGCGGCGATTCAATAAACACACCGATTCCATTCGCAGTATTGCTTTTACACCCGACGGCAAGTACCTTCTCTCGGGCAGTATGGACCAGACCGTCCGCCTGTGGGACCCGCACAGCGGGGCACAGGTCCGCGTTCTTAAAGGTCACGTGGACCAGGTCTGGGCCATTGCCGTGGCGCCCGACGGCCGGTCCGTGGCCTCGGCCGGTCAGGACCGCAGTATCCGGCTGTGGGAGATTGCCACCGGTAAAGAAATCAAACGCTTTACGGGTCACGAAAAAGGCATCTGGGGCGTGGCCTTTGCCCCCGATGGCAAGCGCCTGGCCTCCGCCAGCCTGGACCACACCGTCCGCGTCTGGGACGTGGCCAGCGGCAAGGAACTGCTGCGGTTCAAGGCCGCGCGCGGCCTGCGGGCGGTGGCCTTCTCGCCGGACGGCCGGCACATTGCCGGTGGCGGGCTCGACTGCATGGTCTATCTCTGGGATTTGGAGGACAAGAAGCTTCTGAAGCGTTTCGCCGGTCATCGCTTCGGTGTCCGCAGCGTACGCTTTTCGCCGGACGGCAAGCGGGTCCTTTCCGCCGCCGATGACATGACCATCCGGCTCTGGGACCTCGAAACCGGCAAACAGTTCCGGGTTCTCAAGGGCCATTCGAGCCTGGTTACCTGCGCCGAATTCATTGGCGACGGCAAACGGGTCTTGTCCGGCGCGCTGGACGGCACCATCCGGCTCTGGGACCTGGCCAACGCCAGGAGTCTTTACATCCGGGAAGCAAATGAGCGGGGTGTCTGGTCGGTGGCGGTAGCGCCCGATATGATGACGATGGCCGCCGGCGGCCGCGACCGGATTATCTGGCTGCTTAAGATGCCGCAGGTTGCCAAATGAGGCGAATAATTGCCATTCTGCTGATCCTGTTGGCGTTGAGAACCGCTGGCGCCCCTTCGCCGGACAAGCTGGAACAACGCCTGAAAAAGCAAAAGAAGCTGCTTCTGGCAATCACTTATAAACTGCCGGACCGGTTTAACGCCCGGGGCATCGTCTTCACCCCCGCCACGCTCAAGACCCATGAACTGTACCTGAAACACCGTGACCGCAAGAAGTTCATCTTCATCAGCGCGGCCGGCCGGGTGCAAGGGCCGAACGCAAAAAAAGCCGGTAGATTGAGCAAACGGGGTGAGCTGCTGTTTACCCGCGCCGGCAATGCGTTGTTCATCGATGAGCGTGCCATCCCCCTCGAGCTTGGGCAGTGGCAGATCTTCTGGGCCGCGCGTAAAGCTCTCAACCCGCCCGTCACCAAAGTTGACTATCCCAAGCGCGAAATGAAAGACGGCTTTATGCGGGATGAACTGCTGGCGGACTCGCTCTGGCAAATCAGCGCCGGGGCGTGGCGGCTCCGGCAGCGCGGCGGCGGCATGGCCATCAGCGAAACCGAGATCGCCAACTATAATTTCCAGCGGGCGGTCAACCCGTTTTCCGTCATCGGCTCGGATTACGGCGTCTTCAGTTATGGCGGGGATGCGTGGCTGAATTGCTATGCCGAGGCCCGTTTTTATTTTGGTGTACCGAGGCGCAACAATGTTAGTGACCACAATGCTCTGCCGGCCGGCACGGATATGCTGATGGTCCAGGGCGACCCGGCCAAATTGCAGGTAGCTTTCGGGTGGTGGGGCGCCGAACGCCGTTTCGCGCTGAAGAGCCGTCAGCCCGGCGGTTTATGGCAGACTGCGGCGGTGTGGCAAGGCAAACGTCCGCCCCTGACCAATTGGGTCAAGATTGGTCTGGCGGTCAGGGCCGGCTGCCTGGCCGAAGGCTGGCTGGACGGCAAGAAGCTGCTGAGTATAACCTTGCCCCGGCGCGTGGCTGGACCACTCCACGTCCATAGCGGCAAGGCGGAGATGGAATTCGACGACGTACGCGCCTGGACGCTGCCCCGGCGCCCCGGCAAGGGCGCGCCGATCTTTCTGCAGAGCCGGCAGTTCGCCGGCAAGAAACGCAAAGGCGGCGCCGACCCGGAACAATTTTTGCAGTGGGCGCGCTCGACCGACACTTTCGTCAAGCGAATCGAAAGCATTGGCGACGACTGGAAACAGGCCGTAATCATTACCAAGATGCCGCTGATGGGCGACTTTCTCTACGAAAGTGTGCCGTTTCATAAGGATGCCGGTGAACTGCCGCCGGGCATCTACGAATTCCGCGTACTGCGTAAGGACCCGGAATACCCGCTGGACTTGGCCAGGCTGAAAGACGTGCGCCGCCTCGAATTCCTCCGGGATGAGCGCGGCTGGACCTGTACGGAATTCGAGAGCATGGACGCCGAACATCCGCAATTCACCCTGCGCTTCCGCCGCCGTGCCGTTGACGGCAACCGCATCAGCGTCGAGGTGAACGGCCGCTACCTGCCCCTGACCGAACCTATTGCCGGCCCCGTACATTTTGCCGTGGCACGCTTGCTGCCCGCCGGCGGTAAGACCGAATATCCCCGGCCCGAGCACCACAGTCTCTACAGCGAGCACATCATCAACGAATTCTTCGAGGAAGCGCCGACTGACTGGAACTGGATCGAAGGGGCCTTCCGCATGGACTCGCGCTGGGCCTGCCAGAACCAGTGGAATTTCATGGCTTGCGGCGGCGTGGGCACGCCCATGCTCGTGAGCAAACGGAAATTCGCCGGCAACCAGGAGCACGAGTACTTCATGTCGTTGCGTCCGGTTTTCCCCTGGGACGCCGGCGATGAGAGCTTTGAGTACAGTTCCCATGCCGACCCCGGTTACAAAATCTTTATTGCCAATAACGGCTGGTACAATCGGCACGACCTGAACTTCTCATTCTGCTTCGACGGCAAGAACCCGCTCAGCGGTTACGCCGTAGTCTTCGGGGGTGACGACAACCGCGAAACCCGGCTCTTGCGCCGGGGCAAAGTCGTTGCCCGCAGCAACCTGGCGAGCGACTTGTTCCCGGCCCAGAAAAGTCACGGCGTGGTCCACTGGCGCTGGTGGAACTTCCACGTCCAGAAATACGGCAAGCAAATCCGGGTGTTGTTCAACGGCAAGGTCCTCTTCGATTATACTGACATCGAGCCGGTTGACGGCGGGCACATCGCCTTCTGGACCGTCCGCAACGGGTTCACGGTTTCGCGCCTGATCAGCGTGGCCGCGCAGATTACCCATGAGCCGCAGGTTCTTTATGTCAGCGATAACGCGGCAAGCCCCTGGCAGCCACTGGTCCGGGACAGTGTGACCCTGACCAGGCAGAAAGGCAAACTGCATACCTTGGTGACCGCCAACGTTGGCGCCGGTTTCCTGGCGGTGCGCTGCAGGCTGCCGAAACCGGTTGACCTGGCGCAACGCCCCGTGTTGAAGCTGCCGATCAAGATCAAGCCCGGCGCCCTGCTAAACATTCATCTGCAAATCGGGACCAACTCATACCTGCTCCAGGCCACCGGGCCGCTGGCAGTAACCAAATCGCTGCTGACCCCGGAATTCGAGCGCGGCGAGCAATTTCAGCGTTCAGTCTGGCCGCTTGAAAGCATCAAGGCCGAGCGGCTGCTGGGCAAGGTCAAAGCGGACGGTCTGGTGCAAGTGAACCTGCTCGAGTTGCTTCGTAACCTGGGAGTTGACGACCCGGAACTTAGAATTGCCGAAATCACCGTGGGCAACACCAGCAATGCCGGTTACCTGCTGGCGGGCCACGGCGGCAACCAGGCCGGTGCCGGGTTCCTGCTCGGCACGCCGGAATTCCGCAAGAAATAAGCCGCAGTTATGAGCGACGACGAGTATCAGGAAGCCCGCGAACGGATGGTCGAAACGCAGATCCGCCGGCGCGGCCTTGACCGCGAGGCGCTGCTCGAGGCCATGCGCGCGGTGCCGCGCCACCTATTTGTGCCGGGGAAATTCCGCGCCCGCGCTTATGACGATTGCCCGCTGCCCACCTTCCTCGGCCAGACTATCAGCCAGCCCTACATGGTGGCGCTGATGACCGATCTGCTGAACCTCGAACCGGGCATGAAGGTCCTCGAAGTCGGCACCGGCAGCGGCTACCAGACCGCGCTGCTGCTGCAGTTCGGCGCCATTGTCCACAGCATCGAGCGTGAAAAAGAGCTCGCCGATTTCGCTCGGGACAATCTCGAGGCGGCCGGGCTGACCGAAAACTGCACCATCCACGTGGGTGACGGTTCGCTCGGGCTGCCGGCAGAAGCGCCTTTCGAACGTATCCTCGTCACCGCCGGCGCGCCGCATCTGCCCGCGGCTTATCAAGAGCAGCTTGTGGACGGCGGCCGGGTGATCATTCCCATTGGCGGCGACCGTTACGGGCAGCAACTGCTGGCCTATGACCTCGAAAAAGAAAAATGGCGCGAAATCAAAAGCATCTACTGCGCCTTCGTCCCCCTCCGCGGCGCCGACGCCTGGTAAGGCAAGATTATCGGCTTATTTAATCTTACGTATGAAGTACCTTCACAAGGCCAATGGTTTCAAGCAGCCTGGCGGCAGCTAAAGCCTTAGCTTCTGAGACACGCCATCCAAACTTCTTAGCCTGTTGGGAAAGCTCCTGTGTTGTTACTCGTTTTCTTGTCCCGAGCATAAAATGAATTTTTGCTGCAATTGAAAGCTTCATGTAGTCCGGATCTCCCGCCTTCCGCAGTTGCTTAGCAGCGGCCTGCATTTTCTCCCATAACTCATGGTTTTGTTCGGCCTTCAGCTTCGCCACTTGTTTCCCATCGTCAGTGAGAGAAAAATCATACCGGGTTACTTCAAAACCCGATGGGTTGGCAGCCCCGCTTGAAGCGCGAGTTTCCGCGACAAAGTCCAGTGCCTTTAATTTGTCGACGGCGAAAGCAACTTCCGAGGAATACGGCCCATAGTAATGAGGCCGGTAGCCAAGATCGTCGAGAGATTCGGTCAGGACTCCCAGGAAATAGACGGTCTTTTGCAGCTTCGTTTTCCCTTTGATCTTCTCGTCAGACACGAGGAATTCGTTAGACACGAGAAATGTCAGATGTACAAAGTCATAGGCATTCATGCGGCTCCTCCAAGGTTGTTCTTGCAAGTATCTTCGATTATGGCCTTAATTAGTTTCTGAAGCTTCTTGTATATCTGGGCTCTTTGCGTTCTGTCTCCCCATTCGACCGGCGCATATACTTCAACAAAACTGTCGGCATATCTTTCACTGATAGATTTGAACAAGGTTGAAGCTTTATCGAAGGCTTGCGGTCGAGAATTAGAAGCCTTTTTGACCACAAGAATCTCAGTTTCGTCGTTTCTGGACATTTCCCGGACGGAACGAATGTCAAAACTATGGACGATGACGAAATGTTTTTCAATGGGTTCTCCGATTACTTTTTCCAGTTTTTTGGCAATTTCATACTCCAACTTCGTGCGCAACTTCTTAAAATCAGGTTTTGGCGAATTAAAAAGCACGTTACGAATCTTTGCTGAAAAGTCCCATGATTTAGCCTCGTATACGCGTTTGAGCAGTTTCCTTCGCCGCAACCTGTCCAGCAGCTCCTTGCATAAAGAACTCTTAGCGGTGATGCAAAACTCGTGCATAAACCTCGCATCGTCCCAGTTCATATATGCCTTGGCAAATTCGGCCGAATTATCAAACCGATATAATTCCTTAAGTTCTGCTATATCATCTTGTTCAATACCAAGTGTTATCGCTCTGATGATCATTTGGTCGGTGATAAGCCGGACTTTATGCCGGTATACATTCGTGGTCAGGTAGTACTTCGCCAAGACATATTGTTCCACCGCGTGAATGCCATCATACTTTATCATTAGCTCTTTTTCGTCTTCCGAGCCACGGAGAGTGAGGGACCGATGGAATTGCTGAATATCAAAAACACCGTATTGCACGCCACAAAAGTAGCTGTCACGGAGCAAGTAATCTTGTTTGTCAGCATCAAGAGGTCCGGAAACGATCGATCTCAATGCCGGCTGCCCGTGTCCCTCGGTAAGCAATGCAGTGATGTCCCGGCACGTACTTTCCCCAAGAATTTTTCTGATTTCATCGTCCTCTTGGATAATCTTTGCCGTGATCAGTTCATGAATTCTGTCGGATTTCTGTCCGGGCTCCAGGTTGGCATAAAGCGCCAAGACATGCTCTGACACATGGCTGAATGGGCCGTGACCAACGTCATGGAGAAGCGCGGCAAGTCGAACCAGTTTTTTCTCCCCTTCTTCCAATCCTAATTGCTCCGCCATCAGGCCCGCTACGTGGGTTACCCCCAGAGAATGGTCAAATCGGGTGTGCACGGCGCCGGGATATACCAAATTCGCCAACGCCAACTGATGGATTCCGCGGAGTCGTTGAAGTGCTTTGGTTCCCAGCAGTTTTACCTCGTACTCCCGCAGGGCAATGAAGTTATGCACAGGATCACGTACCTGGAATGACATTGGCCAGCCTGTAAGCTCGGTTTGTGGGTTCTACCTGCAAGTGCACTCCTTACCGTAACATAGACGACCAAAATCCACTTGTCAAGACAATTCGGTATCAATTTTATCTCAAGAACCTAAAATCGCGGGGCGGATGCCTGGTAGGGTTTATTGCGGTTCGGGAGCGGGGAGTTTGGTGCGGATGAAGGCGGCCAGCGCGTCGGGCTCGTCAGTGCCGACGCGGGTGGTTTTCCGGCCCCGGCGGATTTCGACGCAGTCAAAGCCCCAGAGGTTGTAAATCCAGCCGTGGCCTGGCATCCAGTGGACGCCCCAGCCGTCGAGCCATGATGACTTGGCTACCTCGACCGAAGTGATGTCCGCATAGGGTATTCGGACGCTGAATAGCGGCAGCGGCCCGAAGCGCGCCGCCAGACGGTCGCCTTCGTCCCGGACGGTCAACTGGCGGAAGCACGTGGCGAAGAGCAACAGCACGCCGGCAACCGCCAGGACAATTATGAAGGGTGCGGCACGTCCATCAACAACGAATCCAAGTCCGCCGGCGCTCAGGCTGATCAGCGCTACGCCCAGAAGAATCAGATGCAGCTTGCCCTTCTGCGTATGTTCATAGCGCATCGTCAACACCCTTTCTGCAACTCAGAACCTTAGCGCAATCAAGAATAATTACCAGCGTCTTGAAGTGGTTGAAGCACCTCCTATACCAGTAAGCCGCTCTTTGGCTCGGACTTGAAAATGATAAAAACACAGGTAGCTTGGCGATATGGGAGTTGACCCGAAGCAATTTGAGATATACCGCAAAATGAGCCCGGCGCAGCGGCTCCGCACCGGCTGTGCGCTGCACGATTTCGCTTACCAACGGGTGCGTTTTCAGATTAGCAGAAAACATCCCGAAAAATCGGCCAAGGAGATCAACAAACTGGTATGCAAGAGGTTCCTCAATGACGCAGCAGGAGTTCTTTGACACCGTACTCGACTCCTTGGAAGAGCTGGGGATATCCTACATGGTCTCAGGCTCGGTGGGCGCCATGCTGTTCGGCGAACCGCGCATGACCAACGACATGGACGTAATTGTCGAGCTCAGCCCAGCGCATGCAGAGCGTTTGGCCCGAGCCTTTGGCAAAGATGCCTATTATTGCCCGCCCCCAGAGAGCATCCGCGGGGAAATCGCCTGCCGCGGCCAGTTCAACATCCTGCATCCCGAAACCGGCTCGAAAGTGGATTTGATTATCCGCAAGGACACGGATTTTGCCCGGCTCGAGTTTTCACGCCGTTTTTCGCTGCCGGTTTCGGCCGAGGCCGAGTGGTGGTCAGCGACGCCGGAAGATATTATCGTTTCAAAGCTCACTTACTTTCAGACGGGCGAGTCAGAGAAACATCTGCGCGACATTCGCGGTATCCTGGCGGTCTCAGGGAAGGAACTTGATCTCGGCTACATCGGGAAATGGGTCAACCGTCTGGGCTTGGAAGATATTTGGCGCCAAGCCCAAGAATAACCGGCGAACCCTCCCTTGCTCATTTTTGCCCTGTGAACCATGCCGCAATTTCAATCTGAGAGGTGACGTTGTTCTGTACAAGTTTTTAATCGGTGCTATGGTTTCGGCTTCACGCATATTTGCCCGGGAACTGAATACTGAATACTGAACATTGAATAGGACGCGGCAACATTGCCGCTTCGCTCTCGCCTGGCGGCTCGCATAGCGCCTTCGGCGCGTCTGTGCCGCGGCTACAAGAATACTGAATACTGGACACCGAATCGCGATGTTAAGCTTTGAGGAGTTCAAGAAGCTGGCGGCGGAATACAACGTGATCCCGTTCGTGCGCGAGCGGGTCGCGGATTCCGAGACGCCTATCCGCGTGGCCGACAAGCTGCGCGGGCACGGCCCGTTCTTCCTGCTCGAGAGCGTCGAGGGCGGCGAGAAATGGGGCCGTTTCTCGATTCTCGGTTTCGACATCCGCCGGCAGTTCACCATCGAGGGCGGCGCGGCGGTCCTGCGTGAGGGCGATAAGGCGACGCGGTTCGAGGGTAATCCTGTGGATGCGCTGCAGAAATATCTCGCCGGCTTCAAGGCATACCAGAAGCCCGGCCTGCCGCGCTTCTTCGGCGGGGCCGTGGGCTATTTCAGCTTCGAGGCGGTCCGTTTCTTCGAGCGCTGCGGCCGGGTGAAGCCCAATCCCGGCCGGTTCCCGGACGCCTGTTTCTTCATCACGGACCATCTGGCGGTGTTCGACAACCTCAGCCATACGCTCAAGCTGGTCTGCTGCGTGCATCCCGGTGAATTCGCCAGCCTCGAGAAGGCCTATGCCGCTGGCCAGGCGGCCCTGGACGCGATGGCAAACCGGCTCGATTCGGAATCGACGCCGCGCCGCGAGCCTGCCGGCAGCCAGATCGAAATCCACAGCAATATGAGCAAGAACGACTATAAGAACATGGTCGAACGCTGCCGGCAGTATATCATTGACGGGGACGTTATTACGGTGGTGGTGGCCCCGCATTTCTCGGCAAAGGTCAGCGCCGATCCGCTGGATATCTACCGGGCGTTGCGCCACATCAATCCCTCGCCCTACCTGTACTACGTTGATTTCGCCGACGGCCGGGCCATTGCGGGTTCGTCGCCCGAGGTCATGGTCCGGGTCACTAACGAGCAGGCTGAGTTGCGGCCTATCGCCGGCACCCGGCCCCGGGGCAAAACCCCCGGGGAAGACCGGCGCCTGGCCGAGGAACTGCTCGCCGACCCGAAAGAACTCGCCGAACACGTGATGCTGGTTGACCTTGCCCGCAACGACCTGGGCCGCATCGCCAAGACCGGCACGGTCAACGTCCGCGAATACATGATCATCGAGCGCTACAGCCACGTGATGCACATCGTCAGCCAGGTTTCGGCCGTGCTCCGCGACGAGGTTGATGCGCTTGACGTGTTCAAGGCCAGCTTCCCGGCCGGCACCCTGTCCGGCGCGCCGAAGGTCCGGGCTATGGAGATCATCAACGAACTCGAGCCTGACCCGCGCGGGCCCTACGGCGGGGCGCTGGGCTATATCGCATACGGCGGCAAGATAATGGACATGGCCATCACCATTCGCACCGTGGTTATTGACGGGGACAGCGCCACGGTCACGGCTGGCGCCGGGATTGTGTTCGACAGCGTGCCGGAGACCGAGTACCACGAAACCCGGCACAAGTCCCGGGGCATGCGCAACGCCTTGCAACTTGCCGAGAACTGCTTACGCCTGGAGGACGGGATATGATCGTGATGATTGATAATTACGACTCGTTCACCTACAACCTGGTGCAGGAGATGGGCAAGCTCGGCGCTGAAATGGAGGTGTACCGCAATGACGTGCTCAGTGTAGACGAGCTCGAGGCGCAGCAGCCTACGGCGCTGATCATTTCGCCCGGTCCGGGTACGCCGGACCAGGCGGGAATCAGCGTTGAGGCGGTGCAGCGCTTTTCCGGGCGCATCCCGTTGCTGGGCGTGTGCCTGGGGCACCAGGCCATCGCCCAAGCCTTCGGCGGCCGGATCATCCATGCCGACCGGATTATGCACGGCAAGACCTCGCCGATTACGCATAACGGCGAGGGCATCTTCAAGGACGCGCCCAACCCGTTCGCGGGCGGCCGTTACCACTCGTTGGCCGTCGAGCACCAAAGCCTGCCGGACGGTTTCGAGATCACCGCTGAGAGCGATGACGGCGAGATCATGGGCATCCGTCACCGGCGACATCCGACCATCGGTATCCAGTTTCATCCCGAGTCCGTGCTCACGCCCGATGGCCCGCAGATAATGAAGAACTTCCTCGATATGCTTTAACTGGGGAAACATACCGTGCCTAAAGAGGGAAAGGACCGCGGCGCTGATGATAAAGTCAGCCGCGGGAAGAAAAAGCGGGAGGGATTAGTCTTTATCGTTTTCCTCCTCGTACTCAGTATCTTGGGCACGGCTTTCCTGGTGTGGTATTATGTCGCCTGGCGGCAGCGTGCCAGGGCCATCAGGAATAGTCCGCTCGTTACTGCGACAGTTACTGAGTTCGAGGCTATTCCGGCATCCGGCGGCAAGGCCGGCGCCGAGTGCCGGATCACCTACGAGTACACCGCCCCGGACGGACAGCCCTGCCGCAGCGAACGCCGGTTTTCCCTTAAAAAGCCGTCCGCTGAGAGCAAGCTCGAGGAAACCGTGGTTAATGGCGTGACCTTTAAACTCGGCGCCAAAATCGAAGTTTATCTTGATCCCCGCGACCCGCAGAAAAGCATCCCGAAGGCCCTGGTCAAACCTATGCCGCCGGCCACCGGGTTGATCTTTGGCGTCGTCCTCCTCTGGTTCATGACCAGCCTCAACTTCATCAATTACCGCCGCAAATCCAGCCGCTGATTCCGTTTCCGGGCTTCTGCGTTTGCTATTCGCGGCTCATTTTCGGCTTCATCGTCGCGCTTCCATGCCGATAACGTAAAGGCGCCTCTTGCAGCAGTCCCAATTCCGTGACCCACTCAGCAAGAAGATCAAGATGTCTTGTGATTGACTCAGCAAATCGAAGGAGAGATTTGATTGACAAAGCTCCAGACAAAGTTCGCTGGATCCGGGACTAATTTGAGGGGAACGCGCGCAGTTGCCGGAAGAGCCATAATTTTCCGCCGCTTGCCCTTGCTTCAACATAATAGCAGTTTATATTATTAGTAATGTTGAAATCGCGGGTTAGACACCCGGCGGCAAAACCCGATTCGAGATTTGAGATTCGAGAAAAATGATTCCTGGAGTCAAGAAAAGCGAATTCACCTTCAGTTTTCTGCAGGGCTACCTGGCGATCTTGCTTAAACATGCCCGGTTGATACTGTTGCTGGTGCTTTTATCGGCCTGTCTGGGCCTGTTCTACTGGGTCTACGCCAAGCCGGTGTATTATGCCCGGGCATTGATCCATGTGCGGCTGCTGGCGCGGCCGGCCGACGATAACGTGGATTACAAACGAGAGAGTCTGTATTACACGTTGCAACAGCAGTTCCAGTCCGATCATATCCTCGAGCGCACCGCCCGGTTGCTGGGGATTGCCGGGCGGCACGAAAGCATTAAAAAGCGGTACATGCGCAAGATCATCGCCAAATACAACTCGGAAAGCAATCTCGAGGTGGAAATCTACCCCTACACCAGCAACTTGGCCCAAACCTGGCCCGACGCCATGTTCGAGGCCTTCAGCGAGTACCGGGCCGAACGGCGCATGGAAAGCCGCAAACGCAAGATCAAATCATGGAGCCGCGAACAGCAGCAGGTGCAGGCGAAACTCGATGAAATCGACCAGCGCAAGAAAAAACTTCAGGAAGACATGGCGCAATGGGAAATGAAAATGGGCCTGGCCGAATTGAATACCGTTCCCGACCTCCTCGTTGCCGTGCGTGATACGTTGACCCTCTTCACGCAGATAGACAAGAAACTGCAGGGCCCAAAGCTCGACCGGAATTCGCGGCTGGCGCTGCTCGAGCGCGCTGAGCGGGAAGCCACCGTGCCTATCGGCGCGATTGTGCCGGGCTTGAGCCGCCGGGGCAGGACTGATATCTATCCGCAGAAAGGTTCCGAGGTGATCGTGCTGCCGGGAATGGTTAAGACCTCCGATGAAAGCTGGGCGCGCCTCGAGGAACGCCTGGACAATCTCACTGCCAGGCTTGAAATACTGCTGAAAATCTACCGCGATGCCCATCCTGACGTTATTAAGCTGAAAAAAGAAGTTGCCCAGGTGGAAAAGAGATTGGCAAACGACGCCAAGGCAATGTTGAACCGCTTCTACGTCGAGCACGAACGGCTGAAGTCAAAGGAAAAGGCTTTGGAAGCCAAGCTCGAGCGGCTGAAAACCCTCACCGCCAAAGCCGAGCTCTACCAGTCGGCACTGCAGCGCATCGAGGTTACCAAGCTGCCTTGGGAACTAATGCTGGCCAACCTGAAAAAAGGCCTTGACCGGATCGACATCGAGGGCGACAAGGAGCTCTACGCTCTAAAAGGCCCGGAAATCCTCGCAACCCACAGCCGCCCGGTATCCCCGAATCTGTGGAAGCTGGGCGCGGCGGTGTTCGGGCTCAGCCTGCTGCTCGGCTTAGGCATCCCGTTTCTGCTGGAATATCTCGATCACACCTTGAGCGTGGCCGAAGACGCCGCAAAGCAACTCGGATTGCCGAGCCTGGGTATTGTCCCCAAAGTGGCGGAGATATTGGCTTCTGCCGAGATCGGCGAGAATGGCAATCCCAGGATTATCATCGAAACCTTCCGGATGCTGCGCACTAACCTCGTTACCAATTCCGAGCTCACCGACCGGCGTCAGGTCATCATGATCACCAGCGCTCTGCCCAGGGAAGGCAAGACCGCGGTCGCCTGCAACCTGGCGATGGCCTTTGCCAACCTCGGCGAAAGGACCTTGCTGGCCGACATGGACCTGCGCCGCGGCCACCTCGAAGACTATTTCAACCAAGCCCGCGAGCCCGGCCTCGCCGAACTGCTCATTAACAAAGAGCCCCAGCTCGCCGGCTGCCTGCGCGCGACCGCCCATGACAACCTTAACTTTCTGCCCGGTGGTCAGCGGGTTGACGATGTCGCCGAACTGCTGGGTAGCGAAACGTTTGCCGAACTGCTGAACGAACTGCGCCATAACTACGACCGGATTATCATTGATACACCCCCGGCTCTCGGTCTGGCCGAAACCAGCGGCATGCTGCCGTTGGTGGATGGCGTGGTCCTGGTCATCTGGAGTAATTACACCCCCGTTGAACAGGCAAAAAGCGCCATCAGCCTGCTGACCGCCAACGGCGCCAACTTCTACGGCTTTGTGCTCAACCAGCTTGATCTTAAATGCCCCACAAATTATTTCCGCTACTATTACTATTCCGACTATTACTACAGCGGCTATCATTCCTGAATGCAAACGACCGGGCAACACCCAGAATTCCGGCACCCGGCGCCAGCCGCCACCCAAGCTCCCGGCGTTTCGGTCATTATCCCCGCTTACAACTATGCTCAGTTTTTGCCCCAAGCCATTGACTCCGCCCTCGCCCAGAACGTTCCGGACCTCGAGTTGATCGTCGTTGACGACGGCTCGACCGATAATACCCGCGAAATCGCTGCTCGCTATGGCGACCGGCTCCGTTATATCCATCAGGAAAACGCCGGTTTGCCCGCCGCCCGCAACACCGGCATCAAGGCCGCCACCCGCCCCTACATCGCTTTTCTCGACGCCGATGATTTCTGGCGGCCGGACATGCTCGCCACCTGTCTCGAGGCCTTCGCCGAACTGCCAGACGATTACGCCCTGGTCGCCTGCCGCCATGAACGTATCGACGCCGAGGAAAGACCGCTGCTCGTTACCCATCGCGACCGCGATTTCCACGGCGAAGTGAGCGTTCGCGACCTGTTATTGAAAAGCCGTTTTGCCGCCGCCGCCGTGCTGGTACGGTGCGCAGCTTTCGCCCTTGCCGGAGCGGACGGCATGTTCGACCCGGAATTGACCAGCAGCGAGGACCGCGACATGTGGATTCGCATTGCCCATCGCGGCGGCCGCCTTCACTTTTTACCGGAAAGGCTCGTGCTGATCCGTGACCACCCCGGCAGTATGAGCAAGAACGCCGCCCGGATGGCGCAGAATATGCGCCGGGTGCTGCGGAAGGCGCGGAGGGCTGGCTGCGTTGCCC
>SDBT01004926.1_pt1 | contig 22552 bp, 23 predicted proteins | sample 2277101 | NCBI WGS metagenome assembly SDBT01 (sample SAMN10404973, study PRJNA504765) | marine sediment metagenome | isolation source: marine sediment core GS10_PC15, 103 cmbsf | place: Arctic Ocean: Southern Knipovich Ridge | collected 2010 | reverse complement strand
CATCCTCCGCTCGGACACCATCTTCTGTATCTGCCGGTAGCGCTTGGGGTACAGGACCTCGAACGCGAAGTCCTCCAGTTTCCACTCTATCTGCGATATGCCGAATCGGTGGGCCAGCGGCGCGTATATCTCAAGGGTTTCGGCTGAGATCTCCCGCTGCCTCTCCGGCCTCAGGGCCGAGATGGTTTCCATGTTGTGGAGCCGGTCGGCCAGCTTGATGAGAATCACCCTGACGTCCCCGGCCATCGATATCAGCATCTTGCGCATGTTCTCCGCCTGCTGTTCCTCGCGGGAAGAGAACTCGAAACGGTCGAGCTTGGTTACACCGTCGATGATCTCCGCGATCTGCTCATCGAATTCCAGGCGGATGTCGGTCAAGGAAACGGGTGTATCTTCAACCACGTCATGAATCAATGCGGCGCACACCGTATTGGGATCGAGTTCCAGCTCAGCCAGGGTTGTCGCCACCGCGATCGGATGCTCGACATAACTCCCCCCGGATTTCCGGCACTGGCCCCGGTGCGCCTCACGGGCAAACCGGTAGGCCTCCTCCACCTGGCGCTGGCCGCCCTTGGACATGTATCGCCGGGTTAGCGTTAAGAACTTCTCCGCTCCCGGGGAATTATCTGTCATCTCTTCTTCTTTTTTTTCTTCTTCCTTTTCTTCCCGCTACCGGGACCCTTGGTCCTCGATTTCGCAGAGCCCGTCGGCTTCTTCGCCGTCGGCTTCTTCGCCGTCGGCTTTGGCCTGGCCTCTGGTTCGGGTTTCACCCCTGGAGGCGCCCGGTCCACGGGCGCCTTCTCATTCGCCGCCGGCTTGCCGTCCGCGGGCTTGGATTTCGCGGCCTGGGCCGCACGGGACTTGCGGGCCTCTTTCCGCTCCACCCTGTCCCGGTACGCGCGGTACTTCGGATCGGTTTCCTTCCATATCGCGAGCAGGGGGCTGGCGATGAAGATGCTGGAGTAAGTACCGGCAATAACCCCGATGAAAAGCGCGAAGGCAAACGCCTTGAGCGTTTCGCCGCCGAAAAGCATGATGGCGAGGATCGGTATCAACGTGGTCAGCGAGGTGTTAATGGAGCGGGCCATGACCTGGTTTAAGGCGTCGTTCACCGTCTGGGAGTAAGTCTTCCTGCTCTGGCGGGTGAGCAGGTCGGTGTTCTCCTTTACCCGGTCGAAGATGACTATGGTGTCGTACAGGGAGTAACCCATGATGGTCAGCACCGCGATGACCGTCGCCGGGGTCACCTCCCGCCCAACCAGCGCGTATACCCCCACCGTTACCGCCACGTCGTGAAAGAGCGCGACAATGGCGCATATCGCCATCTTGAACTCGAAGCGGAGGCTGATGTAGATAAGGATCGCCAGCAGGAACACCAGTAGCGCGATCAGCGCCTGGCGGCTGACCTGGGCGCCCCACCCGGGGCCTACATCGTACACCTCCTCCAGCTTCTCCATTCCGGCGCCCTTCTTGAGCGCCTCCTCCACTTGTATGACCTGCTCGTTATCGAGCCGCGGAGTCCTTATCGTGAACTGGTTGTCCCCGACCTTCTGTATCTTTGCGTCGGCGTAACCGAACTCCCCCATCACGCCCCGAATGTCTCCGGTTGAGATCCCTTTCTCGCACTTTACTGTGAGCTGGGTACCTCCTGTGAAGTCAATCCCGAAGTTAAGTCCCTTGGTGAACAACGCCACTGCGGCGATAAGGACGATTACCACTGAAATCGATAACCAGACGTACTTCCTGCCTACGATGTCGATATAGGGGCGGCGCGGGAGTATCCTCAAGACGACCCACCCTCACCCTTCGGCTCCTCCAGGTGCCTTATGCCCATGGCCGCGGGTGTGCCGAACATCTTCCACTGCGCCATCAAAGCGGTCACCGGCCTTACGAAAACATACGAAATGAATACGTCGAAGACGGTGGCCATCCCCAGCGTGAAGGCGAACCCCTTGACCGAGCCCACCGCGAAAATGTACAGGATGACAGCAGCGGTGAAGGAGACGGTGTCCGCGGCCAGTATGGTACGGAACGCGGACTTGTAGGCGCTGTCCACCGAGCTGCGGAGTGTCCTCCCGTCCCTTACCTCCTCCTTGAGGCGCTCGAAGTAAACGATGCTTGAGTCAGCGGCTATTCCGATGGCCACGATGATACCGGCTATGCCGGCGATGGACAGGCTCCAGAACTCCCCCAGCACGCAGATGAACCCGTACATGAGGCCGCCGAATACCAACAGGCCCAAACAGGTAATGACACCCATCGCCCGGTAGTAGAGGAGCATGAACAGCGCCACTATCGCCAGGCCCGCGAGCCCCGCTATCAATCCCTTCTTCAGGGATTCACTCCCCAGGGTGGCGGAAACCTCCTGCTCTTGAATAAGCTCCAGTTCCACCGGCAGCGCGCCGGTGTTAAGGACGATCACCAGGTCATTGGCCTCATCTGTAGTGAAGTCCCCGGTTATCTCGCCGTGGCCGTCGGTAATCGGATCCTTGATGTTGGGGGCCGACTCCACCTCGTAGTCGAGCACTATAGCCAACCGCTTCTCTACATTCTCGGTGGTGATCTCGCCGAACTTGTCTTTGCCCTCGCCGCCCAGCTCGAAGTTGATCTTGGCGTCCCCCTGGTCACCGTATCCGAGCTGCGCCTTTTTTATCGCGTCCCCGGTAAGGAGTGTCGGCCCTAGCTTGAGCAAGGTGACGGCCTTGTCCTCCTCGTAGGGAAGGATTATCACCGCTTCCGGCTGCAGGGCCTCCTCGCCTTCCGATACCTTCCAGCTCTCGTCGTCCTTTACCTCGGACTCATCCTTGCTTTCCTCAACTATCCTGAACTGCAACTGGGCGGTGGTGCCCACAAGTTCCTTGGCCCTTTCCGGATCGCTGATGCCCGGTAGCTGGACCACCACGTTCTCCGCGCCCTGCCGGGTTATTTCCGGCTCGGCCACCCCGAGCTTGTCCACCCTGTCCCTGATCTTGTCCACCGTCTTGTCCAACACGCCGGTATCGAGCTTCGTTCCCTTGGTGGGTTTGGCCTTGTACACCAGCCCGATGCCACCCTGGAGGTCCAGCCCGAGACGGGGCTTCAGGTCGAACACCAGTATCGCCCCGAACAGACAGGCCAGTATTAGAAGAACAACTCCTATGGATATAACGTCCTTGCTGTTTCTGTTCATAACTTACCTGAAAAAAGCAGCCGCGCCCGGCCGGCCGGCACGCAACCCGCCTACTCTTCGCTTTCCTCCTCGGCTTCTTCCTCGTACTCCTCTTCCTCCTCCTCCTCGTACTCCTCCTCTTCCAACTCCTCTTCCTCCTCCTCCTCTTCCTCGTGCTCGGTAACGCTCTTGGATATCGCGGAACGGGACAGTGTCATCCTTACGCCCTTGTCCACCTCGATCACCACGGTGTCGTCGCCAATCCTCTTCAGGATGCCGTGGATGCCTCCGATTGTCACCACCTCGTCCCCCTTGCAAAGCTCGGACACCATCGATTCGTGATCCTTCGCCCGCTTGCGCTGCGGCCGAATCAACAGGAAGTAGAACACCCCCACCATGATCGCGATCAGCGCGTACATCCCCCAGGCGCCGAACCCCGAAGTCTCGGCGGCCTTTTCCCCACCGTTCTGCAGCAGCATCTGGTGGGTCACCACTAACCCCAAAACGTATTCCATCGTCCACCGTCCCTTACTGTTTCCTGCCTCGCCACCTGACCGATTCACCTATCATAATGGAAGAGTATCCCTTTGTCATTCACAATGGTTCGCCCGCAACCGCCCCAGCAAGTCTCCTATGCACCCGGCGGCTATCGCTTCCCTCAACTCCACCATGAGCCGTGATAACTGGTGGAGGTTATGGATGGTCAGGAGATGGAACCCCAGTATCTCCCTGGACATGACCAGGTGCCGAACGTAGGCGCGGGTGAAGTCGCCGCAGGCGTAGCACTCACAGGAATCGTCCAGTGGCGCGTAGTCGTTGGAAAAACGGGAGTTCCGCAGGTTTATCCGCCCCCCGGTGATTATCGCGGTGCCGTTTCTCGCAATGCGGGTCGGAAACGCGGAGTCGAACATGTCCACCCCCAGGGCCACCGACTCGGCCACCCCCACCGGGTCCCCCACTCCCATCAGGTACCGCGGCGCGCCTCCTGGAAGGAAAGAGAGAGTGCGCTCGACCAGTTTGAGCGTGATCTCACGAGGCTCCCCGACACTGAAACCCCCAAGGCCGTACCCATCAAAGCCGATCCCTGAAATCACCCGGGCACTTTCCTCCCGCAGCTCACCGTACATTCCTCCCTGGACTATGCCGAACAGCGCCTGGTCGGCACGCCGGTGGGCATCGCGGCACCTGGCGGCCCAGGCGTGAGTCAACTCTAGGGACTCGCAAACCCTCTCGCGGCCCACCGGGTACTCCAGGCACTCGTCCAGCGTCATCGCGATGTCAGCGCCCAGCCGCTCCTGGATCTCCATGGACAGTTCCGGGCTCAAGAAGACCCGTTCCCCGTCATGATGCGAGCGGAAGGAGGCGCCCTCACGGGTTATCCTCACGTCGCCGCCCAGGCTCATGACCTGGTACCCGCCGGAGTCGGTGAGCACCGGACCATCCCAACCCATGAACCGCTGCAGGCCTCCCGCCCCCTCGACAACCTCCACCCCCGGCCTCAGCCAGAGGTGGTAGGCGTTGGCGAGGACCATCTCGAATCCCAGACGACGCACCTCCTCCGGTCTTACCGCCTTCACAGAAGCGAGGGTCGCCACCGGCATAAACAACGGTGTTTGGACGTCGCCGCCGCGGGTGGTGATCACGCCGCACCGCGCCGCTGTCGATGGGTCTCGCGCGGTTACCCGGAAAGCGAATCCGCCACCGTTTGAACTCATCGGAGCACCAGCATCGCGTCGCCGAACGAGTAGAAACGGTAGCGCTCCCCGACCGCCGCCCTGTAGGCGTCCATCACCAGCGGGCGGCCCCCGAAAGCGCACACCAGCATGAGCAACGTCGTACGGGGAAAGTGAAAGTTGGTTACCAGCGCGTCCACGGCGCGAAACCGGTAACCGGGCGTTATGAAAAGGCCGGTGCGGCCCGAGCCCGCCCTTACCAGTCCGCCCGGTTCGGCCACCGTTTCCAGCGCCCGCACCACGGTGGTCCCCACCGCCACTACGCGCCCGCCGCGCGCCCGGACGTCCTGAAGCGTGCCCGCGCAACGCTCATCCACCGAGAACCACTCCCGGTGAATTCTGTGGTCCTCGATATCCTCCTCCCTCACCGGCAGGAACGTATCAAGCCCTACCGCCAGTTCCAGGCTGGCCACTATGACACCTGCATCCTTCAGTTCCTCCAGCAGGCGTGGGGTAAAGTGAAGGCCCGCGGTGGGAGCGGCCGCCGATATCTCCCTGTCGGAGTAGACCGTCTGGTACCTCTCCATGTCCGCCGGCCCCTCCTTGATGTAAGGGGGGAGCGGCACCGTACCGCAGTCGAATATCACCTCATCGATCGCCTTCGCCTCTCCCTTCGGAGCCTCGAACCTGACTGTGGCCTTTCCCTGGACGGGTCCCTCCACCACCTCCGCCGACATCGGGCTCCGGGGGAACGACAACCTGACGCCGGGCCTGAGACGCGCCCCTCCCACCAGGACAGCCCAGGTGCCGTCGGTCACCCTCTCCAGAAGTAATAACTCGACCAATCCCCCCGTTTCTTTCCTGGCGTGAAGACGCCCGGGAAAAACCCTGGAGCTGTTCACCACCAGGCAGTCACCCGGGGACAGCAATCGCGTCAGGTCGCTGAACCGCCGGTGGGCGATATCCCCTGAGCTGCGCTCCACCACCATGAGGCGACTGGAATCGCGCTCAGGCAAGGGTTCCTGGGCGATCAGTTCACCGGAGAGCGGGTAGTCGAAAAGTTCAGTCTTCATCGTCCTGGCGGATCGCTCTTCTGAAATCTCTCCTTCTCACTGTAGACGCAACCACAGTACTTCTGCCTGTACATGCCGGCCTCCCTGGAGATCCGCACCGACTCCCGGTACCCCGAGCTCATGTCCTCGAAGATGAACTCGACGCCCTGGCGGGCGGCCGCCGCCCGCCCGGCCCGGTTGATCTTTTCCTGGTCCTGGTAGGGGCTCACCAGGAGCGTGGTTGTGAACTGCGCGATACCAAGGGCCCGCGCCTCGGCTGCGGAGCGTTCCAGCCTCATCCGGTAACAGACCTCGCACCTCTCACCGGCACACGAGGGTGCCTCGGCAAGAAACCGCTCCATTTCGTACGGGCCGGCCCGAAGTTCCATCCCTTTCTCTGAAGCGTAGTCGAGGGCAGCGAAGTAACGCTCGCGGTACTCCCGGAACGGGTGGATGTTCGGGTTGTAGAAGTACGGCACCACCTCATACCCCCGGCCGGTGAAGAGGTCGTTCGGATATATGAGACACGGCGCGCAGCAGGTGTGTATGAATATCTTCACCGTAATGCCCTCCGCCCCACTTCCCCTTCCTCAGAACAGGCTCCCCTCGCCGCCCTCTATGTCCCGCCCCAGATGCTTGAACGCGCGGGGGGTCGCCACGCGCCCCCGGGGCGTGCGCTTCAGGAAACCTAACTGCATGAGATATGGTTCGTACACTTCCTCCAGCGTGTCGGGCTCCTCCCCCACCGCGGCCGCCAGCGTCTTCAGGCCCACCGGCCCCCCCGAGAACTTGTCTATCACCGCGGCCAGCAGCGCCTGGTCCAACATGTCCAGGCCCATCGGGTCTATCTGGAGCATCTCCATCGCCTTTCTGGCCACATCTCCGGTAACAATCCCGTCGGCCTCAACCTCGGCGTAGTCGCGCACCCTTCTGAGCAGCCGGTTGGCGATTCGGGGAGTGCCCCTGGCCCTCTTGGCTACCTCGGCGGCTCCCTCTTCGTTCACCTTGATGTCCAGGATCCCCGCGGCCCGCTTCACTATCTTGTCCACCTCTTCGGTGGGGTAATAGTTGAGTCTCAGCGAGACCCCGAAACGAGTGAGCAGCGGTCCGGTCATCAGGCCCACCCTGGTGGTCGCGCCTATCAGTGTATAGGGGGGCAACTCCAGTCTCACCGAACGGGCACCGGGCCCTTTCCCTATCACGATATCTATCTTGAAGTCCTCCATTGCCGGGTAGAGTATCTCCTCCACGACCCGGGGGAGGCGGTGTATCTCGTCTATGAACAGGACCTCCCCGGGCTCCAGGTTGGTGAGTATGGCCGCCAGGTCCCCCTGCCTCTCCAGCGCCGGCCCGCTGGTGTGCCTTATGTTCACCTGCAACTCGCCCGCGATAATCGTGGCGAGCGTCGTCTTGCCCAGGCCGGGCGGCCCGGAGAGCAGGATATGGTCGAGGACGTCCTCCCGGCCCCGCGCGGCCTTGATGAATATTCGCAACTGCTCCTTCTTGGCTTCCTGGCCGATGAAATCCTTCAGGAACCGGGGCCGCAGGGTAATGTCCAGCGCCTGTTCCTCCTGCGAGACCGCCTTTGAGGTCAGTCCTCTATTTTCATCCGGCATGCGTTATCCTTTTCTGCCCCAGGCTGTTGCATAGTAGGGCATCTGCTTGAGTGAGTGTTCCAACGGCAACAGCCAGCGGTGGCGGTCGTTGTCTGACGTTGTTGCGTATAAGGGTGGTGCCAGGCACCTGTGCCCCTGACTGTTGCATACTAGACGTCGGTTTGTGTGAAAAGTCCAACGGCAACAGCCTGGGGATGGCGAGTCTGTCTCACCGATGATTGTGTACGAGGGATGGTCAGGCCTTTTCTCCGTACGTATGATAGTTAACCACCGCTCTAAGGCACTGCCCCACCTGGTGACCATGCAGACCTGAGCCAGGCACCGTTTGGGTGGCGAGGGAGGGGTCAGATGTTCTGTGCTTGATGCTGGTAGTTTGGCCATCTATCTAACACCTTACCCCACTGTTAACGGTTCATGTTCTTCAGGGCGAACTGAAGCATCTTCTCGACCCCCGCTTCCCCGTCATCCGCCGGGTATTTCTTCAAGGCGTCGTGGGCCTCGCCCCGTGAGTAACCAAGTTGCACCAGCGCCTCCACCGCCTCCTTGAGCGACGCACGCCGGCCCCCGGACATCCCGACATCCTCGAAGGCCGGCTCTATCTTGTCTCTCATCTCCAGGAGCAGTCGCTGCGCGCTCTTCTTTCCCACCCCGGGGATCACGGTAAGAGCGTCCACGTCCCCCTGCGCTACGATCTCCCCGAAACCGTCGGGAGAGAAGATCGACAGGACCGACAACGCCTTCGCCGCGCCAAACCCGGAAACCGACATCAGCTTGATGAACAGTTCGCGGGCCCGCGCGGACCCGAAACCGTAGAGCTGCAACACGTCCTGCCTGACGTGCAGGTAGGTGAACAGGGACACCTCACCTCCCACCGCCGGTGCTTTCTCTATCGTGCCCGCGGGGGCCCTCACCTCGAGGCCCAGACCGCCCACGAGGACCACCAGGTAATCGACGTCCTTCTCTATGATCCTGCCTTCAAGGTAAGATATCATCCTGGTTATTAACTCCCGGTCAGCTCCTGTAGCCTCCTGGACTGCAGGTGGCAAATCGCCATCGCCATCGCGTCACTGGCATGCAGCGGTGATGGAGGGCTCTTCATCCCCAGCAAGGCACCCACCATGTACCGCACCTGCTCCTTGCCTGCGTTTCCGTTACCCACCACCGCCTTCTTCACCTGGAGAGGTGTGTACTCGGCCCAGTCAACCTCGGCGTGCCTGCAGGCGAGCAGTATCACCCCCCTGGCCTGGCCCACCGATACCGCCGTCTTGAGGTTGGTGTTAAAGAACAGTTGCTCAATCACCGCGACGTCCGGCTCGAGTTCACGGATTATCCGCATTACCTCCCTGTAAAGGGTATCAAGGCGGTCCGACATGTCCTCACCGGAACGTGTCTTTATCGAACCGAAATCGCCGGCGCTCATGCGCCCCGACTCCTCCACCACCATCCCGAACCCGGTGTTGGTGATTCCCGGGTCTATCCCCAGGGCCTTCACCGGTCAACCTCCCTGCGGAAGGTGTCCGGAGCGGGCGGGGGGCGCGGCGGGCGGGGGGCGCTCATGAAAGCGACGCCTCCTCCTGGAGTATATCGTCGGAAATATCGAAGTTGGCGTAAACATCGTGGACGTCATCCAGTTCCTCCAGTGCCTCTATGAGGCGGAGCACACTCCTGGCGTTGCTCTTATCCAGCGGCACCGTGTTCTTGGGGAACATGGTGAGGTCGGAGCTCTCCGGCTCAATGCCCGCCTCGGCGAGTCTCTCCCTGACATTCCTGAACTGTTCCACTTCACACAGTATCTCCCAGTAATCACCATCGCCCTTTAGGTCGTCAGCCCCCGCCTTGAGCGCTATGTCCAGCAGTTCGTCCTCGTCGTGCTCGGGGCTCTTCTCTATCAGGAATATGCCCTTCTTCTCGAAGACCCACGCTACCGAACCGACCTCACCCAGGTGCCCCCCCGCCTTGTTGAAAACGTAGCGGACTTCCGAGGAAGCCCGGTTCCTGTTGTCGGTTACCACCTCCACCAGCACCGCGACACCTCCCGCTCCGTACCCCTCGAAGCTCATCTGCTCGAGCTGGCCCCCCGCCAGTTCACCGGTGCCTTTCTTGATGGCCCGCTTTATGTTGTCCATCGGCATGCTGTAGCCGCGGGCGGCCTCTATCGCGCTCGCAAGGGCAGTATTGGAATCCGGGTTGCCACCGCCTTCACGCGCCGCGACCATTATCTTCTGGGAGAGCTTGCCGAAGAGCTTGCCCCTCCTGGCGTCCTCTTTCCCCTTCTTGTGCTTGATGGAGTGCCACTTCGAATGCCCTGACATCTCTTAAACCTCCGAATCACGCTTGATGGCCCGCCGGGTCCCCATCCCGCCTGTCGACTCTCTCACCATCCGCAGGAAGTAACCGTGTATGCGCCCGTCATCGGTTAGCTCAGGATGAAACGCGCTCAGCAGGTAGTTGCCCTCACGTGCCAAAACCACCCCTTCTGCGAGCCTTGCCATTACCTCGACACCGGCTCCGGCCTCCTCTATCACCGGGGCCCTGATAAATACCGCGCGAAACGGGCGCCCCTCGTCCTCGATTCCCCTGACGACGACATCCTCCTCGAACGAGTCCACCTGGCGCCCGAACGCGTTGCGCCTGACGCCTACGTCGGCCAACCTCAGCACCGGCCCGTGCCTGCCCTCCACCCGGGCCGCCATCACGATAAGCCCGGCGCAGGTGCCAAACACGGGCACCCCCGACGCCCCCAGTTCCAGCAGGGCGCTCTCAAACTTGTACTCATCAATTAGTTTACCAATAGTGGTGCTTTCTCCTCCGGGGATTATTAGCCCGTGAACGCCGTCGAGCCCGGATGGGCGTTTTACTTCTACCCCCCGGGCCCCGCACTCCTCGATCATCGCCAGGTGCTCACTCACCGCTCCCTGGAGGGCGACAACCCCAATGGTTAGTTCTTTACCAGCCACGGAACTGAATCAGGTTCTCCTTGGAGATCTCGCTTATCTCCAGTCCTCTCATCGCCTCACCCAAGCCGCTCGAGACCTCCGCGATCAGCTCCGGGTCCTCGAAGTGGGTTGTTGCCCGAACGATGGCACGGGCCCTTACCGCGGGCTCCTCCGACTTGAATATCCCCGACCCCACGAAAACGCCGTCGGCGCCAAGCTGCATCATCAGCGCCGCGTCGGCCGGGGTTGCGATACCACCGGCTGAGAAGTTGACCACCGGGAGCTTCCCGGCTTTCGCCACCTCGACGACTGTCTGGTAAGGTGCCCGGAGCTCCTTGGCGGCCGACATCAGTTCCTCGTCCGGCAACGTGGCCAGCCGGCGTACCTCGCCGGTGATCGCACGCATGTGGCGGACGGCTTCCACTACGTTCCCTGTGCCCGCCTCGCCCTTGGTTCGGAGCATCGCCGCGCCTTCTCCCAGGCGACGGAGCGCCTCGCCAAGGTTAATGGCGCCACACACGAACGGCACCCTGAACCGGCGCTTGTCCACATGGTAACTCTCGTCGGCGGGGGTCAAGACCTCGCTCTCGTCGATGTAGTCGACACCCATCGCCTCCAGGACCTGCGCTTCCACGAAATGCCCTATCCGGCACTTGGCCATCACCGGTATGGTTACCGTCTCCATAATGCCCTCTATCACCGTGGGGTCCGCCATGCGGGCGACCCCCCCGGAAGCCCTTATGTCGGCGGGCACCCTCTCCAGGGCCATAACCGCTACCGCCCCGGCCTCTTCGGCAATGCGGGCGTGCTCCACGTTGGTGACGTCCATTATCACCCCGCCCTTGAGCATCTCGGCAAGCCCTCTCTTGACGGTGTCAGTACCTTTTTCCACTATCTCTCATCTCCCGTCCACCTTAGTACCCCGCTCCATAGATACCCTGGCATTCGAACGCCGCTCCCATCCACTCCGGTCGCGCGCCTTGCCGGAGCGGCGCTTCGACGCTCTCGGTGTTAAACCGTATCTATCCAACGAGGCACTTGATTTCATCATACTCAATAGCCCATCCACCCGCAATAGAAAGAAGTCCCGAAATCCCGCAGGAGTTCGAACCCTGTCAGTCGATGGAGACCTGCTCGGTAGCAGGAACAAGCTGTATCCAGACCGACCCCGGCTTGAGCTTGATCTCGTTCCCGGAGTTGTCCAGGTACCGGGTGTGCCATCCCCGCGAGGCTTTCTCCCAGTTGGCGTCTATCAACTGGCCCATCACGAACACCTGTGCCCTGCCCGACCCCACGACACCGAGATTCGGCGAATCGGCGCCATGGACGTCCACTATCCCCGACGGCGATACCGTGACGTACTGCACTATGACAGTGTCCACCGAGAGCTGCCCGCCGGTCGTCAGGTCGGTGTGTAGGCGGCCGGCCACGTACCGCAGGAACTTGCCGGACGCCACGTCGTAGGCGTACTGCGCCTTGCAGCCCCCGGTGTACGGGATGTAGATGTTGTTCACCACCGTGACCAGCGGTTCATACTCCCCCGGCTCACCGGTTGGCTCCGCGCCCGCTCGCGCTATCTCGCCGGCACGGCCGGCGGCCATCTCGTCCAGTTCGGCCTGCCCCAAGAAATCGAAGGCGGTATCGACCTCCCCCTCGAACGGGTAAATGGCGTCCCCCGCCTGCCTTAACTGCGCGGTGCCGGCGTACAGGTTATGGGGCGCCCTCCTGTCCCTGAACCTCCAGTAGGCGTCGTACTCTCCAAACTCGTCCAAGTCCGCTATCTTCGCCTGCTTTATCATACTAAGCGTACTGGGGGCGCCGCCGCAGTGGCAGAACAGGGCGTCGTAGGGGTAAATGATGTCTATGTCGGCGGGGCGCGCGCTCCGTATCGGACCCACCGGGTCAGCGTCACGGCAGAGGTATATGGCAATGAATCTGGTTATGCCACCCTCGGTTATCTCCTCGTAGACCACTCCCGCCTTGTCCAGCCCGGACTGGGGGCGCGCAGCGGGGTCGTTCTCGACCTTGACCGCCACCGGCCGGCGGTCTATGACCGAGGAGTCGGCGACCTCGGAGCCGCATAACGGGCAGGTGAGTCGCTCCGGTTCCTGCGGTGCCTGCTTCCCGGATGACTCGCTATCCCCGCCGAACCAGGAACAACCCTGCACGATTAGCAGGGCCATTACTACGGCCACTGTCAGGACTACTGCCGGCAGGCAACGCTTGTTTCTACTCAACGGTCGGTGTTTCCCCCATCTGGGTCGGGACGAAGTCGCCCGACATCTGGTTCAGCCTGCTTATCCTCTCCTCAATGGGCGGATGGGTATCAAACAGACGGTTGAACCAGCCCCCCCTTGCGCCCTTCTTGGTCTTGAGGGGCTGAACGATAAACATGTGGGCGGTCGCCTTGTTGGCCCTCTTGAACTGGCGTGGGTCTTGCTGCAGCTTCGCCAGCGCGCCGGCCAGCCCGGGGGGGTAACGGGTGAGCAGGGCCCCGTTGGCGTCGGCCAGGAACTCCCGCTTCCTTCCGATGGAGAGTTTGATGAGCTGGGCGATTATCGGGGACAGGATGGCCAGGACTATCGCTATCAGCATTATCCAGCCTCCGCCGCCGGAGTCGTCATCGCCGAACCAGAACGCCCTGAGCATGATGTCGGCGAGAAGTATCACGGTACCCACCAGCACCGCCGTGAGACACATGATAAGGATGTCGTAATCCTTGATGTGGGACATCTCGTGGGCCACCACGCCCTCCAACTCCTGGTCGTTCAGTATTTCCAGGAGTCCGGTGGTGATGGCTATCGCCGCGTGCTCGGGGTTTCGACCGGTAGCGAAGGCGTTGGGGGCCGGGCTGTCTATTATGTATATCCTGGGAGGCGGCAGGCCAGCGGCAATCGCCAGACCCTCCACTGTGTGCCGGTACTTGAGGTACTCCCCCTCACCGACCTCCCGGGCCCCGCTGATCTTGAGGGCGATACTGTCACTCTTGTAGTAGCTGACCAGGCCCATGATGAGCGCGATGATAAACGCGATTGTTATTCCGAAGTACCAGCCGTTGCTCCCGCCCCAGGCCCTGCCGATGATGTATCCGATGCCAATGACGAACACGAAGAAAATGAACATCATCAGCACCGATTTCCACTTGTTCGAACTTATCTGTTCATACAATAAACCCTACCTCCAGGTACCATCACCCGCCCGGGGTTCTTGCTGCCAACTTCGAGTATCCTCCTAGAACGAGACCTTGGGGACTTCCTTGTAGTCGGGAGTCTCCGGCTCGAAGTACTCGCGCTTCTCGGTGAACTTGAACATCCCCGCGATCACGTTCGCCGGGAACCTCTGGCGCGCGATCTCGTAGGACATCACCGAGTCGTTGTAGAACTGTCTGGCGTACGCTATCTTGTTCTCGGTCCCGGTGAGTTCCTCCTGGAGCGCCAGGAAGTTCTGGTTGGCCTTGAGATCGGGGTACGCCTCGGCAACCGCGAACAGATTCTTGAGCGCCTGGCTGAGCATTCCCTCGGCCTGGGCGTTCTCGCCAACGGTCGAGGCGTTCATCAACGCGGTACGCGCCTTGGTGACCCCCTCCAGGGTCTCCCGCTCGTGGGACGCGTAGCCCTTGACCGTCTCCACCAGGTTCGGTATGAGGTCGGCCCTGCGGTTCAGTTGCACGTCAATCTGGTGCCAGGCGTTCTCCACCCGATTCCTGTATCGGACCAGCTTGTTATACAGGAAAACGATAAAGCCGATGAGAAGCAACACCAGGACACCGATCAGTATCCCTATCCACATACGAATCCTCCTTCCGCTTCCTTTCCGGTATCGTGATTGTCAACTTTGTAATTATAGCAGAGTACTCCCGGCAGTTGGTCGTGGCGTAGCGCCGTGCCGCCTGAGTGTCTTGCCGGAGAGGCCGATCACCATGGAGGAAAAGAAAATCCCGATAAGCGCGCCCATGTGGCTTACTCCTCGCGGGATCCGCCGTACCGGCCGGCCAACCGCTTCATGCCGATTTCCACGTACCGGAGCACCTGTTCATGTAAAAGCCGGTTCGCCGATATCACCGCCGATATCTGCCCTTCGCCGTCACGGGGAACAAGTGGGTAACCGTCAAGTGGTTCATCATAAGCATCAGAGACAACGGCACCACTCTCGGAGGCGATAAGCGCCGCCGCAGCAAGGTCGTAAGGATAGTTGTTGAGTATCGCGCCGTGGCCTACTTCCAGAAACCTCTCCCTTACCGCATCCACCTCGTCCGCCATGCGCTGGCCGACGTCCACATAGACGTCCATCTCCCCGGTCACGATCCTGGTGATACAAAATGTCGCGCTTCCGAGGTCGAAGCAGCCACCGTCAACCGAGGTCAGATCGACCAGTTCTCCCAGGACCGTGATGAGTGGCTCCGCCGGCCTCCCCCTGAAGCCGAGCGTCCAGAAGATATCGTGCGCATCGGCCTTGCGGGATAACAGGGGGGACACCGGCGACCCGTCCACCTCGATGTTTACCCCACCGCCCCTCACGGCCGAGAAGAACGCATCGTTCTTGATCTCGCTCACCACCCCCAGGAACACGTCGCCAAGCGTGAGTGACTCGCACCCGTTCCCGGTGAACGGTGCCGCCGCGACCGACACGCAGCACGATTCCAGCCCCGCCGCCGCCGGCCGGGTTCCATCGATTGGGTCGATCACCAGGAGGTACTCGGGGCACCCCACCACCGTCAGCCCGCGGTCCTCGGTGTAGTAAGCGACGTCCCCAAGCTCTTCCAGAAAGGAGGCCACCTCTCGCTCGGCAATCTCGTCTATCATGAACGTGGCGTCCCCGGAAACGCCGTGCCCCTCGATCCCCTTGGCTACGTCGGTCCCCAGGAGAGGGCGCACCGCCCACTCGACTCTCTCGCACATCCCCCGGATGGCGCCAATCAACTCGTGGTGCTCTTCAGGCATGTCCACCGTCACCTCTCACCCACTCCACACTTAACACCTCGCTCCATAAAATACACTGGCATTCGAACGCCGCCCCATCCACTCCGTCTACGTTCCGCTCCCTCTTTCTCTCTTCGCCCGCATGGGTTAAACACCGTCAAGCATAGTGAATAAATCATGCGTAGTCCAAGCACCCGCCGACTTCACCCGAAAAATAGTGTCCCGTCTCACAAATACAATGGCATTCGAACGCCGCTCCCGTCCGCTCCTGCTGCGTTCCGCTCCCTGCGCCGTACTCAGTGAGTACGCCTCCGTCGCGCGCACTTAAGGCGCGGCGCACCGACGCTCTCGGTGCATCACCGTACCTATGAGACGGGACACTAGCACTTGTGCAATGCCGCCATGGCTACTACTATTCGAGTATGACCCATAAGTTAGGGGTGTTCTTTTGAAAGAGTGCGATCGGTGTGGTTTCATGAATCCGGACAAGGCCGGGTTCTGTATCAAGTGCAGATACTTCATGGGTGAAGGCGAAGCCCCGAGGCCTGTGGAGAGCAGCGGCAAAGCGAATGACCGGTCGGGCGGGGGGTCCCCCTCCAAGCCTGACCTCGCCCCGCCAAGCCCCGACCTCGATGACGTGTTCTCCGGCAGGTCCAGCCTTGACGTGGGTGGCTATGGCATCGGTGGCACCGCTCCTGGGGATGTCTATGGGCCTCCCCCGTCGGACGCTTACGCGGTCATGACCGGTAAATACGATAAACCACGGACCAAGAAAAAGCGTCGCGCCTCCCGCCGAAAGCCTCCGCCCTTGAAGCGCAAACTGAAGCCTCCCGCAAGCATGGCGCGGCCGGCAACGCCGGGCGGCAGGGTCACAAGGGGACTACCTCCTCCTCTTGCGTCAGGAGCGGTCCCCTCAGCGGCCGGCGGCCGTCCCCGGGGTAAGCCCCGTACGGTGAGGCCTCGGCCTTCCGTTCCACGCCCCGACATGGCCGTCTTCGCCAGGGTCGGTGAGTTCACCACACCGCGCAACGTAGTGACCGTCATCGCCGGTTTCCTTGTTCTGTTGGCGCTCATTTTCTCCTTCACCGGGGGCGGCTTCTTCTCCGGCCAGGAATACAGGTTGCTGGACAGGTCCGCCGCGGCCATGCGCTCGCTGACATCGGTGCACCTGGGAGCTGAAATGCTGTTGAACTCCGAGAAGAAAGGTGCCATGTCCATCAACCTCCAGGTGGACGTAACCGAAAGCGGGGACCTTCGGGCCACCCGCATCATCATTTCACCTGACGGCTCCTATATGACCGAGTATGTCCGATCCGGCAATGTTGCGTACGTGTCCAGGGACGCAAGTGGCTGGGAGTCCGCCGAGAGCCCCGACGCGCTCGACCTCACTTTTAACTCCATCTACTGGAGCACTTCCGGGATCAGGCAGGTCAACAAAGAACCTGTCGGCGGTGTGGAGTGCGACCACATGGCATTCAGCGGTGGGAGCCTTTTCCTGACAGGCCTGATCCCCGGCTCCAAAGCCACCCCCACCACGCGGGTCAACATCGAGGTCTGGATAAACCCCAAAGACAATTACGTTAGGCACGTTCGAATAGACGCCACCGACCTCGAGGTCGATGAGTTAGGCCACTGCGACTGCCACCTGGAAGCGGATTTCTCGAACTTCGACGTCCCCATCCAGATCACACCGCCTGTACAACAACCATCAGAATAAAAACGCAAGATGGTACCCGGTACAAACGCAAGAAACGCAAGGGCTTAAGCGCAAGATGGACTCAGGGGAAGTAGAGTTGCTCGAGGCGCGTGGCCAGTACTTCCCAGGAGAACTCTTTTACCCCCGCGAGCCCGGCATCGGCGAGTTCACCACGTAGCCGTTCGTCCGCGATCAGCTCGATCAACCTTTGCGCCAGTTTCCCGGCATTGCCCGTCTCGAACAGAATACCCCCACCTGCGCTACTCACCACGTCACTGTAACCGGGGATGTCCGATGCCACCACCGGTGTACCTGCCGCCATCGCCTCCAGCAGAATCACCCCGAAGCTCTCCCCTCCCAGCGCGGGAGCGCAAAAGAGGTCCGCCGCGGCGTAGAAAGCGGGCAGATCGCTATTGCTGACGAACCCGGTGGCGGTTATCCTGCCGCGCACGTCCTCATCGACACCACGAAGAAGCTCGGGCGAGTCGAGACCGGACCCCACCAGCATAAGCCGGCAGCCGGGAACATCCCGCGACACCTTTCCAAACGCCTCGAGCAGTATATCAAGCCCCTTCCTGGGCTCGTTTCTGCCGACGAAAAGCACAACCGGCCCACCGGGAGAAAACTCGCGCGGCCGCTCGAGCCCGGGGGTAAAGCGTCCCAGGTCAACCCCGTTGGGAACTATCTCATAGCGGCCCGGAAAGTAACGGGAAACCAGCGACATTGCTGAAGGTGAAACGGCGATACGGCAGTCGATCCTCCGGTCCACTCCCCGGTAACACGCCCTGGCGATGTTGTACTGTAGAGGCCGCCCCCCGCCAGCCGAGTGGAACGTCGCCACCACCCGGCACCGCGCCGCCCTTACCGCCGCGGTGGCGGCGAGAGGGACGAACGGCTCGTGTACGTGCACGACGTCGAACTCGCCTTTTCGCAAGATGGTCCCTACCCGCCTTCCGGCCCCCGGAATCACCGCCACCCGCGCAATCGAACCGTTCGCGGGAATCGGGACTGAACGGCCGGCGCTCTCGTAATGGACTCCGAGCATCTCCCATCCGCGATCCGGGGCGATCACGGTGACCCGGTGACCACGGTGAATCATCTGCGCGGCAAGCCCCTGCACGTGGTTGTTTACCCCACCGGGGTGCGCCCAGGAGTACGGTGTTACGATAGCTATGTTCACGGTACCACCACCGTGCGGTAACACCGGAAATCAGTTATCATTCTTCGCGCGCCGCCGTTGAGTGCGCATGAAGGCGAGGAAACAGAAAGATGGTCTGCCTCACGCTCCTTATAAAGCTCGACAGATCGTTGTTCGATGGCGTCAACTCGCTGGCGGGAAGCTTCTCCGTGGTGGACTGGCTGGCCCGCCTCGGCGCCGACGATCACGTGATACCCATCGTTCTCGCGCTCCTGGTGGCCCTGATTGTCCTGACGGCCAGGAACAGGCGTGAGCGCCAATCCGCTTTCTGCTGCTTGATATGTGTTCTCCTCGCCGCCGTCGTCTCCATGGCCGTTCTTTACCTCTTGAACGTTCACTTCTTCAGGCCCAGGCCGTTCTCAAGCCGGACCGTCAACCTCCTCTTTTACCATAACACCGATTCGTCTTTCCCTTCCAATCCGGCGGCCCTGGCGTTCGCTCTCTCTTTTGCGGTGTTGTTCTACCGGCGCAAGCTGGGCGCGGTCATGCTCGCTCTCTCATTGTACATGGCCCTGAGCCGGATCGTGGTCGGGGTCCATTACCCGCTGGACGTCCTGGGCGGGCTTATGCTCGGCCTGGCCTGCGCCTTGTTGGCAAACGCCTCTGAAGGCCTCTACCGGCCGGCCGCCCGATGGCTCACGTCCGCCCTGTACAGGCTTCTGGCCACCTGGAGACCTCCCGGCGTGACCGGCGAGGTGAAAGGCGGTGGACGGTGACCAGGTTGATTCATATGCGAGGTGACATCACCGGCGCTCTCCTGTTCTTCACACTCCTGTTCCTGGGCATCTGGCAGTTGGTGGTGTCCTGGAAGAAGCTCAACGGGTTCTCTATCACCGGATATCCGGACAGGAGGAAGCTCAGCTTCGCCTTCGGTCTCGCGTTGGTCATCGGCGCCTGCGGCTGGTACTTCTCCCGCCCGGATCACTTCGCATCTCCCGACGTCGAGGGACTCGAGATGCTGCTGCTTCTCGCGGTCGGCTTCCTGGCCGCTACGGTAATCCAGGGAGTTCTGGCGTCAGTGGCGTTCCGGCGGGGATACCTGCGATACCCCCCGGCTTCCGAAGGGGGACGGGTGGAAGAGTCTCTGGAGAAGTTGGCTGTACCGGTTGAAGAGAGCTTGGTTCCCGTTCTATTCGGCCCGCCCGCCGGAGGTGAACCGACTGTCGCCGGCGTATTGCTTCTCCACGATTACGGCGGTACAAAGGAGGACACCAACCCCATTGCCGCATACCTGCGGGAGCGCGGCCACGCCACTCTGGCGGTCGACCTCGATGGGCACGGAGAGAACCCAAGGGGAGTGAGTTCACCCGCGATGGAGGCGCTGATGAACAAAGCGGCCACGCTACTGAGGGACAGGACTTCAAAAAGCGAGATATCGGTCGTCGGCATCGGGCTCGGAGGGACCCTGGCCATCCGCCTCGCCTCCGCGGACGCTTCCTTCGAGCGAGCGGTCGCCCTCGACCCTCCCACAACCGATTATGGCGGTTGGCCCACGGTCAACGCCCTCAGGGAACTCAAGCCAATCGACCTCGCCGCCGGGTTCCTGAGCTCCGCCGCGCGCGCTGAAGGTAAGGGCGGGATTAGTCTTTCAAAGATGCTTGTGCTCATGCCCCCGGCCGTCGCCGCTGTGAGCCGCGTAACCGTTATCGGCACGGCCGGCACCTGGTTCAACTCGCCGGCGGCCCTGCGTGAATGCTCCAGGGAGCGTGGACCGGGAAAGTTCATCCTCCTTCCCGGCAGGCATGCCTCAATCGCCTCCGGTGAAAACACTCTCGAAGCCATACTGGAAGCTCTCGGTTGATCACTCCCGGTCCGACGGCCATGCCGGCATGAACATGTGCCACTGGGCGGGGTCCTCGCGGATCAACTCCTCCAGGCGCCGGGCGACCTCCTGCATGGCGTTCTTGATCACGGTTTCCCTGTCCCCCGAACCGTCCAGGTACACCGGATCGGTAGCGTGACCCACCCACGTCCCGTCATCGTTGTTCCTTGTACTCACACAGATTATGGGAGAACCGCTCCTGAGCGCCAACGAGGCCGGCCCGGGTGGCAACGTGGTACGCTCACCGAAGAACTCGACCTCCACGCCGCCCCCCTTGAGGTCACGGTCGCAGAGGAGAGCGAGAATCGTGCCGCTCTTGAGCGCGTCAACCATCCGGTCCCTGGTCTCCGCTTTTTTGTCGTAAGGGAAGATATCTATGCCGACCCCATTTCTGAGCCTGCAAAACAGGTCGAACAACTCGCGTGGCTTCAGTATCTCCGCCACCGCCGCGAAACGCCCCAGGCTGGAGAGGTAGACCGCGCCGGCCTCCCACGAGCCGTAGTGGGGTAGCACTATGAGAACGCCCTTGCCATCAGCAACCGCTCTCTCCAGGGGCTCCTGGCTGATCACGTCGAACCTCTCCATCACGTACTCCCTGGACAACGTCGGCAGCCAGAAGAGGTCCACCCAGTAATCCGCGTAGTAGCGGCAGGCCCGCTTCGCCGTGTCCCTCACCTGCCTGTCGCTCGCCTCCGGCCCCAGGGCACGCCTCATGTTCTTCAGCACCTGTCTGCGCTTTCGGGGGAACATGTAGAAGTATGCGAGCCCCCCGAACCCGGCAAACCACCTGGTGATCCTTATCGGCACCTTCCCGACAACCCAGTTAGCCGCAATAAACGCGTAATAAACGACCTTCATTCTCCTAGTGCCCTCCATACCTCAACGAACCGCTCTACCAGTGTCTCCAGCAACAGTACCGCGAGCACCCAGATAACTGTTCGCAGTATCCAGGGGCTCAGTGGTTCGAAAAGGAGCCCGAACACCAGCAGGATGATCCGTGGGGCCCTTGCCATCAGGCCCGCCTTACAGGTCAGGCCGAACCCCTCCGCCTTCGCCCTCACGTAACTTATCAGAAACGAGGTTACCAGCAACACCAGTGCCAGGCCGACGTAGACACCCTCGCCCTGCTTCAGGTAGTACGCCGTCAACCCCAGGTAGATGGCGGCGTCGCTTACGCGGTCGGAGAACGAATCCAGAAACGAGCCGTAGACGGTGACCCGGTCCAGTTTCTTGGCTACGAATCCGTCCACCAGGTCCATTATCCCCGACAACGTCAAGAACACCGCCGCCAGTGTGATGTTACCTGCCGCCAGGAAGAACCCGCAAACGAAAGCGAGCGCCACCCCCAGGCAGGTCAGCATGTTCGGGGAGATGCCCAGCCTGGTGAACGGCCACAGGAACGGCCGAAATATGTGCTCGCTGAGGAACCGCAGCCCCTCATCCATCTTCTGCCCGGCGGATGCTTCAGGTGGCTCATCCTTCGGCCCACCGTTTACCGGTTGATGTCCCATATTCCCTCGAGTAGCTGTTTGGCCTCTTGCTCGCGGTCGGGGGGCACCAGGACTGAGTGCTGGTTGGACGGGGAGGTCGGGAAATCAAGCCCCGTCTTCTTGGTAAGCACCGGTATCCCCTCGGACTCCAGCGCGCCCGCGAACATCCCCGCCACCACCTGGTTCGGCGCTATCGCGACCCTGACCCACCCACCGTAGGTAGCCGTTCGGTTACGGCGCCTTCTCGAGGGTCCTCTCGATCTCTTCCAAAGCCCGCTCAACAGGCACCGCCCTCCTCTCGCCGGTGTACCTCGTCTTCAGGTCAACCGTCCCGTCGGAGTCCAGCTTCTTTCCAACCACCACCTGCAGAGGCAACCCCACCAGGTCGGCGTCGTTGAACTTCACCCCGGGGCTCACCTCGCGGTCATCCACCAGTACCTCCATTCCCCTGCCGGCCAACCCGCGGGTCAGCTCATCCGCCGCCTCGGCCTGCTCCGGCCTCCCTGGTTTTATCACTATCAGTTCGACCGGCAGTGGCGCTACCGATACCGGCCACTTGATGCCCCCGTCGTCGTGGTGCTGCTCCACAACGGTAGCCAGAATCCTGGACGTGCCTATCCCGTAGGTGCCCATTATCATCGGCTTCACCTTGCCGTCCCTGTCGGTGAAATTGGCCCCCAGCGCCTCGCTGTACTTTACGCCAAGCTTGAAGATGTGGCCTATCTCTATGCCCCGCGCTATCTCGAGGTCTCCACCACAACGGACGCAGGTATCACCCTGAACGACGGCCGCCACGTCAAACGCGGGCTCGGCCGAAAAATCTCGCCCCTCCTCCACCCCTCTCAGGTGATAGTCGGGCCTGTTGGCGCCACAGACCAACCCCCGCGCGCCCGTGATCTCCCGGTCGAAGACCGTCCTTACCCCCTCCAGCCCGACCGGCCCGGTAAACCCAGCGGTCACCGCCGGAAACCGCTCGCGCTCGTCCTCTCTCATGGTGTGGAA
>SDBT01004925.1_pt1 | contig 22554 bp, 22 predicted proteins | sample 2277101 | NCBI WGS metagenome assembly SDBT01 (sample SAMN10404973, study PRJNA504765) | marine sediment metagenome | isolation source: marine sediment core GS10_PC15, 103 cmbsf | place: Arctic Ocean: Southern Knipovich Ridge | collected 2010 | reverse complement strand
CGCCGTGGGTGCCGATGTCCACCGTCCCGCTGAATACCTTTACGGGGAAAGCGACAAAGTGGTCACCCACCTCGAACTGGGGGAGAAGATCGCCCGGAAGGATGAGTCGGTGGTCACGGCCGAGAGCTTGGTGATGATCCAGTGTGTCGGCTGCCGCAATGAAGAACGCGATTACTGCAGCCGGGTCTGCTGCAGCCACGCGGTGAAGAATGCCCTCAAACTGAAAGAGCTGAATCCCGGGATGGCAATCTACATCCTCTTCCGGGACATGAGGACCTTTGGGTTCAAGGAGGACTACTACCGGCAGGCGGCGGACAAGGGCGTGAACTTCATCCAGTACGACCCGGAGAACAAACCCGAAGTGGAAGAGGCCACCAACGAGGCCGGCAAGCCCTGTGTGCGGGTTAGCGTGCCCGACCGGATCCTCGGCAACCGTCTGGAGCTGGATGCCGATATCCTCTCCCTGGCCGCCGCCGTGGTTCCCTCTCCCCAGGCAAAGGAGATCGCCGGTAAGTTCAAGGTCACCTTGAACCCCGACGGTTTCTTCAAGGAAGCTCACGTCAAACTGCGTCCCGTGGAGTTCGCCGCGGACGGTGTCTATCTCTGTGGAATGGCGCACTATCCCAAGCACATCGAGGAAGTGGTCAACCAGGCCTATGGCGCCGCCGGACGGGTGCTGACCATGATGTCCCATGACACCGTTGTGGCCTCCGGTGCAGTCGCCGGAGTGGAAGAATACGATTGTGTCTCCTGCGGAGCCTGTATCACCGCCTGCACCTATGGTGCGATCGAGTTTGTTGACACGCCAAAGGGTACAAAGGCCCGGGTCAATCCGGTCCTTTGCAAGGGGGACGGTCTGTGCGCCGCAAAATGTCCCACCCGTGCCGTAGCGCTGAAGCATTTCACTGACCCAGCGCTCCTCAGCCAGATCGATGCGGCAGGCACCTGGGAGGAGACTCTGGTGGAACTGGAAGCAACGGTTGGAAGAACCTGAAAAGGAGGGAGTACCCGGTGAGTGGAAACGGCAAGTTTATCCCGAAGATGATTGGTTTCGTCTGTCATTGGTGAGCATACGGCGCAGCCGATGCGGCGGGAGTGTCCCGCATTCAATACACCCATGAAATCAGGCTCATCCGCGTCATGTGCTCCGGCAGGGTCGACCTGGAGTTTGTCTTGAGAGCTTTCTCGAATGGACAGGACGGCGTTCTGATCGGCGGCTGCCGGCTCAACGAATGCAACTACGCAACCCACGGAAATTATGATGCACTGGCCAACACCTATATCTGTAAAAGTATCCTGGAGCGTATCGGTCTTAACCCCGAGAGATTGAGCATCGAATTCATGTCCGGCGGCGAAGGTAACCGGTTGGCCGAGGTGATCAACGGGTTTACCGCAAGGATCAAGGAACTGGGACCTCTGGGTGAGGCTGAAGGAATAGAGAAATCAGCAGTAAAACGAGCCCTCGATTCCGCCAGAAAGCTGATCCCCTATCTCAGGTTGGTGGAACGGGAGAAGCTAAGGGTGCCTGTTCGATCGGAAGAAGCCTATCGCGAGTTCTTTGCCAGCGACGAGGTGAGCCGGCTGTTCGATGAACTGGTCGGCCACAACCTGACCATCAGCCAGATCGTATCGCTCCTCGGCGAGCGGCCGCTGGCCACCGGTGAGATCTCCGAACGTCTGAGCCTGAGCCCTTCCGACGTGGCCAGGCACATGAGCCGCTCATCGAGGCAGGGTCTGGTCAGATACGACATGGACAGCAACTGTTATACACTCGCCCTTGGCCCGGCTTGAAATCGGATTCGTCGAAATAATATGGAAGCCCACGCGATGGAAGCTGTAAGGACTGATCAGATCATTGATGAACACCAGGGAGCACCCGACCTGCTGATCCAGGTCATGCTGGCGATCCAGAGTGAATACAACTGGCTCCCCAAAGCGGCGTTGCAGAGGATCGGCGAGAAACTGCAAGTCCCCTTGTCGCGGATACTGCATAGCGCCACCTTCTACAAGGCGTTCAGCCTGGTCCCCAAGGGCCGTCACAAGGTGCATATCTGCACGGGCACCGCCTGTCACGTGCGCGGCGCCCCGCGGATTCTGGACGCCGTGCAGGACCTCACCGGTATCGGAGCCGGTGAAACAGACCTCGAGTTCAAGTTCAGCCTGGAAACGGTGAACTGCATTGGCTGCTGTGCGCTGGGGCCGGTGATCGATATCGACGGGAAAATCCACGGTAACGTATCGACAGGTGATACAGCCGGTATCCTTGAGCAGTACAACTAAGAGAATACGATGGTGCAGCTGAAATCGCCCAAAGAGCTGGATAATCACAGACAAACGCTATCCTCCGGAAGAGATGCCCTTGCGCCCAGCATCTCTGTTTGTGCCGGCACTGGCTGTCTGGCTTACGGCGCCGCCGAGGTGATGAGTGCCTTTAAAGCGGAGATCGAGAAGCAGGGTCTGGCCGCGAAAGTCCACACAAAGGGAACCGGCTGTCCCGGGTATTGTCAAAAGGGCCCGGTGGTGGTGATCTATCCCGAGGAGATCTGCTACCTCGGGGTAACGCCCGAAGACGTGCCCGAGATCATCACCCAGACCATCGTGGGAAAGAAAGTGGTCGATCGCCTCGTCTACTCCGACCCGGACTCGGGCGAAAAGGCGATCCAGGAAGCGGACATCCCCTACTACAAGTATCAGGAGCGATTTCTCCTCTCCAGCAACACCCTGATCGACTCCCGGAGCATCGATGACTACCTGTTGATCAATGGGTATTCCGCCCTGAGCAAGGCCCTGTTCCAGATGACCGCCGAAGAGGTGGTGGAGGAGGTCAAGAAGTCCAATCTCCGGGGCCGGGGCGGCGGCGGCTTCCCCGCCGGCCGGAAATGGGAAGGGTCGCGCGACGCGCCTGAAAAAGTGAAATATGTGCTGGTCAACGCCGACGAAGGCGACCCCGGGGCCTTCATGGACCGGGCGCTGCTCGAGGGGAACCCCCATTCGATCCTCGAGGGATTGATCATCGGCGGCTACGCCATCGGTGCCCACGAAGGCTATGTCTACGTCCGGCAGGAATACCCCCTGGCGGTGAAAAACATCAACCTGGCCATTGAACAGGCTGAAGAATACGGTTTGCTAGGGAAGGATATCCTCGGCTCCGGCTTCGATTTCACGGTGAAGGTGCATCAGGGAGCAGGCGCGTTCGTCTGCGGTGAATCGACGGCGCTGATGACCGCGCTGGAGGGCCGGGTGGGAGAACCCCGGCCGAAGTATGTCCGCTCCAACGTCAAGGGCCTCTGGAATCGGCCCAGTGTACTGAACAATGTCGAAACCTGGGCCAATGTCCCGCTGATCATCAACAGAGGCGCGGATTGGTTCACTCAGTACGGCACAGAGGGGAGCAAGGGCACCAAGATCTTCTCCCTGGTGGGCAAGATCACCAACACCGGCCTGGTGGAAGTGCCGATGGGCATCACTCTCCGCGACATCATCTACAAGATCGGCGGCGGCATCCCCGGCGGCAAGAAGTTCAAGGCCGTGCAGACCGGCGGACCGTCCGGCGGATGCATACCGGAAACGCTGCTCGATCTGCAAGTCGGTTTTGACGAGCTGACCGAAGCCGGGTCGATGATGGGTTCGGGCGGGATGATCGTCATGGACGAGGATACCTGCATGGTGGATGTGGCCAGGTACTTCATCCATTTCCTCTCCGACGAGTCGTGCGGCAAATGCGTCCCCTGCCGCGAAGGCCTCAGACAGATGGACCGGATTCTCAAGAGAATCACAGAGGGAAAGGGAGAGGAGGGCGATATCAAAACGCTCGAGGAACTCTCCGAACTGGCCATCGACGCCTCACTGTGCGCGCTGGGGAAAAGCGCACCCAATCCGCTGCTCAGCACGTTGCGATATTTCAAAGATGAGTACGAGGCCCACATCAAGGAGAAACGCTGCCCGGCACTGTCCTGCAAGGAGTTGATCTCATACTACATCGATCCGGAGAAATGCCTCGCCTGTCTGGCTTGCCTGAGGACGTGTCCGTCGGACGGCATCATCGGCGGCAAGAACAGGATTCATGTCATCGACCAGGAGAAGTGTACCAGTTGCGGCGCCTGTCTCGACGTCTGCCCGGCCAAATTCGATGCGGTAGTGAAGTATTCCGGTCGGCCGGTTCCACCCCCGATTCCTGAAGAGAAGCGGACCATCGACAGAAAGAAGAAGAAATGAGCAAGACGGTCCATCTGCAGATCGATGGCAGGGATATTGAAGCCGAAGAAGGGATGACCGTACTCGAAGCGGCCCACCGTGCCGGGATCAAGATTCCCACTCTCTGCTTCCACCCTGAGCTGGAGCCCATGGGCGGGTGCCGCCTCTGCATGGTGGAACTCGACTTCGGCGACTGGACTCGACTGGTGGTCTCCTGCGTCTATCTGGTTGAAGAGGGCCTGGTGGTCAAGACCCGCTCCCCGAAGGTGGACAAGATCAGAAAAGGCATCCTCGAACTGCAACTGGCCCATGCCCCCAACTCACCACAACTGACCGCATTGGCCGAGGAATACGGCGCCGACCGCAACCGCTTTGAACAGGAAGCCTCATTCTGCATTCATTGCGGCCTCTGTGTTCGCTACTGTGCCGAAGTTGCAGAGAAGCATGCCGTCGGCTTCATCGACCGCGGCATCCGCAAGGAGATCAGCTTCATCCCCGAGATCGCCGCCAAGGAATGCAACGACTGCAAGGCCTGCTTCCCCCTCTGCCCCACGTCATACCTCCAGGCCGCCTTCGTGCTAGTGGAGTCCTTCGCCTTCCCCCGCAACGGCAAGTAGGGGCATTGCAGGGCGCTTTGCGAATAATGTAACTCCTCAGCCGTGTGCAATGTCGGCATCGGGTATCCACCATGCCGTCGCCAATCGGTCTGTTGCTCTCGAACGTCGACGGCCGGGGTCCACTCCTGCTCCTTTGGAGATCAATCGAAGTTCACGCCGAGCGCCCGGCAGACCCAACTCACCGTCGCTCCCACCAGCAAGGCGTAGGACGTCACGAATCCCATGATGCAAAGAGTGCCTTTGATGCCGCGCTCCTTGAGCATGACAAGGACCGCGTTCACGCACGGCGACAAGAACGTCAAGACCAACAGGCACACGACGACCTGCACACTGTCAAAGCCTCCTGAGTCGCTGAATTGCTTGAGGAGTGCAACGCCCGACTCACGCCGGATCAGGGTCATGATCACGACCTGGATACTCTCTGCGGGAAGCCCGAGAAAGCCGGTCATGACTGGTTTCCCTATCCGCTCGAGGAAAGCCAACGTGCCCACCTGATCCAGGATGAACAGGATGAAAGTGGCCAGGAGGAACAGCGGCATCGCCTCCTTGGTGAACCACCAGATTCGCCAGAGTGTTGTCTTGACCAGACTCCGCAACCGGGGAATGCGAATCGGAGGCAACTCCAGAATGAAGTCGGATCGGCGGCCCGGCAGAATCTTCCCCAGGAGGAAGCCGATCAGGATGATCTGTGTGATGATCACGCCAAAGACCGTTACCGAAGCCCAGATCGACATACCCGCCAACAGGACCAGCATCACCGCCAATAGGGGCGCACAAGGAAGCCCCAGAACCAGGAGGAACGTCGCTATGAAGCGCTCTCGCTTGGTCTCCAGCATCCGTGTCGCGAGGATCGCCATCGTGATGCAACTGAAACCCAGGACCAGCGGCAGAATGCCTTTACCGTTCAGGCCTATCTTGCGGAGTAGCCGGTCGAGCAAAACGGAGAGCCGCGGCAGATAGCCACTGTCCTCGAGGATCCCAAAGGCAAAGAAAAACGTCGCCAACACGGGCACCACCACGCCGAACGCCAGCGTCAGTCCCACGCTCACGAGCCCGAACTTCCCAACGAAGGCTTCGACGATGATCGGGTACGGAACCCAAGCCAGTAGTCTCTCTGTTAGCGGAGTGATCCACTCGCCGAAGACCTTTCCTTCAACCAGCCCGACCAAGGTCTGGGCGCCGAAGTCCCCGACGAACAGATACATCAGAAGAACGACCAACGCCGCGATCGGAATGCCCGTCAACGGACGACGCGACCACTCGCCGATCTTTTCTGACAGCGGCGTCCGCGCAGGCGGCGAAATCGTCTGCACCTCGGACACGATCTGATCCACCGCCCGCAGATGCGCATCCAGAATCACTGCGGAGAGCGGACGATTGAAAGAGGATTGGGTCGTCCGCGCGGCCGCTTCAATCTGATCGACAGTCTGTTCACCGCATTCGATTTCGACGACTCGCTTCACCTCTTCGTCACCGGCCAGCAAGGCCGCACTTACGGCCCTTGCCGGCAGGTTCGAGTTCTTCAGCAGCTTGCCCATGAGCACGAGCGCCGATTCGATCTTCGGCGGATAGGACGCATCCAGGCATGGCCGCGCCGCCTTGGCCAGCGTCCTCTGGAACGCTCCGACCCCCTCGCCCTCCGTCGCCACCGTCTCCGTCACCGGAATGCCCAACAACGAAGAAAGCCTCTCCGTGTCAATGCGGATGCCGCGCTGACGGGCCTCGTCCATCATGTTGATGTCGAGCACCATGGGCCTGCCGAATTCCGCAAGCTGCATCGTCAAGAGCAGGCTCTTGCGCAGGTTCTTGCCGTCCGCCACTTGCGCAATTAGGTCCGGCTGCTCGTCCAGCAGGATCTCCCGTGATATCCGCTCGTCTTCCGACTCGGGCATCACACCGTTAATCCCGGGCGTATCAATGATATGAAACGCCGCACCCCCCTCGGACAGCGTGCCGCGCCCGATCGAGATCGACGTGCCGGGATAGTTCGAAACCTGCAGGTGCTTACCGCACACCCGGTTGAACAACGTCGTCTTGCCGACGTTCACGTTCCCGAGGAGAAGGGCCGTTTGTTCGGCGGACGCCGGCCGCCCCGTGGCGTCGGCCTCCTGCGGCCGACCTTCTCCATCCGATCCCCTCGACTCATCTGTGACTGTGTCGGCCACGACGCCAGGCGCTGATGGGGAATCTGGAAGGGTCGTTGACGGGTCCATCTACAACTCCCTCCACACGTAAATGTCGCCGGCGACATCTTCTTCCAACGCCAGCTCCGTCTGCTCGCACGAGATGACGTAAGACGGGGACTTCTGATGAACCTTCAGCATCGCCCCCGGCGTGAGGCCAAACGAGATCAGCTTGTGCAGACGTGGATGGCTCGGCGTGCTGATATACGCAACCTTAGCCGTACGGCCTGCTTCCAGCCGCGTCAGCGGGATCACCACATTATCCACGACATCTTTCGCCTCTTCGCAGCACGGACCCATCGGTATCGGCGAGCCGTGCGGGCATTCCCGCGGATGGCCCAGGAGCGTGCAGATGCTCTCGGCGACCTGTGGGGCAAGGATGTGCTCGAATTCGCACGCCCCTTCCTCCGCCTGTTGAATGGGCATGTTAAGAACGTCTACCAGAAGCCGTTCCGCCAGCCGGTGCCGCCGCATCACCAAGGCCGCTCGTGACTTGCCATCGCGAGTGAGCAGCACCATCTCGCCTTCATAGGCGATCAGGCCCTCCTTCTCCATGGAGACCAACAGGGCCTGGTCGATCGGGACGTGGCATAGTTCCTTCAGCGATTTGAGGCGATGGTCTTTCTTTTCGCTACAGGTCCACAACGCCTCGAGGACCTCATCCATTTCGCGACCGTTCATCTTGGCCTTCCCTGTCGTTTGTTTGCCTCGAGAACACAGCTTGCACCACCCGGGCCGCAACGGCCGCGGTCGCAACGGAGCAAACATGTCTCTCCCGGCTCGCTATTCGGCCGGACACACATTATTCGGATAGCCTAATTTCTGCTCCATGAATGAAGGAACGTAAGTCACGTGTCACATAGCCCCGGCGCATCTGTCGCCGGCTCAAGGGGGTGTAGCCGCTGCCTTCATCATCCTTCTCTTCTCGCGACGAGGGGGCCGGTCGAACACGCATTTAGTGGGGCGGTCCGCGGCCGTCCTTCAGATGCTTGCCAGCTTCGCCGCGTCTCTTTGATTCAGGCTTGGCGCGCCCGTGACTAGCCGCGTCGGATTCCGTTTTTTCCACGTCGTCCACGCAAGTTGCCACGCATCGCCTGCAGTTCTCGGGATCGCCGGGTTCACAGCGGAAGCCGAGGCCCGCGATCCATTTGGCCCCACCTCGCGGGCAATCCTTTATGAACTCAAGGAACTCAGTGAGTCGCTCGAGGATGCGAGGAGAGATGGCATGCTCCAATCGGCAGGCGGCCTCGTCGGCTTCGACGGCATCGATGGAGAGGAAATTCTCCAGGAAGTCTTGCAGGATCTCATGACGCCGAACGATCTCGATGGCGACCGCCTCGCCGTGCCGCGTGAGCGTGATCACCTCGTAGGGCTCATAATCGACGAGCCCCTTCTTGGCCAAAGCCTGCAACGCGCCGGTCACAGAAGACCGATTGACCTTGAGCCGCTCGGCAATATCCCGCGCCCTGGCAACCCCATTTTTGGCCACCAAATGGAAAATGGCCTCCAGGTAGTCTTCCAGGCTCTCGCTCAGTTTCTCGGGCTTGCCCATCAGTACCGCTTCAGTTGGGACATAACAACAAAATTCGGCATGCCGCACATCATACGCCAAGGCAAACCCCTGTCAAGCGCCTTTTGGGCGTTCTGTCGTTTCTTTCCACGACGGTGAAGTTGATTCCCCCGTAAGAACCCCGTTTTCGGTGAAACCGCCCCCTCTGGTGCTATCGCCAGGGTTGTTTTTCGGGCGATTCTGGGTTTTTACGGGTGAATCGAAGTTCGCTTGAGCGGTTAGGAGATTGATCGGGACAACGGGGCCGTGCTGCAGGTGCTCCATCGCGGCAACCCAATGGCCGGCCACCAGTACACGATAGCCCTGGCTCATCAGTCTCTTCTCGAGCGCGAGCAGAGTATGAGCGTCATCTTCCACAACGAGAATCGTCTTGTCGTTCTGTGTTTTCATCATCTCTCCAGTTTTGCCGCCACGACGCTATCGGACTCCTCCGGCGGCCTGTCAGTGTGACAATGAGGAGGTGCCATCGCTGACTTGATCGCTTCGATAAGGCACTTTGGATCGAACGGTTTCTGAATGAACTGCTGGGCCCCCAGGTCGAGAGCCTGTCGCTTGGTCGATTCCATGATGTTCGCCGACAGGACGACGACGGGAATGCCCCGCGTGTCATCCCGCGTCCGTAGAGCTTTCAGGACGCCGAAGCCGTCCAGCACGGGCATTTGCATGTCCATCAGGATGACGTCGAATGGGTTGCTCTCATCGCGTGCCTTCCGTGGGATCGGTGGGCGCTACGCATTCTGCGGGACTTGGCCCATCTGTTCCACGAACTGTGCAAGACGGCTGATGTGCATGGGGTACTTGACGATTTGCACGTTTGCAGGCGGTGTGGGGCAGCCCTCCGTGGAGGAACCCACGAGATAGAGGACGGGGAATGCCGATTCGACGAGGTCACGGGTGAGCTGTCCAGCCCCCTCGATAGCGAAGCCTGCCATGCCGGGCTTGAATGTCGCGATCACCATGCCGTCAAACCCCTCCAACTCGTCCGAACCGTTCGGCAGCCGGTTGTGGACTGTAACGGTGCCGAGGGACTCGAGTGCGTTGCTCAGCGGATCGAGCGGCGCGAAGGAGTCGTGCCGTGCGTACCAGATCCGAGCGTTTTGTCCCGAGTACGGGAGGACTGACAGCAGCGAGGCATCCTTCGAAGACAGCCGTGCCAGGTATGTCGTCAGGGCAAGAACCTCATTGCGGAGTCCAGCGCCGTCGATTGCCGAGGGGTTTTTCGTCCCCAGCGCGTTGCCGCACTCGCTCCTGGTGATCGGTCCCACCAGGGGGTCGGGTGTCGCTGCAAGTTGCAGCCCATGGGAGTAGTAGTCCGCCAGGCGCAAGGCGCGCGCCATCCGGCCCAAGTCCAGGGTCCTGTCGACGGATCGCCTGGCGTACTCCAGTATGGGTCCGCTGATCTCCCGAGGCAGGGCCAGCTTCGAAAGCACCAGCGCGATCACCTCATGGCGCGACAGACCGAATACAGCCGCTTCGGCCTCATGGAGGGGTTTGCCGGTCTTTTGGGCGTAGTTGAGCGCTGCGTCGTATTCTTCTTTGAACACATGTCGAAGGATAATCTCTGTGAGGTCATGGCAAAGACCCACGAGATGACCCGCGCCCGGCGCAATGCTCTTGTCTTCCGGCAGGATGCGATCCAGGATGGTGGCTACGGCGAAGCTGTGCTGCCAGCAGCGTAGTGCGTTGAAGCCGTCCACGGCGTCGGCTGGGAATATCTCGAAGACGCCGGCGGCGCTGGCAATACTGCGGATCGCCGAGAAGCCGATGTTTCGCACTGCCTCTTCGACCGTGCTGATACTCGGCTTATTCGAGGCATAAGCGGCGGAGTTCGCAACTTGCAGCACGCGCGCTGAGAGCATGGGATCGCGTTTCAGCGCTGAGACCAGACTCACGGCATCGCCGCGCGAAGAACCGGCGATTCCCATGACTTCCATCACATTCCCCGCCAGCGTCTTTGCCTGCGTATGATCCTCCAGCCGCTGCACGGTTTCTTCACGGCTGAGGCGGCGTGGGGGTTCGATATCCCCTTCAGGGGATTCCTCTCCGTCTACGTTGTCCGACTGCTGTGGCGCAGACGCCCTGACGGCTTGGACCGATGGCGCGGCCGCTTTCTCTTGATGTGCGGGCTCCTGAGGCGGCGCCTCAGCCCGGTCGGTGCGAGCCGCTTGCGCTGTGGCCGTAGGCGTCCGGCCTGTCTCGGCCCGGCTCTCTGGTGTGAGCTGACTCTTTATTGTCTTCAGCAGTGTGTCGAGCGAAAACTGGGACTTGAGAAGATAGCCCTGGACACCGATCCGGGCCGCTTTCTCCACCATTTCCTTCTCAGCCACTGCCGTCAAGACGATGACCGGTACGCTGTGTGTTGACGATTCGTTGCGCAAGTGACTGAGACAGGTCAGGCCGTCCATCACGGGCATCCGGAGGTCCAACAGGATGAGATCAGGCATGTGCTCTCGTACCAGGCCCAGCGCCTCTTTACCGTTTGATGCGCAGTGCGTCTCGTACCCTTCACGGCGCAACGTAGCCGCAATCTGCTCACGGAAGACCGCCATGTCATCCACAACAAGAATGCTCGCCATGACTACGCCTCACCTATCAATCGGCATAATCGATCTCGCGATTCCTCCATAACACGGTGACGTTCTCCGAGCCGTCCGTAACGCGCGGGCCCAACCCGCAAGGAGCAAGCCTCGGGAGGCGCTCTGAGTGCCATACTTGTGTGGCACTCAGATGCGAAAAACTTGCCGGCCGCGCCCGCCGTGGGCCGGAAGGTGGCACGGGCCACACCGCGCCACCAACGATCCGGGACGCACCGCCGGCGCACGGGAAACACGGCCATCGGTGGCAGGGCGCGAGGCCTGCGGCCACCGCGGCGCTCCGCCGCCGGTGACGCGGCCGGACGCGCATGGCTGACCGTCGCCGTGGGGCGCGTCCGGAGGCAGGGCCGACATCTGCTCAACCTCGCCGGCGTGTGCAGGTTTTCCGCGGATTCTGATTAAGGTTTGGGCGGCTCGTGCGTAATGGGTAGTGGAGCGCTGCCATACTGTGGAAACGCCGATCCCAGCCTATGGGATTGGCATGCTCAGCCTATGGGATCGGCGATGCGATAGGCTGGGATAGGACGGAGGCCGGCCCTATGACGATCCAATACTACCTGACGCCGAATCCGCTCAAGCCGGGGAAGATGCGGGCGGTCCTGTTGCCCGGCGACAGGGCCTCGTTCGACGCCTTCCTGGACCACTGCCAGGCGGCCTCGACCGTCGGGCGGGCGGACGCCCTGGCGGTGGTCGAGATGATGGCGGGTTGGATCGAGCAGCGGGCCGCGGATGGCCGCGAGGTTGACTTCGGGCCGCTGGGCCAGACGCGGCTGGGCATGGCCGGCATCTTCGAGCCGCGGGAGGAGTCGATCCGGCCCGACGAGTGGCGGCTGACCATCGGCTGGCAGGTCGCCCGGCGGTTGCAGGCCCGGGTGGACCGGCGGGCCAAGAAGGCCGGCCTCCAACGCCGCCCGCAACCAAACCGCGGGCCGTACGTCGCGGCCGTCACCGACCTGATGACCGGCGCCACCGACGCCTACACCCCCGGCGGCCTGCTGGAGCTGCGGGGCTCGCGGCTGAAGTTCGACGCCGCCCAAAGCGACGAGGGCGTCTTCTTCGCCGCCGAGGCCGGCGGCCCGGAGGTGCGTGCCGAGCACTACATCGTCGTCTTCCCGAAGACGGTCCAGCCCCAGGTCCCCCCCGCCGTGACCGGCCCGCAGCGCCTGATCGTCCGCCGCCGCCTCCGCCCAACGCAGCCGCAGCCGACGCAGTTCACGTATGACACGGTGCTGTTGCCGGCCTAATCGCAACCGTGCCACGGTCGATTGGGCCCATGGCCGCGGCTGCCCTGCCGCGCAGCGGCAGCGACTTCATGGGCCCGAGGACATCGCCTGGCAGGTCAGGGGTGGATGGGCTGGCCGAAGGCTTGACCAGGTGCTAAGATGGCGCGGAAACTGAACCGAAGTATGCTGTGCGTGGTGATGGCTGGCCCTAGAATGGGGCGCAGAAGCTGTCAGCTTCCCGGCGCGAGCTACTTGCAAGCCGGTCGCCTCGTGAGGCGTCAGCGTCGCCCACTGGATGGACACGAAAATGCCCGCCGACCCGGAGAGACAAATTCGGCTGCGACTGACCGGTCCGGGAGTCGACGATGGACATGTCCCGTTGACCGTGCTGTCGGTCAAGCTCGATGCCCTGCAGAGGTCAGTCTATAACGTTGCCGCTGCCGCCGCAGGTACACTGTCGGTGCGGGGGCGTTGGACCAACGAGATTCGCGAACGCTGTGAGCTGTCGCTGGTCGAGGCCAGAGCCGGTAGCCTGGAACTCCTCGTTGAGGTGCCCCCGGACCCTCAGATGACGATGCCGCACGGCCGGCGTGTCGGTCCTGAGGGACTGCGGGCTTTTGTAAAGCTCACCGAGGCCGTCGCGGCTGGTAACACGCGCGAGCTTCGACGCATTATTCCAGATTACGGGGCTCGTCTTCGATCGCTGAAGTCGCTTGAAACGTTGTGCCCCGAACCGGATGCGGACTACGCTGTCGAGGTCTCCGGGCACAACGGAGCAACGCCTGCCCGACTGGAGACCGCCACGCGCCGGTACCTGCGCGCGACGTCGTGGTCGGATGCGGGCGAAGAGGATTACGAGACCCAGTCGATCACCGGCCGATTGGTCATGATCCGGGTCGGAGGACGGGATCGGATCGCCATCCTGAGCAATCAGCGTGAGATCAGATGCTCCTATCCGTCAGAACTCGAGGGCGTGATCTCCCAGCTCGTAGCGGGCTCGCTGGTTGAGGTGACCGGCATCGCCCGCCTTGACTCACAGGGGATTGTCCAGGAGATCAGCGAGGTGCTCTCCGTCGATACGGTGGTGTTGCTGCCGTTCCGGATCAAAGCATTCTCGTGGGACAACCGCCGCTTCATCCTGAAGCGTGCCATCTCCTGTCAACCCGACTACCGCAATGGTCTGTGGGTCTACGAGTGCGAGCTTCTCGGGCTTCACGCCTACGCTGAAACGCGCGAGCAGGCCTTGAGTGATTTCCACGAGGAGTTCGCCGCGATCTATGACGGTGTCGCCCTGGAAGAGGACAAGGCCCTGGCTCCAGATGCACTCGCCTTGAAAGCTGAACTGCTGGATCTCGTTGAAAGGGTTGAGTAGGGATGGCTGCGTATAAGCCTCGCGTATTGGAGAACGCCTTGCTGAGCAAGGGCTTCGAGAAGGACAATACGCACCACAGAATGCTGTGGTTCCATGTTGATGGCAAGAAGACCGCCATCCGGACCAGAATCAGCCACGACGTTAAGGACTACGGGGATTCGTTGCTCGGCGAGATGAGCAAGCAGGTGAGACTGCCACGGAAGAAGTTCACCGACTTGATCGAGTGCCCCATGTCGCTGGCGGATTACGTCGGACATTTGCGCACCACCGGCATCCTTGAGCCGTCAGAGGAACGGCCGGGGGACGAGTCCGTGAATTGACGCGACCGCGCACGAGACGGTGTAGTCGCGAGCCGGTCGCTACCCCCCGTTGCCCACCCACCTCGCCACGCGTAGACTACCGCCACGGCACGCAAACGCACGTCGAGCAAACGCCCTGGCCGGAAGGCGCCCGCTGGCAAAGCTGCCGCGGCGAAAGCCGGTGCGGGTGAATCTAAGCCGGCACCGGCCCGGCGTGCCGCCTGCCGCGCTCGACCCCACGTCATGGGCAGACGGCGGGGCAGTCGCGTTGGAGTGCCATACATGGCGGCACCGACACCCGTTTTCCTGGACGTTCCGATTAAGAATCCGGCTCGGCGTGCGTACTGGTCTACATGGGGAAGGTGCATATCAGGACGGAGCCGCGGCAACTGCAGAAGGCGTGGCGGCAGTTGAGCCACTAAAACGACCCGCCCACGGAGTGCGAGTCACGACTCAGGCACGCAAGGCATCTCGACGTACCCGTGTCGCAGCGCGACGATCGGGGCGTAGGCGACGCCTCGGGCATCATCCGCTGTCCCTCATCATCAAAGGAAAGGAGCGGGAGTCATGAAGCTGAGACTGGGAATCAAGGTGTGTGTCTGGGCAATCGTGGGCCTGTTGGCCGGCACCGGTGCCGGCACCGGCGCCGCGGGGACGGCCTGGGCCCAAGACGGGCACGGATCGATCGCGGCGTGGGGAGACAACTCCTATGGCCAATGCGACGTGCCGCCGCCGAACACGGACTTCGTGGCCGTCGCGGCGGGCTCCAGCCACAGTCTCGGGCTGAAGGCCGACGGCTCGATCATGGCGTGGGGAAACAACGAGTGGGGCCGATGCGACGTGCCGCCGCCGAACGCGGCATTCATGGCCGTCGCGGCGGGCTCCGGCCACAGTCTCGGCCTGAAGGCCGAGGGCTGGATCGTGACCTGGGGATACAACTACTCCGGGCAATGCGACGTGCCGCAGCCGAACACGGCATTCGCAGCGGTCGCGGGGGGGCTGAGCCACACTCTGGGTCTGAAGGTCGACGGCTCGATCGTGGCGTGGGGAAGCAACTACCACGGTCAAGGCGACGTGCCTGAGCCGAACACGGACTTCGTCGCCGTCGCGGCGGGCTGGCAGCATAGTCTGGGCCTGAAGGCCGACGAAACGATCAGGACGTGGGGATTGAACGACGACGGCCAATGCGACGTGCCGGGGTGGAACGCGAACTTCGTGGCGATCGCGGGGGGCTGGCACCACAGTCTCGGCCTGAAGACCGACGGCTCGATCGTGGCCTGGGGATCGAATTATGACGAGTTCGGAGACTATGTCGGCCAATGCGACGTGCCGGCGCCGAACACGGACTTCGCGGCGGTCGCGGCGGGCGGGAACCACAGTCTGGGCCTGAAGACCGACGGCTCGATCGTGGCCTGGGGGGGCAACGACCACGGCGAATGTGACGTGCCGGCGCCGAACACGGACTTCGTGGCGCTCGCGGCGGGCCGGTGGCACAGTCTGGGGATCAAGGGCTATCCCCGTGGCGACCTCGATCACGACGGCGACGTGGATGCGGCCGACCAGGCGATCTTCATCCAGGTCCTGCTGGGCATCGACACTGGTGATCCCCAGCACATCCTCCGCAGCGACCTGGATGGCGACGGCGCTGCCGACGGGGCCGACATCCCCCTGTTCGTCCAGGCCGTACTCGACTAGGACGGCAGCAATAGAGCCCCTCAAACCTGTTCAACCGTTGGCTCTGTCGAGGTCACTTTGCATCCGCGAGCGGGGGGACATACTTCTCGTGCATTTGCCGGAGCCTCGCCAACGCACCTCGCCGACCAACTTGCACCGGTCCGTCACGTCCCACGCCGCCCCGGAGCGAGGCACTGACAACCGAGAGCTTATTCTGGACAGACCCTCTCACGTGCTCTTACGGCTGGAGTATGTGTTCGAGCGGTCCTGTCCGCTGCGCTCCGATGAACTCCATGAGACGCCTCAGCAAGTCTCTCGAACTCAGGATCCCCACGACGTGGCCGCCGACGACAACGGGCAACGCGCCGAACCGTTCGCGGCAGAGCGTCTCGACGGCCTCGTCGAGGTGCGTGCCCGGCGTGACTGTGATGACCTCGCGCGTCATCACGTCGCCGGCCTGCTTGTGCGGCGTCGCCGGCTCTTGCTGACGAGCTGCGCTGCGGATATCGCGTTCGGTGATGATGCCGACGATCTGTCGGTCCTCGTTCACGACCGGTATCTGGTGGACGCCGTGTCGGCGAAGCAAGTCGACAATCTCATCCACGGGCTCATGGCAACAAACCACGAACGGGTCCGGCGTCATGTAGTCACTGACCTGCATGATCCCGCCTCCTTCACGCTCCCCCATGCCCGGCGGGCCCGTCAAGGCCGTCGACATGCCCAGCACGATCTCGTCGCCACCTCCGGAGGTCAACTGTCCGGGAGTCGCTCCGCTCCAGACGGCGACGACCGCGGCGGCCAGTACCGGACTTCTCATCGTCGTCGTGACGTGCCTCCAAAGACCAACGCACCGGGTGTGTTCTCTTGAGATGGCCTTGCGGGTTCTCTTTGTGCGATGTGGGCTCGAATCGTCGCGATCAGCTTCTTGCGGTCGATGGGCTTGCTGGCATAGTCGTCGCAGCCGGCGTCGATGCACTTCTGCCGGTCGCTGGCCATTGCGTGGGCCGTCAGGGCGATGATCGGGCCGGTATAGCCCTTTTGTCGAAGCTGGCCGGTGGCCTCGTAACCGTCCATGACCGGCATTTGCATGTCCATCAGGATGACGTCGAATGGGTTGCTCTCATCGCGTGCCGCCAACGCGGCATCGAGCGCAAGCTTGCCGTTCTCCTTTACCGTCACGTCCGCCCCGGCCTTTTCCAGTATGAACGAGATCAGCCGCTGATTGTCCGGGCCGTCCTCGGCCAGCAGGATGCGGCAGTCGAGCTTGTCGGGATCGCCCTTCGCCGTAGTGGCGTCTTCTGGCGGCGCGATCGTGGCCGTCGCCGGATCGTCGAGCATCTTCACGCCATCGAGCGGACCGGTGGTCACCGTCACGCGGAACATGCTGCCCTTGCCAAGCTCGCTTTCGACGGTGATGTCGCCGCCGAGCATCGCGGCCAGTCGCTTGCTGATATTGAGCCCGAGGCCGGTGCCGCCGAATTTGCGCGTGGTAGAGGTATCCGCCTGCGTAAAGGCCTGGAACAGCTTGCTCAGTTGTTCCGCAGTCAAGCCGATCCCCGTGTCGAGCACGTCAAACTGCATGGTGGGTTCGGTCGGACTGGCTCCTCGGTCGTCCTGAGCGCCATCGACAAAGCGAGCGATTACCCTGACGCCGCCGGTCTCGGTGAACTTGATGGCGTTGCCTATCAGGTTGACGAGGATCTGTCGGAGGCGCGTGGGGTCACTCTGGATCCTCTCGGGAATAGGTCCAACGTACTCGGTCCCCAGAGCCAGATTTCCCTGCTCGGCTCGGACGCGCATGAGCGCCTGCACCTCAGCCAGCAACCGAACGGGGACGCAGTCGATACGTTCCACTTCAAGCTTGCCCGCCTCGATCTTGGAGATGTCGAGGATGTCGTTGATGATCTGGAGCAGGCTCTCACCGTTGCGGCGAACGGTGTAGACGGCGTTGAGCTTGTCCGAGGCTGACTGGTCCGGATCGAGCATGTTCTCCGTGAACCCGAGGATGGCTGCCATCGGCGTGCGAATCTCGTGGCTCATGTTGGCCAGGAACTCGCTCTTGGACTGGCTGGCCGCCTCGGCATCCTGCTTGGCGGCTTCGAGCTGTTCCATGGCTGCCTTCAGTTTCTCGGAGGTTTGCGTCTCGCGTCTCAACGCCGCGGTCAGCGTCGCGTTACTCTCTTTCACCTTCTCTTCGGCGTCCTTGCGATGTGAGATGTCGACGAAGCTCTCCAGATAATGCTCGCGCCCACCCAACTGAATTGATGCGATGGTCTTGATGATCGGGACACTGCTCCCATCGGGTCTTAGCAGCACGCTTTCGGAAGCCTCCACAGGTACACCAAGATCACCCAGCGGGCATTCGCCTTCGTCGGCGGGACAGATCTTTCCGTGACATCTGCAACCGAGCAGGGTCTCCCTGGTCTCACCCATCATTTCGAGTGTAGCCGGGTTGGCATCGACGACCACTCGCCTTTCGGCATCAATGAGCAAGACGCCGGCTGGAATCGACTTCAGAATCGTCTGCAGGCGCCCTTCACTTTCACGAAGGCTCTCCTCGGCTCTTTCTCGTTCGGCGATTTCCCGCTCCAGCGTCTGTCGCTGGTGGTACAGCCGCAGGAACACCTTGACCTTGCTTTTGAGAATGTGGGAGTCGATGGGCTTGTAGAGGAAATCCACGGCGCCGGCTTCATAGCCTTCGAACTGGCGCTCTCCGGCGCTGTCGATGGCGGTCACGAAGATGATGGGGATGTTTCGCGTCGCCTCACGATCGCGCATGAGCGAGGCGACTTCGAAGCCGTCCATCTCAGGCATCTGGACATCCAGCAACACCACCGCGAAATCACTGTGTATCATGTGGGTGAGCGCTTCGTTGCCGGATCCCGCCCTGATGAGCTCGGCGTCGAGTCCCGACAGAACATGCTCCATGGCGAGCAGATTCTCGGGCCGGTCGTCCACGATCAGTATCTTGGGTTTGTCTTGATCTGACATTCCGCTAATCACCCGCCCAACTTGCCTTGGATCGATTTTCCACTCGGTTGCACAGACACTGGGCTGGCACAAAGCCGCCGGAGGAACGGTCCGATTTCTTCAAGATGCAGCACATGATCCACATCCACCGCTTTCATGGCTGCACGAGGCATGGCATCCGCATGAGCCGTAGCCGGATCCTGGACTAGGGTCAGCCCACCTCGCTCCTTGATGCGTTTCAAACCCTCGGCGCCGTCGTTGTTCGCCCCGGTCAGAACGACACCCACGAGAGTATCCCCATACACATCCGCCGCACTGTTAAAGAGCACATCCACGGACGGGCGGGCGAAATTGACGGGAGCATCCACGGAAATCTCAACGCCCTTGATCTTGAGAGAGTGGGCGATGAGCCGGCGCATTGATTCGTCGTCCTCGATCACCAGAAGCTGCTTCACCGTTGAGTGCAGCAGCTTCTCGATCCCATCCAGCGCATGCAGTACATCCTCGGAGGACACGGGCTTGTTCAAGAAACCCAGCGCCCCTTTGGTCAGGGCGGCGATGTTCTTGTCGCGGCCGGAGATGATGTGGACCGGAATGTGTCTCGTGGCCAGGTTGTGCTTCAGCTCATCCAGCACCACCATCCCGTCCATGTCCGGCAGACCCAGATCGAGAAGGACCGCACTGGGCTTGTACTCCGTGACCATCTCCAGGGCCTTTCCCCCGGTGCCCGCGGCCAGGCATTTGAATCCCTTCTTGCGGCACAAGTCCATCAGTACCTGGGCGAACCGGCGATCGTCCTCGACGATCAGGAGTGACCTGTCATCCGGCCCCAGCTCGGCGCGGTCGTCGGGAAGTGAGGATGCTTCGACCAGGGCATGACATCCTTGGAGTACCACGCCACGTGGCCGAACTTCTGCGTCTCCACAACGTCGGCCCACGGCAGTGACTGCTCGAACGACGCGGGGATCCCCCGGCTGTTGTTTGCCTTGATGAACGCGGGCGACTTGGGCGGCGGCACTTCAATGGCCACCACGTCCTTGTCTTTTCCCGTGCCAAGACCCAACGTCTTGCCATGCTCCTTCAAGTACTTGTAGAGGACAACGGTATGCGTGGCGTGCAGGTGGGGTACGCCGCATTCCGTCGGGTGGCCCAACTTGCCCTTGGCTTTCGTGAACGCTTCCGCCACTTTCGCGTCCGGCTTTCGATCGATTCGCTTGGTTGGCAGGTTCACGTCGATGTTGAGCAGGTCGTTGATCGCCAGGGCGTTGCCGTCCCGGTGCATCAGGCTGACCCACCGGAAGTTGGGTTTCTCCCGGAACATGTCCATGGCCTGGGGCAGATGATGTAGGCCATATCCACCTCACCTTCCATGAAATAGGCCCGCAACAAGGGCCAGCTCTTCATCCGCTCGATTTGGTAGTCCGCGTGCTTCATCTCGGCGCGGTACTTTTCGTAGGCGACGACTCCCGCGTAGTGATCGGCCAAGGGAATGTAGATCGCCTTGACCACCTGCTTCTCCTGCGCGGCCGTAGCAGGAGTTGTCTCCTGTGCTGTTGCGACCCCGGCCGAGAAGATGCCCAAAAGGCACATCACCAACGTGATTCGCGATACGTTCATGCTCACAGTCCTTTCTTTCAACTCATAAAGGCCGAACATCCCACCGGCGAGGCGACCGCCGTGGCCAGAACGATGCCGGCGATCCAGAGGTTGTACTGCAAAGGCGGATTAGCCACGGGCGACCACCCTACGAACAATGTGCGCGCCAGCACCGTGCCGCCGCGGACAATGGCGATGTCCAGCAACATCCAAATCGCGCGGCAGATTCAGCGGGCAGCGGCCGACGATGGAGAGCAGAGTCTGGGTCGTTACGCGGTCGTGTTCCTCCGTGAATCGCTATTGGTATCGGACGAGTAAGGGTATCACCTGAGTTATGTACGTATTGAGCGTCGCGCGCAATTATCGGGCTCTTCTGGGGAGAATTGCGAATTGAGAATGGAGAATTGAGAAAGTGCGAGCGCCCACCCCCTGGCGGATGGGTGGCACGGTCAAGCGATAGCTTGGCAATGATGTGCCTCACACGCTCCACTGCCCAGCTTCGCTGCATGGGTGCCCCGCCCCTTCCAGAGGTGGAGGACGGAATGGCCCAAGGCAAGACGATCGGAATCCGAGTCAGTCCCCCACCCCCAGAGGGAATGGGGCACCCGCTGAAGGCGGGCCCGGTCCGCTACGCCAAGCCCCTGCACACGCTCCGCAAGAACTGCATCACGGACTGGGCCACGCACTTCCCGGCTCACGTCGTCAAGCAATGGGCGGGGCACTCGAGCCTGGACACGACCGACCGCTACTACCTACAGGTTTCGGAGGCCGAGTACGAGCGGGCCGCCGTCACACGAATGAGTCAGAATGCGACACAACTCCCGACACAACTCGCCGAAGAACAAGCGAATCCGGCGAAACAGAAAGACGCCGGACACTCCCAACCCCCGGCGACACAAGAGCTTCCGGGAACTCAGGACGATGACATGTCCGACCATGACGCTCAGCTCACGCAACTGGGCGTCATGAGGTGGTCCAGTATTCGGACGAGCGCGAACCGCGTTTCTTCGACGGGAACAGGTGTTGCAGGTCCTCGAGGAGTCACTGAGTACTCGAACTTTGGTGAGAACCACGAGGCGGCTGACCCGCTCAGTGACCCACTATTCCATCTCTACTCGGCAATGGCGGCGGCGCCTGCGCACGGGTTGCGCGCATTGCCGAGCACGGGACGGGGAGCTTCATTCCGCTGGACCTCGACATTCCTGGCGGTCCGAGACGACCTCCTGCGCGAAGAGGTGGCACGCGCAGTGCGCTCAGCGCGAGATCCACCCATCTTGGCGTTGGGTGTCGCGATCCTCAAACAAGCGGCGCCATCGTCGGAGAAACAAGAACCCGCACTCCGCAACGACACGCGGCGCTGGGTCACGGATCCATCCAGTGCGACCAGAATCGCTGTGGGAAGAGCGGACGAATCCCCCGCCGACTTCGGTCGCAATAGGGAATGTCCCTGCGGCGCATCTCTGCCGTGCATCTGCAGTCCATTCCGAGGGGCTGCAACGACCCCTTCACGAGGCGCCAGTGTCGGGCTCACTTCTTCGGGACCAAGTCCTTCAGGCCCTTCAGGGCCAGACACTTCACCACATTGCGAGCCGGCTTGGCCTTGAACATCATCTCCTCGCCGGTGAACGGGTTCGTGCCCTTGCGAGCCTTCGTCGCGGGCTTGCGAACGGCCTTGATCTTGAGCAGGCCGGGAACGATGAAAACGCCCGGGCCCTTCTTGCCGAGATCGGCCTTGATCAGCTTGGACATCTCATCGAAGACCGAAACAACCTGAGCACGCGACAGGTCGGTGCGCTCGGCGATTTCGCGCAGGATCTCACCCTTTGTCCGGGGCTTGTTCTGAGCGGCAGCTTTCTTCCTCGCGGCTTTCTTCTTTGCCATGATCGGCATCTTCTCCATCACAGTGGCCAATGCCAGGCAAGGCACGGGGGAACGCCCACGTGCGCCCGGCAGATTATCCAACCCCCCCATGCGAAGATACATTGCACGAAGGAGAGGCGGTAGGCAAGTCCGGTGGCCGAGAATCCCGGCCGAGCCTCAAGTTGAGCGGAGATCTCGGAGGCTGGCCGACCGGCTGGCGCAGACCGCAACAGGCAGACGGCTCGCAGTGGCCCTTCCCTCCAGACTCTTTCAACCCTAAGATCCCGGCACGTCCTGTTGTGCATGTCAATCTACGCGGGTCGGCGCCGAGCCCCTTCTCGCAGACTATGTGATCGGTCGATGAGTGATGCCAGAGAAGAAGGAAGAGAAGTCGTTCTCGAG
>SDBT01004924.1_pt1 | contig 22555 bp, 20 predicted proteins | sample 2277101 | NCBI WGS metagenome assembly SDBT01 (sample SAMN10404973, study PRJNA504765) | marine sediment metagenome | isolation source: marine sediment core GS10_PC15, 103 cmbsf | place: Arctic Ocean: Southern Knipovich Ridge | collected 2010 | reverse complement strand
GATTCTTTGATGAGAAGATATTTATGTATGCCGAGGATGTAGATTTTTGCTGGAGGGCTGATAATAATAACTTCAAAGTTGGTTGGACGGACTCTGCGAGCATAGTTCACATAGGCGGCGCCAGTTCGAAAAAACCAAAATACAAGCAATGGCTGGGAGAATTTAAGGGATTAATTTATCTTTATGACAAACACCATGGCAGTTTTAAAAAAGAATTATTGAAGTTACAAATATACTTTTTTACCAGTTTAAGGGTTATTGCATTTTATTTGATTGGCAATAAAGAATATGCAGAAACATATGCAAAAATTATCAAAAATCTTTGAAAGCGTGCTGTTTTGGTTGTTTTTGGCGCTTTTGATGTTCATACCTCTTTTTATGAAGTTTCCCTTATTTGGGGTATCGGGGACATTTGTTGCCATTCGGGCTGAAGATATATTCATCGCGTTTGTGTTTTTAGTTTGGTTTTTGTATTTGGTTACTTCCAGGAAATTTAAGATTATATTGTCAGATAAATTAAACCAAGCGGTACTATTGTTCTTTTTTGTTGCCGCGGTTTCATTATTCTCCGCAGCGTTTGTTACCCATACCGTTTCACTCAACGTGGGAACATTACATTTATTAAGGCGTGTAGAGCTAATTTTACTTATGCCTTTGGCAATCTCTGCGGTTAAAACAAAACGGCAATTTTATATTGTTCTAGGAGTACTTTCTCTTGTTTTATTTTTGGTTCTTACCTATGGCATGGGACAAAAGTATTTAAGGTTTCCTGTTGTTTCTACGTCTAATTCAGTACTTTCCAGGGGAGATGTATATTATTTAGGACCAAATGACAGGCTGGGATCAACTTTTTCAGGGCATTATGATTTGGCAGTATTTCTAATGATGATGCTAACACTTATGTCAGCAACCTTTTTTTATTTTGTTGGAAAGTTTGAACCCAAAAAAGTCAAAAACAACCTAGGTTATGTTATTTGGATTTCTTTACTTTCAATTTTATCTATCTTCATACTTATTTTAACAGCAGCACGTCTTTCATTTGTTGCAGTAGTATTCGGAATATCGGTGGCTTTTGTGCTTGTTGGAAGAAAAAAGTTTGTTTTGCTAATAGTAGCACTGGCAATTGCAGTGATGATTTACCCATCTCAGCTAAGAGATCGGTTTATTTCAACGTTTACGGTAAATATACAAAATAGTTGGACTGGCTTTTCAAGTAATAACGAATTTATTGAAAAAAGAAGTGAGTTGAATATTCCTACGCTACCAATAGCAGATAAAGAAAGGATATCTTCTACGCAAAGTGGTGTTCCTGCACCCGATATAGTTCCTGGCGAACCTACAGACACCGTGGACTTGGGGGTTTATCGCTCGTTTAACATTAGACTTAATGTGGAATGGCCAAGAGCTATTAGGGCGTTTACAAAAAACCCCTTATTGGGTACGGGATATTCATCAATTGGTGTAGCCACAGACAACGATATTCTCAGATCGTTTGGAGAAGTGGGCCTTCTGGGTACCTGGGCGTTTTTATTGATTATAATTGAAGTTTTTAAAAGACTATGGAAGATATATAAGAATAAAAAGGGTTTTATACACTATTTCACTGCAGGTACAATAGCATTGATGTTAGCATATATAATTAATAGTTTATTTATTGATGTTTTTGAAGCTTCTAAGGTTGCTGCATTACTTTGGATGATTATTGGAGTAAATTTAGCAGGAGGTAAATTTAAAAACTCAACATGACTATGTCTTTTAAAAGTATGAAATTCCTGCTTAATACAAAAAAAATTCAGTATTTATTACTGCTTATACTATTGTCTTTTGGTTTGCTAGTCAGGCTTTATAAAGTTAACAACCCCATAGCTGATTGGCATTCATTTAGGCAGGCTGACACCGCCTCTGTATCAAAGGTGTTTTATGAAGACGGAATTAATTTACTTATACCCAGATATCATGACGTTTCAAGTATTCAATCGGGATACTTTAATCCCAAAGGATATAGAATGGTTGAATTTCCCTTGTTTAATGCGCTTCATTCGGTTCTGGCAGATATAGGATTTGCATCCTTTGATGCTACCGGACGTATGGTTTCGGTCTTTCTAAGTTTGATATCAGCAACACTTCTTTTCTTTATAGGGAAAAAATACTTAGGTGTTTGGGGGGGTTTGCTTACAACGTTCTTTTTCTTGTTTATTCCATATAATATATATTTCTCAAGAGTAATACTTCCCGAACCACTCGCAACAACTTTGGCGCTTACTTCTTTATTGGTTTTTATTAAATCATTAGAAAAGGAGAAAAGTCTATTGTTATATTTGTCTGCTGCAGTTCTATCTTTGTCAATGCTTATTAAGCCATATACATTTTTCTACTTGATTCCAATGTTTTATTTAGTATTTGATAAGTATAAAACGAGGTTGCTTAAGGATTTTAGTATTCTTGTTAAATATTTATTGTTTCTTACAATTATTTTGGTTCCATTTTTTGCATGGAGAGTTTGGATAAACCAGTTTGCGGCAGGTATTCCATTTTTCGAATGGGCCTTCAACGGAGATAAAATCAGGTTTAGACCCGCGTTTTTTAGGTGGATATTTATAGAAAGACTGGGGAAAATGATTTTAGGAGTTTGGGGGATTGGACTATTTATTGTTGGAATAGCTAGTTCCAAGGGTAAAAGTATGTTTAATATCTATTTCCTACTTGGTGCTTTGATATATGTATCTTTAGTGGCAACAGCGAACGTTAAGCATGACTATTACCAAATACTAATTATTCCTTCGATATGTTTATTATTAGCAAAAGGGACTCTACATTTATGGCAAGATGAAAACTTGAATAAGGTGTTGGGTAAGATTGTCGTGGTCCTTTCGATTGCATTAATGCTGGGATCAGGTGCATACCAAATTAAGGAGTTTTATAAAATAAACCACCCTGAAATCATTACAGCCGGAAAGGCGGTTAAAAACATTGCCGCAAAAGATGACTGGATTATCGCACCGTATAATGGTGATACGGCCTTTCTTTATCAAACAGGTAGGTGGGGTTGGGCGGCTGTTGATAATTCAATAGAAAAAATCATTGAAAGGGGTGCAAAATATTATGTTTCAGTAAACAAATATGATCAAGATACTCTATATGTTAAAGCCAGATATATTACAGTTGAGGAAACAGATGAATATATTATTGTTGACTTAAGGCAAGCCAAATAAATATGAAAATATTAATGCTTACACCCTACTTGCCCTTTCCACCATCGTCTGGTGGGCAAATCAGGTCATATAATCTCTTAAAACATTTAAGTAAAAAGCACGATATAACCTTATTTTCGTTAATAAAAGAGGAAAAAGAAAGAAAGAATATAAACGAATTAGAAAAGTTTTGCAAGAAAGTAAAGGCATTTCGTAGGTCTAAATCGCCCTGGACAGTAAGAAACGTTCTACTAACAGGTTTTGGGAAAGACCCTTTTTTGGTTATTAGAAACTTAGTAAGAGATGAAAAAGACGCTGTGGCTAATGAGTTAAAAAGAGAGAAATATGACTTAATTCATGCTGAAACTTTCTATATTATGCCACATATTCCTGAAACCGATGTCCCCATTCTTTTGGTAGATCAAACAATAGAGTATCTTGTATATAAACATTACGTAGATGAGCGTGCACCTTTTTACTTTAGGCCACTTTTTTCTATTGATGTAGCAAAAATAAGAAGTTCAGAAAAAACGTACTGGGAAAAAGCAGAGAAAGTTGTAGCGGTATCGGAAGCCGATAAAAAGGAAATGCTTAAATTATCACCGAATCTTGATGTAAGAATAGTTCCAAATGGTGTGAACTTAGATTTTTTTAAAGTCAGAAACAGTTTTTCTACCGATAAGCCAATTATCTTGTTTTTAGCAAATTTTAAGTGGTTACAAAACTCGGAAGCTGCAGAGATTTTAATAAAGGAGGTTTACCCTGAAATTATTAGTAGGTTTTCGAAAGCAAGGCTTTGGATAGTGGGACAACATATTCCGGAAAATATTATCAATTTATCAAAACAGAATATAAGTATAAAAAATCTTGCAGAAGATGACGAAAAAGGAATACAAGACGCTTACTATGAGGCTAACGTTTTTGTCTCACCTTTGAGGGGGCCTGGTGGTACCAGACTAAAGCACCTTGCAGCCATGGCCTCAAAGCTTCCTCTTGTTACTACTCCAGTTGGAGCGGAGGGGTTGGGTGCAAAAAATGGACGAGACGTTGTGGTTAAAAGGCAAAGCAAGGATTTAGCAAAGGCCACTGTTGAACTTCTAAAAAATCCTAAAATGGCTGAGAAATTAGCCAACAATGCCAGAAAACTTGTGGTAGAAAAATATAGTTGGAAAAAAATGGCTGAACGGCTAAGTAAAATCTATGAAGAAACAGCTAAAAACTGAGAAACCAGAACTCTCGATCGTAATACTAAGCTTTAACACAAAAAAATTGTTAAGAGAGTGTCTTGTGTCATTGGAAAAAGTTAAGAATGAAGCCAATTTTGAGATAATAGTTGTAGATAATTCCTCAAGTGATGGAAGTGCGGACATGGTAAAAAGAGTGTTTCCTAATGTGAAGTTAATAAAAAACACCAAAAACTTAGGCTTTGCAGCCGGAAATAATTCTGCACAAAGCTTTTGCAAAGGAGAGCTTGTTTTATTTTTAAATTCTGATACTTTAGTTAAGAAAAACACACTTAAACAAACGGTTAAATATATTAATAAGAAAAAGAAAACTGGAGCGGTAACATGTAAAATAATTCTTCCTGATGGTAGTTTAGACAAAGATGCAAGAAGATCTTTTCCGACTCCATGGGTAGCCTTAACACATTTTTCAGGGTTAGACAGATTATTCCCCAAATCTAAAACATTGTCCAAGTATTGGTACGGATATATGTCTCCTGACCAAGTACATGAAGTAGATGTTCTCCAGGGGGCGTATTTTATGACCAGAAAAGAGATACTTGATGATATTGGTTGGTTTGACGAAGATTACTTTTTGGATGGGGAAGACATTGATTTGTGTTGGAGAATGAAAAAGAAGGGATGGAAAGTTACATATTATCCAAAAGTATCAATAGTACATGTTAAGAAAGCATCAAAGAAAAATTCAAACAATCAGGATAGACAAATAGTAATTTCTGCAGGAGTAGAATCAATGGAAATATTTTACAAGAAAAATATGTACTCCGAATATCCCATGATTCTTAATTATTTAATAATATTTTCCATTAGAATGTTTAAATATCTAAGATTATTAAGGACCAATTAAGCCATGAAGATATTAATAGATGCAAGATGGTATGGGCTAGAAAATGCCGGTATAGGTAGGTATACGATGGCTTTGGTGGATGAGTTGGCGAGGATTGATAATAAAAATCAATACATACTTCTTCTAAAAGAAAAGTACTTCAATAGCTTAAAGTTGCCAAAGACCTGGAAAAAAGTTAGAGCTGAGTATAAACACTATACCTTCAAGGAACAAATTAAGCTTCCGATAACCATATATAAAGAAAAACCGGATCTGTGCCATTTCCCTCATTTTAATGTCCCCATATTGTATTTTGGTAAGTATGTAGTAACACTGCACGACATGGAAATGCACAAATTCAAAGGTGTAGAAACAACGACGCTTCCATCACCACTTTATCAAGTGAGGAGGATGGGTTACAAAATTGCTTTTAGAAATGCTGTTATCCGTTCAAAACGAATTTTCGTGCCCAGCAACGAAGTTAGAAAGGATATTTCGAGCTATTATAAAACTGATCAAAATAAATTTGTTGTTACATATGAAGGCGTTGATGGTAGGTTTTTTGTAAAAGACAGTGGTGAAAAGGTAAAAGAAGTGTTGATCAAGTTTGGTTTAATTACAAAGGGGTATTTTTTTTACAATGGCAACGCGTATCCTCACAAAAACTTAAACAAAGTTATAAAATCGATTTATTTACTTAACAAAAAGGTAGATGAGAAAGTGTTATTTGTTATAGCCTCCTCAAGAAGTGTGTTTATAGAGAGACTTAGAGAGTATGTCAATAAAGAAGGTTTTGGACAAGATGTTAAGTTATTAGGATTTGTTACCGACGAAGAGTTAAGAATTCTTCATAGAAAATCGAAAGCTTTTGTGTACGGCTCATTAATGGAGGGTTTTGGTCTACAAGGGTTAGAAGCAATGGCTTCGGGTACTCTGCTTGCCGCATCCAACATTCCTGTTTTTAAGGAAATTTACTCAGACGATGTAACATACTTTGATCCAAACAAACCAGAACTAATAAAGAACGCCTTGATTGAAATAATAGAAACGAGCGAAGAAGAAAGAATTCGGATAATTAAAAATAACAAAGAATTTGTCAAGAAATATTCTTGGCAAAAGATGGCAAAAGAAACACTTAAAACGTACGAAGATATACTTAAATGAAAGTTGCTTTGGTTTACGATAGGGTGAACAAGTGGGGAGGAGCTGAGAGAGTTCTTTTAGTTCTTCATGAAATGTTTCCGGACGCACCTCTTTTTACATCAGTTTATAATCCGAAAACAGCTCGTTGGGCAAAAGTATTTCCCAAAGTAATTCCCTCTTTTTTACAAAAACTTCCTTTAGCTATAGACAATCATGAACATTACCCATTATTAATGCCAATGGCATTTGAGAGCTATAACTTTGATAGTTACGATCTCGTAATTACTGTAACAAGCGAAGCAGCAAAGGGCATAGTAACAAAACCACAAACAAAGCATATCTGTTATTGCTTAACGCCAACAAGATATTTATGGAGCGGATATAAGGACTACTTTACCAATAGCACTTTTAGATTCTTAAGTAAGCCAGTGATTTCTTATCTTAAAAGTTGGGATTTGGTTGCTTCTCAAAGACCGGACGTAGTTATTGCAATCTCTTCGGAAGTTAAAAAAAGAGTAAAAGAGTACTATAGAAGAGACGTTAAAGTAATTTTTCCACCTTTAACCACCTACAACGGTGCAGACTCTAGAAAGAAAAAACCATCTGACTATTATTTGTTAGTAAGCAGACTCGTAAAGTACAAGAAAGTTGATTTGGCAATAGAAACTTTTAATGGGATGGGTGAAAATCTCGTAATTGTGGGAACGGGTAAGTTAGAAAGAAAGCTCAAAAGTATGGCTAAAGACAATATAAAATTTATTGGGGAATTGACAGAAGAAGATTTAGTTGATTACTATAGTAATGCGCGGGCTTTAATATTCCCGCAAAAAGAAGATTTTGGATTGGTTGCAGTTGAGGCACAGAGCTTTGGAATACCTGTAATAGCATTTAAGGCGGGTGGAGCACTGGATATAGTAGTAGAAGGAAAGACAGGGGTTTATTTTAATAAACAAAACCGTAAAAGTTTGAAAAAAGCGATCAATAAATTTGAAACAATGAAATTTAATGGTGGAGTTATTAAAAGTAATGCAAAAAGATTTTCAAAAAAAAGATTTATGAAAGAATTTAGTAAGGTAATAGAAAATGTCTGAGGAAACCTACAAAGATCATTTATATGCACTAATACTAGCTGGTGGAGGTGGAACACGACTTTGGCCTAGATCAAGAAATAAAACTCCTAAACAGTTCTTAAAAATATTCGGTAAAGATACTCTTACACAAATAACCATAAAAAGACTTAGGAAAATTCTCCCTTGGGAAAAGATATATTGCATAACAGTGTCTGAAGCTTATAAGAAGGAAATACTCAAAGAAATTCCTAAGTTTATACCCGAGAATATAATTGTTGAACCTGCAAGGAGAGACACGGCTCCTGCTCATGCAACCGGGGCAGCGTATATTTACAAGAGAGATAAAGACGCAGTGATTATTACTGAAGCTGCAGATAGGCTGGTTAAGCCAGAAGAAAAGTATTTAAGCACACTTCAAGCAGCTGCGAAACTTGCATATAAAGATAATGTATTGATTTCAGTTGGTGTAAAACCTGAATATCCCCATACAGGTCTAGGCCACATTAAAAGGGGAGCAAAGATAGCGGTTGAGAATGGTAAGACTTTTTATAAAGTAGAAAAATTTGTTGAGAAGCCTTCAATAGCATTGGCAAAAAAGTATACGAAATCAGGAAAGTATTTCTGGAATGCAGGGGAGTTTGTATGGAGAGCGGACAGTATCATAAAAGAAGTAAGGGAGCATGCACCGGAAATAAGAAAAAATCTAGATGAAATAATGATTAAAATAGGCACAAAAGACGAGAAGGAACAACTTATTAAGTCTTATAACCAAATGCCAAAGATTTCTATTGACTATGCGGTTATTGAGAGATCAAAGAGAATGCTTGTGGTTGAAGGAGATTTTAATTGGACAGATATAGGTGATTGGAATGAAGTTTGGAAGAATCTAGATAAGGACAAAGAAGGTAATGTTGTAATTGATGGTGAAGAGCCAGGGGGTGAGATAATTAATATTGACTCCACCGACACACTAATTCACAAAGATGGCAGGTTAATTGCAATAATTGACGTTGATGACGTTGTTGTTGTTGATATGAAAGATGTTCTTCTTGTTTGTTCAAAAAGCAAATCCCAAAACGTAAAAAAGATTGTTAATCAATTAAAAGAAGAAAAACGAGTGGAGTTACTTTGATGATTTAAAAACTCTACGTTATAATACCCTGCCTTGTATGATATATAGTTTTCTTAAAAGGACGACAGACGTTGTTGGCTCGTTAACTCTTTTGATAATATTTTCTCCAATCATTATTATTACCGCCATCTTTATTAAATTGACCTCTCCAGGTCCTGTTTTTGCAGATATCCCCAAACGCGTCGGCCGAGGGGGTAAACTTTTTTATCCGTATAAATTTAGATCGATGATACTTAATGCTCACAAGTTGCTTAGAACGGACAAGCGCTTCAAAGAGCTATATAGCGAATACAAAAATTCTAGTTACAAACTACAAGAAGACCCAAGAGTTACTACTGTTGGTAAATTTATAAGAAAGCATTCAATAGACGAAATGCCACAGTTTTTAAATGTCTTGAAAGGCGAAATGAGTATAGTTGGACCAAGACCGTATTATCCCGATGAACTGGAAGAACAAACAGAAAAATACCCGCAAGCAAAAAAACTACTTAAGGACGTATTAACAGTTAGGCCGGGAATTACCGGTTTTTGGCAGGTGTCAGGACGAAGCGAAGTTAATTTTGATAAAAGAATAGAGATGGATGCGTATTATGCTCGAAAAAGATCGATAGTTTTGGACATTTTGATATTACTAAAAACCCCATGGGCAATGATTTCCGGCAAAGCTGCCGTATAGGTCTTGCAAATACTAGACACTTCCAACAAAATAGGCTTTACTTTAACTATGAATGAACAAATTTCTAAGATCCAACCAAACAAGGGAAATCAAGCAGTTAAGTCTGATATTGTAGAAAATTCTAAAGGATCTTTTTCTCTGCCAAAACTTTCCAGCCAAGAGAATTCTACCAAAAAGAAAACCAATAAAAAGTTAAGAATCAAGATGCCAAATCGAAAAGTGGTTATTGCTGTATCAATAGTAATACTGCTCTTAGGCTTACTTGTTTTAATGCCGTTTTTGAATATATACAAAAAAGGACGTGCTTTTAACGAATCTGCACAAAGATTGATGGCTTCGACCCAAAGCCAAGACTTAAATGCTATACGATCCGAGTTAGAAAATACCCAAAGTTCACTGGGAGAACTTGATAGAGCTTATAAATATGTTTCTTGGACAAAGTTTGTACCATTTCTTGGAAATTACTCCAAAGATGCAAAACACGCGATAACAGCCGGGGAACATGGCATAGAAGCAGCATTTATACTTCTTGACACGATTGAGCCATATGCCGACCTAATCGGTTTTTCTGGAGGGAATGGAGATATCAACTTATCAGGCGAGCAAACTGCGAAAGATAGAATAGATTTTATTGCAAAAAGTCTTCCTGAAATAGCTCCCAGAGTAGATGAACTGTCGGAGAAAATGGAAATGGTTAATGCAGAGATTGAACAAATAGACCCTTCAAGGTACCCAGAAACATTTGCAGGTAGAAAGATTAGGTCAAATCTGGAAATGGGTTTGGATTTAGTTAATGAAGCAACAAAGTTTGTAACAGATGGCAAACCATTGCTGAAAGTTGCTCCGGCACTTTTAGGGCTTGACGAAGAGAGATCGTATTTGATTCTTTTTCAAAATGACAAGGAACTACGCCCCACTGGGGGTTTTATGACAGCATACTCAATCATGAAAGTTGATGAAGCAAGATTTGAACCGACCCTGTCAAATGATATTTATGACTTGGATGTTAGGTACAAACCAAGAGTAGACGCACCTCAGCCAATAGTAGATTACCTTAAAGGTCCTTACATCCTTTCTCAAAACTTAAGATTAAGAGATATGAATTGGTCACCTGATTTTAAAGAAAGCATGGATCTTTTTACCAAAGAAGCCGAAAAAATAGGGCTCGAAGACTATGATGGAATAATTGCAGTTGATACTCAACTTCTAGTTAATATACTGGAAGTATTAGGGCCGATTGGGGTAACCGGTTTTGGCAACTTTAGTACGGAAATTGTTGACGAGTGCAATTGTCCACAAGTTATATACGAGCTTGAAAGTTTTGCAGATGTTGAAGGGCCAATTATTTGGGATCCTGTTACAGGGGAGATTATATTGCGCCCTCCAAACTCTGATAATAGAAAAAAAATAATAGGACCTCTTATGAATTCGATTATGGCAAATACGTTGGGTCAGCCCAAGGAAAAGTTTCCCGATCTAGCCGAAGCGGTTTTTAAATCTTTAAGCGAAAAACATCTACTTTTTTACTTTTTTGACGAGACCGAACAAGAAGCAGTGGAAAAATTCGGGATTGCAGGAAAAATAGAAGATTATGAAGGTGACTATCTTCATATAAACGATGCCAATTTAGGAGGTAGGAAATCTAACATGTACGTAACACAAGAAGTTCATCAGGATATATCAGTGGGAAAAGATGGAACGGTGACAAAAACGGTCGAAATTACATATAAAAATCCGGAGAAACACGATGGGTGGTTAAATTCCGTATTGCCAAACTGGGTCAGAATTTACGTTCCCAAAGGAAGCGAATTGGTTGATTTTTCCGGAGTAGAGGACGAAGCCAAGCCATATGAAGAATTTGGAAAAACCGTTTATGCTGGATATTTTGAGCTTAGACCTCAAGGAGTTTCGAAGGTAAGTTTAACTTATAAGTTACCTTTCAAGGTAGATAAGTCTTACAAACTGCTAATCCAAAAGCAACCAGGGACTGATTCACCGCTATACTCTGTGTCTTTAGGAAAGAACCAAGAAGAATTTTTCTTAAAAGAAGACGAAGAGATTAAGTTCAAGATTTAATTAATAGATTTAAGGTTTGTGAGACCAAAAAGTTATACTTCAGAAGCAATAGTACTTGCCCGAAAGAACTATTCCGAAGCGGACAGGATATTAATAGCATTCACAAAGTATTACGGAAAAACTTCCTTCATAGCCAAAGGAGTGAGAAAACCTAAAAGCAAAAAAAGAGGCACACTAGAGGTGTTTAGCCAGTTAAAGATATCGGCTGCAAGAAGTAAAAGCTTAGATATCATTACCGAAACAGAAATAATAAATAACTTCTCTGATTTTCGAGAAGATCTTAAAAAAGTTTCTGTGGCCTACTTTTTTGTTGAAACAGTTGGGAGACTTACGCAAGAAGGAGAAAAGAATCTTAAGCTGTATAGTTTATTACTGACAAACTTAACGAGTTTAGCAACTTCAAACGAACTAGGAACTTTAAGACGGAACTATATATATGATGTGCTGGTGCTTCTAGGTTTTTGGCCAAAAGGAAGAAAAATGGAAAACCACGATTTGGTACTAGAAAACATCACTGAAAGAAAGATGAACAGTGTCCGTGTAGGAAAGAAGTTGGTTGTCTAGTGGCTTCGGTAGAGTTATAATTCATTCATATGGCAAAATCTGGAAACAAGAAGACAATGGAAGAAGTAGTGGCTTTGGCCAAAAGAAGGGGTTTTGTTTGGCAATCTTCCGAAATTTACGGTGGTTTAGCAAACGTTTATGACTATGGCCCTATGGGGGCCGAACTTTTGGTAAATATACGGAGTCTTTGGTGGAAACACTTTGTTCAATCCCGAAAAGATGTTGTTGGGATTGAAAGCATGATCTTGATGCATCCAAAAGTATGGGAAGCAAGTGGACATGCAGGGGGTTTTAACGAACCGCAAATAGACTGTAAAAATTGCAAGAATAGGTTTAGAACCGATCATTTGGTTTCAGACTATTCTAATAAAATAGATCCCGATAACTATGATAACCAGGGGTTAGATAAATTAATAAAAAAAGAAAAGATAAAATGTCCTGTTTGCGCGAAGTTCGAATGGACTAAGACCAGAGATTTTAACGCGATGTTTGAGACTCATGTTGGAGTATTGGAAGAGGGAAAATCAAAAGTATATTTAAGACCCGAGACCGCTCAGGGTATGTATGTGCAATTTAAAAACACACTTGATTCAACAAGACAAAAAGTACCATTCGGTATTGCACAAATCGGAAAAGCTTTTAGAAATGAGATAACAAAAGGAAAGTATATTTTTAGAACACTCGAATTTGAGCAAATGGAGTTGCAATATTTTATCAAAAAAGCAAGCTGGAAAAAGGAGTTTGAGATATGGAGAAAAGAAATCGAGAAATGGTATACAGATGTTCTGGGAGTCGATAAGAAAAAGTTTAGTTGGAAACCGCACCATCAAGACAAACTTGCCCATTACGCCAAGAAGGCTGAGGATTATCACTATGATTTCCCGTGGGGAAGCGATGAGGTAAGTGGACTTCACTATAGAACTGATTTTGATCTATCAACACACCAGAAGCATTCAAAACAGAATCTTTCGGTCGTTGATGGTATTACCGGGGAGTCTTACGTCCCACACGTTATTGAGTCGACATACGGACTTAACAGGAATCTTTTAATGTTAATGATTGATGCGTATACAAAAGAAGAAGGCAGAGTAATTATGAAATTCTCGCCCAAAGTTGCTCCTTATAAGGTTGCAGTTTTTCCACTTTTGTCCAATAAACCCAGGCTGGTTAATAAAGCAAAAAATATATTTGATAATCTTTCGCAGGAATTTCCGTCAGCCTGGGATGATAGGGGAAATATCGGTAAACGATATTTGAGTCAAGACGAAATAGGTACTCCTTGGTGTGTAACGGTTGACTTTGACACACTAAATGACGACACAGTCACAATTCGGGACAGGGATACAAAAAAGCAGGAAAGAGTTACTGTTGACAAGCTTTCAAGGTATCTTCAAAATAAGCTAGCTAGCTAACTTATATAATGAAGAAATTTTTACCCATCGTATTTTTATTAGTAGGGATTATTGTTGTGGTTGGGGTATATTTAATGGTGCTTAAAAAACCTTCAGAGGAAATAAATGTAGAAGAGACTCAATTGGTAGATATTCCGTTAAATGAACGCCCCATTACAACCCTTACTCCCACTGCAGATGGTCATTGGCTAATTCTTAGTATTACCAAATTGAATCCGGTAATAGAAAAATATGACTCAACATCTCTTGATTATGAGCTTTTATACAAATTGCCCGATGGTCGAACTCAGGGTGTGCCTGGAACCATATCGCTTTCAAAAGATATAGAAGTTGAAAAGGAGCTGTTGTTGGGGTCAGAATCCTCGGGAAAATTTAGATATGATGATGGAGTCGAGAGAGGAAGTTTAACAATAAAACTAAGAAATGACAAAGGCAAGTTGGTTTCGAAGTTGTCAACGGATTTTCACTTACAAACAGAAGTTGAGGAATTAACTTCTGCAGATGGCGCGTTTTTATACAAACTAGAAGATAAGCTTGAAGATTTCTTTGTAACAATGAAAACCTTTGGTATTCCTGAAAATTATCCTGAGACATCGCAGGAACCGTATGGACTTTTGAGTTCATCAAAAGAAGAAGTACCTGGGGAGATAGAATTATCTGGGGCAAAAACTTACAGGTGGAACGGTAATGAATGGGAAGAGATCGAAAATTCTACATCTTCTGATATTGGTATCTTCGTAACAACTTCTCAGTAGACCTATTACTATAAGTTGACGTATTCGGGTTATGTTTGTATTGACAAGTGTGTGAAAATAACTCAGAATGGTGTTTAGTGGTGAAAAGTGGTGATTAATACTATCTTTTTAGCACAATCTGCTCTTTAAATATGATTATTGGGCAGTACTATAGCAAATTAACAGATAAATCCAGACTATCTATTCCAAAGAAATTTAGGGAAGAAATAGGTGACGATTTGGTAATTGCCAGATGGTACGAAAGCTGCTTGGTACTAGTAGCAAAAAATGATTGGGAGAAACTGATAAGAAGGTTAACAGGAGAGGGAAGGATAGTAACATCGAAGGTTCGTGATATTGACAGGTTTATTTCAGGATTAGCATACGAAGTTGGGTTAGATAAACAAGGAAGATTTATCGTACCTGACAAACTGCTGGTACATTCTGGAATCCAAGATGAAGCAGTGTTTGTTGGCTTAAAAGATAGGGTTGAGATATGGTCAAAGCAAAATTGGGAGGAGTTAGAAAAAAGGGTGGACGAAAAGGCAACAATAGCAATTGAACAAATTGCAAAAAACGAATCTGCCAGTGCACAACCAGATGAAAAAACCTAAATATCACAAATCTGTATTGACAAAAGAGGTAGTGGCAGCCTTGCACATTAATAATCAAGCTAAGTATATTGATGCAACTTTAGGAACTGGGGGTCATAGCCAAGAAATAATTAAGTATGGCGGGCTTGTGTTGGGTATTGAAGCTGATAAGGATACACTCAAAATTGCAAAGAGGCGACTTGATAAAGCCTGCTCTGCAGCAAAACATAAAGTTCAAAACTCTTGTTTTAAGCTGGCTCATGCGAACTTTAAAGATATTGGTCATATTGCAAAAACCAATGGTTATGAAAAGGTGAACGGGATTCTTTTTGATCTGGGGGTAAACTTGCAGCAGTTGACATCTGATAAACGAGGTTTTTCTTTTTCAAACCCAAAGGCATTACTTGACATGAGGATAGATCCTCAAGGTCAAAAGGTTACAGCAGCGGATTTACTCAATGGTTTAAGGCAAGATCAATTAGACGAAATGTTTCGAGTTGTTTTGGATTATAAAGAAGCAATAAACCTTACAAAAAGAGTGGTTGAAACCAGAAAAACCAGTCCATTTAGAACAGTTGGGGACTTACTTAAGGTAGTTGAAAGATCTAATAATAAACAGAGTGGTTTGCACCCAGCAACGAAGGCTTTTCTTGCACTAAGGGTTGCGGTCAATAGCGAGCTTGAGAATATAAAAGAAGCAATACCTGCGGCATTTACGCTTTTGGCAAGTAAGGGCCGATTGGTTGTAATAAGTTTCCATTCAGGTGAAGACAAAATTATCAAAGAATGTTTTAAAGATTTTCAAAAGAAAGGCTTGGTTGAAATAGAAACAAAAAAACCGATTATACCGACAAAACAGGAAATTAAAGTGAATCCGAGTGCCAGAAGTGCAAAAATGCGAATCTTGAATAAAATATAATGAAAAGAATTAGTTATAAAAATAACTTAGTTACAAAGAAAGAAATATCTTTGAAACCACCGGTTTATGTTGTTGTTTTGCTTGCGGTATTTATTATTGTAACTGTATATACAACAATTAAAACTTCAAGTCTGGGAACCACTTTGGTTGATTTGGAGAATATAGAAAAAGAACTCCTTTCAGAGAATGCGAATTTGGCAGACTCTTTGGTTCATTTAAGTTCCATGACCTCCATTGAAAAAAAGGCGGAGGATTTGGGATTTGTTAAACCCCAAAATGTTATCTATTTGGGTAAACAAGAATCGGTTGCCCAGTTAAGGTAAATTGACCATGCAGAACAGGGTTAAACTTCTATATGTAATCTTTGTAGCAGTTTTTATTGTTCTTATTGCCAGGCTATTTTTTTGGCAAATAATAAGAGGGTCTGATTTATCCCAACAAGCTAGAAATCAGTATGAATATGGACAGACAATTGCAGCACCAAGAGGGAACATATTAGCAAGTGATGGGAGTTGGCTGGTGGGAAAAGGGGAGGCATGGCTAGTATATGCATCGATACCGGAGGTTAAATCCGACCCCGAATCAATATCTCAAAAGCTGGCACCACTTTTTATTGAAGACGACTTTGAAGATAGTGATGAAAAAAGACAAGCCTTACTTGCTGAAATTGATAGGCTTGATGGGCTGTTAAGAAAAAAAGAAGTAGTGTGGGTGCCTCTAAAAAACAAGATTGACAGGGATACAAAAACTAAAATTGAGTCTTTGGAAATTATGGGTATCGGATTTGAAGCGAAGGAATCTCGTTTATATCCGGAAGCTTCGAGTGCTGCACACTTACTTGGGTTTGTAGGCAAGAACAAGGAAGGGGCTGACGAGGGGTATTTTGGTCTCGAGGGTTATTACGATTTAATATTGAGTGGGAAACCAGGGTTTTTATCAAGAGAATCAGACGCAAAAGGGACTCCCATTCTTACAGAAGAAATGAAAGAGGTGTCTGCAATCCAAGGAGTTGATTTGGTAACAAATATTGACAAAACTATACAACTTGCAGTGGATAAAAAATTAAAAGAGGGTATCGATAAGTTTGGAGCAAGTGGGGGAACGGTTATAGTTATGAATCCTGCAAACGGTGCTATATTGGCCATGAGCTCCTATCCGTCTTTTGACCCAAATAAATATTATAATTTTGGGAACGAGTATTTTAGAAACACAGCAATATCTGATAGCTTTGAACCGGGATCGGTTTTTAAAGTCCTTGTAATGGCTGCCGGTCTGGATGCTGATGAGGTTAAGCCGGACACAAAATGTGATATTTGTAACACCGCGTTAAAAGTTGATAAATATTATATAAAAACTTGGAATCAGGAGTATCATCCGGATTCAACAATGACCGAAGTTATTGTCAACTCCGACAACGTAGGTATGGCATTTGTTTCTGGCAAACTAGGGGCTGACAAGATGTATGATTATTTGCAGTCGTTTGGTATTGGAAATGTTACAGGTGTTGATTTACAGGGCGAATCCTCACCCAAACTTAGGGAAAAAGGTACCTGGAACATAGTTGATTTGGCAACGGCCGGTTTTGGACAGGGAATTGCAGTAACACCGATGCAAATGACAAGAGCAGTTGCTGTGATTGCGAACGATGGGGTAATAACTACTCCGCAGGTTGTTGATAAACTTTCCGGTGTAGGTTGGGAGGAAGATATTGAACCGATAATGGGGGATAGGGTGATAAGTAAAAAGGCAGCTGATGAAATGACTGCCATGATGGAGGAGGCGGTTAAAAAGGATGAAGCAAGATGGACACATCTGGAAGGTTTTCGAGTTGCAGGTAAAACAGGTACGGCTCAAATTCCTATTGCAGGACACTACGACGAAGAAAAAACGATGGCAACTTTTGTTGGTTTTGCACCCTCTAATGATCCTAAGTTTGTAATGCTTGTTACTCTAAGGGAACCCACTGCAAGTCCCTGGGCTGCTGGTACTTCTGCTCCTTTATGGTATTCTATCGCGGAAGATATTTTTCTACGTCTAGGAATACATCCGGAGGATTAATGCAAATATCTTATTGTTATTCAATATCACTAACTTGAAAAACGCTAAAAACATCCTGCCACAGAGTATTAAAAATTATTACCACTTATTTATTGCGGTTGTATCAGTGATCAGGTTTGGGTATCCTGCAAAAAAACTAAAGGTAGTGGGAATAACAGGTACCGATGGAAAGACCACAACAGCAACCCTGATTTATCATTATTTAAAAGCTTCAAAAAAGAAAGTTGCAGCCATTACAACAGTAGGGGCATATGTTGGCAATGAAGAGATAGATACGGGTTTGCATGTAACATCTCCGGATCCTTGGGTATTACAAAAAATGATTAGAAAGTTTTCAAGTCTAGGCTGTGAATATCTGATTTTGGAGACAACTTCTCATGGACTTGATCAACAACGACTATTTGGCACAAATATTAAGATGGCGGTTTTTACAAATATCACTCACGAGCACATAGATTACCACAAAACGTTTAGTAATTATTTAAAAGCAAAGACTAAACTGTTTACCAATACCAAAACAGCAATAATAAATAAAGAGGATAAATCATATAAAAAAATCTCCAAGGCGACCGCACAAAGTGCTAAGAAAATATATTATGACCGCAACAGCCTTAAGGGGGAAATTAGGAAGGCTGTGATAAAAAGGTTCCCCGAAAGATATAATCGTCTTAATGCAACGGCAGCAATTTTTGTTGCTAGAGAGTATGGAGTTAGCCAAAAGACATTAATTAAGGCAACAAGAGAATTTAAGGGTATTGTTGGCAGAATGGAGGAAATCCAAAATAATAAAAGACTTAAAGTTATAGTTGATTTTGCACACACCCCTAACGCCTTGTTTAATATTCTTTCGTCTCTTAAAGAAAGAGTACCAAGTGGAAACAAACTTATTTGTGTGGTGGGTTCTGCAGGAGAAAGAGACTCTGAAAAACGTCCTGCAATGGGAGAGTATGCAGCGAAATTTTCTGATATTGTTGTGTTTACTGCAGATTGCCCCCGTTGGGAGGGTGTAGAAAAAATTACTGATCAGTTGGTTGAGGGTGCAAAAAAGACTGAGGGGGTTGAAGTTGGTCGGCGGAACAAAAAAATCCTAAATCGTTCTACAAAGAAAAAATACTTTATTAGGATTCCAGAGCGAGGAGAAGCAATTTCGTTTGCCATACAAAAACTTGCAAAAAAAGGTGACGTGGTAGCTATTTGTGGCAAGGGTCATGAAAAAAGTATGAACTATGAAGGGATTGAGTATCCTTGGTCTGACCAAGAAGCTGTAAAAATTGCATTAAGAGGAGGAATCAAGGAAATAAAAAGACAATGAATTTAGACAAACTCAATAGCCACTGTCTTAGAGTTGTTGTATAATCATATTTTTTGCAAGGTAAAAATGAATAATTTTAGTGTAATTCTACTAGCTGGCGGAAAAGGAGCAAGGATGAAGTCCGATACTCCTAAAGTTCTTTCTTTAATTGAAGGAAAACCCCTAATATATTGGACTCTTGATTTGTTAAAGAAGCTTAAGTTGGATGATGTGGTGGTTGTGGTTGGTTATGGTTCTGATGAAATAGTAAAATCTGTAGAAGAAGGTGGTTATAAAGTTAAATTTGCAATACAGCCAGAGCAAAAAGGTACTGCTCACGCAACCAAGTACGGTCTTAAGAAATTGGGCAACAAAAGCAAAAACGTGCTGGTGTTGTTTGCAGATGACTCCTCGTTATATAAGCCAGAAACCATAAAGCAGCTGATCAGTGAACATCTGTATAATGATTCTACAATCACTCTATTAACATTCGTTTCAGGATCTCCCCTACGGTTTGGGTGTTTGGACAGGAACAGCAAAGGAGAATTTGTAGGTGTTTTGTCTTATGATCAAGCACAAAAAAGAAACCTGAAGAAAGTCGACATTCTTTGTGGTGCACTTTGTTTTGATACAAAATGGCTTAAGAATAATATTTCTTTGGTTAAAAAGAGTAAGGTTAAGCGTGAGTATGGCCTGCCGGAGTTAATCGGGATTGCAGCGAAACAAGGTAGAAGTGTGACCCCACTTAGGTTAAAAGATACCAATGAGTGGAACAGTGTGAACACTCAGGTAGAATTGTCTGAGGCAAAACAAAAAAAGAAGGACCATGGTTGAAAACAGCAAACATACAGTTTCACAAGTTGATTTCCATGTGCACTACACAGACGAAACGGCGCGAGACATTGTTAACGAGGCAAAAAGAAAACAAATATTAGCAATTGCTTTAATAAACAGAGTCTCGTTTTCTAAAAGGATTAGAGAACATGTTGAATATGGTGAGAGAGCGGGTGTTGAAGTGATTCCGGGGTTGGAAGTGGTTCGATATGTGAATGGCCAAGATGTGGAGCTAGTTGCGTTGGGTCTGGATTTGAACAGTGATAAGTTTAAGACACATTTTGAAAAAAATGAAGTTGAAGAGAGAAATAAAAAGGTTGCGCTTAAGCAAAGGGAATATTTTGAAGAACAGGGGTTTGAGTTTAACGGATTATCAGAGGAAGATGAGAGGGCTGTTGTAGATATACTTGACGGAAGGGTTGGTGCAAAGGCTATTGGCTTTTGTAAAGCAATCGCACGATCCACTGACCCTAGTAATAAAACCAGATTGGACGAGATAAAAATAAGTAATTCCGAGCTATGGGAAAATGTACAAAACGTTTTTTCCGATAAACCACTCTATTCTGGAAATGAAGACTTAATAACTGCCAAGTTTTTGTATGAGCTACACTTTGGTCCTGGTAAACCAGGAAGGCTACTTGCTCGAGATAGTGCAGAGGATTTGGTTAAGATTGTTCACGACTGTGGTGGGGTGGTCGTATATTCACCAGAGGGCAACTTTGATCAGAGTGTGTGGAATAAGTTGGTGGATATCAAAATAGATGGAGTAATGGCTTGGCATGGTTCAAGGTTGGGTAAAGACAGAAAAGGCATAGATACAAACCTGAATGCAATAAAAAGTGCTCGGAAACTAGGCCTACTTGTTTTGGGCGGAAGCGATTATGATCCACGAAAACAAGACTGGGAGCTGGGAGTGGGGAGAGGAGACTTGTTTATTAACAAAAGAAGATTAAATGAATTTAAAGAGCGTTTAGCTTTAATTAGAAGTAAAGGATAATTAGTCTATTATTGCAGTGATTTTAGCCTTCTAATTCCCCGATCAGTTGGTTTTGCTCTTAAATAATCTTCCAGCATCCAGTTTCTTTCTTTATAATTTTCAGTCCACTCTTGTTTTTCAAGTTGCCCATTTGGATTATTTATTATGATTTCACCCAAACGAGCACCGTGTTTATCTGCGTAATCACTTGTTGAGTGAGCATATTTTATTCTTTTTATTTCTTTATTATCTTTTTCAACTTCGGTAACTATTGCAATGTGTACCCTTCCTGCTCTAATGAAGTCTCCCGGTAAAATGTCATTAAAGTTAACAATCTTGGTGCAATTGGTTTTATTGGATAAAGTATCTGCCGATAAATTTGTTTCAGTTTTGAAATAGTGACGAAGAGTTGATAACGGCTTATTATTGGGGGGTTTGAAGTTTTTTCTTAGCGAACCCAATCCATTTTCTTCTAGTAATGACTCGATTATTCTTGCGGTGAATCCTGAGCAGTCAACTCCAATATTTGCCATAGTCATGTGAAGTCTTATGGTTTGAGGATCAATAGTGTCACTATTTTTATTCAGCGAATTAAAAAGTCTTTTTGTTTCGTTTTCAATTTCTTTAGGCAATCCCTTACCCACAAGCACAGGTTTATCTCTTTTATTTGCAATATTTTGATAATAAGGACATACAACTTTATGCCTGCCTATCCTGAGGCTCATATAGCTATTAATTATTTTTTGTGTGTTACTGGCAAGCTTAATTATCATGGGTAAAGCTGTATAATACAGTAAGTATTACATTATATATACATTTTTTGAAGAAATAGACCTATTTCAACTACATATATGAGCAGGCTTAAATCATTATTACAATGGTGGCTGGCGCCACATCTTCCAGCCCAGAATTCGTATTTTACTAAAGATATAAAAGCAAAAGGAGGAACTCGGCTTGTAGATGCATATTTTAGAAAATGGATTGTACATCCGGTAAAAAGGCGTATTGCTAAATACTATATTTTGACACTAAGAAACTTTGTTGACTTCAAAATTATTGGGATTACTGGTAGTGCCGGAAAAACAACTGTTAAAGACATGACACAGTCGATACTAAGTCTAGATGGAAAAACGGTTGCATCGTACAAAAATGTTGATCCGGTTTACAATATTCCCTCGACTCTGTTAAGGTGCCGCCTTGATACTAGATACATAATACTCGAGATGGGTGTTGAATATCCTGGAGATATGGACTTTTATTTGTGGCTAGCGAAACCCGATATTGTATTAATAAATAACATCTATCCAACACACACGGAGTATTTTGGTGATATTGGCGGGGTTGAAAAGGAAAAGAAGAAAATTGTTAAATATTTAGACAAGGATGGAATTATCGTTCTAAACGCAGAGGATAAATATTTGAAAGATTTTAAAGTAAAAGCAGAGAAGTTATATTTTGGTGAGGGTGGAAAAATAACTTATAAAAATCTTAAATATTCAAAAGATCTCAAGACAAATTATCAGCTGACAATCGACAAAAAAGACTACGATATAGCTCTCCCTACCCTAGGCAAGCAGTATGTAGATAACTCCCTTGCTGCTGCCTCGATTGGATACGCCTTAGGTTTAGATACAAAGTTGATTATTAAAGGCTTGACAAGCTACTCCCCACCCAAACACAGAATGAATGTAATTAGACTTAAAAGTGGAGCGGTCATTTTGGATGACTCTTATAATAACAATCCCGAAGCAGCAAAAGCTGCAGTCAAAACTCTTTGCGAAATATCCAAAGGCAAAAAAAAGAATGTGGTTTTTGG
>SDBT01004922.1_pt1 | contig 22559 bp, 12 predicted proteins | sample 2277101 | NCBI WGS metagenome assembly SDBT01 (sample SAMN10404973, study PRJNA504765) | marine sediment metagenome | isolation source: marine sediment core GS10_PC15, 103 cmbsf | place: Arctic Ocean: Southern Knipovich Ridge | collected 2010 | reverse complement strand
AGAACCAGCAAGGAGTGTGCGCCGGTGCCACCAAGCCCGCCCCGCTATGCGTGGCAGGGGCCTGGCAGACCTGCACCGACGCGGAGTACAGTGCTCACAGCCAGTCCTTTGGCGACGAGGTATGCGACGCGCTGGACAACGACTGCGACGGCGCCATCGACGCTGCCGACGCAGACCTGGTGCTTGTGCCCTGCGAGCTACAGCAGGGCGTCTGCGCTGGCTCCACCAAGAACCCTGGCATGTGCCAGGACGGAGCCTGGCTGGCCTGCGGCGAGGCAGAGTACTCGGCCCATGACCCGTACTACAGCACGAGCGAGACCTGCGACGGGTACGACAACGACTGTAACGGCCTGGCTGATGCCGACGACCCGGCCATGGTGCTCGATCCATGCGAGCTACAACTCGGCGTTTGCGCCGGCTCCAACCACCACGCAATCCTGTGCGTGGATGGCGCCTGGCTGGTATGCGGCGCCGACGACTACGGTCCCTCCTGGGGAGACGAGATCTGCGACGAGCTGGACAACGACTGCAACGGTGAGGCCGACGATATCGACGAAGATGGCGACGGGTACAACCCCTGCGTTGATGACTGCGACGATACCGACCCGGACGTGCATCCCGGGGCCGACGAGATACTCTGCGACGGGATCGACAACGACTGCGACCCGGTCACCGAGGACGACCCCGATCAGGACGGCGACGGTTGGACCCTGTGTCTTGGCGACTGCGACGACGAGGATCCCGAGGTCAACCCTGACGTCCGCGAGATCCCGTGCAACGGCAAAGACGACGACTGCGACCCCGACACCTGGGAAGACCTCTGTCCTGTATTCGGCCAGGCCGTGTGCGTGGACGAGCTTTTGATTCTACTCAACAACACTCTGGTGGGCAGCTACGACATGAGCGGCCTGGAGACCGGCGAGTTCGGCGACGCACTGAGTCGCGGCGACGTGACCATGGAGAACAACGCAACAGTGGCCGGCCGGGTTGTGGCCTGGGGCGACCTGACCATGGACAACAACACCCTGGTCACGGGAGACGTCCTGGTAGGCGGGAGCATCGTCCTGAACCACCAGGCATGGATCGCGGGCGACCAGATCGAGCTGGGCCAAATACCGCCGCCCTGCGACGACGGCTACGAATTCGCCGTTGCCATGAACTGGGTGGCAGAGCACAACGACAACATCAACTTGCTAAACGACCCCGATACCGCACCCTTCCTGACCATCGACGGCGGCCTGGACGTTGACCACGACGCCCGGATAACGCTTCCCGCGGGTAACTACTACCTGAGCTGGCTGGAGGTGCACAACAACGCCACTGTCACAGTGGAGGAGGGCGCCACGGTCCTGTTGTTCGTAGAGGACTCGATAAACTTCCGCAACCACGCCTCGCTGCACAACGGCCCGGCCCACCCAGAGCATCTTTTCGTCTTTTGCGCCGCGGAAGCTGATGTGGGCGAAGAAGTGGTGGTGCGGAACAACGTCGACCTGGGCCTGTACTTGTACGCGCCCTACGCCGACATCGACCTGGAAAACAACGCGGGCATACGCGGCGGTGTGATATGCCGTAGCCTGATATTGAGAAACAACACCGAGATCCTGCAGCCTGTGACCGGGCAACCCTGGTGAGTAGGTGGAGCTGACCATGCGCGGCCATAAAGAGAAAACTACTGGGAAGCAAGTGATGCGACGCCTCGGTCGAGGTTACCTGGTGGTGGTGGCTATGCCGGTACTTTTACTCTTCTTTGCCGGCGAAGCCTGGGCGGGCGATCTGGGCCTGAAAAAGAAGATGCAATCCGACCTGTACCAGAGCTTGGGCGCCGTGTTCAAGCTGCAAGGCCAGCCGGACGATCAGACCAGGAAGCTGGAGATCGGGCGGCTGAAGGCCCTGGCAGACCAGATCAGGGCGAACCACCGCCTGCTCGAGAAAGATTTCGAGCGACGGACTGAATTCATAGAGTCCCTGGGACCAAAAGCAAAACAACGACATCAGCGGATGCTGGCCGAGTACCGGACTTTCATGTCCGGGCTGGAAGATCTGCTCTCCGCCGAAGACCTATCAACCGAGAACCTGAAGGGCATCCAGATACTGCTTTCCAGGTCAGTCCCCCGCAGGAACCGCCCCATCTACGGCACCCTCCCATACAAGAACCTACACTGGCCGGCCCGCGAGCCTGAGATGGAGCCGGTGGTTGTGCCGGTCTACCAGGGCGGGGACCAGCAGGAGATGCCGGAAGACCTGTCCGGCACCCCGGAAGCGCCGCTCACTCTCGAGATCGCTAACAAGGCCGAGTCGTTGGACTGGGATCCGGCGAAGATTTACGACTGGGTCATGAACAACGTCGAGAACGAGTGGTACTGGGGCTGCATGAAGGGAGCCGAGGAAACCCTGCGTCAGAAAAGCGGTAACGACTGCGACCAGGCCGCTCTTTTGGTGGCCCTGCTGCGTGCCTCGGGATACCCGGCCCGCTACGTCCGGGGTGTGATTGAGTTCTTCCCTGACGTGGACAAGGCGAAGAACATCACCGGAGTCGACGACGTGATGGAACTGGCGGCGTTCTTCCAGAAGGCAGGTATACCCTACCGGCCGGTCGTCTCGGGCGGAAGAATAGAAAACTTCCAGGTCGAGCACGTCTGGGTGGCGACCAGGGTGCCGTACTCCAACTACCGCGGCGCGGTCATCGACGAGCAGGGAAAGACATGGCTGGCACTGGACACCAGCATCAAGGCGGCTGGCTACGAGTACAGCGAGCCGCAGGAAATCCCGCCAGAAGTGCCTTTGAGCGAGATCCGCGAATACTACCTCCAAGCCGACCGCCCCGAGACGCCGTTGGAGTTTCTCAGTGCCGAGATCGAGGTGGTCTTGGACCAGCTCCAAACCGGCGCAACCTACCAGGACCTGCTGAGGGCCAGGACGCAGAAGAGCGAAAATCTAAAAATCCTGCCGGCGAGCCTTCAGTTCCGGCAGGTAGTCGCAACCCACGAGTACCACAGCATTCCCGATGAGTTGCTGCACAAGGCAAAGTTCGTTGCCACGGATCTGAACGGTGGCGTGATGTTCGACGTCACTCTGGACGTGATTAAGCTGTCGAACAGGTCGATCGCCATGTGGTACGAGCCCGAGACGGTCGAGGACCAGGAGATCATCAATTCTTTTGGTGGGTTGGACAACACCCCGGCCTACCTGGTGCGCCTGCGGCCGGTGCTGAAGGTGGACGGAGAGCGGCTGGCGGTGGGCCTGGACGGGCTGCCCATGGGCGAGGAGGCCAATCTTTCCGTGGATCTGGTCGCGCCGAGTGGATTGGAGCGGCTGTCCAATACGTTAATTATAGGCAACCTGTCGGTCATGGGCCTGGTGGCCGGCAAGGCGCTAGAGCCGGAGGAGATGCCGGCCGAGCAAAAAAACGCCGAGCGGCTGTTGCACGAGGAAACATTGAGATACCTCGACCGCTGGTACCAGGGCGAGGAAGAGCTGGCGTCTCTGATGGGCCTTTCCGTAGCTCGGCCCCTGCCGTCGCTAGTGACCATGGGCGGTGTTATCGAGGTGACCTATCTTCTGGACATGCCTCATGGCTACGAGTGGCGAGGGGTGTTCGTGGACGCGGACAAGCGGGCGGTGGAAGTCACTGGCCCTGCGGATGGGCGGCTGCTGTTCATGCAACTCTCGGCGCTTCAGGGGTCCGTTCTCGAGGACCGGGTGTTGAGGGAGGATTTCCAGGTCGACAGCATCTCAACGGCGCGGCTTTTCGGGATAGCCAATGCCAGCTCCATTCCCATCCTGACCATCGACGGGTCCAATGTGGGTGTGGTGCTCGACGGTCTGCCGTTTGGGGAGAACGTCAAGCAGGACATCGCCAGCGCGGTCGGGCAGGGGATGGTGGTTAGGGTGCCGGACCGTGCGATGGCGTTCGAGGACTGGAGTGGGGTGGGGTACCTCAAGGAGAATCCAGTCACGGGCGAGGCGGGATGGATGCTGAGCGGGATGGTAGCGGGCGGGTTGACGGTTTGGGGCTGGCCGAGGTGGGACGAGTACCTACTGGCCATGCTGAGAAACCCCTCCTCGGAGCCGCCCAACCAGGATCCCAATGCTGCCGTGCTTATCGTCAAGGTTCCAAGCACGGACTGGAAGAGGGCGACCGTTGGCGAGACGGTTGTGCTGGAGGCACGGGTGTTCGATGCCGAGTATCGGTTTGTGCAGGGATCGCCGGTGACATTCGAGGTCAAGGCGGGGTGCGGTTCGTTGAACCGCCAGGGACCGGTGCCTACGGGACCTGATGGAATAGCAAGGGTGAGCCTGACGCTCGGGCTTCAGACCGCCTGCAATCCATCGTTCTGGTGGGAGGAGGGATATTATTATTCTGAGCAGGTCGGTCAGAACATCGTCGATGCATGGGTATCACCGGAGGTGTCGCTGTCATCGCCGTTCGTTGCGATCGGAAAGCCGAACATGTCTCGGGTTAGACTGAGGAAGAAGTACGATGCAGAGCACTGGGGAAGAATTCTGACGTTTGCAGGCTGCATCGAGGTCGAGGTAGTGGATGACAATGACAACCCGGTTTCCAATGTTGCCATCGATTTCCTTGCAGGAGATGTGTCAGGCGGACCGACTGGCCCTTGCGTCGTCGAGGACGACAGGCCGGCTTTGCTTGTGGCATGGAACGATCCCTGTATCGAGTCGGGATACCCCATGTACGGCGAATGCGAGAACGCGGCGATGAGTATTCGAGATTACTCGAGCCCGACAGGAGCCTCTGTATGCGTGTTTCTGGGAGGCACAGACAGTGGGACCTATCCGATCTCGGCAATCATTGAAGAACAGGAAGGCGTTGGATTCGACCCGCTTGAAGACGGGATAGAAGTTTTTGATATATTTGCCGGTGGCAGCAGGCTCAGTGATTATTACTACTCCACGATCATTAGAGTGGAGACTGACAGTTCCATGGGAATCGAAGGATACAGGACGATTCGAGCCGGTAAGGTGGGGACTACTATTCCGGTTGCAGTAAGAATGTATTTTCTGAAACAAGGAATTGTCGATTCCCCAGAGCCGTTTGGTCCATATTGCTGCGAGGATGAGAACACAGGATCGTGTACAGGAGAATACTACTGCAACCTGTGCTATGACTGGTACTATTCGATAGACACGAATCCCCTTACAGAGGCGGAGTGCCCTGAGTACCAAGGATCAAGGATATATTACTTCGCTTGGTTGTATCCAGACGAACCTAGGCTATTTGATCAATTTGAGTATATAGGAGATGGAGAGTACCTTGGCGATGGATATTTCACAAAAGATGTGGAGGTGATACCCGGCATTAACATTATCTGGTTGACAGCTAGGGGGTGCACGAATGAATCATATGTTGCATATTGCCCTGCGCCATGTCAAGCGGATTATAGTCTGTTGTCAAGGGAACAGACTACATATAATAATGAAATAAAAACAATTAGATTCTATGGAGTAGATATAGTACCGGAGGATGATGATCTTGTTATTCCAGTGGATGCCAATGGATATGCACTGCAGGATACGGAGCTACGGTTCGAGATTCAACCCGCTGAGTACAATCCGACGTTTGCATACGTGACAATCATAATGGACAACAATCCGATTTTGTACATTCCAGTTGTTCTTGATGATACACCTGTCAAGTCTGTTAGGATTTCAAGAGGTACTTCTTTTAACACTTTAAGTTCATATAAGGCTCAAGTTGTATTGAATCCTGGCTCTAATGAAATAAAGAGTGATTATATAAATATTCATGTTGTATATCTAGATGTAGACATAGATTCTAATAATGATAATGTTATTGCAGATGATGACGACACATTTGAAGATCTGGCTCCAGGAAAGATTATTCTCTTCAACGGAGATGACGACAATGAAAATGGCACTCCAGACATAGATGATGGTTCGGTCGAAAATGAAGATGATCTAGTTGAAATAAGATTGTCTTTTTCAACCGGCACTCTTCCAGATGGCAGTCAATTTGTACTGGATGAGGTTGGAGAGAATAGAAATTTAAGAATTTGGGATTCCGAGACTAAAGATGATGAAATTAATCTACCATTTATCTTTTATGTGGGAATGCCCGCAGAGGATGTTCCTCCAAATACAAACATTTTTGAAACAATATATGCAGAGGGCATAGAGCCAGGTGAGTCGATGTTGAGCTTTGATTTGTTTTCAAGTAGTGGTGAACCATACTGCGAAATTTGCAGAGATGAGATTAGTTTGACTGTGATAAAAGTTGATATTGAAAGTATTGTATTTCTTGGTGATCATGGATATGTAGATAGCAATCTAAATTTATTGAACGACAATAATTATGACTGGTCGAATGATGGACAACTATATGAAGAGCCTGAGTGGATTAGACAGCCAAGGAGGAATAATCCCATAACTCTTACAATGACAAAAGACATATCAAATATCATATCTGCAAATGTATTTTTAAATATAGAACCTGCTGGGATTGATTTCATCATAGAGGGAAATGGCACAGACCCTAACTCGAATTTGGATATTATCAACTTTGAAAGCCAAATTAGTCAATCGAGTAATGAAGGAACCAATATTGTAGACGTTTTATCAACAAATGAATTGCCAGATTTTATAACTACGATATCAACAATTATTAATTGGAAATTTGTTATACAAGGAGATGAGTCAAAACCAAGTTTCGCAATTAACAAGACAGGACCACATAAAGCATATATTACCTTTGGAACTCCCCATGGCGGAATGATTACAGAAAAAAGAGTGTCCTGGGCGTGCAATGTATGCGGAGGACGAAGGGAGATTCATGACATTACGTTAGCGGCGAACGCTCAAATAACAACGAATATTCCACCAGACTTCGAAGGACATACAGGAATTTTACCTAGTGGAATGGATACAATTTGGAGAATGCTTGAACCCGATGGCGCTGGTTCATGTGAGGCGCATGCAAACCTATTGGCTCATATAGTAAATATACTTGGAGTGCCAGGAGGCCTAGTATTAAGAGTATATATGTCTGATGTAGAAAATTATGATCAACAAAATTTCTACATGTGTCATGGAGTTCTCTGTACAGTAGTTCTGATAGAAGGAGAAAGGAATGACTATTATTTCAATTATTTTGAAGGTTCCTTTGGGCTTGAAGGAATATATTACCCTGGAGCATATGGCGATGGAGATAGTTACTTTTTTACAAAAAAAGCGCTACACAATAATTATGTAGCATCGGGAGAAAGATTCGTCAATATGTCTTATGGAGAAGAGGTAATTAGATATTGGGATCGTCATGGAAATGAGTATTCAAATCCATTTGATATTGCTCCTGAAGATTGCATTAGACCGAAGTGAGGAAAATATGAAAAGTAAAATGAGATATACTGTGTCGATGTTGGCAGTGATAATAATTGGAATTGGTTATCACTCACAGGCAGAGGAACGCAATTCATTGAATGGAGAAAATATCAGGGAACTAAGAAGATATGGATTTGATATATTTGTAGGAAAAAAGATTTTAGAGACTGCAAAAAAATATATGGAACGAGATTGCATTTGTTTGCTGAAAAAACGGCTCAAAAAAAGAATAAAAGAAATTGTAAAGAAAGAATGGAGATCGGAGGGAAGCTGCGACATTATTGTGGCTGTTTTGGGCAGCAGAGAAATAAACGATTTGCTAGTATGGAGATATGTAAAAGGAGAATACTCAATTGAAATAGTGGGTGGAGAATCGAAAACGACAATAACTGTTTCAAGAAAAAACGGGAAGGGGCTGTGTAAGGGCAACTACGAAAATTGCTACAAAAAATGGGGGAAAAACCTATTCAACTTAATGAGAAAAGAAGAATATAAAATCAGAATAGACTATTCAATGGAAAATAATGTGATAATTAAGAAAGATTATATAGTATTGGGGACAAAAAAACAAGAAGAAAAATCAGGACAATGGAAAAAGCCGTTACCTTATAAAATAGAAAAAATAGGACCATGGACATGGGGGGAAAGCATAAGGATGGTTACATCGAAAGAGACAAGGTGGCTATCATTTTCGGTGAAAAACCTGCCAAAACACGCAATAGGACCCCCTAAAGGAGGAAGGGTAAGAATTGGATCTGGGTGGTTTGATGAGAAGTGTAGAAAAAAAAGTAAGTAAAACAAGCGAGATGGATGGTGTTGAGTCGACGACGTGATGGAGCTGGCGGTCATTCTTCCAGAAGGCCGGCATTCCCTACCGGCAGGTCGTCTCGGGCGGGCAGATAAGAAACTTCCAGGTCGAGCACGTCTGGGTGGCGACCAGGGTGCCGTACTCCAACTACCGAGGCGCGGTCATCGACGAGCAAGGAAAGACGTGGCTGGCACTGGACACCAGCATCAAGGCGGCCGGGTACGAGTACAACGAGCCGCAGGAGATCCCGCCGGAGGTGCCCCTGTCAGAGATCCGCAACTACTACTTGCAAGCCGACCGCCCCGAGACGCCGTTGGAGTTTCTCAGGGCCGAGATCGAGGTGGTCCTGGAGCAGCTCCAGACCGGCGTGACATACCAGGACCTGCTGCGGACCAGGACGCAGAAGACCGAACAATTGAAAATCCTGCCGGCGAGCCTGCAGTTCCGGCAGGAAGTCGCAACCCACGAGTACTACAGCATTCCCGATGAGTTGCTGCACAAGGCACGGTTCGTGACCACGGATCTGAACGGCGGCGTGATGTTCGACGTCACACTGGACGTGATGAAGCTGTCGAACAGGTCGATCGCCATGTGGTACGAGCCCGAGACGGTCGAGGACCAGGAGATCAGGACCTCGAGCGACGTCGGCCTTTCCAACAGCATCGCAAACGACGCCTCGATGTCGTCTCGCCGTAAGTGATTCTCGGTGAACCACATCCCAGCGCCGAGGTCGACAGATCCACGACCGAGCTTGTCTGGCAGACGCCGCTTGCAAAGCCAGGTTTACAGGCAGAGGCCCGTAGTACGGCCCTGACGGCCCCAGGAGGACCAAGGGCACCCGAGGTGTCTCCAGAGACTTCGAACACCGCCAGATCGCCCCTGGTGAGGTCACCACATCCACGGCGAAGACGGAGGTCCCCGGACTCCGACCAAGACCGACCAGGAGCGATCGGGAAGACGAGTATACGTTTGGAACCAGGCGGTACCGTCGCCCCCCGGCCTCGCTTCTGGTTGGCTGGTGCCTGAGCTGTCAGGGCTACTGGTCACCGATTAGGTCGGCAAGGTCCTCCTCTTGGATCTGATCGAGTATCCTCTCCAGGATGAGGCCGGCGGCTTGTAGGCGCTCCACGTGGAGGATTTCGGCGATTTGATCCAGGCGTTCGAGGGTTTCCGGGGTGAACGGAACAAGTCGTCGTTCTACCCAGCGTGGATCCGTTGCGCGTCCGCCACCGGTTGGAACCCGGAAGCGCCTGGCCACTTCAGCAGCGAGCTGCATGGCACCGAAGTATCCGCCAGTGGTTTTGACCTTGCCCTTTCGCTGGCCACCAATTCCCTCGGCGATCTTGTCCATTTCGAGGTCGTGTTTCATGACTCTTCCTCCACGAAATTCGTGACGGCGATGTACTCGTCACCGACGATCACGCCGATCTCTCCCTGGTTCGTCTCCCGTCCCATCTGCCTGCAGAAATCGCCGATCTCGGTCTGGTTGCGTTTGTCTTTGATGGCTTCTGGTGAGATGTAGCAGTGAATCATGACCGGCTTGTCCTTGACCAGGACTCCTCCTCGTTCGTCATCGCGCCAGATGCCCTTCGCCTTGGGATATGCCGTGGCACCGCCGAACACACGGCCGAACATGTCCAGGGCTCTGTCCACCCAGTAATCCTGGTTAATGGAGGTTGCCCCATCTCGCTCGACGCTTGGGATGAACAGCACCAAGAGGAGCGTCTTTCGTCCCTGCTCCAAGATGTTGACTGCCATGAGCACCCTCCAAACCCTACGATCAATATTGAACGCATTCCGGCTCGATGTCAAACCCTGTCCTTACTCAAAAATCGATCGGCACGTCAAGACGGTCAGAGGGCTGTCCCTTCTCAAATCCTCGTAGAATCGGATTTGGTTTTGAGAAGGGACAACCATCTCGCGGGCACCTATCTTTCGACGGAAACAGGGCCCCGGGCAGGCCCGGCCAGATCGGCGATCACCTTCTCCAGGCCGGCCACAACCCGGGCCATGCGGTCGTAGTCGAGCGTGTCCGGGGTGTCGGTCGGCTGGTGGTAGTTGTGGTTGCGGAAGAAGGCGGTGTCGGTGACCATGATCGCCGGCACGCCGATCTGCCAGAAGGACCAGTGGTCCGAGTAGCCGATCCCGGGCAGGGCGCCGAAGATGGCCACCCCCTCGCTGGGGAACCTGGCGTGTCCGCGGAACGAGGCGATCACCTCCCGGACCAGCCCGCGCGAGGAGACGTCGCCCACGAACCCGATGAAGTCGCCCTTCGACGGGTAGAACAGGCTGAGCGGGAACGGGTAGCCCTGGCTTGCCTCGGCGTCCGAGTAGTAGCCGAGCATCTCCAGCGCCAGCATTCCCATGATCCGGTCGCCGCGCTGTTGGCAGGCCCGGCCGTCGACCCGGTACTCCTGACGGCGCACCTCGTGGCCGGCCGCGGTCAAGGAGGAGGCGATGAGCTCCTCGGCCGCCCTCAGCTTCGGGTACTCGGACAGGTTGCGCACCCCGATCTCGCCGGCCAGCTCCTCCACGTCCCGGCGAAGGGCGTCGACGAGCACGCGCTCGTGCTCGGTCATCTCCGGCAGGGGACCCAGGTGGCTCTTTCCCGGCATGCGGATCATCACCACGAACCCGACCGCGAACAGGAGCAGCAGCACCAGGCAGACGCCGGCCAGGATGCGCGACACTCGCCAGGCTGTTTCGGTCCAGCCTACTCTTCGAGCCACCGGGCCATCCTTCGCTCGACCTCGTCCTGATCCAACACCCGTCCTTCCTCGAACTTTTTCAGCCCCTGCTCGACCTTCTCTCGCACATAGATATGATACTGGATGTCTTCAAAGGTGGAGTCGTCTGGCAGTCTTTCGAGTATCTGTCTGACTTCTTCCTTGGCCGTACCCATGGCTCAGTCCCTCTTGTACTCCAGCAACCAGCGTCGCAAACTTCGCGACTTTCATACCAAGAGAGTAACACACGGAGAGAAACACCGGCAGACTTTTGGCTTTGTCCCAAAAATTGGCTTTGTCCTAAAAATGAGGGATGAGGTTGAATCGAGTTCGGTTTTGAAAAGCCCCGCAGGGGCGGAATATGTAAGCCCAGGGCGAAGCCCTGGGTTCAGGGCAGACAGAAAAGTCAAAGCCCTGAAAGGGCGAAATATGAATGCGCCGCCGGATTTATTCCGCCCTTTCAGGGCTCCGACGTGTTTGCCGATCTGTTCCCAGGGCGTTGCCCTGGGCTTTCTTATGACGCCCCGTTGGGGCTTGTCTTTCTGGACCCTCATTGTCTGCGATTCATTTTCGGCATCAGGCACTCACGTCCTGGAAGATCTCTCAACATAGGGACAAAGCCAAACTTTTACAGGGAGCGAAACCCTGTCCCCGGCGCGGGCCCACCCTCACTCCGGCTGAAGGACGATCCGGACCGCGACCTTGTGCCCGCCCTGATCCGGGTCGTCCAGTCGATCGATGTCCTGACCGGACAGGGTGAACGAGCCGTCCTGGAAACCGTCCCGGTTGGCGGTCAGGACGCACCGGCTGAAGTAGCTGGACATGAGGCCGGCGTCCTCAGGGCAATCCCGGCTCGGAGCGACTACCCGGATCCAGGCGGCACCGTCCTCGTCAGTGGTGCCCGAGGCCCGTCGCAGCGACCCGTCAAGGTCGTCGCACTCGCAGACCACATCGGCGCCCGCCACGCTGGAGCCGGTGTGGTCCTCCACGCCGACCAGGAAGGTCACGTTCTGGGTGCAGCCGCAGCCGGCGGCGAGGGCAGCCAGGCAGCCGAACGCCAGCACCGGCGTCCAGGCCCGGGTTCGAATCGGGTCCATCACTGCCTCCGAGAGAAATGACAACCTCCAATATCACTGAAGAGACAATTTTCGCCATTATGGCGGCTTTTACAACTTTATATCCCGCCATTTTGTGGGTTCTGAAGGCGACTTTGGCGAGGTATACTGTTTTCACCCCCACTCCAACCCTCCCCCGTCAGGGGGAGGGGGTTTTTGGCCAATGATCTCAGCCTATTATACCCCCTCCCATGGAGGGAGGGGGCTGGGAGGAGGGGGAAGCTGGTGTGTGAGGCGGGGGTTTGACAGCTAACCGGCGGGCGGATACATTGTGCGCCGATGGCCGACTCGCGAAAAGGCACCGAGTTGCTGCGCATCGGGCTCAGGCAGGTGAGCGTGCTGGAGTTCGTCAGGAGAGATGATCTTCTCTGGCGCTCGCCGTTTCTTGCGACCCTGGGCGAGGCCGTTCGCGAGGAGTTGCTGCGAAGTGCCAGGGTGCGCGTGGTGGACGAGGGCGCCGTTCTGCTCGAGGAGGACGCGAAGCCCGACGAGTTGCACTTCGTGCTGAGAGGCTCGGTGGTGCTGGCCGCCGGCGGCGGTGACATCGATCTGGCCACCCTGGCCAAGGGTGATTTTTTCGGGCTGGCCGCCGTGGTTCGCGATGCCGTCCGCCCGTCGGCCGTCGCGGCCGAGGGCGGGGCGCGGGTCGCCCTGCTGCCGGGCGCCATGGTCGAGAGCCTGGCCCGTTCGGCGCCGGCGATGGGCGAGGTGCTGGCCGCCGTGGCCAGGCAGCGGCGGGATCGCTTGCGGGAATGCAGCGATTTCCTTGATATGTGGTGAGGCGCCTCGAAGTGGGACTCTGGCTCTGGCTGGTCGTCGGGCTGTTCGCCGTCGTCTTTCTCGCGTTCCTGTCGTCGTTCTTCGCCCTGGCGGTGACGCGCGTGCCCGTGCTGCGCACGCCGGCCGAGCTGCTGGACGGCATCCGCGACGCACTGCAGATGCGCGACGATCAGGTCCTGGTCGACGCGGGCTGCGCAGACGCCCGGACCCTGGTGGCGCTGTGCAGGGGCTCGAGGGTCCGCGGTCGGGGCTACGAGTTGAACGGTCCCGTCTGGCTGGCGGCCCGGCTGCGGGTTCTGTTGACCGGCAACGCGGGACGCATCCGGATCGCCTGGAAGGACTTCTTCCGCACCGAGCTCGAGGACGTCGACGTGGTCTACTGCTACCTGATGCCCGGGGTGATGGAGCGGGTGGCCGGGAAGTGCGAGCGGGAAATGCGTCCCGGCGGCAGGCTGGTTTCGTTCCTGTGGTCCGTCCCGGGTTGGAGACCGGTCGAGACGCTCCGGCTGGGCAGGTTGTCCGACCCCGTGTACATCTACCGCGTTCCACCCCTGGAAGGGGTTTCCGATCAAAGTCAAGAAAACGACCGTTCGAAAGATCGAGACGATTAGGGTGAGCAGCGGGTCAAAAACTTGACGGGATCCGTGCCGGCGGCTATCTTGGGGATGGAGCCGGGCGGTGCGCATCGCTGCAGACCTAGTAGTGGCGCGGGTTTGCGGCTGTCGCCTGGAGGAGGAGGGAACGCATGGGCTCGCGCACGAGGATCTCGACCACTACCAAGAAAGAGATCCTGAAGAAGAGAAAGGCCGACATGGATCGACTCTCCACACGCGAGGCCCAGGTCTTGCGGATGCGTCACGGCATCACCGAACCCCCCAGCTCGACGGTGGCGCGCCCGCCGAAGGGGACCGGCGTCAAGCTGCGCAAGCGGGTGCGGGCCGTGGAGGAGGAGATCATCAAGCGCATCCGTGATGATCAGACGGACGAGACGGACGAGGATATCAAGAACAAGATCGTTCGTGCCTTGAAGGACGAGGACTGAGACCTGGACCTGGACCTGGACCTGGACCTAGACCTGGACTGAACCTGTTTGGTCCAGGTCCAGGTCCAGGTCCAGGTTCAGGTCCAAGTCCAAGTCCAAGTCCAGGTCCAAGTCCAAGTCCAGGTCCAAGTCGACTACCGCCGCTCCGGTCGTGGGGCACCCCGATACTCCCACAAATCGTTGACTCTCCCGGAGGTTGGAATAGAATAGGTCGTCCCTGGGAGGGGAACGACACATGTCGCACATCCGGATTCGGTCCAGACTCAGCCTGCTGGTCATCTTCCTGTGGATGGTGCTCGCGTGCTTTTCGGGCTTGTTCGTCCAGTACGTCTTCGGCCTGACCCCCGAGCAATCGACGACCTTCATCAGGATATTCCTGGTCGCCTGGCTGATCGCTCTCGTCCTTTCGGTCGCCGCTGTCCGTGTTCTGCTCCAGCCGCTCGAGGACTTCATCGGCGCTCATCGAGCCGATCGACCGGTGCCGGACGACGTGCTGGACCGGGCGGTGCGGTCGACGAGCCGGTTGTTTCCCCGGCTCGGCCTGGTGGGCCTGGTGCTGCCCCTGCTGTGGCTGGCAGCGACCGGGCTGTTCCTGGGTCTGTTCACCGAGGGCCTGCGCTCCCATCTTCCGTTTTTCGTCATCCTGGGGGTGTTCGACGCCATGTTCCTGGGCTCGATCCTGTTCCTCGTCCCCCAGGTCTGGTCATACAAGGCGCTCGAGTTGCTGTCCGACTATCGCGGCGACGTCCTGTCCGGCCAGGGAATATCGTTGAAGTGGAAGATCCGCATTCTCGGGTTCATGCTTGCCACGATACCTACCCTGCTGGTCGGCGCGATGAGTTTCAACATCGCCGATCGACTTCTGGACGAGGAGGCCGGCAGGGGACTGCAGGAGAAGCTGGCCCGGGCGAACGACGAAGTGGGCGCTATGCTCCGCAATGGGCTCGGGCGCATGGAGGTTGAGCGGCACCTGGGGCGCATCGCCACGCTGATCGGCGAGGACAGCTTCGTTCACCTGGGTCTCACCTCGGGCGAGTTCTACCGCAGCGAAGACGCCGGGTCGCTGGCGCCCGAGTTGTACGGGCGCATCCGGGATCTTTGGACCGACGACGGTTCCGGCGAACCTGTCTCGGGAAACATCGTCGACTCCGAAAGCGGTCTGGCATACTCCTACGCGTTCTCCAGAGACGGAAGCATGGTGTCCATCGCCCCGGTGATCCACGCCAGCAGGCAGACCATCAACACCCTGATGCTGCTGATCGTCGTCGTCTGGGTCTGCTCCACGGTGGTGGCCACCATCGTGGGATACACCTTCGCGACGAACATGGGCCACAAGATCCAGCGCATGACCGTCTTGACCGGGGAGATCGCCCGGGGCGAGTTGACCCGCGAGGTGCGTCTGCTCAGCGACGACGAGCTGGGCAAGCTGGGAGCCAACCTCGGTATCATGACCGACAATCTGCGCCGCATGGTACGCGGGGTCAACGCCGTGTCCGGTCAGATTTCGACGACCTGCAGCCAGTTGCTGGTGAAGGCGTCGGCGATCTCCACCGGGGCCGAGATCCAGTCTCGATCGGTGGGCGAGACCTTCGACTCGGTCGAGGAGCTCGACTCCAACATCCAGGCCGCTTCGGACAGCCTCCAGGCGCTGGTCGAGTCCTCCCAGGAGACCGCCGAGGCGGCCAACAAGGTCAGCGAGAGTTTCAACTTGATGCTGATGGAGGCGGGCGGTCTGCAGCAGACGATCGAACGGACCGGTTCGATCGTGAGCGAGATGGCGGCTTCGATCGGCGAGGTGGCCGACAACATCAAGGACCTGAGCGACGGCGCCGGGCGATCGGCCGTGTCCATGGCCGAGATGGATGGTTCCATTTCCGCGGTCACGACCAGTGCGTCCGACACCGCCCGGATCGCCCGCCAGGCCATCAAGGCGGCCCAGGAAGGAGCCCTGGCGGTGCGCCGCACCATCGAGGGGATGGACCGGATCGTGGAATCCACCCGCAAGGCCTCGGACGTGATCGTCGGGCTCGGCAATCGGGTCGAGGACATCGGCAGCATCCTCGGGGTGATCGAGGAAATCGCCGATCAGACCAATCTCCTCGCGCTCAACGCAGCGATTATCGCGGCCCAGGCGGGTGAGCACGGCCGCAGCTTCGCGGTGGTGGCAGACGAGATCCGCTCCCTGGCGGAGCGCACTGCCACCCCCACGCGCGAGATCGCCCAGATGATCAGCGACATTCAGGAGGCCTCCGGAGAGGCAAGCGAGGTGATGCGCGGCGGTGTCGGCATCGTCAACGAAGGGGTCGCATTGGCCCGGCAGGCAGGCGACTCGTTGAATCAGATCCTCGCAAGCGTGCAGAAAGCGGCGGACAACGTGGACGAGATCGCGATCAACACCGAGGGACAGGCCAAGGCCAGCGAGATTGTCACTCGGGAGATCGCCAGGGTGGCGGACATGGCCAGCAGGATCTCCAGGGCCGCCGCCGAACAGGCCAGGGCCGGCGAGCAGTTGCAGCAGGCCTTCCAGGAGACCCTTTCGTCCGGCGAGTCCCTCGACGGCCAGCTCAACCAGCAGGCCCAGGAGAACCGCCAGGCCATGGCGGCGGTGTCGGCGACGAACGAGGCCGCCGCTCGCGCCAGCAAGGCCATGATCGGCCAGTCCGCCGTATCCGAGGGCATCCTGAAGGCCATCGAGCAGGTTCGCGAGATCGCCAAGAACCACGCCATCGCCGCTACGGAGATGGGCGAAGCCACCCAGGCCTTGGCGGAGAAGAGTGCAAGCCTCAAGGAAGAAATCGGCGGGTTCAACGTCTGAGCGGCGATCGAACTCCGCGGATTCCGGTCGGCCGGCAGGTCACCGGCGGTCGTTGCCTTTCTGCGTCGCTGGCGCCTGGGTGTTCTGCCTGGCGGCTTGTGCGTCGATGCCTTCGAGCGGACAGAGATTCCGGTTCGGTTCGGAGGGTCTGCATCCGGCCCGCGGCCGCCAGCAGCGGCAGTTGACCACCTACCTGGCCGACGAGTTGAACCCGGCGATCGATCCCGCCGGAGAACGACTGTTCTACGTCTCCAACCGGGGCGGCAACCGGGACATCTGGTCCCGGCCGCTGGCGGGCGGAATGCCGTCGCGGATCACCCGCCACTCGGCCGACGATTTCGATCCGGCCGTCTCCCCCGCCGGCAGCAGGCTGGCATTCGCCTCCCTGCGGCTGGACGCCAAGGGAGATATCTTCCTGATGGACCTCGAGGGCTCTGAGCCCGAGGGCTCCGAGCCTCAACGGCTGACGAACCGCTCCAGCGCCGACCGGCAACCGGTCTGGTTTCCCGATCAGACCCGGCTGGCCTTCACCAGTTCCCGGGGCAACGCGCCGGAAGCGATCTTCCAGATCGACCTGGCCAGCCGGAAGGCCGGTCGGTTGAGCGGCCGGGACGGATTCGACCCGGCCGTATCGCCGGACGGCGGATTCCTGCTGTTCACCTCGCTGACCTCGGCCGGCGGCGATGGAGGTTCGGTTCCTTGCCTGTGGCTGCACCGGCTTCACGACGGGGCCGAGCGACCGCTGCACGGCTGCGATCGGCCGGAGGGCTTCGGCGCCTGGGCGCAGATCGACGGGACCGACAAGTCCGACAAGTCAGACGACACAGCGCCCTCGATCTGGGTGGTCTTCTCCCGGTTCCAGGACGACACCAACGGCGACGGCCGGCAGGACGTGCAGGACCGGCCGGCTCTCTGGCGGCAGAGTTTCGACGGCTGGGACGGAGACCGTCTGCAGGTCGGCCGGCCGGTTCCGCTGACGGCCGGTACCGCCTCGGACATCACGCCGACAGTCCATCGCACGACCGTCTACTACGCCTCGCGGGTCGAGGATGACCTGGACATCTGGTCCGTGCCGCTGGCCGGCGGCCTTCTGCCCGTGGACAGCTGGTCGGACGCGCAGCGTCGCGTGGACGAGACCGGGGACTCCGCCGAGGCCCTGTTCATCCTGCGGCGTTGCGCTTCGGAGCTTTCCGGGACTGTCGACGGCGAGCGCTGCGCGCTGGCCGAGGCCGACCTCTTGCTCGAGTCTGAAAGGGCGACCCAGGCGGCCCAGGTCTACCAGGCCCTGGGTGAGCGGGCGCGCTCCGGCGAGGTGCGCGGCCAGGCATTGTTGGGCCACGTGGCCGCCTTGATGCACGAACGACTGCCGCTGGGGCTGACTCCTTCACAGCAGACCGAGAGCCTTCCCAAGGCCAGGGCCTTGCTCGCGCGCCTGGAGAAGGCCGGCCAGGTCCGGACGGCGCGCCGCAAGCTTATCGAGGCCGACATCCTGCGCCGGGTCGGTCGCTGGTCCGAGGCTCTGGATGCCCTGGACGGACTCTTCGAGTCCGCCGACGTTGCCGGTCGGACCAGGGCCAAGGCGCACCTCTTGCGGTCGGAGATACTCGGTCTCCTGGGCGATTGGGATTCGGCATTGCTGAGTCTGCTCGAGGTGCTCGAGAAGCACGGCGCCCAGCGGATCGAGATGGTCGAGGCGGCCAGGCGTATCCTGCGGCAGACCGGCCGGGACGGCGTCCAGGCGGGCGCCACGGGCGCCATCGAGCGGCTCGAGAGCCTGGCCCGGCGCTGGCCGGACCTGCCGGTGCTGCCGGCCATGGTGCGGGCAAAGGTCGGCCGCCTGCACCGGAAAGCCGGTCGGCGGGAGCTCGCCCGCAGGGCCTTTCGGGAAGTGGAGAGATCGCACGCGGACGAGCCGGAGATGGTGACCCGGGCGTTGCTCGAGCTTACGGACATGGCCGAGGAGGACGGCGACCTGTCCCAGGCCCTGGATCACGCCAGGGAGTTGATCGAGCGATTCCCTGATCAGCCGAAAACGAGGCGCGAGGCCCGGCGCCGGATCCGCCGGCTGGCCGGGACCTATGCGGAGGAGCTGATCACCCAGGGCGAGACCGGCATGGCGATCAAGGTCTACCGGCAACTGCTCGAACAGGACCCCGACGACGTGGTCGCCCACCGGCAGCTGATCGCCATGATGGCCGCGCGCCGACAGGCGGACAGGGCTTTTTCGGAGTACCGGGCGCGGATGCTCGCCCGGCCGGGGGAAGACCTGTCCCTTTATCTCTACGGCCTGGCGCTGACCTACATCGATCCACCCTCGCGGTTCGACGACGCCCTGGAGGCGATCGAACAGGCGCTGGCGATCAACGCCCAGTCGCCGTTCGCCCATCAGACCAAGGCGTGGATTCACGAGCAGCGCTATCACCTGCTCGGGGACATAAAGGGCTTGCAGCGGGCCGCGGAGTCGTACCAGGCCGCGCTCAGCCTGCTCGACGTGCGCGCCTATCCGAGGGCCGAGGCGGACCTGCTTCTGAACCTGGGAAACGTGTTCTTCGCGATAGGCAACCATCGGCGGGCATACCAGTTCTACAAACGCCGCAGGTCCACGGAGGTTCCGTTTGCAATGGAGGAGCGCCGCCTGGTTTTCCTGGAGCAGTTCGGGCGCTCGGCCCTTCTGAGCGACGAGCTGCCCGACGCCATCCGGGCGTTTTCAGCGGCGGCCGTCGCGAGCCGTGAGCTGGGTCGCACCGAACGGCTGCCGCGCATGATAGCCAGCCAGGCTGCCGCATATCAACTGCAGGAGCGGCACGATCGGGCCGTCGAGCTGTTCCGGCGGGCGTGCGGGCAATACTCCGAACAGGGGAAGATGGATCGCCTGGCCAGTTGTCGCCGCAACGTGGCATACAACCTGTACAAAATGGGCGATCGCCTGGGCGCCGTCAAGGAGTTCGGGAAGGCCGAGACCTTGCTGCGCAAGCACGGCAGCTCGGCCGGGTCGTCCGAAGGAGTGGTCTCGGTCGGCCTTGGCGAGCAGGCCTCCCGGGCGGCCCAGGGCTTCGACCTGCTGGGAGAGCTGAACTTCCTGCATACCTTCCAGGGCAGGATGTACCGACAGGCCGGCGACCTGGCGCGCGCCAAGGCGGCCGTCCGTAAGAAGATCACATTACTCGCACGCTCCGCCGAAGACTCCCGTCCGGGGCATCTGGTTCTGGAGATGGCCATCGCCGAAAACAACCATGGGATCGTCCTCCTCCAACTCGGCCAACCACGGGCGGCCGCCGAATCGTTCATGCGATCCGAGAAGCTGGCCAGCGAGGCGGGAAGCGTGGAGGGGATGGTCGTCAACGGGTTGAACCGGCTTGACCTGATGCTGACTCTCGACGGCATTGTCCGGCCGCGAGTGTTGCTGACCGAGCTGGAGGCGATCCGCGCCGGGTTCAGCGACAAGGGGGCGATCCAGCCGCTGACCAGCATCAGGTTGCAAAACGCCATCGGCGTGGCCCGGATGGCACTGTCCGCAGGGCCTTTCCGGGCGCGAGGAAAGAAAAAGAAGAAGAATCGCATCGCCCGGGCTCTCGATTCGCTGGACGGGACAATCGAACAGCTGAAACAGGCCGAGTCCGAGTTCCGCACCGCCCGCGAGCAGGCCTTGAAGATCCCGACCCGCCGCGCCGCCCGGCTGGCCGTCCTCGCCGGTCTCAACCAGGCCGAGGTGCTTGCCCGGCTCGGCCGTCGGGACGAGGCGGAGCGGTTGCGCGAACTCCTGCGCCGGCGCGCCGACATGCTCGCCATGCCGGGGCTGGCCTGGAGAATCCCGGGTGATGACGCTGCGGAGCGGGCGGAGGCCTTGCTTGGCCTGCCGCCGTCGGTGGCCGGCACCGACCTGGACGGCTCGGCCGTCCGCCAGCGGGAGCGGCTGCTGAAGCAATTGATAGCGAGCGAGCTGGACGCCGGTCGCAGCGACCAGGCGTTCACGTGGGCCGAGGAGTTGCTGCTGCGCAGGCGGCTGGACTCCGTCTTTCCCGCGGATCTGGAGCCAGCCACCTACGGCGATCGGCAGTACCTTCAGGGGCTGCGGCAGCGGCTTGCAAAGGTGCACAGGGCTCTGGACGAGGTGCGGCCCGACAGCCCGCCCGAGGAGCAGGCCGCGGCCAGGGCCCGGGCAGAGACGGCCCTGGACGACTGGCGTGAGTTTCTCCGGAAGGGTGGAGAGCCGCGGGCGTACTTGCGGGATCTGCTGACAGCCGGGCCGGAGTCTGTCGAGGCGCTCGGCAAGCAGCTCGAGCCGGCCGAGGGGTTGCTGCTGGCCATGGCACTGAACAACGAGCTGGCGGTGTTCCTGCTGACCGCAAAGGGCCTTGTGGTCCACCGTGAGAAGGTCTCCGCAGACGAGCTCCGCCGGCGGATCGCCGGGATTCACAGCGGCAACGCCACCCGGGCCGCGGGCGCCCGCAGCCAGGTGTCGGCGTGGCTGCTGGGGCCGCTGCGCGAGCAATTGGCGGGGCTTCAGTCGCTGGTGGCCGTGACGGACGACCTGCAGGTGCCGCTGGCCTTTTTGGTGTTCCGGGGCAAGCTGCTGGGCCGGAGACTGGCGGTCTCCCACCTGTACTGCGCGTCCGACCTGGTCAGGATGCGGCGCCTGCGCAACCTGAACCTGCAGCGCGCCCTGTGGGTCGGCCCGGAGCCGGGCGATAAGACCGAAAACACGCTGAAGGCGGTCCTCGGCTCGGTCAACAGAGTGGCCGTCGACCTGCCGTCCGTGACCGAGGCGCTCGGCGACGCCGGGGTGGTGGTCTGGAATGTGCCGCTGGTCGAGGACGGCCGGCGGCCGCTGCGATCGACCCTCGAACTGGACAAGGTGCTGGGCAACCTGGCCGGCATGTCCTTCGGCAAGCTGGCGGCCCGGAAGGTCCAGGCCGCCTTGTGGATCCTGACGGGCGACCGGCGGGGTCTCGAGGGTCCCCTGGCCGGAGCCGGCCTGGAGCTGGCCATGGCCGGAGCGGGCGTGCCGTCAAGCCTGGTGTTGCCCGCGGCCGGCCGGGCGGGACCGACACGCGATCTGATGCACCGCTGTGTCGGCTTGATGTCGAGCGTCAGTCCGGCCCAGGCCTTGTCCCGCGCCATGGACGAGGCGCTGGGCAAGCGGGTGTCCTGGCGGGCGTTGCTGGGCGTGCAACTGCGGGGCGACGGGGGGATGGGGGCCGCCGCGCGGAAGTCATTCGCCCAGAAGGCCTTGGCGGGCGCTGCGAAGAAGGCTATCCTTTCATTCCGTGCCAAGAGCTGGTCGAACGCCCTGGGCCAGTTCCTGAAGGTCCGCCAGCTGGCCGTCTTCCTGAACCAGACCGCGCTGCTTTCGCGGGTCGATACGGGCATCGTCACCAGCGCCTTCCAGCTGGGCGAGTACGAGCTGGCCGCCCAGTACGAGCGCCGGATCCTGGCCCGGGCCGAGAAATCGGGCGTCGCTGCCGCGGCGGCCAAGGCGCGCAACTTCCTGGGCGTCATCGAGTCGCGGGCGGGCAACATCGACGCGGCCCTGGAGCAGTTGGGCCGGGCTATGACCGAGTTCGACCGGCTCGGGATGAAGGCGGACGCCGCCGAAGCCAAGGCCAACCTGTCCATGGCGCTGGACGCCGGCTCGCGCTACCGGGAGTCGATTCGCGCGGCCACCGAGGCCCTCGAGCGCTTCGGGGCTCTGGGCCGTGCCGATCGGGCCTTGCGCATGGTGCGCAACATCGGCACCACCTACCTCAAGCGGCTCAACATGGCGTCGACCGCGCGGGAGTGGTTCCGGCGGGCGCTTGCCAGGGCGGAGCGAGCGGGTGACGCGTCCGTCCTGGCCGGGGTCTGCCTGGACCTGGCCCGGACCGAGCAGGCCTCGGGCGACTACGAGGCCACCCTGGCCCTGGTCGGCCGGGCCGAG
>SDBT01004921.1_pt1 | contig 22561 bp, 20 predicted proteins | sample 2277101 | NCBI WGS metagenome assembly SDBT01 (sample SAMN10404973, study PRJNA504765) | marine sediment metagenome | isolation source: marine sediment core GS10_PC15, 103 cmbsf | place: Arctic Ocean: Southern Knipovich Ridge | collected 2010 | reverse complement strand
GTTGGAATTGCTATTAATCCTGGGACCGATGTTGATAGGGTTGTAGAATTTTTGTCTCGTGTTGATCAAGTTCTTGTCATGTCTGTTGAGCCGGGGTTTTCGGGGCAAAGCTTTATTTCTTCCACAAAAAATAAAATAACAAGACTTTCTGACATGAAGTCAGTTGATGGTTTGAAGTTTAAAATTTGTGTTGATGGTGGTGTTGGGAAAGAAAATATTAAAATGCTTTCAGAGATTGGAGTGCAACGATGTGGTGTTGCTGCGGCTATTTTCTCAGGGAAGAATTATTTGAAAGATTTGTCGGATCTTTATAATATTGCAGAAAACAAAATTTAACATATCGGTTGCACTTTTTTATAGAGTCTTTTGCTGTTATCTTTATGTTTCTAAAATTTTTGTAACCTTCTAAATAATACTGCACCTCTCGATACAATTTTCTCGAATTAAAATTCTCGAAAATTACTCGAGGCAGACGGGAGTGGAAGACAGATAAATAAACCCCTCCGTACACCCTGAGTGTTTTTACGAAGTATATTTAAATGCGGAGCAAAATGTATCTGTCCTGAGTGCCGACTTTAGTCGGTGTATCGAAGGATCGAAGGGTGCGGGTAGTGTAAAAGATGAATGTTTGCAAGGAATAAAGAATGACGCAACCTTCCTTTGAAAAGAAATTTTGTGTTGGTGTTTTTATGGGTGGAAAATCAATTGAACACGAAGTTTCTTTTAACTCTTCTAGAACCGTTTGTGATCATATTGATTCGCAACTTTATGATGTTTTTCCAATTTATCAATCTCGGTTTGGTGAGTTATACATTTTGCCATGGAGATTTTTGCATAGGGGTAAAACGTCCGACTTTGAAGATCGTCTAGAAAAAGAGGCAAAAAAAATTGTATGGGATGATCTCAAAGATTTGGTTGATTTTGTTTACATTGCATCTCACGGAAGAAATGTGGAAGACGGTGTTTTGCAGGGAATGCTAGAAACTCTACAAATACCTTTTTTGGGCAGCGGTGTGCTTAGTGCTGCTTTGATTATGGACAAGGCAAAACAAAATGAGTTTTTGTGTCGCAGTGGAGTTGATGTTCCAAATGGATTTGTCTTAAAACCATCAGACATAAAACTATTATCCGGTTTTACCTCTAACAAACGGCTTAGTTTTATTTTGGATCGTTTAAAAGAACAAGTGATTACTTTGCCTTGTATTGTAAAACCTTGTGGAGAAGGATCAAGCTTGGGGGTTTCTGTGGTTTTTAAAAGGGATGAATTTTGGGCTGCAATTATTAATGCTGCTACCTGTGACCCATCCCTTCTTCAGCCGGTTTTAGTTGAAGAAAAGGTTGAGGGGATGGAATTTGTTTGCATCCATCTAGAAAAAAAAGGGAGGTTGCCGAAGGACAAAAGTTGCTTTTCAAAGAGGGAATGGCTAGCATTGCCCGTTACAGAAATAGTTAAACAAGGAAAGGTGGGCTTTTTTGACTATGAGCAAAAATATATGCCGGGTTCTGCGAGGAAAGTTACACCAGCTCGTTGCGGTGGGGAGGATATGGAGAGAATACAACGCACGTGTGGCAAAGTGGCGGATCTTCTAGGGTTTTCTACTTTGTCTCGTATCGATGGGTTTTTAACAAAAAAAGGTAAAATTATTATAGTTGATTCTAATCCTGTTACAGGTATGGGGCCTTCTACATTTCTATTTCATCAGGCAGCAGAAATTAATTTAAGCCATACAGGATTGATCAATTATTTAATCGAGGTAGATTTAAGAAATTATGGCTTGTGGGAAAAGGTGTTAGATATAAAAAAACAAAGTGATGGAAAAGTTATGTCTCAAAACTCTTCTTCAAAAATGCGAGTTGCTGTTTTGTTTGGTGGTGACTCTCGGGAAAGGGAAATATCTTTAGAGTCTGGTCGCAATATTTGTTACAAACTTTCTCCAAATAAATATGAAGTTATTCCTCTGTTTGCTAATGAAAAAATGGAGCTTTTTGTTCTTTCGCAGAAACTTCTGGTGAAGAATTCTACTCGAATTATTTCAGAGTTGGTTGATTCAAAGATTCAAGTTAAGTGGTCGGGTCTAAATAAAATTTGTGATTTTGTTTTTATCGCTTTGCATGGAGGCAAGGGTGAAAATGGTTGTGTGCAAGGCTCTCTAGAAATGTTAGAGTTGCCGTATAACGGTTCCGGTATTTTTACCAGCGCGCTTTGTATGGACAAATATAGAAGCAATTCTTTCTTTAAAGACCACGGGTTTGATGTTCCTTTTTCTTTTTTAATAAATAAAAGTGATTGGATTAAAGCATCATCTGATAAGAGTAAATTTTTAAACAAAATCTTAGGTAATATTTCCTTTCCACTTATTTTGAAGCCACATGATGACGGTTGTAGCATGTTGGTAAAAAAAATAAGCAACATGGATGAATTGATAGTCGAGATAGAGGATTATTTTAATAGTGAAAAAACTATTGCGATGCTTGAAGAATGTGTCGATGGAGTTGAGCTTACTTGTGGGGTTGTCGGTAACGATGAAATTATTGCTCTTCCACCAAGTGAACCAATTGTAAACAGTGGTGTGTTGTCAATAGAAGATAAGTTTTTGCCCGGAGCGGGAGAGAACAAAACACCGGCCAATCTACCGAAAAGAGTTTTAGAGTTGGCGATGAAAACTGCATCAAAGGCGTATAAGTCTATTGGTTGTCGTGGATATGCGAGAATAGATTGTTTTTATCAAAGTGCTCGTCAGAGCAAGACTGGAAAAGAGAAGGTTATAATTTTGGAAGTTAACACTCTTCCTGGTTTGACTCCTGCAACATGTATTTTTCACCAGGCGGCAGAAATCGGCATGAAACCGATGGAGTTCATTGGTAGGATTATTGAGTTAGGTTTAGAAAATCACAAAAAAGAAACATTGCTTGTTAAGAAAGTTTCGCAAGATCCTTCCCTTTTAGAGAAATCCAAATGAGACTTGTGATTGAGATTAGCAAAAGAATCGATGCTAGAAATTGAGAAAAGGAAAATATTCCAAACATAAGTTCTCTATCGCCTCGCCAAAAATCAACAACAAAACGAGATGAGCTTTCTAGAATTAAATAGGAAAAAGTAATTTGTCCAACCCTTTTCACTTTTTTTGTGATGCCGAAACGTAAGATGAGAAAGATCGAAAAGGACGCAAGAGTTGAATAGAGTTGTGTTGGGTGTAGTGGCACATTTAGTGGAGCTAAGCTTTCTGGATTTGTATAAATAACACTCCAAGGCAGGTAGTTGGAAACGATCTTGCCATAGCAGCATCCTGCTAAAAAGCATCCAATTCTAGAAATTGCTTGAAGCAGTGGGGCATAGATTGAAATGAGATCTAGAAATGGAAGAATGTTTACTTTTCTCCATTTTAAATAAATTGGTACAATAATCAGGATGGATATTATTGTACCGAGCAGGCTAAACCCGCCTATCCAGGGGTAAAAAATTTCCAAGAAATTGGATTCAAAGGCATCAAAATTTTCGATAACAAATAATAATCGTCCTCCCAGGATTCCACTTAGAAGTCCAATAAATAGAACATCAAAAAAGTCATTTGTTTCTATTATTTTTTTTCTCAGTGGATGGCGATAGGTAAAAAAAGCAAAAAGCAAAAAACCGATTGCTATCATAATTCCGTAGCTGTTAATCCAAATTGGACCGTATAAATGTAAAATTCTTGGATACATACCTTACCTCTTTATTTTTAGCGGTAGATCTTTTTTCAGATTATATTTTACTTTTCCTGTTTTTTCTATGATTTCAATTGGTTGGCGGTTTGCAAGTTTAACTTGAAAAATTAGAAGAGATATTGCCGCAGGTGTCATCCCGGGAATTAGTTGGGCTTGTGCAATGCTCGGAGGTTTAAAGCGTGTTAATTTTTCTTGAAGCTCAAGGTTTAATCCTGGAAGTTTTTTGTAAGAGAAATCGACAGGAATTTTTAGCGATTGATATTTTTGTGCTTTTTCTATCTCTTTAATTTCTCTTTGAAGGTACCCGGAATATTTTATTTCTGCGTGGACCCCAAGAAGTACGCGACTAGAGATTAATCTTTCTAGCTCTGTTTTATTATTGTAGTTTTCTTCTGTCAGTTTATCAATAAGCAAAGTTTTGGCCTTTTTCTTTATCTCCTCAGTAAACTTTATTGAGGCGAATAGATCAAATAAATGGTTTTCTTTTTTTGAGTCTTTAATAAGTTTTAATGATTTTTGGAAGATCTCTTTTTCTTGTAAAAATAAGTTATATTTTTCATCAGAAATGAGACCAAGTTTTTTAGCATGTGGCATTATCCGAAAAAGTGTGTTGTCTTGGCGAAGCAAAAGGCGACGTTCTGCGCGAGATGTGAACATTCTATAAGGTTCGTCAACTCCTATAGTTACCAGGTCATCAATCATTACACCGATATAACTTTCGTTTCGGTTAAGAATGAAAGGTTCTTTGCCTTTTAATTTTAGATATGCATTAATGCCGGCTATGGCTCCTTGTCCTGCGGCCTCTTCATAACCTGTTGTTCCGTTTATTTGACCAGCAAAAAATAGGCCTTCAACTGTTTTGGATTCAAGAGAATATTTAAGATGTGTTGGTTGGAGATAGTCATATTCTATTGCATAACCCGGTTTGCTTATGATTGCTTTTTCAAATCCATTTATACTGCGAATGTACTCTTCTTGTACATCAAGTGGCAATGATGTTGAAAGTCCCGCAGGATAAACTTCATCGCTTTTTTCTCCCTCAGGTTCTACAAAAACATGATGACATTCTTTTTGGGGGAAGCGTGCTATTTTATCTTCAATAGATGGACAATAGCGGGGACCTATTCCGGCGATATTTCCTCCAAACAATGCGGAGCGATGGAAATTGTTTTGGATTATTACATGAGTTTTTTTGTTAGTGGTGGTTATAAAACATGGTATTATTTCATGAGTTTCTACAGGGTCAAATTCATAAAGATAATCCAATTTATGAGAGGTTTGTTTTTCTAGTTTTGTGAAATCGATGCTTTTTTTAAGAAGCCTAGGAGGGGTTCCGGTTTTAAGTCGGCCTAGTTTTACACCGAGGGTGTTTTCCAAAGATTCTCCTAGCCTTTCTGAGTGTGACTCACCCTCTCTTCCTCCTTTCCAATTTTTCATACCGAGATGGATTTGACCGTTTAAAAAGGTTCCGGTTGCGATGATGACGGATGGAGATAAGAAAACTTTCCCATTTTTTGTTTTGATGCCGGTCGCTTGTTTTGTTCCTTTAGAATTTTTAGAAATTAAAAGTTCAATTACTTCCCCTTCGAAAATGGATAAGTTTTTAGTTTTGGAGAGCATCTTTAGTGCCAGTTTTGAGTACTCATATTTGTCTATTTGAACGCGGAGGCCTTGTACGGCCGGTCCTTTGCTAGTGTTGAGCATCCGGACTTGAAGGTGTGTCTTTGAGCATAATTTTGGCATAAGCCCATTGAGGGCGCCTAATTCGTATACGATGTGTCCTTTCCCGAGCCCTCCAATTGATGGGTTGCAAGGGCACCAGCCAACCCGATCTTTTTTTATGCTTAAAAGAAGGGTTTTAGACCCCAGGTTTGCGCTAGCATATGCAGCTTCCATCCCTGCATGCCCGCCACCAATGACAATTACGTCAAAATTGTTTGTTGTTTTATCCATCCACGCTAGCTTTCATAAATTATACATAATTTACCACCTTATCCGTCCGCCCTGAGTGATTCGCCTTGCGAATTGTATCGAAGGGTGCGGAAAGTTCTATACGTATTTTACAATAAATAAACGGTGTAGACAACGCCCTAACCCCGAAATTAGGGAAAAAACTATTATCATTGTATGTCTGTTACTTTATACTTAATGATATCTATAGAAAACATTTTCCATAGGATGGCTTGTGATTTATCACTTATCGATGTCTTTAAAAGGCGCTTATAAATTTTTAAATATTTTTCATTATGTCAGTGTACGTGCAATTTTTGCTTTTCTTTCTTCTTTAATTTTCTCATTTATATTGGGAAATTGGTATATCAAGACTTCGAAGAGAAAGTTTAGAGCTAGAGTTCGTGAAGAAACGCCACTCTTTCATCAGAGAAAGAATTATACCCCAACAATGGGTGGAATATTTGTGCTTTTTATTACTGTCGCAAATGTTTTGCTTTGGAATAATTTATCAAGAATCAATGTTTGGATTTTGCTTGCATGTCTCATTGGATTTGGGTTTATAGGATTTTTGGATGATTGGTCTAAAATTTCTCTTGCGAAAGGGATTTCTGCAAAACTCAAGTTTAACTTGCAAATAATATTTTCAATGTCAGTTATGTGTGCATGGTATTTTTTATCCAAACCGGATGTGCGTCTTTGCATTCCATTTTTTAAAAATATTAATCCATATTTAGGTTGGTTTATTATTCCGTGGGGTGCTTTTATAATAATTGGTACAAGTAATGCTGTTAACCTTACGGATGGGCTTGATGGTCTTGCAACGGGACCATTGATTGCGAATCTTGCAACTTTTTCTACCATATCTTATCTTGCGGGACATAAATATTTTGCAAATTATTTATATATCCCTTTTGCTAATAGTTCTGAAATAACCATAATAGGCGTTTCTTTAATTGGAACATTGATAGGGTTTCTTTGGTACAATACTTATCCGGCACAAATTTTTATGGGCGATGTAGGCTCGCTTGCTCTTGGTGCGACTCTTGCTTTAATGACTTTAATGGTGCGCCAGGAACTTTTGTTACTTCTTGCAGGGGGGATATTTGTTATAGAGACACTTTCGGTTATAATTCAAGTGGTTTCGTTTAAGACAAGAGGAAAGCGAGTTTTTAAGATGGCGCCCATTCATCATCATTACGAATTGCTTGGATGGAGTGAGCCCAAAATTACTATTCGCTTCTGGATTATCTCACTTATTTTATCAATACTTGCACTTCTTACCTTGAAAATTAGATAATCTTCATACTAAGGTAGCATCGATTGAAAATAGTAACTTCTGTTTGTTTTAAATAGTTTTGGAAAGGAACGGAATATATGAAAACATGCAAGCGTAATCTTTTTTTACCGGTCTGTCTTTTTATCTTTTCTATGCTGTCACCAAGTCTTGAGGCTGACGGCTTAAAAAAAAACATCTAAAATATCTAAAACATCTAATTGGCGATTGTAGGCAGGGATCTTTAACTGAAGTTTATGGCAGCAAATATGGTTTTGGTGATTCTGTCTCAGGTCAACTTGTTGATTTATTTGAGCGATCTATAGAGCAGGTACTTTTAGCTTGTGGTAATACAAAATGTTTGAATGCACGAGAAATTGAAAGAATTGTTCTTCAAAATTTACTGTTTGATCTTTCATTAGAAGAGCTCGAGGCTTTAAGGAGAGACATCAAGCATTTTTTACAAGTAAAGGGAAGGCGTGGAGTTGCTGGCGCTAAATGCGCGCAAGGCTTTGTTCGAAGGAGAGTTTGGGAGCAGCGTTTTGAATTCTATTTGCGTGCTGATATTGAAAGATGCGTAGAAAATTCTCGCTATAGTCCAGAACAAAGAAACCTTAGATCTTATGATTTGAGGACGATTCTTTGGCGTTTAATAGATATGTATGTTTTAATCGATATTTCTAGCCAAGTGAAACGTGACTTGAATGTGGCTATAGGAGATTTTATAAGTCGGTATGAAAGACGGAAAGGGAGGGTGAGAATGCACAATGCTAGTGATTTTCTATTTGGTGTTGTGATGAAACTTGTATCAGACTATGATTTGAAGAAAGAAAAATTGCAGGAGATTTGGGATTGGAATTTTTACTATCCAGTTGTAAGAGGCTATGCCAGACTAGATAGTAAAACAATCAGACAACTTATTTTGTCTAATTTCCCAAGGGACTTGTCTCAAGAAGAGTTGGAATTTTATGTTGGAGGGGTTATAAATTTTTTAGATGGCAGAACCTTAAAATCAGGGAAATTGGAAAGTTTGATTTCTAGAATTATGGCTCTACTTTGTCAACGAGATCGTATATATTTTTCTCACTTGCCTGAAGACCGCTGTGGGATATGTTTTGATGAAGATACCGATCTCTTAACAAAATGCGGCCATCGGTTTCATCGCTCTTGCATTAGCCCGTGGTTAGATCAAAACCCCTCTTGCCCAACTTGTAGAGAAAGGGTAGTATTGTATGATACGAAAGAAGTGAAAAGAGGTGTTCCAGAAGAAATGGATGAAGCGACACTTGCTGCATTGTTATTGGAATATGCTAACGGTTAGGGAGACGGGGAAGAATATTATACAGATGGATGATTTTATTGAAAAGCTTACAATTTTGCCTGGAATAAATAAATCGAAGAAAAAAGAAATCTTTGATGAGATAGAGATAAAAAAGGGGCAAACTGTGGCTATTGTAGGAAAGACCGGCTCTGGGAAAAGTCAGTTGCTATACGATATTGAAAAATTGGCACGGGGGGATACTAAAAGTAAGCGAAGGATCTTGATTAATGGAAAGTCACCGGGTCAAGAATGGAGGTTTGATCCGCGAAGGAAATTGATTGCCTTCTTAACCCAGTCGATGAATTTTTTGACCGATATGTCTGTAGAAGATTTTTTGAAACTGCATATTCAAGCCAGAGGTAAAAAGCCATCTAAAAAATTGATTGAAGATGTCATTAATGAGGCTAACGAGATTACTGGTGAGCCAATTTTGCCTGAAATGAATCTTTTGATTTTATCTGGTGGTCAAGCCAGAGCTTTGATGGTTTCTGATATTGCAAGTATTAGCTCTTCGCCAATCATCTTGATAGATGAAATTGAAAATGCCGGAATTAGAAAAGAAAAAGCGATTGAAATTTTGATTAAAGAGGGCAAGATTGTTTTTCTTGTAACGCATGATCCCGCATTGGCATTGAGTGCCAACAAAAGGCTAGTGATTAAAAATGGAGGAATTGTAAATATCTTAGACACAACCGATAAGGAAAAGGATATAGCACATTATCTTAATTGGCTGGAAAATTATAATTTGTCCATAAGAGAGAAAATCCGAGAAGGTAAAAAAGTAGAAAAATTAAAGATAACTTGTAAGTCCAGTGTAAGTGAAAAAACATGAAACTAATAATTTTTGCAGGTACCCCGGGATGTGGGAAAACAAGTATTATCAAACATGTTATTGAAGAATTAAAGAGAGACTTCAAATTGGTTTTTGTTAAGTTTGACTGTCTAAAAACTGGGGACGATGCATTTATTTCTGAGAAGCATGGAGTTTGTACAATAAAAAGGTTGGCAGAAGAGCTTTGTCCCGATCATTATACGGCTATTGAGATTCCGAAGATTATTAGGAAACATCGTGATAAAGATATTGTCATAATCGAAACTGCAGGATTGTGCCTTCGCTGTTCTCCTTATGTAAAAGAAAGTCCAGGAATAAATGTCTTGGATATAATTTCCGGAAATCCTGATAGGTATGGGCCAATTTTAACCCAATCGGATATTGTTGCCATTAGCAAAGGAGATTTAATTTCCCAGGCGGAAAGAGAGATCTTTAGAACCAATGTTTTAAGTGTAAATCCTAAGGCTAAAATTGTGGAAATAAATGGTCTGACGGGTGAAGGAGCAATAGACATTGCGGAGCAAATAAGAGATTCGCTTGAAATAAAAGAGCAGAAGTTAACCTTAAAACATTCTATGCCTTCAGCAATTTGTGGTTATTGCTATGGAAATAAAAATATAGATGATAAATCATCCCATCAGAGATATTTAGACGGCAAGGAGCTAAAAAATTCCCTGCCAAATTTAAATTGCGGTAGATGTGGGTTTAAGTCTTGTAACGAATTTATTAGGGCCGTCTTGGATAAAAAAGTTAAGAGAAACCAGTGTCCTTGCAGCCCTCATTCTTGTGATTTAAGTTAAAATAGCCTAGAAGCTATCCCCTTCTTTATTCTGCGGGTTGTAAGGGTGCTGCTTCTTCATGGGAGCTGTGACCATCGGTTACTTCTTCGGTGGGTTGCAAAGGAGGCCCATCAGCGGGCTTCTCTGGCGGAGATGCTAGGATATTACTTAGAACCCAATCAGCTGTAGAATTAGCAGAGTTTAATAAACAAGCATTTGCCCATTCGGCTAGTCTTTTTGCTTTTGTTACTGGATCGATCTCTTTAAAATCATCCAGTTGCTGATATAGCCAGGCTAAGACCTGAGATTTATTTTTATATTTATCAAGGTAGTAGGCTATAATTAGTGCGAATACTAAAAGAGTTTTTTTGGAGTGATCGTAAGCTAGCGCAGCCGTTTTTTTTGTGATTTTATAAACGCTTGGAGCCATGAGGCCGGCGGCAATTAAACAAGAAATGGCAGTTGTTGTCTGGTGTTCTTTTGCAAGTTCACAAATCTGATTGCATAATTCTACGTATCTTGTCATATCTTCAGCTGTAACTGCGGGAGCTATTGTCCTATTACTTAACGATACAGCCAAAATTGATGAAAAAAGGATCATTTTTAATTTTTTATTCATAAATTTCCTCGTTTTTAATAAAGCCTTAAATACCAGCAACATTTATGAAATATATGTCTAATGTTAAATATGACAAAATTGGGAACAAATAACAATAGATTGCATTTTTCCCTTGTTGAAATGAATTAAGGAAGCTTGGGAAATACAAGCTTCCTTAATGAAAATTTAAGTAGAAATTAAAACGTAATTAACGGATTTAGATTATACTTGCTCGACCGGTTGGGCCCTCGCCATAACCTTGGCCGTAGGGAACATCTGGGCCGAGGCCACCTTGGTCACTGTCGTAAGGAACTTTTTGTATATTATGTAAACCTAACCAATCTATTACTCTTATCATGTAGCCAGAGCTCCAATTTAAAAATTCTAAAACCTTGGCATCCGCAGAGTTTAACTTTTTTCCTACAAAAAGCCCTGGACGGCTTCCTTTAATTGATTGGTTCCACAAGTTTTCCCAATTCTTGAGAATACACTGAACAATTCTTCCCTCAGTAGCCTTCTCTTCATTCTTATTCCAGTGTCTGTCACTCCAACGTACGGCCCAACATGCCATGACTATTAAGGCAAGTACGAATAATTTTTTACGGTGATCATCGATTTTTCTTAAGGTATACTTTGCTGACCTATAAGCGGACGGGGCTATAAGCAGGGCGACTACTACAAGAGCTGCGACGGTTGTTTTTGGGTGGTACATGCAAAGATTGCAAACATCGGTACAAACATTTTTGTATTGTGCTGTGTTTGGTGTTCTCGTTGCATGGGTTGTTCCGCTGCTTAAGAGACTTACTAGGGCCAGTGAAAAAAGAATCATTTTTAGTTTTTTATTCATTGTTATTTTCCTTACATGTTTAAGTTCTATTGAACTTAGGTTCTATTGAAGTAGGTTTTCAATCAGCCATATTTAGCATTAATACGTATTTTTGTAGGTTTATTTTGTCACAGGGTTTGAATTTGTCAACATTTTCATGATTGTTCAATTCATGGAAGTAAAATAGGCTGCATTTAAATGGGCGTCCAATATTAAAATGGCAAAATTTAAAAAAAATAACAACTTTAGTTAGGTTAAATTTTTAATAGGATTGTTTGCAAAGAGTAAAAATGTCACAGAAGTTCTAGGCCTTAAGTAGGGCTTTATTTTAGGGGTATTGTGCTTTGTGTTGACAAACTGAGTGCAATGGTGCCATCATTTAATTATGAGGGGCATTCATTAAAAACCTAGTTTTGGGGGGTAAAATGAAAGCGATTCGGGTCTTTTTAATATTTTTGCTTTTTGCTTTTTTTGGTGGGCAAGCTTGCAATGCATTGAAAGTGGCAAAAAAGTTGTTACTTGTTGATACTTCTCAAGGAGAAAGTTATACATACCGATCTTTCATGAATATAGCAAAATCTGTTGGATTTACAGTTGATTATAAATCGATTGCGGAAATTTCGGATGATAAGACTGAAGAACTGGATATTGAGGAGCAAGATGCCATTTTCTTTTTGTTTAACAGCCAATGTCTCTTGTCTCTAACAAAGTCCGAAATAGCGGCTAAAGTGTTAAATTTGATAAAAAGGTTTGGTCAAAACTCAAATAAGTTGATAGGCGTTATATTGCCTTCTTTTAGGGGCGATGCTTCTGTTTTGGATCCGATATTAGAACAATTGGATATGCAACGGGTGGCAACACAGGGTTATCCTTTCAGTTTTTCTACAGATAAAAGGTTGTCTCATTTGAGTGATCTTCTAATAACTAAAAATACGATAGAATTATTTAATAAGAACCTGCAGAGATTTATTGATGTTCCTATTGAAATGAGAACTACGAAGTATCACACTACACTTTCTCCGCCATTGATTAGGCGAGAATTTGGCTTAGAGTTAAAAAATATAACAAAAGTTTGCCCTATCGCTTTGCTTCCAATTAAAAGAAATAAAGAAAACAGCCTTGTTCCGCATGGTATTTATTATTTTGATCCTAAGAATAAAAACCATATTTTTGTTGGATCTTTTAGCGCTTTAACTTTTGCGGAGGTGGCGGAAAACTTCCGAATTTATCCGATGAAACATGAGGATAGGAAGATTTTACTAGAGGATCTTCAAGAAACATTGTGGGAGCTTTATCTTGTCCTTGGGCAAAAAGGTGATAATCAAGGAATGGATTTGACTGTTTTAAGTAATCGAACAAGGCCTGAATTGCCACAATCGGTGGCATTACTTGGAAAACAAAGGAAGCAAAAGGGAAGGCCACCACTTAAAGTTGCTTGGGTTGAAATTGAAATATTTACAAAACAGGATGAAAGGGAAAAGCAAAAGTTATTGGTAGATTATATCTACAAGGCAGGGCTTGATTATTTATGGATAAGTATATCTCCTAACATGTATTACAGTCCAATTGGAAGGTCTGTTGAAAAAAAGGAAGAATTACTTCACTCTATATCAGTTTTTACGGATGATTTAAGAAGAAAAGCAGAGGGTCTGAAAGTTTCTATTCCTAAGATTTTGATAGGCTTTGAGATTGCAAACAACCTTTATAACCCGAACTTGCCTTCTTTTGGTGCAAAAGATATGTACGGAAACGAGTATTATGATGTTCCTGCACCGCTAGATTTTACGTTTTGGGATAACGAAGTTATAAAATCGTTTGTAGGGTTTGTAAAAGATTGGGGCAGGAAAGAGATATCTAATGGTGTGCCTATAGACGGAGTTGTGATTGATCTTGAGATGTATAATCGTAAAACATCTGCAGGATTTATTTCTACCATGGGATTTAGCAACCAAACATTTGATTCTTTTATATCAAGTAATAAATTAGAATGTGGTACTCAAAAACCATGGGAATATCTTTTTGAAAATAGGCAGATGAGTAACTATTTTTCTTTCCTTCATAGTCAAGCGGTAAGATTAGGAGAAAAATTGAAAACATCATTTATAGAGCAGGTTCCTGGTTGCAGAATTGCATGTTATGCTCCTAATATAAATATTAACTGGTTTTACAAGGGGCTGTATGTGGGACTTTCAGGGACGTCAGAAAATCCGCATAATGATGCTCTCTTTCTTTTTACCTTCAACTCAGAATTTGAGTCTCATAAGAGATGGTTAAGCGCAAACGGGATCAATGCTAGGCATTTTAGCGCCTTGATGCTTTCAAAAATTAGGTCAGAGGAAGATTTTGAACTGGCAAAAGGAGATAAGTGGCTTAATCGTTTTTCTCGCGCTATCGATCCACAAGATTCAACGGCATGGTATGCAAATGAGCAAAGTCCTCTGGTTGGAAATCAATTTGTGAAGTTTTTGGATCATCTAAAAACAAGTAAAGAAGATTAAACTCTTTCTAAAATAATTGTTTACAATGAATTATTGTTTTGGCTATATTACCTGTTATTCACTTGAAAAAGGAATGAAAGGGTTTTATATGATTACTAACGTAACAAAAGATAATTTTACGTCTGAAATTGAACAGTCAACACAGTCTGTTGTTGTCGATGTTTATGCAAGCTGGTGTGGTCCTTGCCAACAAATGATGCCGGTTTTTGAAGAAATAGCAAAAGAGCTTTCTTCAAAATACAAGTTTGCTAAATTAAATATCGACGAGAACAGGGAGATTGCGACAAAGTTTAATGTTTCTTCGGTTCCGACTTTTCTTTTTGTTAAAAATGGAAAACTTGTTGGGAAAGAAATGGGCTACATGAATAAAGATATTCTTAAACAAAAAATTGAAGACCTTCTTGGCTAAGTTGGCTATAGAAAATTTTTCAGAGTTTAAAAAGACAACCTTTTTGAGGTTGTCTTTTTTGTTTAATTTTGCATTTATAACTGGTTTTTATTATAAAAAGGTTGATTTAAAATCGTTCATAGTTATATGGTAATTTGGCTTGTAAAAAGTTAATAACTTACATTAGGAAGGAGAGAATGAAAAATATCTTAAAACAAAAAGCCTGGTCTCCATACGTTGTTGGAGCAGGAATAGGAGTACTTTCTTGGATTACTTTTTATTTTATGGGAAGGGAGCTTGGAATATCTTCTACGTTTGTTCGGCTTCCCGGTTTTTTAGAGAGTTTTTTGGTTCCCAGGCACATTATTAATACAGAATATTTTTCTAGATCTTTGGTTGGTGTTCCAATATTTAATTGGCAATTTGCTTTGGTTATAAGCATTTTTGTTGGGGCCTTTGTTTCATCACGTTTATCAGGAGATGTAACAAAAGAAACGATTCCAATTCTTTGGAAAAAACGGTTTGGAAAATCAAAGAGATTGAGATCTATTTGTGCCTTTATTGGTGGTGTTATAATTTTATTTGGTGCACGGCTTGCAGGTGGATGTACCACTGGACATGGTATTTCTGGAACTCTGAAACTTGTTCTTGCGAGTTGGGTAGCTGTTATATCTATGTTTGCAGGTGGGATTGTTACTGCGATAATTCTTTATAAAAAAAAATAATTGTGTTTATAGAAAAATGTTTTAGGAGGAAGGAATGAGTGTTTATCTTTATTTTGCTAATTTTTGGGTGTTAGTTCAAGGGGCTATGGCCGGCTTTGTTTTTGGATTTTTACTACAACGAGGGAAGTTGGCTAAATTTAACACAATAGTAAATCAACTTTTGTTGAAAGATTTTACCTTATTTAAAGTATTGTTGACCGCAATTCTTGTGGGTAGCTTTGGTGTATACACAATGTTTTTTCTAGATTTGATTAGCTTAGGAATTGGTCCAACAATGCTTTTGGGAAATATAATTGGAGGTCTTATTTTAGGAGTTGGCATAGCAATCCTTGGTTATTGTCCAGGAACATGTATTGCTGCATTTGGATCCGGTTCCAGAGATGCTCTTTGGGGAATATTGGGGATGCTTGTTGGTGGTGCCATTTATGCCGAAACATACCATTTAATGAAAAATGCCCTATTTAAATTTGGAAATTTAGGTTCATTAACTCTTTCAAATGTAACTAGATTGCACCCATTTATTATTTTGAGCCTTTTATCTTTAGCTGCTATCGCAAGTTTTGTTGCTTTGGAAAAGAGGAAAAAATAAGAATATTTAGTCTGTTTTTTTATCGTGTAACTTGACGCCCATTTCTAAAAGTTTATCGCGAATTTCATCAGCTAGTTTCCAATTTTTTTCAAGGCGGGCTTGTTGGCGTTTTTCAAGAAGCTTTTGAATTTCAGGGGTTATTGCTGTTTTTTCTTCTAGAATTGGTTTAAAGCTTAGACCGATAGAAGCCATAAGAAAGTTTTTTACCTCATCTTTCAATTTTGTATCATTTTTTAAATCTTGAATGTGTTCAAAAACAATTCCGAGAAGTTTAGGGGTATTTAAATCTTCACATAGGGCATGCATCATTTTTTTAATGATAGGACTTTTAAGGTTGTTGTTGCTTGTTTTGGCGGGAGACCCATTTCCAACGAAAATATCGGCTAATTTTTTGTATGCTTTTCCTGTTGCTTCTATTTTTTCTATAGAAAAGTCGATTGGTGTTTTGTAATGATGTTGTAAGAAATAATAACGTAGAATCATTGGATCGTATTGTTTAAATATGTCTTGCAAGGTAAAGAAGTTTTCAAGAGATTTTGACATTTTTTCTTGGTTAACCGTTATAAATGCGTTATGAACCCAAAACTGGGCTAATGTTTTGCCTGTTAAGCTTTCGGATTGGGCGATTTCATTTTCATGATGAGGGAAAATAAGATCCATTCCTCCGCCGTGAATGTCTATTGCGTTTCCAAGATACTTTCTTGCTAGCGCAGAGCATTCTATATGCCAGCCAGGGCGACCATAGCCCCAAGGAGATTTCCAGAATAGTTTCTGGTCATTTCCTTTCCATAGTGCAAAGTCGGCAGGGTGTTTTTTGTTGATGTCAATATCTACACGTGCTCCTGCAAGTAGATCTTTTATTTTTCTATGGGATAGTTTTCCATAATTGGCAAATGAAGAAATGTCAAAATAAACATTATATCCTACTACGTAAGCTTTGTTTTGTTTGAGAAGCTCTTCGACGAAATTTATTATTTCAGGAATATGATCGGTTATTTTAGGTTCAAATGTTGGAGAAAGACATCCAAGTTGTTTCATATCTTCATTGAAGATAGCCATGAACTTATTTGCTATCTCTTTGTATTTATTAATGTCACCCAAATCCTGCTTTGCTTTTTGTAACAACTTGTCGTCGATATCGGTGAAATTTCGTACATAGGTAACTTTATATTCAAGAATCTTAAGTAGTCTAAAAAGAAGATCAAAAACCACGTAACAGCGACCATGGCCGATATGGGCATAATCATAAGGTGTAATACCACATATGTACATAGAAACCGCTTCTTTATTTTGAGGAATAAAGGCTTCTTCTTTTTTCGTAAGGGTATTTGTTAATTTTATTACATACTCATTGTTCATGTTCTAATTTACTTTTATTGTCATTAACTTCTGAATATAATAATTTGGCTTTTTCTAATAATTGTTTTTTATTATCTTTCAATTCTTCTTTCATATCCAGATATTTTTCTACTAAAGAGATGGTATCCATGTCAACTTTAATGCTGCCCCTACTTTCTCGTTTAATCGGCGTGTGAACCGGAACAATTCCAACTAAATGCATTGCATTGCTACATGCTAGTTGTATTGCATTTAGATCGACTTTATCCTTTTTGCCTTCTGGAACATGATAAATTATTTTTAGAATAGCATCAAAAATGTTATGTTTTTTGATTTCATTAAGTATCTGTTCTGTTTGACTTTCTCCAGTTTTAAGGACGACTTCAATTTGTATAAAGGGACGCGTTTTTATAGGGACGAACTCCAAAAATGTACGAACAGTTGAAGGGTTTTCTGTGGCGTTTTCTCTGGATACTTTGGGATTAATTGTTACTTTGCAGTATCCCTTTTTTTCTTTTTTTTCTCCAAAATCTACTCTGTCTATTGAGCCGGAGTAAACGACATAGGGAAAGCCACGAGAATTTAAATTTTGATGTTTGTGAAGGTGGCCGAGTGCAACATAATCAAAGTTGGGTAGGGCTAACTGTGATAAAAGTAGAAGTGGGTCATTACCAAATATGGCTCTTTTTTCAGATCCAGAAAATAGACCCCCGCTAACAGTTAAATGTCCTGCTAGGATAGTTGGTGTATTTATATCAACTTTGTCGGCGAGATGTTTGATAATTTCTCCTACGCGTTCAGCAATGTAAGAAGTGACTTCAGACGTTTTTTTATATCTATGTTCTTCGCGACTTATAATATTGTTTCTTGTTGGCCATGGAATACCTATAATTTGAATAGGGCCATTTTTTGTTTCTAGTTTGAATACTTCAGGTTTTGAAAAGACAAAAAATCCATCTAAAGGTAAATCTGCAAAGAGGTCGAGGGCGCTTGCTTTTCCAAAACTTAACGGATGATCATGATTTCCGATTAGCATTACAACCGGTATTTTGGCTTGTTGTAGCTTGAACAGGTTTTCCATTAATAATTTTTGTTGCGTCGGTGTTGGATAAGCTGTTTTGTAGGCATCGCCACAAAAAAGAAAAAAATCTATGTTTTCTTTAATTGCTTGATTGATACAACTTTCAAAGCTTTGTTTGAAATCTAACAGGCGGGAATGTATACCTGTTTTAGAATCCACTCGACCATAATTTTCTATTCCAAAATGTAGGTCGGCTGCATGAAAGAATGTTATCATGCGATGTCTTTAGTAACCGCTTTTTCTATTTTTATTGCCCCTGTAAATTTGTTTTGGGCGCGATTACGGGTTTTTGTTTTTGTTTGTTTGCGCAATTTATGAGCATATCCTTCTTTATTTATTTGTTTTGCTCTTGCAATTGCCAGTTCCCCTTCCTTAACTGTGTTGTTGATTGTAGACCCTGCGGCGGTATATGCATTTTTGGAGATTGTAACGGGTGCAATTAGGGTGCTGTTGCTGCCAATGTAGGCATTATCTTTAATTGATGTTTTATGTTTGTTTACCCCATCATGATTGCATGTTATTGTTCCTGCTCCGATATTTACTTTTGAGCCAACTGTGGTGTCTCCCAAATAGGTGAGGTGTTTTGCTTTTGTGTTTTTCCCGATTACGGTGTTTTTTAGTTCTACAAAATTTCCAATGGTAGAATCGTCGTTTAAAACAACATTGTTTCGAAGACGAGCAAATGGGCCTAAATTAACATTGTTGCCAATTTTGCTGTCTTGAATAACCGAATGAGAATGAATGTAGGTGTTGTTTCCTATTGTTGTATTATCTACGATTGAAAAGGCATTGAGGGTACTATTTTCGCCAATTGTTGTTTTATTATTTAAGTGAACTCCCGTGCCTATAAATGTACCTCTTCCTATTTTTACATCCAAATCTATGTGAATATTTTGTGCGAGCTCAAATCTAACACCTTGTTTCATCCAATAATCTATGATTTCTGCACGTTTTATTTGTTCAACAAGCCAGAGATCTTTTAAGGTGTTTACTCCTCTAACATTGTCATGTGGAACTGTAATCTTTTTGACAGTTTTATTTTTTTCACTTGCTATTTTGATAATGTCAGGTAAATGGAACTCTCCGGTAACTTTATTTTTCTTAATATTGTTTATTTCTTTTTTGATAAAATCGCGTTTTATGAGGTAGACACCTGCATTGATGCAATTGGTATTTTGAGAGGTGTTATTGCATTCTTCGTCTTCCAAAATGCTAATTTCTCCATTTATGTCAATAACGCGGCCGTATCCTTGTGGATCTATAACAAAACTGGTGAGAAACGAAAGAGAAGAATTTTCTTTTGTATGCTTGTCATATAAAGATTTAATTAACTCAGTAGTTATAAGAGGAACATCTCCGTTCAAAATTAAAATATTTTTTTCTTTCCAAGCGGATTTTGTGGAAGCAACAGCATTTGCAGTTCCAAGAGTTTCAAGTTGAGTTGCAAAGCTGATATCTTTGATCCCTGTTTTTTCGATTTCTTTTCTAATTTCCTTACCTTCTTTATTGAGAACTAAGGTGATTGGGATATTCAAGGCTTTAAGGGCCTTGATTGAATAGAGAATCATCGCCTGTCCACAGATGGTGGACAAAACTTTTGCTTTTCCCGTGTTGAACCGACGGGATCTTCCTGCAGCTAGTATGATTGCTTCTACATTTTTAATCATAATTCTTCCCGCTGAGTTTTAATTGAAAGACTATTTTCATGCTACGTATGTAACAAACTTTTAACATTGCTTTTTTATTATTGGCAATGTAGCTATTTTAATTACGTAATTCAATAAATTAAAAAAATATTTAATAAGGTTTATCCTTTTTAGCCTATAGGAAAGACTTCTAGAAGGAACGATTTACTTAGAGGGAAATGTTTATTAAAATACGGGTTATACTTTTTTAATATTCCCTGGAAAATTGAGCAACCAGAAAATTAAAGATATATTTATTAGGGGAATTAAAAATATGTTTTGGAGAGATGGCTGAGTGGTCGAAAGCGGCCGCCTCGAAAGCGGTTATTCCGGGAAACCGGAATCGTGGGTTCGAATCCCACTCTCTCCGCCAGCTTACGCTCTTCGAGCTACGGCTGGCAGGCCAGTACCTACGCCAAGGCTTCCTCCTTTGCTCAAGTTGAGCTTCGGCGGACAGGTCGGCTAGGCAGGCCATGCTTTTTGTGATGAGGAAATTTATTAGCCGACAGTTTTTGTTAAAGCTTAAAGAATTAGATGATTTGGAATTACCTAAAGATTCGTATGTTATAACAGGAAGCGGTCCTTTAGCCATAAGGGGAATTAGAGAGGCGGATGATATTGATGTTTTGGTAAAAGGACATATTTGGGAAAAATTGAAAAACACATATATCTCTTATGATGGGAAGCATATTAGAATTGGAAATATTGAGATGGTGGTCCGATTTTATCAATTTAACACCAATTTTGGGATAAGGTTATCATCAATGATGCAGAGATCATTGATGGGTATCCATTTGTAAGTCTCGATTATACGGTTTTGTGGAAAAAATATTTAGGTCGAGAAAAAGATCTGCGAGATATTTCTTTAATTGAAGAATACAAAAAAAGGCGTATTTCTGCTATTGAATGATGGGCATTTTGCTTCTCCAAGGCTTTGCTCTGGTTTCGATTGCATACGGGAAGATTCGAGGAGCCAGGGAGAAAAGGGCTTATTTCAGGCGAAATTCTTTGTTTTAGGGTCTTTTTGTCCAGGGCTTTTGCTTCTTTCTAAAATTATGCTAACATTTTGATGTACCAATAAAAAACTAGGCGAAATTCTAGTATGAACATTTTTTTGAGGTCAGAATGAATATATACGTAGGTAACCTGTCACGTGATGTAAATGAAAAAGAACTGCAAGAAGCTTTTGAGAGTTTTGGGCAGGTTGCATCCGTTACGATTATTAAAGACAAATTCACAGGCCAATCTAGAGGTTTTGGATTTGTAGAAATGCCTGATAAAGCGGAAGCGGAAGCCGCAATTAACGGCATGAATGGGCAAGAATTGAAAAACAGAGCTATTAATGTTAACGAAGCTCGTCCACGCGAAAACAACAGAGATAGAGGCGGAAATGGTCGCAGCAGAGGCGGCAGTGGAAATGGTGGCGGAATGGGAGGAAGACGAGGCCGCTGGTAAAGTTTATAAGATAAATAATCAAACAAGTACTTTGGTACAAGAATATAGTTAAATAGAAACAGAATGTATTGGAATTTCGCCAGATATTATTTTCTAGAGTTTATCTATCAGAGTCTTGATTTATCACTAATGCTTTTTAATAGAATAAAGGAGAGAAAGAGGTAATCGGTTTGAAAAGGGACGTTTTATTTTAAGGGAGAGAGTATCATGACGATTCGTCAAATCTACATTTATCTTGTATGTGTAATAACTTTGACAACAGGTGTGTTTCATTTTGTATGGGGGGTATGGGCAGGCATAAGAATCATTTTCCCACAAATTACACATTGGCTACACACGAATGGAGGAGGACTTCTTCTTTTGAGCGATATAAAATAGAACGGGAACGGGAAGATTATGGAAAACCGGAGCAAACAGAGGAGCAGTTGAAGGAACGGTGGGAGTTTGAAAAAGCCTTTGTTTTGGACACTGAAAGACGCGATGGCAAACAACAGTTTTTATGGGCTATGATGTGTGGCTGTTTATCGTAATTCCTATTTTCTTATTCCATTGGGCTGTTGCAAGAAAATTATATTTAAAAGGTCAGTGAAGATAAATTTAAGATCCACGGAATGCATCTTCCAGATATTCGATATTGTGCTCGGATCCGTTTAATGTGACTGTTGCAATATCAAAGCGACAGGCTCTGTCGATAATTTCATTTTTAGCCAAAAAGAACTTTGCTGTTGTTATTATTTTACGCTGTTTGCTTGGGATTACAACGGTAGAGAAATGGAAGGAAGGGTTCTTTCTGGTTTTTACTTCAACAAAGACAATCAAATCATGCTTTTCTGCGATTATGTCAATTTCACCAATACGTGTAGAGAAGTTTTTTTCTAGTACAGTGAAACCTTTTTTGCAAAGCCAGTTGGCAATCAAGCTTTCACCCAAATTACCGAGAATTTTTGAGTTTTTCATTGTCTAAAAATAAAAAGGTGTAGCCTTCTTTTTTGGTGAAAGTGTTTTTTGTGTTAATTCGGTAAATTGTGAATTTGGATATTTTTCTGTAAGGATATTTAGCTTTTCATTAGCCAGAGTTGCGTCCTTTTGGCGATGTGCTAGCTGTGCTTCAAGGTACAATAGTCGTTCTTGTAGTTCTGGATGTTTTGGAACAAACTTTTCTTGTAGATAATTTATGCGGTTTTGTGCAGATTTGTACTTCCCTCTTCGAACATAATTTTTGTGAATATAGATTTCCCGGTCGATTAGCATTTTTTCGCACGTATATTTAATATCGTTAACTTCATTTGTGTATTTTCCGGTTTTGTAGCTTGGTTTTGAGAGGTGCTTTGTGCAGCGCTTTGAGGCTTTCTGAATGTTTGTTGGGTCGCGTTTTATTCCGAATGTTTGATAAAATTTACATAATATTGATCGATAACTTGCAAACTCTGCATTGGGATCTGAAGGATTGTGCTTATAAAATCGCTTGTAATATTTTTCGGAGGATTCGTAAGAACTTTTTGAGAAATACATATC
>SDBT01004920.1_pt1 | contig 22561 bp, 19 predicted proteins | sample 2277101 | NCBI WGS metagenome assembly SDBT01 (sample SAMN10404973, study PRJNA504765) | marine sediment metagenome | isolation source: marine sediment core GS10_PC15, 103 cmbsf | place: Arctic Ocean: Southern Knipovich Ridge | collected 2010 | reverse complement strand
TTTGAAATCCCTAAAAATATCATTAAAAGATATGTTACAATTAACCCAATCATTAAAAGGCGATTTGAAAAATCAACAATTTTTGTTCCAAAATAGACAATTACACCAAAGAAAATAACAAAAAAAATGCTCGATATATTTTGAGAAATTGCAAACGGCAGAAATGATGAAAATAGTTTCCCACTACCTGCAATATAGGCAACAAGAAGCGAATAAAATAAAAATAGATATAAAATCCAGCTAATTATTTTACCTGCTCTTCCAAAAGCTTTTCCTGCCATTGATATAATATTTACTCTTTCATAAAACCAGCCATTAACTTCAATAAGTAAAAGAGCTGTAAAAGTCATAAAAACCCAAGAGATTAAAAGAAGTAGTATTGAAGGAAAAAAACCTGTAAGGCCCAGTAGCACTGGAAGACCTAACATCCCGGCTCCAATACAACTACCAGCGATAAGTAGCATTCCACCTAACACACTTCCAGGTTCTAATTTTAATATTTTCATCTTTTAGCCCTTGTCTTTTCTATTCGTCTAATTTCTTGATCCATGCGGCCCAAAGAATATCCTTCAAAATCCACAAATTTAAAAAAGCTTTCAAACTCAGGAAATTTTTCACATACTTGTTTTGCCATCTCTTGAGCAACATATCTATAATTTTGATGACCTTGAGGACTTGATCTAAGCTCACATAGCCATTGAAGCGATCTTAAATTTATATTGAAATACCAATGTAGATTATAAGCCATAGGAACTATATATTGAGCTTCTTCTTTTAGCTCACTTGCAATAGTATCATAGGTGTTTTTTGCATTTTTCATTGCTATCTCATAATCTTTTTCCATCTCAGTTCCCATAATTTCTTTAGGAATAAAATAGCCATAATCACATGTTAAAAGTTGTCTTTCCTGAGTTAGCATTCTATGTCTTTGAAGATCGCGATAGATCCCAAAATCTGCGACCATCTCAAAAATAAATGAAGCATTTTCCAAAGCTCTAAAAGATTTATGTCTTCTATTTTCTCTATGGACAGAGGCTGCTTCAAAAATTCTTATAATCTCTTCATGAGATAAACTCTGAGCATATTTCTGAAAAGAAGCGAGTGATGACTGATTAAATTCAAAAAGCAGGCTTGCTGCAACTTTAGAAGCCGCATCGGGATCTGAGTTTATTAAATAGATACCAGGGTTTCTATGTTCTTCAACGAGTTTTGAATGTTCATCTGATAAAATTTGCAGATTTTGTCTAGTCTTCTCAATAAAATTTGTATGTGCAATTTGATATTTGCTTGTTGGGTCTGTTCTTTTTATAAAAGATGGCATAATTTTATAAAGTTCTGAGTAAGTATCTTTTGATATCTCTTGCATCTCAGCTAAAGAATTAGTTGATAATTTTTTTATTAGATTCTCATAGAACCTACCATTTCCAAATGTTCCTAAATTAGTTAAAGTAGATGCCGGAAGAAGTCCTCTTAAACAATCTAAAACTTTTGCGCGAAGAGCTGCTTTATAAGCAACTTCAGAGACTTTTTCTTCTCTCGGAAAATCTTTTTGTATTATTTTAGTCAAAGATGGAATCAATTTTGTATAAGTATCAAAAAGATGGTTGCAAGTATCTAAATATATTTCTTTGTACGCAGAGGTCATTAAAATAGGTTCTTTATAAAATAGATACTCACCATTTACTTTCTTATCGAAATAAATATATCTTGTAGATTTTTCTAAAGGAGAGCCCCCTATTCTACAATCTTCAATAATTTTAGCAGCTATAATAGAAACATTCTCTATAGCTAAATGAGCACCCCCTAATTCCCCTATTGAATCATCTCCAAAACCATCTAAAATTCGATCATAAAAATTATTAGCCTTTTCAACAGCTAAATTGTCATCTTCTTTTTCATCAAAGTCAGAAAAAGAGATCTCATCATTTAGTATAAAATCTTTTAATAATAGAGATCTTAATCCTAGTGATGATCTAGAATATCTAGAGAATAATGCTCCTTTAATAACTTCTGGAAGATTTTTTAAAACAAAAATATTACTTGAGATGTTCGTGACGTATTTTTTTAAGATATCTATCTGTTCTTTCGTAAAATTTTCTGTTTTAACCATTTTATTATCTCCCAAAATTTTTTAATTTTAAGAATATCTTTTTTAACTTTTATCATCAATGCAGTTTAAACTTTATTAAAGATTTTTATTTCAGAGAAAAAATTTGATATTTTTTTTAATATAAATTATTTTCAGAAAGTAAGTTAGAATATTAAACTTTTATTGCAATCTTTAAACATGTCTTGTAAGCGCAAGGTTGTAATAGTATTTCTCTTTAAAATTATAATGGAATCTCTAAGTGAAAAAGTTATATTTATTAAAACAAAATCCTTTAAGACTTATCCCTTATAAAGCGTTTCTCTCATCATGAATTATCGAAAATAGCTCTTTTCCAGTTTGAGATTTTGCGCCAACATCTCTAAGCCACTCAGACATCTTAAAATTAAATCTTTTTCTAGAGGATTTATTCATAAAAAGATCTATTGGAACTCTAATAGAAAAACCTTTATCGAAATATCTCTTGTTATTCACTATATCTATTTTATCTGTAAACGTTATCCAAGTAGAGAGCTCAAATCCGCTTTTAAAATGTTTTAAAAGCTCTAACTTTATACCTTTATCTTTTGCTAAAAACTGTCCTATAGATGTTTTAAAAGTTAAATCTAAAGGTTTTATATCGAAGTATAAATTCATAAAATATTGAAAGCCTATAAATTTTTCAAATTCCTCTCTATTATTATTAAATTTTCTGATTTTATTCTGAAAATTTAACCCACTATATTTTCTTTTATAGACATTTGCAGCGTCTATTGAAATTGCAAAGCTTGAATTTATGGGATAATATAAAGCCTCCATAGCTAACCCTGCATAAGCTAACTCAAAATAACCGAGCGCTACTTTTGCAAAAAAAGCTTTTTTCAAATTAAAATTTTTTTGAATAAACGCATTATCTACATGAAATGAATTTGTTTCAAAATATTTTACAAAATCTGATCTAACATTAATAATTTGCGAAGGGTTGTAGATATCTTTGCTGCCTACTTGAGCGCTTGCTTGTTTTGCTATGTAGCTTAGCTGTAAATTATAATATAGCTGATCGAAAAGATATCCATCTAGATTTGCTAAAAACCCTGCGTCATATTTAAATTTCCCTCGGCACGCTCCAAAAAAAGCATTTACTTTTGGTCTAATAGATAAAGAGTAGGGACTTTTTTTTCTTAAGTATAAAATTTTTGAAAATTTTTCATCTTCTTTTAAAGAGTAATCACTTATTTGAGTTAAAGCATCAAACTCAAATTTCCCCATTTTTTTTTCTCTATAAGAATTTAAATACTCTTTTTTAAATATGTATTCATGAAGATTAATACCTTCTGATTCAACTCTTACAATATAGCTAAAATAATCCTGTAGAGAAAAAAAGCTTAAAACATTTTGAATCCTTAATTTCAAAATGTTTTCATTTCTATATCTTTGATTTACAATCTTTAAAGACAGGCATTTTTTATCATTAGCATCTACAAACATTGAGATGTTCATTAGATCTAACCCCTCATCTTTAAAGACTAGAGCTAGATTATTTGAAAAATCATTTTCTTTTTTGAGATTTGAAAAATCTGAAAAAACCGGTGGATCTAGATATTTTGGAAAAAGGCCTTTGGAATTTCCAATATTATATGATGCTGTTAAAGAAGTCGCTATTTTTTTACCTCTAAGAGAACTTATGGAGAATTGAAAAACATCTAAAAAAGAAAAATTTAGACCTACATTTATAGGAAAATTTTGATCTCTACCTTTTAAATGTTCTTTTGCATGATTTTTATAATCATTTGCATCTAACTCTGAAAAAAAACCTAAATTCCTAAAAAAAATTGATTTTCTTATAAATGGAAAACAAAAAATGCCAGCAAAAAATCCATTAATTCTTCCATTTCCATATCCTATAGATGCTTCAAACTTTTGATTAAAGAACTCTTTTGTTACAACTATATATTTTGAAAAAAATCTTTTTGATCCATAAAAATCATTTAATCCAATAGCTATTTCAGGTAAAAACTCGAAACCATCTTTTTTTTTAAGCAAAACAAATTTTATATTAGCGGATCTATCGGCGTCATCTCCAAACCCCATTTTCCCAAAGGTCGGTTCCAACATATTTTTAAAAATCCAAAAATTCCCAGATAACTCTAAACGATCAAAATACTGAAAATTTGCACTAAGGATTTGATATGGACAACTATTTGAATAACAAAAAGCAAAAGAGCCCACATCGTTTGTTTTTGCAGAAGGCATAGTAAAATACCCACCTAAACACATCTGATTATAAACAAAGGGTAGAGATTCATTTATTTTTCTTTCAACTGTCTTTACTTTTTCTAAATGTTCAAAACATGAATCAACATTGCAAAATATGCAATTTTCAAAAAAGAGAAAAAATATTATAAATACTAATAAAAAAAATATTTTCATTTATTTAATTTAGATAAATAGTAAAAAATAATAACAAAAAAATAAATTGTCATGCAACTTATTTTAAAAGAACCTAAAAATATCTTTAATATTCCTTAATTATATTTTGAGCTTTTGTTTGAATTTTATGTAATATTGTCATATACTGTTAAATTAGGGAAAAACTCTATTTTCAAGGATATAAATGACATATTTAAAACAATTTATAGAAAAAATTAAATTAAATGATTACCAAGGTTTTTTGAAAATCTGGGAAGAATATTGTTTTAGTGATGAAGTAAACTATGAAGAATTAAAAAGTTTATTTCTTGAAGTTAAAAAATCAGATCTAGTCGAATATTTTGGGCAACATGTTAACAGAGCTATTTTTCTTTGGGAAAAACTAACAGATGAAGAAGAAAAAAACGAGATATTAAAACTGATCTGCGATCTACAAAATAAAAACGATGACGAGCTAGCATCTATTATTTATGAACATTTAAAACAACGGTATTCTAAAGACCCTCTTTTTAATGAAAAAATAAAGCTTATCGGGCTTCGCTCTAGAGAAGATTTTCAAGGAGCTATTAGCAAATATGAACTTTTAACTCATCTGAAAAAAGGTAAGTTTGTTTTTCATAAAGCAGGATGGGGTACTGGAGAGGTTTTAGATTTATCTCTTTTAAGAGAAGAGATGCTTTTAGAATTTGAATATGTTGTAGGTCAAAAAAGCTTGTCTTTTGAAAATGCTCTAAAAACCCTAGTTCCTTTGAAAGACGATCATTTTTTATCTAGAAGATTTGGAAATCCTGATCTTTTAGAAAAACAAGCTAGAGAAACCCCAGTAGAAACACTCAAGCTTCTATTAAAAGATGTAGGACCACAAAATGCAGCAGAGATAAAAGAGGCTTTTTGTGATTTGGTAATTCCAGAAAAAGACTGGAATAGATGGTGGCAAAATGCTAGATCTAAAATTAAAAAAGATAAAAAAATAGAATCCCCTAAAAGTTTAAGCAAGCCTTTTTTCTTAAGAGAAAAAGAGATAGATCACGAAGAGATATTATATAAAAGTTTAGAAGCGAAACCAAAGCCAAAAGAAATTATTTACATGGTTCATTCTTTTTTAAGAGATTTTTCCCAGATGACAAAAAAAGAAGAGTTTAAAAATTCATTAACTCTCAAACTTTTAGATGTTTTGGGAAATGAAGAGTTAACCGAGGCTGAAAAAATACAAATACATTTCTTTTTAGATTCTTTAAAAGCAGATAAAGAACTTATAAAAATCGATCAGATTATCAAAAGCATTTCTTCTGTTGCAGATCTTTTAAAAGATATCGACATTGTTAGTTTCAAAAAACGTTTTTTAATATCTATTAGAAAACACAAAACAGATTGGGAAAATATATTTTTAGATCTTTTTCTCTCTCTAGAGCAAAATGTTTTAAGAGATTATATCTTGCAAGAGCTAATGAACATAAAGTCTGATAAACTCTCAGATAAAATCAAAGAATTAGCTCATCATCCTCTATTATATCCCTCTGCATTTGTATGGTATTTTCAAAAAGTTTTTTTTGCAAAAGAAGGAGCATATCCTTTAGCTAATACCGATGGAAAAAACAAATTTTTTGAAAGCTTTTTAATCTTATTAGATTATTTAGAGAATAAAAATCAGTTAAAAGACCTTGCAAAAAAAATGATCTCATTAATCACACAAAATCGCTATGAAATGATTCAAAGCATTATGACTATTGCGAGTTTAAATCAGGCAAAAGAGTATTTACTTTTAGCAACAAAATGCCGTCTTTTAAGCGATCATGACATTAAAATTATTCACTCACTTGCAAAAGTTATTTTTCCAAATCTATCAGATTATAAAAATGTCTCTGTAGAAGAAGACGTTATTTGGGCGACTGAAAAAGGGATTTTAGATCTTAAAAAGAAGATTTCTCATATATCAACTATTGAAATGCTAGATAATGCAAAAGAGATCGAAGAAGCGAGATCTCTTGGAGATTTAAGAGAAAATGCTGAATATAAAGCCGCTTTAGAGAGAAGAGCAAGACTTCAATCTGATTTAAAAACTTTTTCTGATCAATTAAACAATTTAAAAATATTAACAAAAGAAATTGTAGAGACAGACAAAGTAAATGTAGGAACAAAAATTATTGCATCTGATGAAAAAGGCAACAAAATTACTTTCATTATTTTAGGTCCTCTAGAAGCTGATATTGAAAAAAACATATTGTCTTTTCAAGCTAAATTAGCACAAAATCTAATTGGGAAAACTATTGGAGGAAAATTTGAATATGAATCAAAAACTTATACAATAACAGATATTAGAAACTTTCTTGATTAAAACAAAGAGCTTCTAGCTATAAAAGAATAAAGAGTCCATTCCCAAAATACTTTTTTTTTTGTATATTTTATTTGAAGACACAAAAATTTAGGCAAAAAAATGGAAAATGAAAACATAGATCAAAAAAACATTAATAATTTTCAACTAGTAATAGCTAGTAAAAACATCCACAAAATCAGAGAGATCAAAACGATTTTAAATGAGCTTGTTCCAAATATTGATATCTTAAACTTAATTGATTTTCCTAAATATGTTCCTCCTCAAGAGACAGGCTCGTCTTTTGAAGAAAACGCTAAAGCTAAAGCAATTCATGCAGCGAATACTTTAAACAGATGGGTGATTTCAGATGATTCTGGCTTAGTAGTTCCTGCTTTAAATGGAGAGCCGGGTATTTTCTCAGCAAGATATGCCGGAAAAAACGCAACGGATAGTGATAATAGAAAAAAACTTCTCTCAAAATTAGCCGCTGTTAACGATAAAGATATCTATGCTTATTTTGAATGTTGTATGGCAATTGCATCGCCTGAAGGTTTAAAAAAATGTGTATGCTCAAAGTGTGAAGGTAGAATTGAGACTAAAGAAAAAGGTGGAGAAGGCTTTGGTTATGATCCAATTTTTGTAAAACATGATTATAATCAAACTTTTGCAGAGCTCAAAGAAGCTGTTAAAAACAAAATATCTCACAGGAGAAAAACATTAGATAAGATAGTACTTACTATTGAAAGCCTAGCAAGCGCTGAGTAATGTTATATCTTATTGATGGCTATAATCTATTATTTAAACTTTTTCACAATGAAAAAAGCATACAAACCCAAAGAACTTTAACTATTCAATTTCTTAAAGAAAAAGCTAGCCTTTTGAAGTTAAATTGCCATCTAATATTTGACGCTCATCATCAAGAAGAGATCGTGGCCCACAAAACTGATGCTGATCGTTTAAAAGTTATCTACACACCCAAAAGTCAAACTGCTGATGAATACATATTAGAAAAAGTTTTTTTATCCAAAACCCCCTCTCAAATAACAGTAATAACTTCTGATAATTCTTTAGCCTTTCAAGCTAAAAACATGCTCTCCCAAACTAAGTCTATAGATGATTTTATAGATTTCTTATCTGAAAAAGAGCTCCACTTAGAAAAGAAAGAAACAAGTAAAGAAGAATCGATTGATACTAAAATAAATATTCAAAGGCTTTTAAAAATTTTTGAAGATAAACTTAATAATGATGAAGATTTTTTATAAAAATATTGCAATATCCCAAGCATGTAAAAGATTTGACCGGTTATACTCATTTCTTAATCAGCCAAATAATTAAGCATGCCTGAGCAAAATATCATAGCGAGAAAAAGAAATTTTAAAAGAGATTTTTTTAAGCAAATAAGCAAAGTTACTGGCCAAATCTAAATAATTTTGGATCGAAAAAATTGATATAAAAAAGTAGTTTTCAAAGATTTGTTAATATATATTTTTTTAAAATAGAATTTCAAAAAGATCAAAAGATTGTCCTTTTTCTGAAAAACTTTTCTCAATACTTGATATTGAGCCATGCCCAGGTTTATCTTCAATTTTCTTTAAAAATTTTTCTAAAGTATTTTTATTGCCCATAGCTATAACTTCAACAGATCCATCCTCTAAATTTTTTACATAGCCCTTAATATTTAATTCTTCAGCAAATGCTTTTACTTGCTGTCTAAAAAAAACGTCTTGAACATTACCTTTAAAATTTGCATGAAGCTGGACTATTTCTTTCATTCTTCTTCCCAATTAAATCTATTTATTAATTTTATTGCTTCATCTATATGAGTCGCTGCATTTATGCCTACTCTCAAATATTTGATATCCTTAAACCCCCTTAAAAACCAACCGCTAATTCTTCTTAAATCAAAAACAGCTTTTTCTCTTTTTTCTTCTATTAAATATGATATATATTTTAAAAGGACTTCTTTTCTTAAAATCTTTGGCTGCTTTTTTTTAGTAAAACAGTTTTCTACACCCATACTTAGCCATGGAGAAGAGAGCATTCCTCTTGCTATCATAACACCATCTGCTTGAGTCAGATCAAACATACTATTTACATCATCTATACAATATAAATCCCCATTTCCAATAACTAAAATATCATTTTTAGCTACTTCTTTACATTCTTTAATGGCTTGCCAATTAGCTCTGCCAGAATAGCCTTGTTTTTTTGTTCTACCATGGATCGTAATCATGGAGCAACCAACATCTTTAGCAATTCTTACAATTTCTTTAGCAACGATAGAATTATCATCCCATCCAAGCCTTATTTTTATGCTAACAGGAATATTCACTGCTTTTATAATTTTTTCTAGAACATCAAAAATTAGTTTTGGATTTTTAAGCATAGCAGCGCCTGATCCATCTTTAACAACCTTTGGAACGGGACAACCAGAGTTAAAATCGATTATATCAAACCCCAAGTCTTCTAGTTTTTTTGCAGCATCTTGAGCAACATTTGGATTTGCGCCGAGTAGTTGAGCGCCGATTGGCTTCATATCTTTTGTATATTCTAATAATTTTGTAGATTTTTCTCTGATTAAAGCTTCCATTTTAATCATTTCACAAAACATCAATCCTGTGTGAAAATTTCTGAGTAATCTTCGATAAGAAAAATCTGTATATTCAGCAAGTGGAGCATATATTATATTGTGAGATAATTTTAAATTACCTATCTTAAAATCTTTTTTGAAACTCATTTTAAAAAACTAAGAACCAATTTTTCTAAAAACTGCAAAATAAAAAAACCGATTAAAGGTGAAACGTCTATCGTTCCTCCGATTGGAGGAACAATTCTTTTAAAAATATTTAGATATGGATCTGTATAATGAGCTATAAATCTCATGAAATTATGATCTCTTAGTTGAGGAATCCAAGATCCTGCAACTCTAAGAATTAAAAAAATCGTATAGCAAGAAAAAAGGAGTCTAATTGTTTGAGCAATCATAGTAACATTTTTTTTACTTTTCTACAATTTTACTCTTAAAACGTATTAAAGTCATGAAAAAATAATTCTTTTAATTTTTTATTTCAGCTTTCTTATAAATAGCTATAAGAGTTAAAATTAATAGCTTTTAAATGACCGGATTTTTTTAATGAAAGTTATTGGCATAGATCTTGATTCCGATGTAATAAACTTATCAATTATGGATAAAAACAAAGATTTAATCAGCATTAAATCTTTAGATATAAGCGACATACCAAAGAACGACGTAAAAGAGCTTTACATCTCAAATAAAGATAAATTTTTAATTACATCAGCTTTAGAAGCTTCTGATGTAATAATTAAAGACACTGACTTTAGCATAAAAAAATCTTTTTTTATAAAAAAGGCTATAAAGTACCTAGAAGAATCAATTTCAACTTTAGATACAGATAAAACCATAATATCAACAGTTTATCTAAAAAAAGATTCTAAATTAAAATTTTTTATTACAACAAAAGAGATGCTAAATAAGCATTTATGTCGGTTAAAACATATAAATATCGACCCAGATAGAGTCACTTCCGTCTCTCAAGCTTTAATTAGATTTATAAATTTTTATTATAGAGATATTGAAAGCTCATTTTTAATTCATCTAGCAAAAAATAAAACTACCTGCATTTTAATAAAGAATCATCAACCGGTAAAAACTTTTAGCATAAAAATAGGAACGAATAAATTAATTGAAGCTGACAAAACAGACAGACAACTTAATAATTCACAAATAGATGTTTTAAATATAAATAGCAAAAGCAAATTAAAAACAGATTTAACTCACCTTAAAAAAGAGATAGAAAAAGTTTTTATTTATTTTTGCCCATCTAAAGAAGAAAAACATCCCCTGATAGTAACAGGAGATCTAAATTCTTTTTCAAATCTTTCTGAATTTCTAAAAAATGATAAAGTAACAACTCTTTTAAAAAGCCCAATTCTTGAAAAGAAGCTAGAATATAAAAAATTTGCGATATGTATAGGCCTTTCTTTAGATGCTTTAAAAAAAGATTCTTTATCTTTGCAATTTAGAAAAGATGGATATACTCCCGTCAAAAAATTTGAAAATGTTGGTAAAAAAACTCTTTTTTTTACATTTGTTGTTTTAGCCTTTACCTTCTTGATATACTTTGGATCAGATTATTTTTTAAAAAACAAAGAAAGCATTCTTGAGCAAAGGCTTAGTTTTATGAAAGAAGCAGAAAATAGATATCTAGGAAATAAAAAAAAGGAAATTTTTACAAATTTTTATGCTGATTTAAATAAATTTGAAAAAAAACTAGAAAATGAAAATAAACTTTTTCCATATATTTTAAAAGTACCAAACGTTAGTGAAACTCTTAATTGGTTAAATAATCATAAACATTTAAAAGAAGCTGAAATTACCTACATAAATTACTCTTTAGAAAACTTTCCAACTTTTTTTACAAAAACTCAAGCCTATGTGGCGAAAATAGAGATAGAGTTCAAGACAAAAAAACCATCTATAGCTAGAAGTTTTTATGATTCATTATCAAAATCAGATGGCCTTGTAAATCCGAATCAAAAAACATCCTGGAAGGCTAAAGATAATACTTACAGGGCAAGTTTTTATTTAAAAAATATAAAGTAAAAAAAATGATAAAAAATATTTATAGAAAAATTGGACAACTCTCAATCTACAAAAAAAACATATTTTTTGTAATTTCATCTCTTTTATTATTAGTATTTTTTTTCTTAGCATTTTCAATTTATAAATTTTTAAAGTTAAATAATTTTGAAAAAAGACTAACTTATTTAGAACAAAAATCAATTACTACTATAGCAAAAAGAAAAGAGATAAAAGATTTTATAGAAAAAAATACTTTATTTGATAAATGTTTTGTTGAAAACAAACTAGAGAATTTAACATTTTTGCAAAATGAAAAATCAATTTTATCAAACCTTTTGCTTCACCCTGCTTTTTCTCATAGCTCACAAATCAAAAAAAGAATAAGTTTTATAAACAGTAATCAAAACAAACTAAAATTCTTAGAAGAAAACATTAAAAACTCAACTTTTATAAAAGAGGCAGATCTAACGCAGTTAAATAGTTTAGAGATAGACGATAGAGATCTCCAAAAACTTTTATCAATTATAGAAGATGTTCAAATCGATAAATATTTTCAATATAATGACTCGCCTCAGTTACTTATCAAAAGTTTTTCTTTAAGCAAAAAAAGTGAGAATATCTTCTCTATAAACATGAAAATTTTTAAACGTGAATTTAATAAGAAAAAATTATGAATAACAAAAATATTATTTTAGTGATTTTTGCATCAATTACCCTGCTTTCTTGTACTGCTAAACATCAAGAAAGTGAAATCAGTTGCATTCAAATAGTTGATAGAAATGGTCTTACAGAGACAATCTCATCTGAAGAAAACTTAAAAAAATATGAGCAAACAAATTTTGATAAGACTCAACCCTATCAAAAAGTTTTAAGAATTTATAATAAAGATGCTCAAAATAATAGCTTATCTATTTTAACAACTTATCATGAAAATGGTCAAATTTGGAAATATCTAGATATAAAAAATGCAAGAGCTTTCGGGAAATATAAAGAGTACCATTCAAATGGAAAATTAAAGATAGATGCAAACGTAATATCTGGAGCTCCAGATTTTAATAATCAAGAAAGCTGGCTTTTTGATAGAGATAGTTATGTTTATAATGAAAAAGGAGATTTAATCTCAAAATTTTATTATGAAAAAGGCTCACTGCAAAAAGATACTATTTATTATTATTCAAACGGTCAAATAAAAAAAATAATTCCCTATATCGATGACGAAGTGACAGGAGAGATTATTCAATATACAAAATCTGGAGAAATTTTATCAAAAACCACCTATAAAAATGGAATAAAACATGGATCTAATATTGGGTTTTTTTCAAAAGAAAACATCGCCTTCATAGAAGATTATGAAAACAATCTTTTAATAACCGGACAATATTTTAAAAAGTCTAGAGTAAAAACATCTTTAATTAAAAATGGTGATGGTCAAAAAGCAATTTATAAAAATCAACAGATAACAAAACTCATTGAATATAAAAATGGAAAACCGGAAGGCAGAGTTCAAATATTTTCATTAGAAGGAAACCTTCAAAATGAATACTTTCAAAAAGATGATATTAAAGAAGGAATAGAAACCGAATACTATAAAAAAAATGAAATCCCCAAAAGCCACAAAAAAAATGAAAAAATCCCAAAATTAGAGATTACTTGGAGCTCAGGAAATATTCATGGAACAGTAAAAACCTGGTATAAAAATTTAAAACTTGAATCTCAAAAAGAATATGTTCATAACAAAAAAAACGGCCCCCATTTTGTTTGGTATGAAAATGGATCTGTAATGTTTATAGAAGAGTATGAAAATGATACATTAACAAAAGGATCATACTATCAAATAAATCAAAAAGATCCTATATCTACAATTATAAACGGAAATGGCATAGCAACTCTTTTTGATAAAGAGGGAAGATATATAAAAAAGATTATGTATACCCAAGGAAAACCGATTCAATGATTTTAAAAAAAAACGATCTTAGAAAAACATTTATAAAACTTAGAAATGAATTATCTCCTATTAGAAGATCTACTGCATCTAAAAATAGCTTAAAAATTTTAAATTTAAATTTTCCAAATATTTTATCTTTCTCGCCAAAATCAAAAGAGATAAACCTGTGGTCACTTAATAAAAAATTAGCAAAAGATAACAGGTTATGCCTTCCTAAAGTCACTAATGAAAATTTAGATGTTTTTGAAGTAACAAATCTAGATGAAGAGCTAATAAAAGGTAAGTTCAATATTTTAGAGCCAGATCCTTTAAAATGTAAAAAAATAGATCCCAAAAATATTTCATGTATATTAGTCCCTGGGATTGTTTTTGATAAAAACAATAATAGGTTAGGTTTTGGTAGAGGCTTTTATGATAGGTTTTTAAAAAACTTAAATGCTACGAAAATTGGAGTAGGTTTTTTAGAGCAATTATACAAAAACTCCCTTCCTTATGAGATGCATGATATAAAATTAAACCATCTATTTCTATTTTAATATTTTTTTAAACAATATCTATAAATTATTATTATTTTTAATATTTTAACAGCAATTCCCGAAAGATTTTTGCGTTCTATTAAAAAAAATCCCTAGTGGAGCAAAATGAGCTTGAAAAGTTAATTTCAAATAAAAAAGCAACTTTAATGATAGCTAAAATTAAAAAGACATAATTTAAAAATTTTTAAAATTAATATTAGGCGAGAATATTTAAATTAAAAGCTTTCGGGAATTTCTGATGTTTTAATAAATAATTTGACTAGGTATCTTCAATTATAATATCATGAAAAAAAAGCACCTGAAATGAAAAGATTTTTAATTGTATTATTATTATCTCTTACAATCTTTGGTTTTTCAATTGAAAAAAAAGAATGTAGACCTGCATGCGATTGTTTAAAAAAGTTTGCTTATTCAAAAAGTATTTGTCATAAAAAGCATCATACTGAATTAAGTTACCTTCATATGAACTTTTTCGAAGATGGATTAGAATATGCCCAAGTAGTTAGTGAAGATGAAAAAGTTTTTAGAAATGAGCAAAAGTTCAACCCTGGGGTTCGATTAACTATTGGTTTTCCTCTATCAATTTTATCTCCAATAGAAAGATATTTAGATCTTACGTGGACTTATATTAAAATGAAAAGAGCATCCACTACGGGAGATAGAGGAACTATATATGCTTTATTTCTTCCTCCCTTTTTTTTAGCAAGCACTAAAGCATCAGCTACCTTATCTGGTAATTTTAATACTGTGGATTTAACTATATCAAAACCCTACCATGTTAGTAAATTTTACATATCTAAACCCTCGATTGGTATTAGAGCAGCAATAATAGATCAAAAATATAGAATAACATACCACATAGCGCAACTTCAAAGTAATATAAGAGCTAAAAATGATTACTATGGAATTGGAATAAAAGCAGGATACTTAGCTGATTTTATTATAAATTCTAATTACTCTTTTTATGCTAAAGCTAATTTTGCTCTTCTTTATGGAAGGGTAGATTTATCTCAAAAAACTCCCGGAGATATAAATAGTTTATTACAATATACTATCAAAGAAAAAACAAGAACAGTTCAACCAAATACAGAGATAGCTTTTGGAGTTAGTTTTGATAGAAATCTAACAAATCACATTGATAAATTATCTATTAAAGTAGGTTATGAATTTTTACAATTTTGGGATCAACTTCAGTTAAAAAGATTAATGTCTCAAGATCCAACAGCTGTTAAAACAGTTTCTAGAAATAATTTAAAATTCAATGGCTTAGTATTTAGCATACTGATTGATTTTTGATCTATTTTTGGATAAATTAAATAACGAGAAAAAAATTAAGCTCTTTTGAATTCCTCCATAAAATTTAGTTCCTAATGAAATCTGAACGCTTTAAAAGCGCTCAGATAATATAATTTAATTTTAATTAGAAACTGTTTGAGGGATAGAAAAGGATGCACCATAATCATTTGAATACACTTCTTCAATAACATCTTTAGTGCCATCAGATCTTGCCCATATAACAAAGACTTTATCGCCGGAGTCACTAGTTTTTACACTTGGATTTTTTGCATCTTGCCCAGGCAAAGATAAGTCATGACCTATGTTTGTCCAATGAGCTCCATAATCATTTGATTTACCCAGTTGTATGATATCATTTGTTCCGTTTGATCTAGCCCAAACAATATAAGTATTTTGCCCATTAATATCCGTTGCTATATCTGTATCAATGCAATTTTTGCCAAAATTATTTAATATAAATGCCCCATCAAAAGAGTAGCCATAATCCTTTGATACTACAACTTGAGCATCTGTATACATTCCATTTGATATATACCAGCTAACATAAATATATTGAGCATCATTGCTACACACCATTTTTGATTTATTTACTGAATAAACATATGGGGATATTCCATAAACATCAGAAAATGTAGTTCCACTATCCATTGATTTTCTAAATTCAGTCCCATAAGCCCATGCTTCATCAAGCTTTTCTCTTTCCCAAATAGTATATATATAAGATCCGTTTGTTAGAACTTGAGGATTTCTTGCATTACTTACGGTTTCAGATAAATCTACAACTGAATCCCAAGTATTTCCAAAATCAGAAGAGTGTTTAAACTGAATTACATCATTTGTTCCATTTGATCTTTCCCAAATAGTGCAAATACAATTTTGGGCAAAACTTGTAGCTATTTTGGGAGTTTTAGCATTTTGCAAGGTTGCTGACAAATCTATAGGAGTTGAAAAGGTTTGTCCAAAATCTAAAGATTTTGAAAATTGAATTATATCATTTGTTCCGTTTGATCTAGCCCAAATTGTATAAATTTTTTCTCCAATGAAATCAGAAACAATATCAGGACTAGAGGCATCTTGATTTGGCAAAGATAAATCTATTGGAGCATCCCAAGGTTGCCCATAATTTAAAGTAGAAGAGAACTGAACGATATCGTTTGTACCATTTGATCTTACCCAAATAGCAAATAAATCCTTTTCAAGTGAATCAACACCCAAACTAAAAGAACTTGCATCTTGATCTGCAGCAGATAAATATATAGGTGAGTCCCAATTACTTCCATAATCTTGGGATCTTGCAGTTTGAATTCTATCGTTTACTCCATCATTTTTTATCCAAACATCATAAACGTAATTACTTCTTAGAATTGTTGTAATCTTAGGATTTTTAGCATTTTTAACTTCTGCAAATAACTTATTTTGAGGGCTAGAAAAAATTAACAAAAAAAGAAAAGCTACCAAATATTTATTCTTAAATTTCATGAACATACCTTTTATAAATATAAATTTAAGATATGTTAAAAAATTAATTAATAATTAACAATTTTTTTTTTTTGATCTCTTATCGGCAAATAACTCTAAGTTAAAACATCAAAATACTCTTGGATTTACATTTTCTTTTTGAAAAGAAATTTAATCAAAAATTATTATTATTTTACAATCTTTTTAGGTCTGCAAGACAAGCAAGATGTCTTTTTATTATTTTGATTATTTTTTTGATCATCTTTAGGTTTTGGTTTGCAATACTTAGCGCCTGGACAAGAATGAGCTGTTACCATTGCGCCTGCTGCAACATCTGTACAAACAGAATAATACCCTTCATATGAACATCTCCAAATCACAGTATAAGGAGTATAGGATGAACTTGCATCAAAACTAGACGTCCATTCTGTTGATGTTTGATCAGTGCTCCAAGTAGATTGCTCTTCTGGAGCAAAGTTTTTTTGAGCAACAATTTTTCCATCGGCTGATTGAACAATAGCTGTTAGCTCAAATGGAGAATCATTAAACAGCTTTATACCATCAGCAAAAATAAAACCACTTGGAATTAATAAAAAAAATAAAAATTTTTTCATTTTTTCTTTTTACTTTGTCTAAACTTAGAGATAATATTAAGAAAAATAAATATCAATGGTAATTATCCAATTGAATCCGCAAAAAACGAAAAACAGATATTTAAAGGTAATAAAAGAGTCTCCAATTTTAAATACTGATAATTTTAGATCAATTTTTGGAAGTCTAGATAAAAGTTCATTAAAAACAGATAGAAAAGGACACATAAGAGCATTAGAATTTGTAGCCTTAAAAAACATGGTATTTAAAATAGAGAAAAAAACTATTTTTCCATACATTTATAAAATTTCATCAAATTTTTATAATTCTAAAAATCTTTTTATTGATTCTAGATTTACAATTTTCACAAATTCTTCTGAAAATATATACCTCAAAAAAACCATTAATCCAGATAAGATAATAAAAAAACTAATATCACATCTTGGAGAAAAATATGTTTGGGGAGGAAATTTTGCAAATGGAATAAACGATCTTTTAAAACTTTATCCTCCATCAAAAAGTCTTAATAAAGATCTTTTAGATAAATGGATTTTAAAAGGTATTGATTGTTCTGGTCTTTTATTTGAAGTAACTAATGGTTTTACTCCAAGAAACACTAAGGATCTTTTAAATTATAAAAATCCTGTTTTAATTGAAAATCTTTCTCTAACCCAAATATCTAAAATTGTAAAGCCGCTTGACTTAATTGTGTTTAAAGACCACGATGTAATCATATTAGACAAAAACTTTGCAATTGAAAGCAGAGAAAATTTTGGAGTCATTAAAACTCCTTTAATTGAGAGACTAGAAGAAATTCATAAAAATAAAAGCCCAAAAAACATTTATCATAGTCCAAATGACTACGTTATTAGAAGATGGATTTGATTTTTTTTATCTTTCTTAACTCATTGAATCATTTAGCCTTATTAATAAATAAGACCATTTTATCAAATATAAATTTTAGTTTATAGTTGTCTTTTTTTTATAACCCAAAATGGCACAAAATGAGTAAAAAACAAGAGGAACTATCAAAACTTAAGGGGGTTGATTTTTTTCGGCTTGCCACAAAAGAATCACATCCAAGAACACGTATTCGTCTGCTTGCTTTAGGACATCTCCAAGCAGAAAAAAAAAGATGGCAGTTATAAATATGTTTCAGATTAGTCTTACCTCTCTACGTAAATGGTTATTACGATTTATAAAAAACGGATTAGAAGGCATACAAGAAGGTCATCGCAGAGGAAGAAGAATTTAGTTTGGAAGTAGAGGCTTTACAAAACAATCGTGAAAGCGGAATAGTGCGCAGACAGGATATTCAAATATTGTTAAAAGAAAAGTTCTGTGCAGATTATGCTCTTCCATGTGCTTGAAAGATGTGGGCTTTCGTGGATTTCTTCTAGATCTAAACATCCAAAATCAGATTCTTCTATCAGAGAAAACTTTAAAAAAAATTCCAGGAACAAGTAGCTGCAATATTACCAAAGGGAGTTCCTTTGGAAAATGTTGAAATTTGGTTTCAAGATAAAGCTAGAGTTGGACAGCGAGGTACGGTTACAAAAATTTGGGCTAAACGAGGAAGTCGACCAAGAGTAGTCAGGCAGCAACAATTTGAATATGCTTATATTTTTGGAGCTGTTTGTCCTATGAAGGATCAAGCTGAATATTTCATGAAATATTCAGGATAGAGCTCCGGCATCACTTGTGATAGTTCCTCCTTTAAAATTAGCGACTATTTTTTTGTTTTTTAAGCTGAAAAAAATGATTGGAAATTTGTTACACTTTGTCATGAGAAATTTTCCTGTTTTTTGTTTTTGTAAAGTGCTATATTATAGCAGTTTAAAAGTAAAATTTCTCGTTTTTTTATGTTTTCATGAAATATTCAGATTAAAAGATAAAAAACTATTATTTCTTTCTACGCTTTATTGTTTGACGTTTTTTTTATTTGTTCTTATATAGAAATATATAGGGAGGAATTTTTCATAATTTGTGCTATTTGGAAGTAATTATTCATATTTCAAATATTAAATTATGAAAAAATTTTAATATAGTTGCTCAAAAATAAAATAAAAAAACCTTTTATATATACAAAAAAAGTATCTGCTTTTTTATTTGCTTTGGCTCTTTTTATTTTGAATAACAACAACCTTTTAGCTGTTATCAACGTTCCAGCAGATGACACCCTAGCGGGAGCAATTACTACCGCTAATGGCACTCCACAACTCATTAACATTACAGCTGCAACTACCACCCTAGCAGCTCCCTTGCCCGCTATTACGAACGGCTATACAATCGAAGGAAACAGCAATACTCTTAATGGAGGTCCCGACCTTCATAGAGGCTTCATAATATTGGGAAGTTCTGCTAATCCAATAATTCAAAACTTAAAAATTACAAGAACCAAAGCTACAGGTGGCGATGCAGGAGCCTCCTCTAATCAAGATGGAGGAACTGGTGGTGGTGGTCTCGGAGCTGGAGGAGCAATCTACGTTGGCGATCAGGCAAGTGTAACTTTATCTAATATAACATACGATCTTAATAATGCTACTGGAGGTAATAGTCCAGTACCATCGGGGGCATCTGATCCAACTGGAGGCTCTGGAGGCGGTGGTCTTGGAGGCGATGGAGATAATGGAGGAGGAGCTGCTGCCGATGGAGGCGGAGGTGGTGGAATTTTAGAAGCTGAAGATGCTAGCGGAAGAACTGGTGGTAGCGGTACATCCACATACATAGGAGCCGATGGAGCAAATTCTGTGGGACCTGTGAACGCAACAACTCCGGGCATTGGAGGGGGTGGCGGTGGAGCCGCTGAAGCAGCTGGAACGGGAGCTTCATCTGCAGGAGGTTTTGGTGGTGGTGGTGGTGGTGGATCTGGTCATGCTACTGATAATATCAACGCAGCTACAGGTGGTTTTGGTGGTGGCGGTGGTGGTGGTGGTATAGCTTCTGGTACAGGAGGAACTTCAGATTTCGGAGGAGGAGCTGGTGCAGCGGGGAATACAGTAATAGCAGGTCAAGGAGGAGGAGGAGCTGGCCTTGGTGGCGCTATATTTATTGATAGCACTTCAACTGCTACAATATTAGATTCAACATATGATTTTGGAGTAGGTGGAGCTAACTCTGTAACAGCAGGAACTGGAAATGCCTCTGGCTCTACAGCAGGAACAGATATATTTCTTGCAACTGGCGGTACTTTAAATTTTGATATGCAAGGCGGAACAGTTACTGTAACTAAAAATATAGAAGCTGATACTTTATTAACCACTGGTGGAGTTACAGTAAATGATACAGGCGGAACAGGAACATTAGAGTTACCTGGACTAACTAATACTTTTGGCGGAACTTTTACTATTACTTCTGGAGAAGTTGAAGTTAACTCTGTAGGAACTCCTTTTGGAAATACTACATCTATTGAATTTAGTTCAGGCGGATTAACAATTTCAAAAATTATAAAAAATTTAGTTGGAACTAGAGTAATAAGCCAACCTATTACAATGGCAGGTCCAGGAACGTTCGATGCAAATGGAAGAATAAATATATCTAGCGCTATATCAGGAGCTAATACGTTTAGGGTTATAGGAGGGGATGTTATAGATCTGTTGGCTGCCAGCCCTTCTTTTATTGGAAATTGGGAGATTGATGGAGGAACCCTAATTGCATCAACTATATCTGAATTAGGAGATTTTACAAACCCAAGAGGAATACAAATTAGAAATGGTGGAACGCTAAGTTTAGACGGAACTATTACTTTACCAAGTAATACAACTATAGACCTTGTAATCGCTAATTGTACTATAGCAAGTAAAACGACAACAACTGTAGACAGTAAAATTTCAGGAGCTGGAAATTTAATAATAGATACATTTGGAGCGGGATCATTTATCACTATTATAAATAATGCTACAAATGATTTTTCTGGACCAACCACTGTCAATGCTAATGCAACATTAAAACTAAGAGATGGAATAATTGACACATCTTCATCTTTAACAATCGACGGCACCTTTCAAGTAGATGCAGCATCTGGAGCAAAAACAATACCATATATAGCAAGTGGCGCCTCTACAGGCACAATTAATCAATCATCCACTAATCTTTTAACTATTGATCAAGACACTAACGGAAGCTTTACAGGAGTTATTACAGGAGGAGGCCCCATTGAAAAAGATGGAGCAAATACATTGACTCTTAATTCAACAGCAGGTTCTTTTGCATATATAGGAATTCTCACTAATACATTGGGTACACTAGAAATAGATTCATCAAGTGATTTATTAGCTAACGCTACTAGTGTAGTTGTAGCCGATGGATCTTTAAGTATTAAAACAGGAACATCATCAAATCAATCAATCAAAACTTTATCCGGTACAGGTGGGGGAATTGATTTAAATGAATTTACCCTTACCGTCAATCAAAATTTATCGAGATTTTATGCAGGGGTTATTTCTGGATCAGGTGGGATTACTAAAGAAGGACTATCTATTTTAGAATTTCAAGGAGCTAATACTTATAGTGGAGCAACAGCAATAAACGCGGGTACTATAAATTTAAATGCTACAGGTTCTATAGCAAATTCTTCCTCTGTAACGCTAACTGGCTTAGGAACCCTTACGCTTTTATTTGGAGCAGGAGCCAAAACAATAAAAGATTTTAGTGGAACAATCGATACAACCCTTTCTTTGAGTCAAGCATCTAATAAGCTTATACTTTTTCAAACCACATCAAAGACTTTTGCTGGAGACTTTGCTGGACTAGGAGGAGCCTTTGAACTAACTTCAAGTGCACCTGGGGATACTTTATCTCTTACTAGAGGATCTCTATATACAAATTTTTCAAGAAATACAACTGTTACTTCAGGAACGTTAGAGATAAATTCCCCAGCAGATCTGCTAGTAGAGTCTTCCTCTGTAATAATAAATGGAGGAACTTTAAAATTTACTGCTCTTACAACGAGTAAATCAATCAACAATCTAAGTGGCTCTGGAGGATTCCTCGATATAACTGATAATACCCTTACCATTAATCAAAATTTAATAGGAACTTATGCAGGAGATATTACTGATAGCGCTGGAGCTGGTAATATTGTAAAAGCAGGATCTTCTACTCTAACTCTTACAGGAGCTAATACTTATTCTGGAGCTACTACTATAAACGCAGGAAGTCTTACTTTATCAAATGCCAACAGTATATCATCCTCTAGTTCTGTTACTTTAAATAATGCAGCTAGCTCTCTTATTGTTGATACCGCTTCCACAACAATAAAAACTCTATCAGATGATGCATCAGGAACTACAATTGATTTAAA
>SDBT01004919.1_pt1 | contig 22568 bp, 16 predicted proteins | sample 2277101 | NCBI WGS metagenome assembly SDBT01 (sample SAMN10404973, study PRJNA504765) | marine sediment metagenome | isolation source: marine sediment core GS10_PC15, 103 cmbsf | place: Arctic Ocean: Southern Knipovich Ridge | collected 2010 | reverse complement strand
CAAGATCAAAAAGATCCTTTGACTTTTCAATCTCTTCCAACAGGAGGGTTAGAGCTTTATTTTAATAGCTACTTAAAAGGAAAGTTAGGAAGAAGAATTATTACAAGATCACTTAGACATCCTTTAGACGTGGGAGATGTCATTGCAACCCCTCAAAATGGAGCTGATATTTATTTAACTATTAATCACTATCTTCAAGCAATCGCTGAAGAAGAACTTGAAAAGGGAATTAAAACGGTTAATGCTAAAGGCGGTTGGGCTATTATGATGGATCCATACTCCGGTGAGATTTTAGCTATTGCTCAAGCTCCTTTTTTTGATGTTAGAAAATATAAAGATTATTTTAATTCAGAGGATCTCAAAGAGGCATCTAAACTAAAAGCTGCTGTTGATCTATTTGAGCCAGGAAGCATTATGAAGCCAATAACAATGGCCATTTGCTTAAAAGCAAATGAAGATTTAGCATTAATTGGAAGAGCTCCAATGTTTTCTCCTGATGAGAAAATACCAGTCTCAAATGGATATTTTCCAGGTAGATCAAAGCCAATTACAGATGCAAGAAATCATAAATATTTGAATTTGTATTTAGCTGTTCAAAAATCTTCAAATATCTATATTGCAACCTTAGTAGATAGATTAATCAATACTATGTCAGAAAAATGGTATAGAGATGCTCTCATTGAGCTTTTTGGATTCTCAAAAAAGACAGGCATTGAATTTCCTTTTGAAGCTAAAGGTTTTGTGCCAGATTTTGGAAAATATTATCAAAATAAAGCGCCTGAGTGGTCAAAATCAACTCCATATTCTCTCGCTATGGGATATAATATTTTAGCAAACTCTTTTCAAATGATCAGAGCTTTTTCAATTATCGCAAATGAAGGAAAAGATGTTAATCCCACAATTTTTAAAAAAATTGTAAAAAATGAAGATGGAACTGAAAAAGTAATTGTCGATAACACAAAAAATTTTGATTTTAAAAATAGAAAACAAATTCTATCTCCCTCATCTTGTAGACTTATCAAAAAATCTTTAAAATTTATTACAAAACCAGGTGGGACATCAAGATTAGCAGATGTCTATGGTTATACAGAGGCAGGAAAATCTGGAACAGCTGAAAAAATAGTAAATGGAAAATATTCAAAAGATAAAAACATCTCATCTTTTATAGGATTTATTCCAGTGGAAAAACCAAAGTTTGTTTTAATGGTAGTTATAGATGAGCCAGAGAAAAAATATGTTCCAGGATTAGGTCCTGCTCAAATAGGAGGTATCTGTGCTGGTCCAATATTTAGAGAAATCGCGATAAGATCTCTAAATTATTTAGGTGTTGCTCCAGATGATCCTTTCGGTTATCCTTATCCTGATCCAAGATCAGATCCTACAAAAGCTGATTGGTCATTAGAGGTGAAATATTTATCTGAGTTATATAATCATTGGAACCAATAAATGAGATTAAAAAAACTTTTAAAAAATATTTCATATAAAGAAATTAAAGGTCCAAAAGATATTGAAATATCGAGCATTACTCAAGACTCAAGACTTGCATCTTTTAATGGTCTTTTTATAGCAAGAAAAGGAAAGAAATTGGATGGATCTAAATTTTTATATGAAGCTGCTAATGCTGGTATTAATGCTGTTATTACAGATATTTACGATCCATTTTTAAAAAATATCACCCAAGTAATAGTAGATGATGTCTCTTTAATTGAAGCTGATATTGCCTCAAATTTTTACGAAAAACCTTCAAAAAATCTTTTCTCTATTGGTATTACTGGCACAAATGGAAAAACTACTACAAACTACCTAATAAAACATATTTTAGATAGAAATGAAAAAAAATCAGCACTAATTGGAACCATCGAATACATTTTAGGCGATACTAAAATTGAAGCAAAGTTAACTACACCAGATAGTATAAGTATCCAAAAATATTTAAAAGAGGCTGTGGATAATGATCTAAAATATTTCTCAATGGAAGCTTCATCTCATGGACTAGATCAAAACAGATTAAAAAATATAGATTTTAATATCGCAATTTTCACAAATTTAACTCTCGATCATTTAGATTATCATCAAAATTTTGAAAACTATAAAAATGCTAAAAAAAAGCTATTTGATTCTTTAAATGAAAAAGCTTTATCTATTGTTAATATTGACGATGAGAATTTTAAATATCTTATAAAAGATACAAAATCAAAAACTTTCACTTATTCTACTATGAAAAGAGCAGATCTTTTCGCTACAGATATAAAATATAGCTTAAAAGGAACTTCATTTATCCTTCATTACAAAGAAGAAAAAATAGATTTTTTTACGCCTCTTATTGGAGATTATAATATCTACAATATTTTAGCTGCTATCTCAGTTGGTCTGAGATTAAAAATCGATCTTAAAAAATTAAAAGAAGATATAAAAAATTTCAAATCAGTAAAAGGCAGACTTGAAAAGGTTAAAAATAATAATAATTTAAATATTTTTGTAGATTTTGCACATACTCCAGATGCTTTGAGAAATGTTTTAAAAACTTTAAAAGCAATAGTTAATTTAAAAAATTCAAAAGATGTAAAAAAAACAAAAATAATTAATGTTTTTGGATGCGGAGGCAATAGAGATAAATCTAAAAGGCCTTTAATGGCAAAAATATCTGAAGAATTTTCAGATATCTCTATAGTTACTTCTGATAATCCAAGATCAGAAGACTCTTTGAAAATCATAGATGATATAATAAGTGGTTTTTCATCAAACAAAACAAATGTTATCATCGAAAAAGATAGAAAAAAAGCAATCGAAATAGCAATAAAACTTGCCAATGCTCAAGATATCATTATAATTACTGGAAAAGGCCATGAAACTTATCAAATTTTTGAAAATGTAACGTTAGAGTTTGATGATAGAGTAATTTCAAAACAAATATGTAATTCCCTATAGGATTAAAGATGTTTTATAGATTATTTTTTCTTCTTTTTTTTGTTTTTACAAATTTTTTATATTCAGCTCCTCAAAAAATGGTAGCTGCCGCTTATAAAAATAAAACGATTAGAAGACCTGTTATTGTTTTAGATGCAGGCCATGGAGGTAGAGACCAGGGTGCAAAAATCAGATACCCTTACTTAGAAGAAAAAAAACTTACCCTTTCTGCTACTTTATATACAAAAAAATATTTAGAGCAACTCGGCTATAAAGTGATCTTGACTAGAACTAAAGATTATTTCATTCCTCTTCAAAAAAGAGCAGATGTTGCAAATTCAGCAAAAGCAGAGCTTTTTGTTAGTATTCATTTTAATTCATGTCCCAATAAAATAGCTCACGGTATTGAAATTTATTATCACAATAGCTTAGAGAATAAAAATAAATCAAAAAATTCTCAAAACTTAGCTAGTTGCGTTCTATCAGATGTAATTAAAAAAACAAATGCAAGATCTAGGGGAGTTAGAAGCGGGAAGTTTTGTGTGATAAGAGAAACTAAAATGCCTGCCATTTTAGTAGAAGCTGGCTTTTTAACAAATCCTCAAGAAAGAGATAATATTAGAAAAGCTGCCTATCTAGAAAAAATATCACTCGGTATTGCTCAAGGCGTGGAATCTTTTATTAAGAAATATTCTTAATCTATTATTTTTTTTCAAATAAAGTAATATTTTATATTTTAAAGTATAATATTATGTATCTTTATGTTGATTGGTTTTATGCATATTACTTATAATTATTAGCGCTATCAAAAAAAACATAGGTTAATAAATGCTTTCACTTTCTTGCCCTACAAGAACCTTTTATAGAAGTGCTATGATTGCTCTGCCGATTGGTGTCATAAGTTCAATAGGAGAAATAGCCGCTATTTCTAATGGGTTTGATTCCGGAGAAGTTCTTTCAAAAACTGCAATTTTAACGACAACGGTATCGTTTATTGCAGGTTTTGTTTTTAGTTCTATGTTGCTTGCAAGAGAAAAAGAAAATATAGATCAGTGTGTAAATAGCCCAGATTCAGATCTTGAAAAAGATGATAAAGAAAATCGGGTTTCTTCTTTTTTAAAAAATAAAACAATGATATGCATCGGAGAGAGCATTTATACAGGTGCTATAACTGCTTTAATAGCTACTTCAATTTCTGCATTGTTTGGATATAGATATTTCAATAGTTAGAAATTCAAAAAAAATATTTAATTTATAAAACTTTAGCATATTTTTGATTCTTAATAATTTTAAATAAATGTTTTGGGCAAACAACTGCCATAAAAGGCACAAATACCTTAAAAATTAAGGTATTGGTTCCATGTTCGAATTGGTAGCAATTATGTCCTCGGCGCGATTCGAACGCGCGACCTACCGCTTAGGAGGCGGTTGCTCTATCCTCTGAGCTACGAGAACGATGAAGAAATAATACTAGAAAAGATTGAAAAAAGCACCCTAAAAAATAAAAATACAAATTTATTTGAAATAATTCTTTTTCTGTTTTTCATAAGGACATTTCTAAATAATTAACTATTAAAAAATGGGATAATAGCGTAAACTAATTAGAAGCAATAATCTTATATTGATTATTTAATTTATAGTAATAAAGGTGTTTTTTTATGTGTTTACCTGGAGTGTTTAATAGAATATTTCATCGTTCTCCTGTAGGTGATCCAGAACTTTATTTGAATTACTTGCCTCTCGAAGGAATGGAACAAGTAGTTAGTAATTTAGATCCGCGAGCTCTAGCTCGGTTAGCTAGAGTATCCAAATTACACGTCTCCTTTGTGAACAATGAATGTGTTTGGGAAGAGTTATCAAAAAGAGACTTTCCTGATGAGGTCAAACCATCATCCTGTTCATGGAAAAAGTTTTATGAGACTTGTCATCTACCTAGGACTTTAAGAGAAAGAATGAAAAGTTCTTTCGATAAAACATCTAAAAGTGTTTACGATAATGCTCCAGCCATTGGAAGAAGAATTAGTGGTGTTTGGGGAGCTGCTATAATTGGCAGTTTAGCTATAGTTGCGAGCGCTCTTGCTGTTGATCGTGTTGTCTTAGGCTCTGATGCTTTTTATTATTCTTTGAATCAATCGATAAATGAACCGTTTAATTTAAGATTAACAGGTAATCTGCCTGTTGCCTCTATTTTTCTTCCTATTACTTGGTTGGGTTCTTTTATTTGTTATAGATATTCTGCTCGTTTTAAAAGAATTGTCACCGTTAAACTTGATCCAGTTTTTGATAAAGCCCGTAGGGTAGGAGATCGTATTTTTTCTATAGAGTCTTTTCGACGTTCAATAAGTTTTGTAGGAGGAAAGACTAGCGAATATCGCACATGGATGAGAGGAAGTGTTGCTGTAGAAAAGATTAATGCATTGTACAGACGGGTTAGAGGCAGGTAATTTATAAAAAGCTATTTATCTAAAAAACTAACTGTTAAAAATAAAATTTTTAAAATTAAAACCTTGTTTTTTGCTTAAGTTTTCTTATTCAGATTTTAAAATTTCTGTAAAAACATTTGATGGGATATTTACTTTACCAATCTCTTTCATTTTCTTTTTACCCTTTTTTTGCGTTTCCCAAAGCTTTCTTTTTCTTGTAATATCTCCACCATAGCATTTAGCTGTAACATTTTTACCCATTGCAGAAATCGTCTCTCTTGCTACTATTTTTCCGCCAATAGCTGCTTGAATTGGAACTTTAAATAACTGCTTTGGAATAAGCTCTTTTAGCTTTTTACAAAGGGATCTTCCTTTAGCTTCTGCTTTTGATTTATGTACCAAAGTAGAAAAGGCATCAACCACTTCATCGTTTATCTTGATCTCTAATTTGATGATATTAGCTTCTTTATAACTAGATAGCTCATAATCAAAGGAACCATAACCTTTTGTATACGATTTTAATTTGTCATTGAAATCTGTTAAAATCTCATTCATCGGAAAATCAAAAGTCAAAAGCAGTCTTTTTGAATCTAACGTATCTGTTTTTATTAAACTTCCTCTTTTTTCCATGCCAAGGTTCATAACAGTGCCTAAATATTCAGATGGAATCATTACATGGCACGTTACATATGGCTCTTCTATCGATTCAATAATTGTTGGATCGGGAAAGTGCGCAGGATTATCTATTTTTAAATCTTTGCCATCTCTTAAATGTACTTTATAAATAACGCTTGGAGATGTAGATATAATATCTAAATAATATTCTCTTTGTAATCTTTCAAAGGTAATCTCTAAATGTAGTAGACCTAAAAAACCTGTTCTAAATCCAAAACCTAAAGCCTGAGAGCTTTCTTGTTCTACATGCAACGCTGAATCATTTAACTGTAACTTTGTCAATGCATCTTTTAAATTTTCAAAATCAGATGAGTCGACAGGATAAATCCCTGCAAAAACTACCGGATTTATTATTTTGAACCCCTCGAGGGGTTTTTTAGCAGGACTTTTAGTAAGTGTTATCGTATCTCCAACTTTTATGTCTTTTGTGTTTTTTATGTTTGATGCAAGGTATCCTACTTCTCCCGCTTTTAAAGATTCAACAGCCTTTTCCCCAGGAGTAAAAATACCCACTTCTAAAACTTCAAAAGTTTTATTTGTTGCCATGAACTTGATTTGTGTTTTTTTTGTGATTTCACCTGAGATTACTCTAACATATGCCAATACTCCCTTATAAGGATCATAATGAGAGTCAAATACTAAAGCTTTTAAAGTTTTTTCTTCATCTTCATCTTTTTTTGGAGCAGGAATTTCTTTTATTATTCTTTCTAAAATCTCTTCAGTTCCAATGTTTTTTTTAGCAGATGCTAAAATAGCATTTTTAGCCGGCAGACCTATTACTTCTTCAATTTGATTTTTGACATCTTCCGGATCTGAATTTGGAAGATCAATTTTATTTATTATCGAGATTATTTCTAAATTTCGATCTATCGCTAAATATACATTAGCGAGTGTTTGTGCTTGTACCCCTTGCGTTGCATCAACTATTAATAAAGCTCCTTCACAAGCAGATAGGGATCTTGAAACTTCATAAGAAAAATCAACGTGTCCAGGAGTATCTATAAAATTAATTTGATAGGTATTTCCATCTTTTGCGTTATATAGCATAGTTACTGGATGAGCTTTTATCGTTATTCCTTTTTCTCTTTCTAGTTCCATATCATCTAATAATTGCTCTTGCATCTCTCTTTTACTTACAGTATTTGTAAACTCTAAAAGTCTATCTGCAATAGTTGATTTACCGTGATCAATATGAGCAATAATTGAAAAATTTCTAATATATTTTAAGTCGTATTTAAACATTTTTTTTATCTTTTATAATGAATTTAGTTTACTACATTTTTTTGAAATTATCAATAAAGCAATTTTAAAGAAATTTTTAGACTTAACTTAGAAAGAATTTTTTAGAATAAAAAAAGCCCATCTTTTCAGATGAGCTTTTTATAAGAAATATTAGCTATTCTTTTTTTGTTTCAGAAGTAACTGGAGCTGCAACAAGCTCGAGATCTTCTTCTGTAACTTTTTTCTTTTCGGCGTCTTGTGATTTTTCTTCGAATCTTTTGCTAAGTGCATTAGCAGATAACACCCAAAGAGATACAATTGCAACGACAATCGCCATTACAAATGGTGCAATGCCTCCGATTCCACCACATGCAACAATGAGTCCTGCTTGCATAAAAGATCCGCCAGATTTCCCAAGTCTAGCTCCTACAACGTCAATAGCTGCTTTTCCTTTTACTTTAGACTCTTGGTCAAGCGGTATGTATGCCATCTCTTTTGTCGGATCAAAAAATGTGTATTTACAGGATTTTGATAAGATGTTTTGAGCAGCTCCGAGTAGTACAATAAACATTTGAAGAGCCATTCCTCCTAATAGATAATTTGGCATAGATCCTCTGAAGACAACAAATCCTAAAAATGTTAGCCCAGTTACAAGGAGTACTGAAGGAGTTAATAGAGCTGAAATTCTCCAGCCAAATTTTCTCATGATGTTTCCGCCAAGAAACATTGTTGTGAAAATTGTTACTATTCCTGTTACCATTGAAAATCCACCCATAAAGGATAAATAATCATTTGAATTTGGATACTGAAGTTTTAACTGACCTTTCCAGGTAACTTCGATTAGGTTAATTGCTATTCCATAAGATATTACTAAAACTGCTAAAAGTCCTAGATATTTAGATTTAAATAAAAATTTAAAACTATCTTTCATTGATAATTTAGGTTTAGCTTTTTTAGTAGTTTTTTGATCGTCTTGAGAGAAGAAACGAGAATCTGTTAAAACATTTTTGTTAATCCACCAATATAATCCCATTATAACAAATCCGAAAAGAACTACTATTAACATTAATTTATTTATTGTCATTCCCCAAGGATCAACTCCTGCTGATAGTGCTAGTTTTTTTGGTAAATTAGCAAAGTATCTAATAGTTGGGCCTGAGACTAATAAAGCTACGTTAGCTCCTGTTAAAAATAGTGCGTAAAATCTTTTAGCTTCTTTTACTTTTGTAGTGTCGTTTGCAAAACCCCAAAATAGTAGAGATAAAACAACTGAACCCCAAAGTTCTGCTAATATATAGAAAATAGAAAACATCCAGTTTCTAAAAACAGCGACCAGGCCCATAAGACCAACTGGAAGCATTGCTTGCATCTTATCTGCTAGAGCATGAGGATGCAAAGCATCTTTTGCAGGATAAAATACCAAAGCAAATAGAGCAAAGAAAACCAAAAATGGAGATAATGTAGTAAAAAATAGAGCAGGTTTACTAAGCTTATTTGATAGTTTTGCGTAAATTAGCATAAAAATAAGGGCTCCAGCGAGCACTCCTAATTTTAAAAATGGTAATACCTCTGCGCCAGATCCTCCGGCTGTGATTACTAATGTGTCTTTCATATCTCTTAGAATTGTGTAATTAAAAGAAATACAAAAAAACATAAATAGCATTGGTAGAAGTTTTTTTAATTCAAAATTATAAATTGGCCAAAGCAGTGACCTTACTTTTGAAAATTCTTTTTTGACAGATTCCGTCATATTATTTTTCCTTAATTTTAATAGTGTTAGCGAAGAATCAAGTATAGGTGGTTTTTATTAGATGTCAAGAAAAAAATGCTTGGAAGAGATGTCTTTAAAAAGGCTTTTTAAAAAAAAATTAGGTATAAAAAAAACCTTTGAAAAATTTTCAAAGGTTTTTTTTGAGTTAAATTTATTTTTTATTTGATAGAAGCTCTGATAGCTCTTCAGAGCCTGCAAATGCGTTTAAGGCAGTTACTGATTCAACATAGCCATTCCAAAGTTCTTGCTCTACTTTGTTTTGTCTAATAGATTGTATTAATTCTCTTTTGTAAGATGCTAAAGATTTTTTTGGACTTAAAATTGTAATAATTTCTTTATCGCCTGCTAGCCGGGCAATGTTAAGCATTCTTTCTAATTGCCATTTTGTAAATGTTAGCTGATCTCTTCTTTTTCTAGATCCTCTTGCAGCTCTAGGTTTTGGCGCAACAGCAATTGGTCTAGAATTATTAATAATAAACTTTTTAATCATAGAAGAAAGTTCTAATGGATTTTTCTTCATCATCTTTCTTAAAGTAAAATGATGCATATAACCGCCGCTTGTCATCGGAATATATTTGCAAAGATCATTCTCTTTTCTTACACCAACTTTTTTGATGGCTTTTGAAAGAATTTCTTCTAGGTCTTTGAAGTTTTTTTGTTTATGTATAGATTCTTGATCGTTTTGACTCATTTTTCCCTTCCTTAATTAGGGTTAATTAAATTATAGGATAGTATTCTATCCAAAAAACTAAAAAAGCAAATTTAAAATAAATCTAATTTAAATTGCAAATTATTTATTTCTGTAGATTATAAAATAAGATGTTTTTTTATGCAAGTAGTATGTTTTGAAAATAGTTCAAAATTATATTTTTTCAACTTTATATATAATTTTATTGTTTTCTTGTAGAATAAACATTTTATGAAATGAAGGAACAATTATTTCATGAGTATTAATAAATTCGACATTGTTAGCATAAAATTCAGATGAATCACCTAAAATTATTTTAAGATATTCTTTTCTTTTAATTTTATTTTGTAAAAAATTATTATTTACAGTTTTATCTATACCTAAATTTTTTACTGTTACATTATTTAATATACATCTAGCTGAATTATAAAAATTTTTATTTGATTTTTTTATTAAATTAGTTTCTATTAACAAAGAACCATTTAAATATAAATTTTCAATTAACACCTCAGCTATTTCAAGTTTTATTTCTGATCCAAAAACTATTTGGCCACCTTTAATTTTTTTTGAGATTATTGAATATAAAGGCCCTAACATTGGATTGATATCGCATATAAAAGATGGGCCCCTCAGTAAATATTCATCAAATGTGGGCATCTTTGGCATTTTTATATTGCAATGATTTTTTAATAGATCTAAGTAATTAGATAATACATCATAGTAGCAATGCTCTGGGGTTTCAAATGCTGGTTTTCCCTCAATGTGGGCTACTTTAGTAGTAGATATTGTTTTTTTTCTATCTGCCAAAATTAAAAATGTTTTTAAATTTAAAACATCTGCTTTTTTAATTTTCTCATCTCTAAAATCTTGAATGCTATCAGAGATATTTTGCATCATAGATTCTAATCTACCAGCTTTTAGCTCTATCGGTTTGCCTTGCTGGTTTTTTGAAAAGACTTTTGTTTTTAAGTTTATTGTAAGTCCAGGCAAGGGCTCTTTTAAACAAGCTTTTTTTGCCTCTTTTAGATCAGCTATCAATATGTTTGTGTTTGCTAAAAAATTAGAAAATATCTCAGAGGAGCTCAAATCTTTAAAATACTTATGAAAATCTGTATATTCGATATTTGAGATGTTATATAAATAACCATTTTTTTGTTTGATCTCTTTTAAAACATTTATTCCTTCTTTTAAGCCTTTTTTGATTTTGCAAGATACAAAACCAAATGCTTTATTATCATGAAAAGCAGCGCCCATAAATGCTAATGGAAGATAATCTAATCCGGCTATGGGGTTATTGATCTGACGAATAAAAACTTTTTTTATATTAAATTTTTTTAAAAAATCAAAACCTTTTTGAGTTTCTAAAAGTTGCCAGATAGCTCCATGTCCAGAGGGTTTTAAAGCTAATTTTAGAGGAGCTTTTAAAGCCCAAGATCCATTTTCTGTAATTAATGGTACTGAGAGTTGTTTGATAAAATGAAAACTTTTTTTATCTCTATTAAAATAGTTCATTTCTTCAAAAATTTCTAAAATCTGCATATGATTGGTTTTTTCATCAGAAGTCATTATGACAATAGGCAGTAAAATTTTTTTATTAAACGTTTTGAAATACAAATATTCTAAGCCTTCAATATCTCTAATTAGATTTTCAAGTAGAGTTCTTCCTTGAAAGTTGAGAGTTGCTGCAGCAAGCGGTTTTTTTGTCTTAGTCTCAAATAGATTTAATCTATCGCCAGCTCCTCCCATGGGAAGAATAAAAGCAAATTTATCTAAATTTTTAAGACCAATATCTATTAACTCTTTTGTTGTTTTATTGGGTTTGGTTATATCGATATAAGGCGTTTTTAAAAGAGAGGTATTTATATTGCTTTTTGATTTAGGATTTAAAAGTTTTAAAAATGCTAAATGATATCCGATTATTCCGCCGATTGATTCGTAGAATTTATCAATTTTTTTAAGATCCTCTAAAAGATTTTTTAATAGCTTGGAAGAGTTTGGCGTTTTTTCAAAGTTGAAAAAAATGTTGTTTGCTTGAGAGATTGCAATTAGAGATTTTATTATGTATTCATCTAAAGGGGAGGCATCCTTTATGATTTTTTGTAAAAATGGATGAGAATTTATATAATGAGATATTTTAGGCTCATCATCTAAAATTTGATTTTTCTTTACAGTAGATGTAGCTAATTTTAGCTTTTTTAAAATCTCATCTAAATTTTTTAACATTTTTATATTTGTTTTTTATTGATAGTTAATACTTAAAATATTAAATGATGAATTAAAGAGGAAGGGAAATCAGCGCGCTATTTTAATGTTTAAATATAAATATCGAAAATATTGGATTCTTTCAATTTTATTAATTTTAGCGATTCTTACTACAATCGCTTATCGCTTTATTGAATCTAGATGGTTAGAGTTTAGAAATGCAGAAAAAGATTTCAATGAAGGCAGATATTCTAAATCAATTGAATTTTATTTAAAAGCCTTAGAAAAAAAATTAGATCCTAAGTTTTATATAACTCAACTTGTTTCAGCAGCTAAAATTACCGGAACGTACGAAGCAATTGTTGAAATCTATTCTAAAACTATTCAAAAAAATCGGAAGAATGATGAAATAGTAAAATCTTTTGCTGTTAATTAATCATCTTTGTTGACTCTTCAATGATAGAAATGTTATTTTCGATAACAAAAACCTTTGGTTTCATGAAAAAAATAGCAATTTTAGGATCCACAGGATCTATTGGAAAATCTACCTTAAAAATAATTAAACAAAATATTGAGTTATATGATGTTGTAGCTTTAGCAGCTCATTCCAATATAGATGAGCTAGAAAAACAAGCTCATATTTTTAAACCTAAAATCATCGCTGTTTTCGATGAAAAAAAAGCAAAAGAGTTAAAAAGGCGGTTGTTTTCTATAACTGGTTTAGAACATATAAAAATTGTCTCTTCAATAGAAGGGCTTGTAGAAATCGCAACTTTAGATGAAATAGATTTTGTGATGATGGCTGTCCAAGGAAGTATTGCCCTAAAACCTACTATTGAAGCTATAAAAGCTAAAAAAACAATTGGTCTCGCTAACAAAGAAGTTTTAGTTGCAGCAGGAGATTTGATAAATAAACTAAAACATAAATATAGAGCTTGTATTATTCCGGTAGATTCAGAACATAGCGCAATTTTTCAATGTCTGCAAAATGATGTAAATATTAAAATTAAAAAAGAAAATGCTATTAAACCCAATAGCAGTATTAAAAGACTTATTTTAACAGCATCAGGGGGGCCTTTTTTAAATCTTCCAAAAGAAAAGCTAAAAAATATCTCTTTAAAAGAGGCGCTGAGTCACCCAAATTTTTCTATGGGCAGAAAAATAACTGTAGATTCATCTACAATGATGAATAAAGGGTTAGAGATAATAGAGGCTTATCATCTGTTTAATATTGAAAAAGAAAATATTGATGTAATAGTGCATCCTGAGCAAATTATTCATAGTATGGTAGAATTTCAGGATTCTTCTATCTTAGCTCAAATGTCTGAGCCTACTATGGACATTCCTATAAGTTATGCTCTAAGCTATCCAAATAGAGAGAAATCAAATATTCAAAAATTTGATTTTATTAAAAATAATAAATTTACGTTTTTTCAGCCTGATCTAAAAAAATTTTTATGTTTAAAACTTGCGATGCAAGCATTAAAAATATCGAAAAGCATGCCATGTTTTATGAATATGGCTAATGAAGTGCTTGTTAATAGATTTTTAAATAATAAAATATCTTGGTTAGATATATCTAATAAATTAGAAAAATTAATGTCTTTTCATAGCCCTCAAAATATGCTAGACTTAAAAGATATTTTAGATGTCGAAGAAGAGGCTCATAGAAGAGCATTAACTATATGATAAGGTCAATAACTATATGATGGAAAATATTTTATACATAATCCTCGCAATATTAGGACTTAGTTTTTTAGTTTTTATTCATGAGCTCGGTCATTATTTTATGGCTAAAAGAGCTAAAATGAAAATAGAGACTTTTTCAATTGGTTTTGGAAAACCAATTCTTAGCTGGTATCGTAAAAATATTAAATGGCAAATCGGCATTTTACCATTTGGGGGATTTGTAAAAATAGCTGGTATGCAAAAAGAAGATGGTAAAGATCCATATGAGATAAAAGATGGTTACTTTGGAAGAAAACCATTAGATAGAATAAAAGTATCAGTAATGGGCCCTTTAGTTAATTTTGTTTTTGCTTTTTTAGTTTTTGTAGTTATTTGGTCTGTTGGCGGTAGAAATAAACCTTTTCATGAATATACCAAAAAAATTGGCTACGTTGATAAAAAATCTGAACTTTTTGATCTAAAAGTCAAGCCAGGCGATGAAATAATCCAATATAACAATAAACCTTATACGGGTTTTACTGATGTTTTACATGCTTCGATTACAAATGGAAAAGAAGTTGAAATAAAAGGCTATAAAGTTAACTACTTTCAAAACCAAAGATATCCTTTTGATTATACTATCAAAACATATACAGATGTAGAAAAAGGAAAGGACTTTTCTACTATCGGAATTCAAATGCCAGCTAGGTACTTGATTTTAGAAAATATTGCTTTAGGTTCTTTAAGCCCCGTTATGAAAGACTCTGAAATTAAAGCTAAAGATAGACTGCTTTGGGCTAATGGAGAAATTCTTTTCTCAAATATGCAGCTAAGTGACATCTTAAATTCAAATAGAGCATTTTTAACGATTTTAAGAGATGATAAAATAATTCATGCAAACATTAATCTTGTAAAAATATCTCATTTGAAAAATCCCATATCTTTTAAAAATGATTTAGATGATTACAGATATTTTAAGAAAATAAAAACAAACTTAAACGATTTATATAGTATTCCATACTCATTTGATGAAAATGCTAAAGTAAAAAAACCTTTGAATTTTGTTGATGAAACAAAAGCTTTGCAATTTTCAAATACAAGAGATGCATATAGTGTCCCTCTTCAAAAAGGGGATAAAATTATAGCCGTGGGCGGTGAAAGGATAAAAAATGGAGCAAATCTATTTATAGAGCTTCAAAACCCAAAAATTTTATTCATAACTCAAAGAGATTCAAAAATTTTTACAAAAGTCTCTTATAAGGATATGAATAAAAATTTTGATGAAAATTTGGATATAAAAAGTTTAAATCAAATTGTAAAATTTTTAGGTACTCCAAATGAAATAACTCAAGCGGACAGTCTTTATCTTTTAAAACCTATAAAGCCAATAGCTAGAGAAGAGATGGCGAATCTTGATAAAGCTTATGGAAATGAGTATTTTGAGATAAAACGAAAAATAGAAGCTATAAAAAATCCAAAACAGCAGCAAGAAGCTTTAAAAGTTTTTGATCAAATGAGCAAAACAAAAGTTATAGGAGTTGCTCTTTCAGATCAAGTCGTAAAATATAATCCAAATCCTTTAAAAATGTTTTCAGATGGTTTTAAAAATACTTATCAAACTCTTATATCATTAATTACTGGTGTTGTAAGTCCTAAATATCTATCTGGACCGATTGGTATTGTTCAAGTTGTAAAAATTAGTTTTAAAGCTTACGGTCCTTTAGAAGCTTTATATTGGCTTGGATTTATTTCTCTAAACTTAGGTTTTTTAAATATTTTACCTATTCCTGTTTTAGATGGTGGACATGTAGTTTTTTCACTATTTGAAATTATCACAAAAAAACGAATAAAAATTAAAACCATGGAAAGGTTAATTATTCCTTTTGTTGTTTTATTAATTGGGGGGATTTTATTTGTCACAGTTCATGATATTTTGAGGATCGTGAAAAACTTTTTCTAAAAGTTTTTTTTCTTTTTTTAATTTTTTAAAAAATTTTGTTCTCAAAATTACTTTTCAGAGTTATGCTATTTTCAAAAATTTTGTAGGTCTTATTTATGTTACGTATTTTATTTTTATTTATAATTTTACCTTTTTTTCTATTTTCTAAAAACACCTCTGAAGAAATCTTAAAAAAAATGACACTCGATGAAAAAATAGGCCAGCTTTTTATGCTGCCTGCTTGTCCTAAAAGTGATGAAAACCATTTAAAAGATTTAGAAGAGGTAATAACTAAATATCATTTAGGTGGTGTTATCGCAAAACAATCAGATGCAAAAACTCAGATTGTTTTTTTAAATCATCTTCAAAAAATATCAAATCTACCCTTATTTGTTTCTGCAGATGCTGAATGGGGCCTTGGCATGAGAATGGAAGATACAATTTCTTTTCCTAAAAATATGACTCTTGGAGCTATTCAAAATGATGAACTTTTATATGAGATGGGAAAAGAGATAGCAACTCAGTTAAAAGCAGTTGGCGTGCATATTAATTTTGCTCCTGTTATTGATATAAACAGTAATTCTAAAAATCCAATTATCAATGTCAGATCTTTTTCTGATAACAAAGAAATTGTTGCTAAAAAAGCAAATCTTTTAATGCAGGGTATGCAAGATCAAAATATTATTGCTTGTCCTAAACATTTTCCAGGACTTGGAGATGTAATCGTAGATCCTCATTTAGATATACCCATTGCATATCACAGCTTAGATAGGTTAGAAAATATTGAGTTTTATCCATACGATGTATTAATAAATAAAAATGCAAAAGCTATAATGACAGCTCATGTGCTTTTTCCAAAACTATCAGATCTACCAGTTACTTTGTGCAAAGAAATTTTAGATATTTTAACTGAAAACAAAAATTTTAAAAATCTTTTGATTACTGATGCTTTAAATATGAAAGCTTTAACAAAATATTATGAAGCAGGCGAGATAGCTCTTTTAGCTCACATAGCTGGAAATGATATTTTACTATATGGAGCTATAGGAAAGATTAGCGTTGATGAAATTATTTTAGATTTTTTTCCAAAAGCTTTTACGGCTATAAAACAAGCTTATTTAGAAAAATCATTAGATGAAGGAAAATTAAACAGACATGTCTTAAAAATTTTAAAAGCTAAAGAAGATTTAAATCTTTTTGAAAATAGATATGCTCCTGATTATAATCCTGAAGTAATTTTAAGCCCTGAGGCTTATGATTTAAAACAAAAACTCTTCTATGAAGCTTTAACTATTTATAAAAATGATGGACTACTACCCGTTGATTTAAATACTAATGTTTTATTTTTAACTTCTTCTCAAAATTTAACAGAGAGTTTTTTAGTAAAAAAACTTGTTTTAGAAGGAATAGATTGTAAATCTATTTATGAAAGACATCTAGAGCTATCTTCTAAAAATTTAGTTATTTTAAATATATATGAGTCGTGTGTTACAGAAAAACTACTCGATAAAATGAAGGCATTAGATCCAGATAAAACAATTATCTTTTTCTTTGGTTCTCCTTACTATTTAGAGGATTTTAAAGAATTTAAAAATATAGTTTTGGCGTATCAAGAAGATGAATGTGCTTATAAAGCAGTTTTGGAATATATTTTTGGGGATATTTCAGCGAATGGTAAGATTCCAATAGATGCTAAATCGTTATAAATTTTGATTAAAGAAAAATTGGGTTAATAACAGTTTAAAAATTAATTAAAATTGTAGATAAAGCTAATAGAGAAACTTTAAAATGATTTCAAAAAATAATAATAAGAAAAAAAATATTTTTTCTTATATTGAGATACTAGAAAATAAGTAACTTTTTTTTTATTCAAGCTTAATAAATTAAAAATTTTTACATTTTCTTTATAATTTGATAAAGTATTTTGATTTACTATAAATATAAACAAAAGGAGATTATTATGGCTATGGTTGGCCTTCCAGGTTTCGTTATGGCACCACCTACCTTTGCATCATCTAAACCACAGGTTTCAGGACTATGGAATTCTGCTGAGTGTGGTGTTGTTGAGCCTTCTAAAGTTTTAAACGCTTATTTGGGAAGAGTTACTGGAAAATACAATGTGAACACGTCGAATATAGCGAAACTAGCTAATAAATTGTTTTCATCACTGTTAAGTCCAAATATTGAGGATTATGTAAGAGATGCAATCTATTCTAAGTCGTTCTTTTATAGATCTTTTGAAGGTTATCCGAGCATTCAGTGCTGTTTTAAAGATACGTTCATTCATACATTTTTGGACTATATAGGCGGCCTTTTTGAAGAAAAAACTTCTTTAGGAAAAGTATTGGAAGAATTAGACGCTTCTCGAGAGAGTCCAGGTAGAAAATTATTACCTAGAAAAACATATAGGGAAGCTGAAAAACAAGCAAAGGAACGATTGGATAGTATAAAATTTGAGGATTTCATATATCAATTTTACCAAAACAAAGAGGGTTGTGTATATGGTCTTAATAATGGTACCGATAAGTCTCTGCTTTTTTGGTGGAAAAGCAGCGGTAAAGGTAGAGCTGTCAAGGAATATGTATTTCAGGTAATGCATTTCAATACTACAATCGAGTCAACGTTCCGTATTTTCCCAGCCCCTGGCCAGAGTTCTCCTGAAGTGAAAAGGAGAGATGGTAACCTTGTTGTTTCATGGGTAGATAGTAAGTTTGAGCAAAAAGAGAAGGTTTTTTAAATATATATGAGAGTCTTGCGTTACAGAAAAATTACTCGATAAAATGAAACTATTAGATCCAGAAAATACTATAATCTTTTTCTTTGGTTCTCCTTACTATCTAGAGGATTTTAAAGAATTTAAAAATATAGTTTTGGTATATAGTGATTTAAGTTTACATTGATAAAGCTATTTTATTAATATAAATTTATAAATCACACTAATCTTATCTGAAGAAGAATAAAAAATTTTATGTCAAACTGGCTTAACTAAAAAAGATAGCATTTATCGATTAAAAATTAAACCACTATATCAAGAAGATGAATGTGTTTATAGGGCAGTTTTAGAATATATCTTTGGGGATATTTCAGCGAATGGCAGGTTGCCAATAGATGCTAAATCATTATAAGTTTGATTAGACTCGCTAACTATCAGAGTCACTAAGCGAGGAAGTCATTTTTTAATATCAAAAAAGATGGACATTTTTCTTATACTCAAGTTCAAAATAAATTAATAATCTTTACATTTTCTTTATAATTCGATAAAATATTTTGATTTACTATAAATATAAACAAAAGGAAATTATTATGGCTTTTATGATTATGGCAGGATTGGCAGCACTGACAGGACAAGTTAAGATACGATCAGCTTTTGCATTAAATAATGAACCATCTAAACTACAGGTTTCAGGACTATGGGAGGTTAAGGAAAGTAATTTTGTTGATCCTTCTGAAGTTTCAGAATCTTATTTGAGAAGAGTTTCTGAAGAATACCAAATGAACACGTTTAATACAGAGAAACTAGCAAAGAAATTCTTTTCACCTCTGCCACATTCAGAGCTTGAGCATTTGGTAGGAGATGCAACTTATCGTAAAGATACGTTCTTTCATAGATATTATATAGATACGGCTGTTTGTAGATGTTTTGAAGATACGGTCGTTCATACATTTTTTAATTATATAGGCGGATTTTTTAATGTAAAAACTTCTTTTGGACAAGTATTGGAAGAAATAGAATCTTCTCAAGAGAGTCCAGGTAGAAACCTATTACCTAGAAAAACATATAGGGAAGCTGAAAAAGCAGCAAAGAAAATATTAGAGATTCAAAAATTTAATAAGTTCGTAGATCAATTTCAGAAAGGCAAAGCGGCTAGGGTACATGGTCTTGGTAATGATAGGTTTCTTCATATTTCGTGGGAAATAAATGGTGAGAATGGGGTGCGGCTTAACAATGAATATATATTACATGTATTACATTTCAATACTACAGTCGACTCACCGATCCATATTTACTCAGTCCATCTTCCTTATGTAGAAAGGTATAATGATGGTAAGACTGTTGTTTCATGGTTCGATGGAGATAGAGCGGAGAAAAAAGAGAAGGTTTTTGAGTGCAGATAGAACTAAAAATGGATTTTAATCAGTATCTCTAGCTGTTCTACATACTGCTCTTTTTTTGTGAAAGAATGTATTAAAGACTATTTTATTTAGGATATTTTAATATTTACGAAAATATAAAAAGACGGCTATTTAGCCGTCTTTTTATATTGATTTACTAATTTCAAATTTGAAAAAGATTTAGTTACTTTTTCTCATCTTCAATGATTTCAGCTTCTGCTTCTTGAATATCTTCTTTTTTATCTTTCTTTGAAGCATCTTCTTTGTTTGGCTCAGGATTTGCACCTTGAGCTCCTGCGCCAGCTGCACCTTGAGCCGCCTGTGCTTTTTGAAGCTCTTCACCAATTTTTTGCATGTGCTCTTGAAGCTCTTTCATAGCAGATTTTATAGTAGCTATATCAGTGCCTTTTAAAGCGTCTTTTACTTTGTCTACTTTTGATTGAATATCCGCTGAAATATTAGATGGAAGCTTATCTGTATAATCAGAGAGCGCTTTTTCAGCTCTAAAAACGGTAGTTTCAGCTTCGTTTTTAGTATCAATTTCTTCTTTTTTCTTTTTGTCTTCTTCTTGATGTTTTTCAGCTTCTTGAACTTTAGCTTTAATCTCATCATCAGAAAGACCTGATTTTGCTTCGATTCTGATTTTTTGCTCTTTGCCAGATTGTTTGTCTTTAGCAGAAACACTTAAAATTCCATCAGCATTTAGATCGAAACATACCTCGATTTGTGGCGTGCCTCTTGGCGCTGGTGGAATTTCTGTTAAATCAAACCTACCGATCTCTTTGTTGTCTTTAGCCATGGGTCTTTCTCCTTGAATAACAACTATGGTAACAGCTGGTTGATTATCTGATGCTGTTGAGAACACTTGTTTTTTCTGAGTTGGAATAGTTGTGTTTCTCTCAATTAAAGGAGTCAAGACTCCACCTAGTGTTTCAATGCCGAGTGTTAAAGGCACAACGTCTAAGAGTAAAATGTCTTTAACATCTCCGCCTAGAATGCCACCTTGAATAGCAGCTCCTGTTGAAACAGCTTCATCTGGGTTTATTCCTTGATCAGGCTCTTTTCCAAAGATATTTTTTACTATTTCTTTAACAGAGGGCATTCTAGTCATACCCCCAACGAGTAGTACTGTATTGATATCACTTGCAGATAAACCGGCATCTTTTAGAGCTTTTTCACAAGGAATTTTTGTTCTTTCTATAAGATCATGACAAAGACTCTCTAGTTTAGCTCTAGTTAGTGTTAAAGATAAGTGTTTTGGTCCTGTTGCATCCATTGTGATGAATGGTTGGTTGATTTCTGTAGATTGAGTTCCAGATAGCTCTATTTTAGCTTTTTCAGCAGCATCTTTAACTCTTTGAAGAGCCATTTTATCTTTAGATAAATCGATGCCACTCTCTTTTTGAAACTCTTCTAATATCCATTTTATGATTTTACCATCAAAATCATCTCCACCTAAATGTGTATCACCGTTTGTAGATAATACCTCAAAAACACCATCTCCGATCTCCATTATTGAAATATCAAATGTACCACCACCTAGATCATATACAGCTATTTTTTGTTCATGTTTTTTATCAAGACCATACGCGAGTGCTGCAGCTGTAGGCTCTGGGATAATTCTTTTAACCTCTAAGCCAGCTATTTTTCCGGCATCTTTTGTTGATTGTCTTTGTGAATCATTAAAGTAAGCTGGAACAGTAATTACAGCTTCAGTTACCTTTTCTCCAAGATAGTTTTCTGCTGTCTCTTTCATTTTTATTAAAATTTGAGCAGCTGCTTCTTCTGGAGTTATGTTTTTTCCATCAATTTCAAAACCGACGTTTCCATTTGAATCTTTTATGACTTTATATGGAACTGTTTTTATCTCATCTTGAACTTCATCAAATTTCCTTCCAATAAATCGCTTTGTTGAAAAAAGTGTTTTTTCAGGGTTTGTAACAGCTTGTCTTTTAGCGGGCACTCCAACTAGTCTTTCTTTATCTTTATAAGAGATAATAGAAGGTGTTGTTCTTGTTCCTTCAGCATTTGCTATAACTTTGTAAGCCCCCCCCTCCATTATTGAAACGCAAGAGTTTGTTGTTCCTAAATCTATACCTATTATTTTGCTTTTTTTGCTCATAATAATACCTTTTTTTTATTTGTTAATTTTTATATTTTCATCCTTAGAATTTTTTATATTTTCATCTTGATCTTTTTCAGAATTGCAGCAGTTTTCATCTTCTTTTTCACAAATTCCAGAATCACAACTGTTTTCATTTTCTTTTTCATCTTGATGCTGATCATTTTCAACATCTATATCTTCTTTATTTTCTAAGGGTTTTTTTGTAACTTTTACTCTAGCTGGGCGAATAACCCTAGAAGTGCTTTTATAACCTTTTGCAAACTCTTCTATAACAGATCCCGGTTCATGATCATTTGTCTCAAGTATTTCTACAGCATCATGTAAATGAGGATCAAAGTTGTTGCCGACAGAATGATAGGGAACAATGCCATGATTATGCAGTACATCTTTAAGCTGTGATAATATCATTTGAAAGCCCATAGCCCAATTTTTCACTTCTTCAGATGAGTCATTTGCCAAATTTAGAGCATTTTCAAAATTATCAATCAAAGGCAAGAACTCTGAGATAGTATTTTCAATAGCAAAAGATAAAGATTCAGTTTTCTCTTTTTGCATTCTTTTTCTTGTATTTTCAAGCTCTGCTAAAGTATGCAGATATTTGTTTTGCAGTTCACGTATCTCTTCTAGAGGTTTTTGGTTTTTATCTTTTTTTGACATTTATTTAACTCCTAAATTATTTGCTTTTGTCTTCTAATAGAATTGAGTTTTGTGTGATTTTTTTAAAATCAGAAGTCTTTCTAAAAGTTATCTTAAATTTATAGATATTTTTAGTGAGATTATCTGATAGATATTTGCTAAAAACTTTTAAAATAGAAAAAATCTTTTTGTAATCGACT
>SDBT01004918.1_pt1 | contig 22570 bp, 15 predicted proteins | sample 2277101 | NCBI WGS metagenome assembly SDBT01 (sample SAMN10404973, study PRJNA504765) | marine sediment metagenome | isolation source: marine sediment core GS10_PC15, 103 cmbsf | place: Arctic Ocean: Southern Knipovich Ridge | collected 2010 | reverse complement strand
TTTCATGATAGCGGCTAAACAAGACAGTGGCATGTTCTACTGAAGAAATGTAGGGTTTCTTGCAGTAGAACATGCTGCCAGCTTGTTCATGAGCTTCCATGATAGAGGCTAAACAAGCCAGCGGCATGTTCTACTGAAGCAAAGTAGGGTTTCTTGCAGTAGAACATGCTGCCAGCTTGTTCATGAGCTTCCATGATAAAGGCTAAACAAGCCAGCGGCATGTTCTACTGACATCCCAAAAACTCATTGTCCCTGAATACTAGAATAGGAGGAGATAGCAATGTCTGATGGATTGTTCAAAGTGGCGGTCATCGGCACTGGCATGATCGCCAACGCAGGTCACATTCCCGCCTGGAAGAACCTGAAAGAGGATGTAGAAATAGTAGCAGTTGCCGATATTCTTGAAGAGCGGGCACAGTTGATCGCCAAGACAGAGGGAATACCTCACGCATACGGCGACTGGGAGAAGATGCTGGCCGAGGTGAAGCCTGACATCGTGTCTGTGTGTACCCCTAACATCTACCACAAAGAGCAGGCAATAGGCGCGCTGAAAGCCGGCGCGCACGTTTTGTGTGAAAAGCCCATAGCCACCTGCCGCGCTGACGCTGCCGAGATATTCGATACAGCAGAGGCGGCTGGCAAAATTCTTTTCGTTGGTCAGAGTTCGCGCTTCTCAAATCGATCCATTGCCGCCAAAGAGATCATAGAAGCGGGGAAGCTGGGCGAGATGTATTACGCTGAGACGTACTCCATGCGCCGGCGGGGTATCCCGACGTGGGGGCAGTTTCACATGAAAAAGCACTCCGGCGCCGGTCCAGTATATGATCTGGGCGTTCATATTATTGACCTGCTGTTCTGGCTCATGGGAAATCCAAAAGTGCTGGCAGTGAGTAGTATGACTTACACAAAATTCGGCAATCGGAACGAGGGTCTTGCCACTTCTCTGGCGGACAGCGGCGCGCCTCTTGGGGTGCTCACACCAAGAGAATATAAATTCCAGGAATTCGATGTTGAGGATATGGCGACGGGGTTCATCCGTCTGGAGAATGACGCTACCATAGCTTTTAAGACAAGCTGGGCGGCAAACATACCTCAGAATATGGGTCACACAATGATCCTGGGTACTGAGGGTGGGCTGGTACTTAATCCGCTGACCCTCGTCTCCAATATGGGTAGGTATCAGGTCAATGTTACTCCGCAGGTCCCTGGCGATCGAAGTGTTGATTTCAGCGGTCACTGGGTTGAGACTGAGCACTTCGTCAACGTCATTCGCGGGAAGGAAGAGCTGATAGTTAAACGGGCGGAAGTGCTGAATGTCATGAACACTCTGGATGCACTATACAAATCCGCCGAAGCAGGGCGCGAAATATGGCTTGACTAAGCAAGTTTTGGAAACATTTTAGATTTTTCAACGGGGTTAGAAAACCCCGTCTATCGACGATAGTCGGGACATTCCTGTCCCGAACCCATCAGGAGGAAAATTATGAGCAAAAAATACCGTGTGGGCGCGATTGGCTTTGCTCACATGCACATCAACAACGTTGCGGCGCTCTACGCAGAAAATCCACAGGTTGAGTTAGTTGCCTGCGCGGACACAGTGCCTGATATGCCGGAAATGCGCGTAGCTCCCTATACGCGGGAATGGAATGTCAAACACGCGCTGGATGAAATCGGCTTTCCCAAAGCCTACGATGACTATAATGAGATGCTGGAAAAGGAGCAGTTTGACATCGTTATCTGCTGTTCCGAGAACGCCAAGCATCCAGAAATTGTAGAAGTCTGCGCAGCAGCCGGAGTCAGCGTATGTGTGGAGAAGCCTATGGCCATGTCACTTTCCCACGCGTTTCGTATGGTTCGCGCCTGTCAGGCTGCGGGAACGACGATGATCGTCAACTGGCCTACAACCTGGTCGCCGCCGGCGCGCAAGGCGAAAGCTCTGATTGACGAAGGTGTCATCGGGCGAGTGATAGAGGTGAAAATGCGGGGCGGGCACACCGGCCCACTGGGTTCTGGAGCCGCTCACGCTGGCGTGAGCGAAACTGCCGCTCCCATGACCGGCATTGAGCGCGGCGCTACGTGGTGGCATCAGATCGCCACTGGCGGCGGGGCAATGCTGGATTACTGCTGCTACGGTTCAATGATCTCCCGCTGGTATATCGGAGAGCCAGCAGTCGCCGCGGTGGGAATGAGAGCTAATCTGGACAGCCATTGGGGCAACGCCGAGGATAACGCCGCAATGATCGTCCGCTTTCCCAGAGCGATGGGTCTATTTGAGGGATCCTGGACTACGCTGGCTCACGGTGTGCCATCCGGGCCAATCGTCTATGGCACGACGGGTACACTGGTATTGGATAGAGTAGATGGCAAGTCTATCGTTCGGCTGGAGCGCGGCCACGGTCAGACGACGATCTACGAAGGTGAGCCGCTGCCAGAAGGTCGGCAAAATGTATCTGAGGAGTTCGTGCATCATCTGGAAACTGGCGATCCGCTGCATCCTTCGCTGGAGATGACGTTTAATCTGGAGGTAATGGCGATTCTCGACGCTGGCGTTCGCTCAGCATCCAGTGGCAAGCTGGAGACGGTGGAGAATGTTGCCTGGCAGATAGGTTAGTTCACGGTGGGTGCATACATATTCTGTTTCAAAATGGGACACGGCATATTGTGTCCCATTTTTTACGCATTCAGAAAGCCTCTTAGTTTTTGGCTTCGTACAGGATGTCGCAGTTTTTTGAGGGCTTTAGCTTCGATTTGCCGGACGCGCTCACGGGTAACGTTGAACACGCTGCCAACTTCCTCAAGGGTATGCTGATAGCCATCATCCAGGCCGAACCGCAGTTTGATCACTTCCTTTTCCCGGGTTGACAGGGTATAGAGCACATCCTCTATCTGCGATCCTAACATGCTATAGACGGCTTCACTCGCCGGCGACTTTGCCTCCTTATCCTCAATGAAATCAGACAGATGAGTGTTATCCTCATCTCCTATAGTAGTTTCCAATGAGAGAGGCTCCTGAGCGATTCGGAGTACCTGCCGTACTTTGTCAACAGATATGTTCAACTCATTCGCAATCTCCTGAGGAGTGGGTTCTCTACCCGTTTCCTGAACGAGGTACTTGGATGCCCGTATCAGCTTGTTTATGGTCTCAATCATGTGTACCGGCACCCTGATTGTCCTTGCCTGGTCGGCGATAGCGCGTGTTATGGCCTGGCGAATCCACCATGTAGCATAGGTACTGAATTTGTATCCTCTACGATACTCGAATTTGTCAACGGCTTTCATCAAGCCAATGTTTCCCTCCTGGATTAGATCCAGGAACATAAGCCCGGGATTTCTATTGGTATATTTTTTGGCAATGCTGACTACGAGGCGCAGGTTTGCTTCCACAATTTTCATCTTGGCTTTATACGCAAGCTCTTCACCATGCTCGATGGTTTTCATAACTTCCTGAATTTTCTCCCAGGACAATCCTGCCTCACGTTCCAGCCGTTTGATAGTTCTCCTGGCTCTTATTATATCTCTGTTATATATCAGGTACCTCCCCAATTGCTCGTCAGACAAGATCGGCTGATCCGCCCGGATCGCCTCCTGAAAACTTTTAATCAGGTCTTCCGCTGGTTGACCAGTTTCCTCTTCCACTCTTTTTACTACGTCTTCGGACTCCAATATTCCTTTGGCAACGAGCTTGATTCTTGTTACAATCCTATCCAACTCTTCGCGGCAGATCTTCAAATCCTTGAGTTCCTCAACTATTTGCTTTTTGCTAGCGATAATTTTTTCCAGAAAATTTGCTTCTGTGCCGGGAGACGCGCCATTCCGCCTCAAGAGCATCTCATGATCTGCTATCTCGCCTTCCACTTCATGGAGGAAAGCCAGAGCGTTCTCTACAGATTTCAGAATCTCGGCCTCCTGTTCAGCAGCCGGTGTTCTGTGAAATGGAACTTCCACAACACTAGAGCATCTGATCTTTCGGGTAATAGCTTCATTGCAGAGCTTCTTTATCTCTGATATGGCAATGGGCATCCGAAAGATAATCTCCTCGATAATTCGCTGCCCCTGCTCAATACTTTTGGATAGGCGAATTTCCGCTTCTTTACTGAGCAAAGGCACTCGTCCCATCTCGCGCAGGTATAATTTCACCGGATCGTCAACTCTCGATGTTTTCCCGGGACTGAGATCCAGTTTAGAATCTGCATATTGTTCCAGATGCGATAGCTCGCAATCCTCCATCTCCATAGATTCAGCTTCGTCCGTCTCAGCAGCATCCAATACCTGTATATCCAATTCCTCCAGAACATCCAATATATCATCGATCTCTTCCGGCGAGATCACCTCATCAGGCAGCGCATCGCTAATATCGCTGTAAGTGAGATACCCCTTTTCCCTACCAATACTGATGAGTTCCGCGTCAATTCTGATCCGTTGTCTCATCACAATATATGTCTCCTATCAGGTTCACCTGAACTACCCACGTGCCAGGATTTAGGCGTTGTCGGTATTGGGCTTCGTCCGCCGGCGTAAATCCTCCATCAGTTGCCTTGCCATAGACAAACTATCTCCTGAGTTTTCTTTCAGAACAGAGCGTCTGTATTCGCGCTCACGATACTCTCTTATCTTCCTTATACATCCGCTAAAAGCAGCCTCACCATTGGGCGGGGAGCTTTTTTGGAGAATTAAGCGCGAAATAATATCCCGGGCCTCCTTGCTTATACACCTATTTATCAGATTTCCTAGATCCAATCCTCCTTCTTCCAGGTCTGTGCTTGCCCAGAGTATTTCTGCTAATTCGGCATGTCCCGAATTAGTAAAATCATCTTTAGTTATTTGTGACTTAGCCCGCGTGATAAAATGTGGATACTGTATCAAGCATTCAAGCAAAAGCCGTTCAATGGACTCACGCGCGCTCAATTTTGTTGTGGATTTTATGGTTGGCTGCGTGGAACGTCTTACTCGTTTGCCGGATCCTGCTTCATCGAGCTGTTGCCATATATAATCCTCTTCTACATTTAATCTTTCAGCGCATTTTTTTACATGCTCACTCTTTTCAACCTGATTATTCAGATTAGCGAGAGTTGCCACCAGAGCCTGCACTGTCCGCTTTTTCCCCTCAGCACTGTTAACATCCACCTGTTCCTGTATTCTGTCCAGCTTATAATCAACCAGATCAACAGCTCCAGAAATCAGTGCGCGAAGGGAATCTACACCGTTCTCACGAACAAAATCATCCGGGTCTTTCCCTGATGGTAGATTTAGCATCCTTACTCTGAGGCCACCCTTAACCAACAGATCCAACCCTCTGGATGTGGCCGCCGTTCCTGCGCTATCCGAATCATACGCGATGATGACTTCATTTGTGTATCGCTTGATTAAGCTTACGTGCCCTTCGCTGAGGGACGTCCCAAGCGATGCGACTATATTGTGAGTCCCAGCCTGAAAACACGCAATGACATCCATATATCCTTCGGCGAGTATCGCGCGTCCTTCCTTTCGGATGGCTTCCTTTGCAAGATTCAGGTTATAAATGGATCTGCTTTTATGATACACCGGCGTTTCTGGCGAATTCATATACTTAATGTCGGAGTCCGAGCCTAGAATCCGTCCGCCAAAGCCTATTGGCTCACCCCGGGCATCGAATATGGGAAACATAACCCGGCTGCGGAATCGGTCGTAGATAGTTCCCGGCCTATTTCTGCTCTCCAATACGAATCCGCCTTCCTGCATATTCTCCGTGGAAAAACCAGCTTTTTTCCCCGCTTTCAGAAAGGCATCCCAATCGGGCATGGAGAATCCCAGCTTAAAGCTCTGTATAGTATTATCTTTAATACCACGTTCTCTGAGATATGTCAAGGCTCCTTTGCCAGCAGCGCCGCCTGTGAGCAGTTTGTGGTAATAATTCACGGCGAAGTCGTTCAACTGGTGTAGCTTATCCCTGGCTAAACCCGCTGCTCTATCACCCGGCGTGGCTTCGGGGATTACAAAGCCGCACTTTGTAGCCAGAAATCTCACCGCCTCAGGAAAGGTCATCTGCTCATGTTTCATCAGGAAGCTGAAAACGTTGCCTGCTTCATTGCAGCCATAGCACTTGAAAAACTGCCCGTCCCGGTTGACCATGAACGATGGAGTTTTTTCATCGTGGAATGGACACAATCCCTTGAAATTCTTCCCCGCAGCCGTGAGCGGGACATACTCCGATATGATGTCTACAATGTCACTGCGATCCTTGATTTCGTCGATTACGTTATCTGGTATCCTTGCCAATTTTATACTCCATATACCCTATTGATGTTAATTTGCCATCTATGTGTTGCAGGATTGACAGAGGCCATATCTGATCCTTTATCTCTATTACAACTTTTTGTCCTTCACGCGAAAGAAACTGCCAAGAGTATAACAGACAACGCTATGATAATGAAATACAGTATGGAAAATGCCAGAATAACGTAGCGCGCGACGTTTGCTGTCTTGTGTTTTTTCCACCCATTCATCTGTACTACCTCAGTTCTCTTGCCATCGTAGATGCAGATCGGATCTTGGCTGTCGGTTAGGCGTCTTCCGCGAACGATTGTCCGTACCGGATCGCGCAGGTATTTGTTTTCTAGCTCGCGCGTCGAGATCATTAAATATTTGCAGAATTCTTGTTTGCGAGCAATCATCCAGTACCAGAACAAACACAACACAAGACCAAAGAATGACATTACAATTGAACCTATCGTTGGAATGAGTTTATCAGATTCAGGTGGAATGGCTGTCTTCCACAACAGTCCGATAATCCCGATTATGATGCTATTAGCTGTTAGCATAGCACTGAAACGAGACCACAGTGCTCGTACTTCATTTGCTTCGAGGTTGGCTGCTACCTGATAACCGATACGTGCGTTTGCCATCTTATCGCGTAAGCTTCCTTCCTCTTCCATAACTCTCCCTCTGGCTTTCTTTATAAAGCCACCTTCGATACTACGACTCCTGATTGCATTCTAAGATACGCGGGCTTTGCTCAAGCAGTCGTTTCTATTGTTCAGGTATAGTTGACTAGGGATACTCTACTCTTTTAGCGCCACTACAGTCACACCCGCGCCACCCTCGTTTTGCTCACCTAAGCGAAAATTCTCTACATGCGGGTGATCGCTCAATAACTCAGTTACAATCTCGCGCAACACGCCAGTTCCTTTGCCGTGAACTATAGATATGGATCCCAATCCAGCGAGGGCAGCGTCATCCAGATATTTGTCAACCTTATCCATAGCCTCTTCTGCTCTATCTCCCCGCAAATCCAATGAGCTTGAGATACCTGATCTTCTGAGGTATTTGGGTTTTGCCGTGCTGGGGGCTTTCTTATTAGTATTTGCAGAATCCGAAATTATCTGGATTTCCGATACAGGCAGATTAAGCCTGGCATTGCCAGCTCTGACCTGAACTATACCTTTCTCATCCGGCAAACTGATCACCGTTCCGCGGCTGCGTAAGCTTCCCACGTAAATATTGTCGCCCACCTTTAACTCATCTGGGTCAGGTTGTCTACCTTCTATACGCGGCGCAGGTTCCACTGCTGCCGCTATCTCTTTTCTGGCTTTGACCAGTTTTTGGCGTGCGCGCTGGACGCTTTTGGGAGCAGCTTTCTCCTTACGGAGTTCAGATATTGTGTTCTCAACGAGCTTTCTAGCGTTCTGGACAATATTGAATGCTTCACGTGAGGCCTCTCGCTCCATTTCGCGTTTTCTGCTTTTCAGTTGCCGAAGAAGCTGTTCATGTTCTCGCTGCGCTCTGGACGCGGATAAAGCCTTTTCCTCTGTCAGCCGTTGTTGTTCCTCCAAATCGCGCTGCATCCCTTCGATATTTGAAATAAGATCAGCCACCTCCAGTGCCTCTGATCCCAGGTATTCTCTGGCGGTTTTGCCTATCTCCTCAGGCAAACCCAATCTATTTGCTATTCTCAAAGCGTTGCTGCTGCCGGGCACTCCTATCCGCAGCTCGTATGTAGGTCTGAGGGTTTTCAGATCAAATGCAACTGAGGCATTCTCCATGCCATCCTGCGAGTGGGCATGAGCCTTTAATGAATCGTGATGGGTTGTAGCCACAGTTTTAGCGTTACGGGAGTGGAGAAAATCAAGTATTGCCATTCCCAGAGCAGCGCCTTCTGATGGCTCAGTTCCTGCTCCCAATTCATCAAGAAGGACGAGAGACGAATCATCTGCGCTCTCAACGATCCTGATTATCCTGGTCATGTGTGAAGAAAAAGTGCTCAGATTTTGCTCAATGCTCTGTTCGTCCCCAATATCAGCGAAAACCGTCTTAAACACCGACATCTGACTTCCTTCATCTGCGGGAATATGCAAACCAGCCTGCATCATAAGTGTCAGCAGCCCAACGGTTTTCAATGCCACAGTTTTGCCACCTGTGTTTGGTCCTGTGATAACAAGCGTATCAAAACCATCGCCCAGGTGAAAATCGATGGGAACAACCTCGTCTGGGACTGGCTCGGATGCCTGATCGTCATCTGGCATGGGCAGTCGTTTGTTGGAAAGTCTCGCTTGCAGGAGTGGATGTCTGGCCTGAGTGAGTTCAATATAGCCATGATTATTAAGTTTTGGTTTGGTTGTTTTCAGACTTTTACTCAGCAACGCCTTAGCATTTACAAGATCGATTTCACCCAGAATTCGTATTGTTTCCTCAAGATCGAAAAGCACTTCGCGCACCCTATCAGTCAGTTCCCTCAGGATTCTTCGGATCTCTTTTAGTTCTTCACTGGCTAAATCATGCAGTTGATTGTTTAGCTCAACTGCCCCTTTGGGTTCTATGAATGCAGTAACACCACTGGCAGAGCGGGCCTGAATGACACCTGGAAGACTGATCCTAAAATCTTGCTTAACAGGTATTACATATCTGTTGTTCCGGAGGGTGATGACGTTCTCCTGAATGGCTGTCTGATATTTTGGAGAACGCAGTATAGATTCAAGGAGATTTATGATCCGCCTTCGTGCTGTGGTAAGCTGTTTACGTATCTTGAGAAGTTGTGGACTTGCGCTGTCCAGTATGCTCCCTTCCGGGTCAATGCAATCAGCTATCGCTTCTTCCAGATGTGGAAACGTTGATAGCCTGCTGATGATCTCCGCAACTAGAGGATATTGCTCAGTTTCCTTTTTGATAAAAGTTTTAAGGTTTCTGGCAACCCGAGTAATAGCTGCTATATCAAGCAATTCTTCTGGTTCCAGAATGGCGCCCGATACACTGGCTTTCTTCATCAAATGGCGAATATCCCGCAGACCACCCAGCGGAAATCCTCCAGCGACGTTGATATCCTTAGCCTCACTGCATATACTCAACATGGACTCAATCTGAGATATATCTGCAAGAGGTTCTAGCTTTTCCGCCAGAGATCTGCCAAGTCCCGAACTGCAATATCCTGCCAGTATCTCTTTTATTTTGTTGAACTCTAGTATTCCTTCTACGTCCCCGTGCATAATTCGCTTAGAAACCCAGCCTCTTAACTCCTTCACTGAGCAACTGAATCCTGTGGCTTAACCTCCATTTGGCAGTGAGTAATCAGGCAAATAATACTACATTGTCATTTGGCCGAAATACCCCGTATTCCAGCCCTTTATAGGCGTATGTATCAACGGTCGGCAGGCACAAAAGCCCCGGACTACGTAACCGGACTACGTAAAATGATAAAGTAGTAATAGTGCAAGAATCACACCACCAGTTTAGGGGTACAAAACCAGAGCAGCCCATTAGCGTCATCATCAATTTATTATACCTACAATCATCGAGCTTGTCAAGGCGCAGCGAGGAGGCGGATGCTGTCTCAAAGTAGTCGGTCGATTGATTCTGCCTTCTTCAGATCACCCCCATCCCAGCCTTCCCCCGTCAAGGGGGAAGAGGCTTAAAGTCAACTATAGCGGGCGTTTCTGCTCCTTCCCCCTTGACGGGGGAAGGCTGGGATGGGGGTGAAGGAGTAAACGTTGATCTTCATTAATTCTGTGTTACCGACTACTTTGAAACAGCGTCTCGATTCAGCCATTCAATACAACAATATTATCCAGAATAAAGTATACGTGGTGTTTCTGGAGTGATAGTTAGACTACGGGCAATGGCATAGTCGATAATGAATTGACAAAGAAAAATGGCGCAGCATAAGCTGCGCCATCTAATTTCCTGAATTTTCTCTGGCCAGGCATATTGCACTGCCATGGATGTTACTGATTATATTTCAGGATCAATCCCCAATCTGCTGCTAGGAATGCTGATTTGGGTTTTGGGAATGAAACATCGTAAAACCTGTATTTTGACGCCCCTTGCTGACTACCACTGGTCTCCAATACCCAGGTCTGTCCACCGTCAGTTGTGCGCAGAACGGTTCCGTATTCTCCTACAACCAAACCTTCCTTCTCCGAAAGAAAGTCAACACCATTTAGCCATTCCGTTACTCCGCTTTCCTGCTTTGTCCAGGTGTTTCCTCCGTCGGTTGTATTGAGTATAATACCATCCTCACCCACTACCCAGCCGGTAGTTTCATTTACGAAATCCAGAGTGCTCATGTTGTTGTCAATGCCACTGGCGGCAAAATTATTCTGATCTACCCATGTTTTTCCACCATCCGTGGTCATTTTGATAGCGCCACTCTCTCCCACAACCCAGCCTTTTTTCGGAGTGACAAAGTGAATATCCCATAAGCCTGGAGCACCTTCGCCTACAACTGCCGCTCCTCTTCCACCAGAGATTGAAGCCCAAATGGAACCGGAGTTTGTGGTCGCTCTGATAGTGCCATTTGCTCCTACAGCCCAACCATTTCTTTCATCGAAAAAATATATACCATACAACGCGACTGTGGAAACACTATCCTGGCGTCTCCAGCTTTCTCCTCCATCTTTGGTATAGAGGATGGTGCCAGTATCCCCGGAGGCCCAGCCCACTTTATCATTGATAAAGTGAACATCCCATAGGTCCTTATCCTGACGTTTTTTCATCTTTTCCCACGTAGCGCCACCATTCTTTGTGGTCACTATAATGCCATAATCGCCCACTGCGCAGCCGATTTTTTCATCAACAAAATGTATTCCAAGCATGCGAGCTTCTTCACCTGTAAAATCATCCGCACGCGAGCGATCCCATTTTCCAAACGCTGCGTAGCTGAATAACAGTGACAGAAACACAATGGCCAATATGGATAGGGTTGATTTCTTCAACATTTTTTTCTCCTCTCTAAAACTGTGTACCCGATTCTTAATCCAATGAAAATTATACCATTCAGTTCACTGACATGTCAATGGTAAACATGAACCAAATCTGGAATGAGCAATTATTGTGCCAGATGCCTGATGGCCGCTGGATGGCAGAAATGCAGATTCGTCATCGAATTGGTGTAGCAACTGTGATATAATAGTGTAGGAATAAGCTACACCGCGTTTATAGAAACACTATGGTGATTAGCGGTGCTGGAACCCAGCGCGATATGGCTGATGAGTTGTAGGGGCAGGTTTTATCTGACAATATGGTGTTTGCAGAACTATCGATCTTCGGATAAGCAGTAGTCAGTATCTCCAACAGGGAACTCCAAACCTGCCCTTCCCACGAAACAAATCTCCTTTGCCGCAATCATGAATCGCACTCAGATCACAGTCTATAATTGCAATCGCAGGGCAAATCAGTTATAATAATACCCAGGTAAAAAGATTGAAATTGTCTACTCTTGTGAGTGGATCTTTCCTGGAGGCCTAACATTATCATCGGAAGGAATAAATAATGGCTTTTCGTTCACCATTCACACGAAATCTACTAACAGCAATAATAGCGGCAACCATAGTTGCCATGCTCATCTGCGTATGCAGTCTGACATCCTTTGCCGCTGACTGGTATCAATGGCGCGGCCCAAATCGCGATGGAATCTCAAACGAAAAGGGCTGGTCAAGCACGTGGCCAGCAAGTGGGCCGAAGAAGCTCTGGGAAAAGTCTCTGGGCGTCGGCTATGCCACAGCCGCCGTCAGCAACGGCCGCGTGTATACTATGGGCAATGCGGATAAAACTGATACGGTCTATTGTCTGAATGCCGATACCGGCGCCGAGATATGGAAACACTCATACCCATGCGCTACGGAGAGTGGCGGACATCCAGGCCCGGCTTCAACACCGACTGTGGACGGCGAAGAGGTTTACACACTGAGCCGCGAGGGCGATCTCTACTGCTTTAATAAAGCCTCAGGGGATGTTATCTGGCACAAGAACATAAAAGATTTCGGCGCAAAATCCCCAGAATGGGATTTCGCTTGCTCTCCGCTGATCTTAGGTGATATGATAATCATAGACGCGGGTATGGCTATTGCGTTGGATAAGTCTAATGGCAACCTGATCTGGAATACCAAAGATTATGGTGAATCCTGGGGTCTCAAAAGCCAGGGCGGAGGATATTCCTCACCCTATGCGTTCCAGTTGGATGGTGTGCAGCGGCTGGCAGTTTTCAATTCTTCCGGGCTGGTAATCCTAGACCCGAAGAATGGTAAGGAACTCAGCATACATCCGTGGAGAACGGATTGGAATGTCAATGCTGCGATCCCAATCGTCTCAGGAGACAAGGTGTTCATCTCCTCAGGCTACAATGTAGGCTGCGCTTTGCTGCAAATGGACGGAAATAATCTATCGGTGGTCTGGCAGAGCAAGAACATGAGGAACCAGTTCAACAGTTGCGTGCTGTGGGAAGGGCATCTGTATGGCTTCGATGAATCGCAACTGAGGTGTCTGGACTGGGAGACAGGCGACGTGAAATGGACAAAAAGAGGCATGGGCAAAGGTTCGCTGATGATCGCCGATGGAAAGCTGATCATTATGAGCGATAAGGGCCAATTGGTTATTGCTGAAGCTTCACCAGACAGCTTCAATGAACTCGCCAGCGCGAAAGTTCTCACCGGTCTTTGCTGGACTGTTCCTGTCCTGTCCGGCGGCAAGATATACTGTCGCAGCCATCCGGGAGTTCTGGTCTGTCTGGATGTGAGTAAATAGCCGGCGTTCTCGGATGATGCAGACAGGATGCCTGCGCTCCCAGGGAGTGGGTATGAAGAGATCAATATCAATAGTAGCTGTATTGCTTATTATTGCTGCTATCGCCGTTAGTATCCTGACAGTGGCAAAAAAGTATGGCCCGATGCTGTCCAATGCCAGAGGGAAAAGCGCATCTGACCAGAACCCGGTTGATGTACCCGTTTCTGATCAGACGGCTAGTTGGCCTATGTTTCGGGGTGCACCGGCACTTCGCGGCATTGCTTCTGGCAAGCTGTCTAATTCCCTGAAAATGTACTGGAAATACAAGACCGATGCTCCGATTATGTCTTCGGCAGCAGTAAAGGCCGGGCGTGTCTATATCGGTTCTGATGATAAAAACGTCTACTGCCTGGACTTAGCCAATGGCAAAAAGATCTGGTCTTTCCAAACTGAAGATGCAGTTGAGGCTGCACCTTGTCTTGTAGGTGACTCAGTCTTCGTCAGCTCCGCAGATTCATACTTATACGCTCTGGATGCGGAAACCGGTGACCTCAAATGGAAATATGAGACGGACGCCAAGATCCTCGGCGGCGCAAACTGGGCGCTTTCGCCGGATCTTGATAGGGTCTGGATTCTTGCCGGGAGCTACGACAACAAGCTACACTGTGTAGATTCAGTCACCGGAAAAATGGTCTGGATTTACGAAACGGACAACTATATCAATGGCGCGCCGGCTGTAGCGGACGGCAAGGCGGTTTTCGGTGGCTGTGACGCGATTCTTCACGTCATCTCCATCGCTGACGGCAAGGAAACTATCGGGATCGAGACGGACGCTTATATTGCTGGATCACCTGCGCTGGCTGGTGGACATATTTATGCTGGAAATTACGGCGGTGAGTTCGTTGCCGTCGACATCGTCACCGGCGACATCCTGTGGACTTATATGGGCGATGGCTCTCCGTTCTTCTCTTCTCCAGCGATAGGTGAGACACGGGTGGTATTCGGCTCCCGTGACGAGCAAGTACACTGCGTTGATCGCAAAAGCGGAAAGCCACTGTGGACTTTTGAGACGCAGGACAGCGTGGACAGCTCACCAGTAATCTGCGACGACAAAGTGGTCGTAGGTTCGGATGATGGCCGGTTATACATGCTGAGTCTATCTGATGGCAAAGAAATCTGGTCTTATGAAATCGGTGAAGCTCTGACAGGTTCGCCTGCTGTTGTTGGCGGCATAGTCGTTATCGGTTCCCATGACGGTTATGTATATGCCTTTGGTCCGGAGACTGATAACTAGAGTTCTGGCAACTTAATTTGCAGCGGAGATTGGCTAACTCATAGGGTGTAGATTGGATCGAGTACCACAAGCTACCAGCTTGTAAGAAAAGCGTTTACAGCACTATTTCGGAACAAGCTGGCAGCATGTGGTACTATTGAAAACTAAGTTGTCAGTGCATTAGGGGGTGCAAAATGTTTATGAGGCATCAGAAGATATTTATCGCTTTGTTTATCGTTTTGATTTGCGGCGGATGCGCTTCCAGGCAGCCACCAGAGATCAGTGAACCTATTCACAGGAGGGTCGAAATGCCAGCTACGACAATATTATTTCGTGAAGACACACAAGCATATCTGAAGTGTTCACAGATGACAGATTGGGATATTGTAGTTGATTCGGAGGCGATCCCATCTGAGAAATATGCTGCTGAAGAGTTCCAGCGCGTGTTCAAAGAGGCGGCGGGAGTGCTTCTTCTCATACATCACAACGCTGAGGAAGCGGCGCATCATGTATTTATCGGCGAGAGCGCGGCATTGGCCAAAACAGGTATCACGATTGATACTGCTGATCTGGGAGACGAGGGGCTGTGCATAGTGGTGCAGGAGGATCTTCTGGCTATTGCTGGCGGCAAGCCCAGAGGCACGCTTTACGGAGTGTATCAGTTCCTTGAGGATGGATTGGGAGTGCGTTTCCTGACGTATGATCACACCTATATTCCGGATGCTGCCGAAGCGCAGATCCCATGCGGGAGATATGCCTATAGGCCTCCATTTTCCTTCCGCTGGAGTTTCTATCGTGAGAATGTCAAGGAGCCTGATTTTGCGGCGCGCTTGCGTGTCAATACGGTCACTCCTGGCGAAAAACTTGGCGGCAAAACACCTCAGAATCTTATCAATCACTCGTTTCACTGGCTGGTTCCTTTCAGCAAATATGGGGAGGAGCACCCGGAGTATTACGCTATGGTGGACGGCAAACGCGATACCAACACAGGTGGAGGCGGTCCTCAGTTGTGCGTGACGAATCCAGAGGTAATCAAAATCGCCGCTGAATCCGCGATCCAATATATCATTGGGCATCCGGGGGTTAAAAACGTCAGTGTCAGTCAGGCGGATACGGCTAGATACTGCCGCTGTGATGCGTGTGAGGAGATCAACAAGCGCGAAGGTACGCCTATGGGTTCGCAACTGGCTTTTGTCAACGCTGTGGCGGAATTGGTGGAAAAGAAACATCCTGACGTTAAGGTGGGGACATTGGCTTACTGGTACACCCGCCAGCTCCCCAGGACTATTCGACCGCGCCACAACGTGCAGATACAGCTTTGCAGCATCGAGTGTTGCACGCTACACGCCATTGACGATCCAGAGTGTGAGAAGAACAAAAAATTCTGCCAGGATATGAGTGATTGGGGCCAGATCTGCGATGACATCTGGGTGTGGAACTACAACACCAATTTCCATTACTACGATCTGCCATTCCCTAACCTGCGAGTCATCGGCCCGAACGTGCGCTATTTTCTGAAGAATAACGTCAAGGGATTGTTCATGCAGGCTAACGGGAATGGGACATCTGGCGAAATTTCTGATCTGCGGAACTACCTCATTGCGCGGGTGATCTGGAATCCCGACTTTGATGACAGGGCAATACTTGAGGAGTTTGTCCGGCTGCATTACGAAGGTGCTGCTCAAGTGATCCTGAGTTATATTGACATGATGCACGATAACGCTGAGAAATCCGGGGCGCATCCAACGTGTTTCCCAAAACCGGAGGAAGTTGGGCTTCGGCCAGAGATTTCTCGCAAGATTATGGATTATTTCAAGCGAGCACTGGAGTTGGCGGATGATGAGAAAGTCCATGCACGAGTGGAGAAGGCTTCTATATGCGCTTATAGAGCCATGCTCGTCGCAGGCGGCGACATGCCGGATGCCGAACGCGATGCCCTCGTTGACGATTACATCGCTCTGTGCAAGCGCCATAATATGACACACGCTGCGGAACATAAAGAAGCCTCGAAATACTTCGAGGAACTCAAGAAATAGTGCTTTTTGGATTTCAGATCACCCCCATCCTAGCCTTCCCCCGTCAAGGTGGAAAGGATTTCGGGCTTGTTCAGCAATAGCAGTTTCTCAGTTATAAAGCGCTATTCGGGAGAATCATCAGTTCCTTCCCCCTTGACGGGGGAAGGTTAGGATGGGGGTGATCAGGAATACAGTTAACATCAGAAAGGAGGATGGCGGTTACCGCTAACTTTATATGACATCTCGCGAGCGGATTATTGCATGTGTGCAGGGCAAAAAGGCAGATAGGGTGCCCTTTGTAATACGCTGGGGGCCCTGGGCTGATACGCACCGACAGTGGAAAGAAGAGGGGATGGAAAATGACAATGACTGGTATGCCCTCTTCGGTTTCGACACATTGAGCATAGGTACTGGTGTCAACTTCGGGATCTGTCCGCCGTTTGAACACAAAATACTGGCGGACGAGGGCGATAAGATTGTATTCAGAGATGAACATGGCGTGGTAAAGCGAGACAGGAAAAGCAATACCACTATGCCGGAATTTCTGGAATATCCGGTGAAGGACAGAAAGACGTGGGAGGAGCATAAATGGCGGTTTGATCCAGATACGCCGGAGAGATTTCCAGCAGATTGGGACGAAAGGGCAAAGCAGTTAAAAAATTCCGAAGATATTGTGTCAGTTGGAATCTATCCCTACGGCTTCTACGGCGGCGTCAGAACCATGATGGGAGCGGAAGCATCGCTGATCGCATGTGCTCTGGATCCGGAGCTTATTGACGACATTAACAAACACTTCTGCAACCTGTGGTACAAGCTCTGGAGCCGTGTATTTGAGGAGGCGCGCGTCGATGAGATAGCCATGTGGGAAGACATGGCGGGCAAACAGGGATCTTTAATATCCCCTAAGATGTTTCGGCGGTTCCTCACCCCGTACTACAGTGAGCTTACTGATCTGGGCAGAAAACACGACGTAGAGATGGTCTCTGTAGACTGTGATGGTAACATACACGAACTAACGGGGCTTTTTCTGGAAGCCGGGGTCAATGCTCCCTTCCCATACGAAGTGCAGGCGGGCAATGACATACCCTCTATGCTGAAGAAATATCCCACTCTGTGTGCTATGGGCGGTATGGATAAACGGGCGATGTCAAAGGATAAGGCGGCGATGGACGCGGAGATAGAGCGCGTGAAATCAATGATCCCGCTGGGTCGCTATATACCATTTCCTGATCACCTCATTCCCGCTGACGTGCCGTGGGAGAATTACCAGTATTTCGTGTGGCGCTGGAAGGAGATCACGGGGAAGAGGGATTAGATCATCGGAAAGTGCCTGTAAAAGTATAACTTCCCTTTTTTTGTAGGGGTGGGTAAACATTTTCTGATGAAATCAGAAAATGTTTACCCACCCTTGATGAATAGCGTTATCTCGTGAGTGAGAAGTTATTCTTTTACAGCTACAAACGGGGAAAGCCGGAAATCCAGAAAACCGAAAGGCCGGAGAATCGGGAGATCAGGAGGGATGTTTAAAATGGATGACAGAGCAGGAAAATCTGGACTGCTGTCGCGCGTTTTTTTGCCACTGCCGCCAGGAAGTATCCGTCCCGGTGGGTGGCTGCTTAATCAGCTTCGCATTCAGGCGAATGGACTCAGTGGACATCTGGACGAGTTCTGGCCGGATGTTGCGGAAAGTGGATGGATCGGCGGAGACGCCGAGGGCTGGGAGCGCGGTCCCTATTGGCTGGATGGCGTCGTCCCTCTCGCGTTTCTCCTGGATGATGAGAATCTGAAAGCGAAGGTGCAGCGATGGATGGACTATATACTGGATCATCAACAGCCTAACGGATGGCTGGGACCCATTCACGATACCAAGTATCAACCATACGACCCGTGGCCGGTTTTTGTGATGCTCAAGGCGATGACGCAGTATCAGGAAGCCACAGGAGACAAAAGAATCATCCCCGCTATGGAGAAATTTCTCCATAAACTGGACAGCTTCCTTGATGAGAAGCCGCTGTTTGTCTGGGGCAAATCACGCTGGGCTGACCTGGTGGTGAGCATCCATTGGCTCTATGAGCATACGTGGGAAAGCTGGCTGCTGAACCTTGCAGGTAAAGTGCGTAAGCAAGGATACGATTGGCGAAAGCACTTTGGCGAATTTGGCTACAAAAGTAAGATGAAGCAGGAGGAATGTAACCAGACCACTCACGTTGTAAATAATGCTATGGCGGTCAAGCAGCCGGGCGTATGGTTCCGCCAGTCATGGGACGAGGGCGACCGGGATTCCATATTGCACATCATCAGGATGCTGGACATATACCACGGTCAGGCAACAGGTCTTTTCACAGGCGATGAGCATTACGCTGGAAAAGACCCCTCTCAGGGAACTGAACTGTGCGCTGTGATGGAATATATGTTCTCCCTGGAGACGCTCATCAGCATTTCCGGCGAAGCGCGTCTGGCGGATCGGCTTGAGCGGCTTGCGTTCAACGCTCTGCCGGCGACGTTCAAGCCAGATATGTGGGCGCATCAGTATGATCAGCAAGCGAATCAGGTCGTCTGTAAGGTCTCGGAGGATAGAATATACACCAATAACGGCCCGGATGCTAACATCTTCGGTCTTCAGCCAAATTACGGCTGTTGCACAGCGAACATGCACCAGGGGTGGCCAAAATTTGCATCGCATCTCTGGATGAGAACAGCCGAAGGAGGGCTGGCCGCGACCACATACGCGCCATGCACAGTAACCACCGAGATTGCTGGTGAAATGGTTCAGATCGACCTTGAAACTGATTATCCGTTTGGTGATACTGTGCAATTCACAATAAAAGTAGGTAGACCGGCGGAGTTTCCCATCAGCTTACATATACCTGCCTGGACAGAAGCGGCAGAACTGCAAATAGAAGGCGATGATCCGATCCCGGTGAAGCCCGGAACGTTCCACCGTATCGAGCGAGAATGGAGCGGATACGCATCTATTCTACTGCGGCTACCGATGCCAGTCAAGGTTCAGCGACGCTATCATAACAGCATCTCCATTGAGCGCGGCCCATTGGTATACGCTCTGAAGATGGAAGAGGATTGGCGGCTGCTTAGAGGCGAGCTTCCCCATGCCGACTGGGAGGTCTATCCGCGTACACCGTGGAATTATGCAATTCAAATTAACGAGGAGAATCCCGAAGAGTCAATCACCTTCGGATCGCAGCCAGTAGGCGATTGTCCTTTCTCTCCTGACGGTGCGCCAGTATGGGCGAAAGTTCAGGGACGACGGATACCGGAATGGACGCTTGAACATAACGCCGCCGGCCCGTTGCCGGAGAGTCCTGTGAGTTCTTCAGAGCCACTGGAGGAACTGACGCTGATCCCTTACGGCTGCACCAATCTGCGCGTTACAGAGTTTCCAACACTCGATTGATGAAGTAGGGGTGGGTAAATGCTTTTTGATTTCATCAAAAAGCATTTACCCACCCTACAAAAGAAGGAAGTTATTTCGTTACAGGCACCAAGAACAAGGAGAAAATCAGGCATGTATAGAACACTTGTGGTTTTGGTCGGGCTTCTGATCACTTTGAGCATGTCAATCGCCGCTCACGCGGACATATACCTTATGGATGATTTCGAGTCCTACGAGATTGGTGAATTTCTCGACGCCGGTGATATATGGATAGTACACCAGAGCGCAAACACGCCGGGAGAGGCTTCGGATGTGGTTTCATTTCCCGCCGGTGGTAAGAGCGGCTATTTCTCCGGAAGGCAAGGCATCAAACATATCTTCTCAGCCGGAGATTTGCCTGAGGAGTTTGTTATCTCTGCCGCCTATTACCATGATCACACAGCAGATCCGGCGCCTCATTACATGCTGGTGTTCAAAGGGCCAGCAAGTAATGAAAATCTTTTTGTGGGAACAGTTGAAACAGTCACCAACTACAGTGTCAGAGACAAATTAGGCACTGGAGCGGAGACCGACACAGGCGTGGCGCGTAGAGATTGGGTAAACATCATTTGGCATGTTACGAAGGATGACACTACCATCCTGCTCAATGGCGAAGAGGTGTATACTTCCACAATCAACGGAGCGATATGGAGCAGCGAAGGCTCCTTCATCTGGTTCGCAAACGTATGGTCAGACGAGGGGGAAGCCTATCTGGATAGCCTGGTGATAGCGGATACTGAAGATGAGGCTACAGCATTGCTGTCAGTGGACGCGAAAGAAAAACTGTCTACGACGTGGGCTGCGATTAAGATAAGGTAACGTTTTAAGAAACGGGGGAACCGAGGAGGCGCGGATATAATGCCAAGGGCAAAGAAGCTTATCGTTATCGGGTTTGATTCAATATCTCTGAAGACGCTGGAGCAGTTCGTGGAACGCGGCGCGCTGCCGACTGTGGGCAAGCTGATGCGAGAAGGATGTGTCACTCAAACGTGGCCGTGCTTTCCCATGGAAACCGGGACTAACTGGGCGTGTCTGGCGACCGGGGCATCTCCCTGGATCACTGGCTGCAATATGTCAGTCCATTTCCCCGGAACGCCGTTAAATCAGCGCACGCGCGGGTTTCCTGCGTCCGTCTGCAAAGCAGAGCAGCTCTGGACAACAGCTCACAAGGCCGGAAAACGGTCTGTTATATTCGACTGGGCACAGTCATATCCGCTGAAGTTCGAGGACAGCATCATTCACGTAGGCGAAGATGGCCGGCCTGACAATGCTATACGCGCTCTTCAGGAGGTTCGCGCATACACCACGCACCCAAGACGCCCCGGGCCTCATGTGACTCAAATCCAGCCGCGCCCCGCGCAGGGATGGTCAAATGCTCCGGCAGGCGCGCTGGAATTCGAGGTTGTCATTCAGCCGGGACCAGCAAGCCGATACAAAGAGGTGGATTCCCTATTTGCGCTGATCCTGAAAGGCGATCAGGGTTACGACCGTGTGAACCTCTACTCCTCGCGGGAAGCCGCCCAGCCCATTCTCTCTTTCCAGCTCGGTGAGTGGACGCAGTGGATAGAACATGAATTCACAGCAGACGGAGCATCTGTCAAAGCCGGATTGAGAGGACGATTGCTAAAACTTTCACCGGACGCGGGCGAAGTTCACCTTTACCTCAGCGAAATCTATTCCATGAGCGACTTCGTTCATCCCACCAGCCTCGCGCCTGAACTGGCGGAGCAGTGCGGACCATTCATCATCCAGTGCTCACGCCAGCAGGTTGTCCAGGGCGGAGCGTCGGACATCGCCACTTATTTCGACGAACAGCAGTATCTTGGCAACTGGTGGCGCGATGCAGCCGGGCACATCCTGAGCAAACACGATTGGGATCTATTCATGCTCAAGTGGCACGGGCCGGACTGGACGAATCACCTCACCATGTATATGATCGACGAACGCCATCCCATGTATCAGCCGGAGCGCGCTGAAGAAGGCTGGGCTATGTGGGATCGGCTCATGGGTTGGGGCGACGAGATCGTGGCGCGGGCAATGGAAGCGGCTGGCCCGGACACTCTTGTGGCGCTGGTATCGGATCACGGCGGCGATACCAATTTGCCCGGACTTGGTGGCGGACACGGCAATCCTAATACGGTTCTACAACAGGGTGGCTGGCTGGTATCTAATGATGGCCGCGGCATTGACTGGACAAAATCCAAGGCGTTTGGTGCTGGCCACTATGTCTATCTGAACGTGAAAGGTCGCGATCCGCAGGGAATCGTGGAAATGGGAGATGAATACCTGTCCGCGAGAGATGACATCATCGAGGCTCTGCTGACGGCGACAGATGCGTCAGGTCGTCATCTTTACCGGGTTGTGCTTCCTATGGAAGATGCTGGCCGACTGGCGGTTGGCGGAGATCGCGTTGGTGATATTTTCCTCCTGCCAGCCAAACCTCATCCGCTGGCGACTGTCTCGCGGGAAGAATTCTGGAAGTCACACACCGAAGAGCAAACCGGGACGTGGGACTGGCCGCTCATGAATGCTGGCAGTCATTCGGATGATTCATACTTTATCCTGTCAGGCCCTGGAGTCAAAAGCGGATTCCGCCGCCAGCGACCGACACTAATCACCAGCGTTGCTCCTACTCTTGCCGCCGCATGGGGAATACCAGCCCCGGCAGACGCGGATGGCAGCGTGTTGTGGGAGTTTATTGAATAGTCGTTCCCATGATTACCTTAATCATACTTAGTGCCTGTAAAAAAATAGATTCCTTTTTTTGTAGGGGCAGGTTTTATCATGCTGATATACTGACATTTGGTGAAGCAATCTCAATAACGAGTATAGCTTTCATCAACTTGATAACCCCAAACCTGCCCTTTATGGAAAGCATATATTATT
>SDBT01004916.1_pt1 | contig 22571 bp, 24 predicted proteins | sample 2277101 | NCBI WGS metagenome assembly SDBT01 (sample SAMN10404973, study PRJNA504765) | marine sediment metagenome | isolation source: marine sediment core GS10_PC15, 103 cmbsf | place: Arctic Ocean: Southern Knipovich Ridge | collected 2010 | reverse complement strand
ACACCCCTACAGAAGCCCTTTATGGTCCGTTTATACCAGACAATAAGACATAAAAAATTTTTTATGTCTTATTGTCTGGTATAAACGGACCATAAAGGGCTTCTGTAGGGGTGTTTTAGGTCTTTAGTCTAAATTTTAAGGTAAATCCTCTGTTTATAGACCTAGTGCTAGAGCATTCCGGCTAATGGCTTCCATTATGGGAAAATTACTAAAATTCTCATCGAGATGTGATATAATTTGCTTGAGAGTATTTATTGCTAACATATCATTGCTCGCATCTTCTGTATTTTTATAAAAAACTTTTGAATTTGGTTTTAATATATAGCATCGTTTACATTCATCAGTCCAAAATGTTTTACAATATAATATGTCATCAAATTCCATATTATATTTAGAACGAGTTGTTGTTTCTATTTGTAATAACAATTTTTCCATTTTTTCCTTATGTCTTTTTTGATATTCAATTGGTAAGATATGAGATAATATGATTTCCTCTAGCGATCTCGGTAAAATTTTAAGATTCATTAATATAAATATATGAATATTTATTTATATATTAATATAGTATGGGTCTTGATTATTTTGATTGTGATGATTGTGGAAAAACTTTTTGTGATCTCACATATGTGGATCCAATCGACGGTATATGTTTAACTTGTGAGAAAGATTTGATTTATTGTGAACTTTGTTGTGACGCTTTATTTGATAGCTTGGATAACTTTGAAATTGATTGTTGTGTTAAATGTGAAGAAAATAAAAAAATTGGTGAAATATATAAAAGAATTGAAGAAAACCACAGAAATGTACTACTAGAAATACCAGACCTAATAAAAACTTCACCCAAAAAAATATTACTACTTGAAATTGAAAATATAATTTTGGATTTAAAAAGTTTACAAATGAAATTAAAATTGATAATCTAATACCAAAGTGCTAAAGCGGTCCGCCTAATATTTATCTCCAAAATAAATAATATTCCTCACAATCCATAAAATGATGGGTGCAATGTATTTGAGTATTACTATAAATTAAGTGTACTCCAGTTTTATTATCATATCTGGTACGGATATAATTACCACAATAACAATATTCTGCTTTTGAAAATATTAAGAATGGTCCAATACAATATTCTATAAGAATGACATTTGCCCCATCAAGTCTAGTATGTAAATTTCTAACAATCTCATTTTTAATAATTTTTAAAGTGGGAGACATTCTCTTCCTATGGCTTTTCTGATCCTCAATATATTCATTATATATCAATTGATTTAAATATTCAATTATTATTTTCTCTAAATCTCTTGGTAAAATTTTAAGATCCATTAATATAAATATATGAATTCTTATTTATATTAAACATTTTTCAATATCTTCAATTAATTTTGGAGGAATTCTATATCTAAAATATTTATCTGTCATTTTTATATTTTTATATTCATCAGTTTTTCTTAATTTTGCATAATATTTTACATCTATCATTGCCCCACTTTCTTCTGACATTCTATATCCTATTCTTAAATAATGTATATTTTTTTTTTTATTCATTTTTTTACTTTGACAAATATTTTTTCTATTACATATTGGTTTTAATTTTAAATCAAAACCCTCATACCAAAATGTTGTGTTTTTTTGATATAAAAAATCATATTTGCAATATGAAGTAGTACAATATTTATATTTTTGTAATGGTTTATAATCTAATGTTATTTTATTTTTTGGATTTTCAATGGTAAATTTCAAATTTGGATTTTGATTTTTTTTTATCCAATTTATTATTTCAATAGTTTTATCAATTAATATAAATCCTTTTTCATATGTATTTTTTTTTTTATTGTAATTAGGTATTTTAGTGAAATGCTTACATATTGGGGATGAATGTAGATAATCTACTTTAAAATCCTTTAGAGCAGTTTTATAATCCCATTTTAAAATATCTTCATTATAAGTAGGTTTAAAATAATTATCAATATCAATAGTTCGTATTTTATTTTTTGGATTTTTCCCAAAAACTTTTGAAAATGATTTTGTCCCAGAAAATAAAATTAAAATATTCATTATATAATTTTAAGATTCATTTATATAAATATATGAATTATTATTTATATAAATGGCAACTAAATCTGAAATATCTAAATCTATAATGGATAGTGTAAAAATAATGTGTGATGATGTTTCAAATTTGATTAGCGAATTTTCAGAAAATATTCCTTTTGGAGAATTAGATATTGAAAAAAATATTTACTACAAAGATATAAAAGACGATGAATATAATTTCACAAAATCATTAATTGAAGCATTGTGGAAGAATCAATCTTGGGTTATAAATGAAAAGAGAGAATTTGAATCTAAATATTTTTCAATTAGAAGTATTACTCAAGTTTATTTTTCACAAACTGGAGAGAATGACGAACTTCCTTGGTATATTGTTGGAAAGTTTGATGATTACTATTTTTTATCTGAAGCTAGATGTGATTATACTGGATGGGATTGTCAGGCTTGGGGGAGTATTGTGTGGGCGAAAAGTTGGAGTAATTTATATCAATATGGTTTGATTGATAAAGTAAGGGAAAAAATAGATAATATATAATTAATAATTAATAACATCTAATATCTCATAGTAATGATGGATTGTATTATAGATATATCCTTTTAATAATACCTTCACAAGACCATCACCATGATATTTATAACAATACTTATCATTCTCTGTTATGTAAGAATGTAATTTTTCAAAAGCATCTGATTTATCCTCATGAACGCTTTGAACTGAAGTATTTATATTTTCAATATTTTTAGAGCAATCGGTTTTAATAATAACGAACATTATTTGATATATATACTATATATTTTTTTGAAATAAATTTAGTAATAATATATAAAATAATGAAACCTATATTTTGTAGACTTGGTACTAAGTATAAGATACGGAATAAAATATTAATGTTAATACCACCTCATAATACTTATATTGAACCATTCGTTGGAGGGGGTGCGATATTATTAAATAAAACTAGATCTAAAAATGAAGTCATAAATGATATTGATAAGGAATTAATGTCTGCATATAGGATCATAAAAAGGGTTTCAATGAATCTTGATCTATATCCTAAGAATTTAAAATCAGTACCTATAATAAGAGCTTTTTTTAATAAACGGAATATGACAAAGGAGGAAAAATTAATTAAGTATATCATAACTTTTTGTAATGGATTTACATCTAAGAAAGTAAAAACTTCAAAAAATATTCATAGTAAATCAAATCCATTTCCTAAAATTAAACATTTAGATTTTTATAAGGATAGGTTAAAGGGTGTTAAGATGGAAAATAGGGATTATAAATATATCATAAAAAAATATGATTCACCTACCTCGTTTTTTTATTTAGATCCGCCTTACGAAAAATATAAAGGGCTATATCGCCAGAAAGAACATTTATTTGATTAAGATGAATTAGCTAATACATTAAGAGGGATACGAGGTAAATTTTTATTATCTATAAATGATAGTAGTAATATAAGGAGATTATTTAGAGGATTCAATATTAGGGGATTTACTATATCATATCTAAAAATATTTGGAGAAGCGGGAGTTCCAAGACCAATGGTCGAGAGAAAGGAATTATTAATTAAAAATTATTAATTAAAAATTATTTATTGAAATTTCATTTTCTTAATGAAATCATCAGTGAAGTTTAATTTGATCCCAGTATAATGCATAGACGAACTAATACCTTGCTGTAGCAATACATTTTGAATAAATGGATTTACTGCTAGATTTTCCTTATTTCTAAAATCATAACTATATATAGCATATATTTTACGAAGTATATGAGGATGCCATTCTTTTCCAAATTCTCGTTTAACAGTTCTGGATAAGGTTCTTTGAAAAGTTTTAGTATTAGTATATTCAAATAATTTTTTGAACTTTTTAAGATTTTTCATAAATACAGTTTTAGGTACCAATGTAGGAAATTGTAAATTTTGATATTTATCCCTTCGCTTAGCTATATGGTCGATGGTTAATTTTGTTGAACCTTTCTTATTAGTAATTTTAGATTCTACTAATTCACATGATCTCCTACCAGAAGTTAATAATAGAAATAGGGCTAACTTAAAAATATTTTTATCTAAATGATAATTAAGTATTTTTTCAATATCCTCTCGTTTAATATGAACCACTTTCCTTTCATCCCTATGTTTTATAGATTCTTTAAGGACATCCTCAGTGATTTTATCGTCTGGTTTTATTTTCTTCAACCATACTTCATCTTCAGTGTGATCCCTAAATATAGCCTTAGCTTGGCTAAAATGAATAGTCTGGGTTCGAGGCTTTGGATTTTTACTCAATATTATTTTTCTAATTTTTTTAAGAGTTTCCTCCTTGTTTTTTTTAGTAAGGTTTTTAGCCAATTGTCTAAAATTCTCTGTAGCACTCTTGGATAATGTCATTTGTCTATATACTATACATATATAATTATTTTTAGTAAAAAGACATTAATCATATAATAATATATATAATATATGGATCTAACTGTATTACCCCACGAACTTGAAAATATAGTAGTTTATTATTTGAATGAAATATGTTGGTTCAATAATGTTATAAATCATATGAAACTATTTAAGGAATCATTAAATATAATTAAAAATATTCAAATATATAGATTAAATAAAATTTTAATGTCAAAAGAACCATTTGCTAGGGTCGTTGAAATTCAATGGCGGTATATAGATAACGATAAAGCAATATCCATAATTAATGGATTTCCAAATAACACTTCATATTATAATATTAAAAATGGGGATGTTTACGATCATACCGATTATGCCGATCCATATAATAGATCATTTGTACTTTAAATATTTTACAAAAAATATTTAAAATAATTTTAAATTTCAATTTTTCTTAATTCAATATTTAGCCAGCGGTTATCATTTAAAACTGTAAATAATTTTCCATGAGTTTTATGATATTCTTTAATTTTAGACATTAGATTCTCATATTCTTCTGGATCATTCCTAAAATCAAAATTCCATACAAATATTCTTGTGATTTCATCTTTAGCTTCTTCATAAGTCTTGAATTTCTTTCCAACCTCTTTCATTGCATCTGTAAAAAATTTTAAATATCGCCCATATTTATCAAATCCAATTCCGCTTGGATTATTTGGATATCTAAAATTATTATTTCTTAGTGGAGATGATTTAGGTGAAGGTATTATATTAGGTATCCCTCTAATATCAGTTCTTATGGGATCTCGTCCGTTTGTTTCTGCTTTTGGTAAAATATCAATCTTCTCATCATCTTTTTTAGCATGTTCTAATCGTAATTTTTCCATTTTTGCCATCTTATCACTATGCCTCTTTTTTAATTGGATTTCTGCCATTTTTATCATCTTATCCTTATGCCTCTTTTTTAGTATATCATTTTTCCTATAAAATAAAGTTGCTTTAATATATTTTTTCCGCTTCTTAAGTTTTTTGATTATTTTTAAAGCATACATTCGTTCTTCTTCTACAATTTCAAGTTTTATATATTTTATTAATGAGCTAAAATTATTCATATTAAATTTTTCAATTATAGATTCTAATAATTCAGTATCCATTTTTTTATATTCATTAGTTGCGATTAATATTTTTTTCGCCTCTTCAGTTTCATTCTTAATATCTATATCATATACCTTGGTATCACTATTATCAATATAATAGGGGCTTGATTCTGGTTCAGGTTCTTTTTTTTCCTCAGGTTCAGGTTCAGGTTTATTTGATATTGCGATTTTAATTTTTAATAATTGTTTTTGATAATCTGATTCAGAGGAACCCTTCTGGTGTAAAAATATTAATTTAATATCTAGTTTATGTTTTTTAATTAATTTCTTACATTCGTTATATAATTTTGTTTGAGGACTTATATCTGTTTTTTTCTTATCCTCCTCTGATAATTTATTATAATTAGTAATCATATATTGGAGTTCGGATTTTTTAGCTTTTGAATATCGTCTAATTTTTAAATCTTTACATTTTTGTTTTAATTGCTTAACCGTCATAGTTAATATATCAATTTGAGCTGTAGCCATATTGTTATACTTTACAAATAATTTATTATATTTAAGTTGATTTTAATAGTCTAAAAATGTTTGTAATTATATTTAATAGCTTGAGCTGAATCAATTTTGTTTTTTATTTTTTTTAATTTGATTTAATATAGCTTTAGCCAATCAATTTTAGTTTTAAAAATTTTTTCAAAACTAAAAATTATCACAATTACAATATATCCTTTCATAAATTTTATAATTGTTTCTTGGGACAATAATTTTCCCTTCATAATTATAAATTTCTCCAATAAAATTTCCACATTTCTTACAAAAAGTTGAAATATTACGGCCAGAATATTTTTTTTGCATACAAGGATATGATATTGTATAACAATTATGTTCCATATCATATATTTCCATTCTATGAAGGTCAATTCTAGCAGTACCATCAAAAAGATCTAAAACATAAAATATGGGATTTTTAATATTAGCAATAACCTTATCCATTTTTTCAGTTCGCTCTAATTGAAATAAATAATCAAATATTATATTTTTAACATCTTTATAAAAGATATTTAAATTCTCTTTAGTTATATCCATGATTATATTTTATAAATGTTTTTGAGTTTAAAATAATTTAAATATGTTTTTAGTTAATATATATAAATTAATCACAAAAAAACATTTTTACAAAAAATATGACAAAAGTTATTAAACAAAATAGAATTTATAAAGGAATTATTGAAGGTGATTATATTTATTATGATTACATTCAAAGAAAAACTTTAAAGGATGGAACGGTCAAAGAATATCCAAGCAAGCTAAAGCGAAAGCGAGATTTGAAAAAACTTGGAAAAAATCCTAACAAAAAAAAATCTGTTAAAGGAGGTGTTATGGGGAGACCTATTACAAAGAAAGGTGAAATCAAAAAATTAATAATTAAGTTAGACGATATTGATAAACAAAAAATTTTAGACTTTATTAAAAATAATATATTAATTAATAATTAATAATATTTTTTATACTTATTATATTAAGTATTTAATATATATATAATATATATATATTAAAATTCTACTTTTTATATATAGTTTAAAATGTTCCATAATTTAAAAACAGAACCAATTGATATAATTGAAGAAAGTTTAATTATCATGGATAGTGATAATGAAAATGATGATGATGATGAAATCTTTGTTGTTTCAAGTTTAACTCAAAAAAACCCTACTCAAACATCAATTGATGATCTATATGATAGGTGTATAAAAGGATATGATATGAGAAAGAAAAAGGGAACTGTTTGTTATGAATATTTTAATGCTATGTTAAATCAAGTTAAAGTTCATATTGATTATGAAGAATATTTAGATTTAAATTATTATTCAGGTGAAATTGATAATGATATACAATCTAAATTAACTGAAATATTATGTTCTATATTTGAAATTAAAGAATCAGAACTTGCTATATCGAATGATACGAGATCAGTTAATCATAATAATAAAAAACAAATGAAAATATCATTTCATTTTGTAATTTGGTCTAAGAAGTGCAAAATTACTGATTTAAAAAAATTCATTGAATATCATTTACCTAAATTTAAAGAGGTTGGATTAAAAGGTATTGATTCAAAAATATATAGAAATGGGATCAATAAATTTAGAATACCAATGACTAAAAAATCAAAAAGTGATAGTAATTCATTATTAATTCCTAAAAATTATAAATCAAAGGAAAATTTTCATAAACATTTAGTATCTCACATTGAAGGATGTGAACTTATTGATTTAACTAATATTGATTATGTTAGAGGAGAATCTAATAATATATCACAAGAAATTAACGATAGATTAGAAAGTTATAAAATCACACATTGTTCTGAGAAAGAAGGATATATTTGTTATACATTAAAAAATTTTTATTGTGGAGAAGTTCATGAAAATAATCATAATGTATTGTATCATTCATTAAATACAAATATATTAACAATTAAATGTTTATCAGAAAGATGCAAAGATTACAAAGAAGTTATTTATAAACCAAGTGCTCCAACGATACATCTTAATATTAATTATTTAAATAATATACCAATCCCTCATAAAAAAAATGATAATTATTTAGAGGTGAAACAATATTTTGAAAGTTTTATTATTTATCTTAGAGATAGTAATTCATATTATAGGATCCGTCGCGGGAGAAATGATGAATATGATTATTTAGAAAAAACATTAAAAGCTATCAATATTGATGGTTTTAAAAAGGATTTATATTACAGAGAAATTAAACCAGATAAAAAAGATCCAAAGACTGGAGAAATCATAGAACACGAACAAAAAATTAAATTATTAAATTTTTATAAACGATGGGAAGTAGATATGAATAAAAAAGCATACTATTCAATGCATTTTAACCCTATAGCAGATAAAAATAAAGGATTTAATAATTTTGAATATAATTTATTTGAAGGATTTAATTATAATAATATTTTAACTCATCGACAGAAAAAAAATATACCAGATGATAAATTAGAAGATTTTAAATTTTTCATAAGTCATATTAAAAATTATATTTGTAATAGGATAAAAGCTAAAACCAATAAAAAAAAGGAATTGAGTAAAAAATTATTTTCATATCTAATGTATTTTTTAGCAAATATTATACAAGAACCTAAAAAAGTAACTCAAATAATTCCCGTATTTTTTTCTCAAGCACATGGAACTGGTAAATCTGGATTTACTAAATTCATAAGCCAGGTTATAGGAAGTGATTTATCTTATTTCGCATCGCTAGAACAACTTTTAGATAAACATTCTAACGGACATGTAGCTAAATTATTAAATATTATTGATGAAGTTAATATTTCACTCACAAAACAACATGATAAGGAAATTAAAAATTGGTCGCAGAGAGAATGTGCTATCTATAATGAAAAAGGTAAACCAGCATATACAATTAAATGTTATGTTAGATATATTGATACTACTAATTTTGGAGTATATTTTGATCCTAACGATAGGAGATATGTTATATATACTTTTGATAAATATGAGGGTACGATAGATGAGCTAAACGAATATTGTTCCAAATTAAATAGGATAATGAAAGATCCATATACAGTTTATCAATTTGGAATTTTTCTAAAAAGTATTGATATTCCATATAAACAACAAAGAGAATGGGAAACAAATCGACCGTTAACAGATGATTATCATAGTATGATGTCAAGTAATCCAATAACTGAATTTTTAAAAGAGTTCATTTCATTAGAAAATATTAGTTTAGATAGATTAGATGATACACAATATCTTAATAGTTATCAAAATCTTAAAGATAGCATTCACTGTAATCATATTTTAATTAAAAAAAATGCACTCTTCAATTTATACAAAACTTATTGTAAAGATACAGAAGAGAAAAAAATACTTCCTAAAAAAGAATTCACAAATCATATTGAAACCCATTTTAAAGAAACTATTATATCAGGGAAAAGAAGATTCGGAAAGGATTATAATCCAGTTTGGTGCTATCTTATTAATTTAGAAAAATTAAACACGAAAATTCAAAAAAATATAGAATTCAAAAATAAACATATTAATTCTTAAAATTTGGTTTTTTGGAACAAACTATATGGTTTTTTGGAACAAATCATAGTTTTTTGGAACAATTATAATATTTTGGAACATATATTTTTTTAAAAACATCCTATCATAGATATAATCAGGATATAAAAATGAAAAATAAAAAGTTTGTTCCATTGTTCCAATTTTTTTTACGAAGAGCTGGGGAAAAGATGAGAGCAACTTAAATTTTCAAAACCATTTGTTATTTTTTTTGGAACAATGGAACATAGATAATCATTATATCTATATTATATTTAAAATATAGATATAAATTTAATATAAATGTATATTTAATGTTCCAAATAAATATTATTTGTTCCAAAAACACAATGATTTGTTCCAAAAAAACCAATCTGTGTTCCAAAAGTGCAAAAGTGTAGTTGTGTGTTAAAAAGAAGGCATTATGTAAATCAATATGGCTAATCAAACTTTTCCAAAAGATCTTAGTAAAAAAATCATTAACGAATTTATTGGCGATTGTAATGAATTATTACCAGATCCTAAAAAAAATCCATTCAACGAGTTATGTGAGGAAACAATACAAAAAATATTCAATTTAAAAACATTAAGTCCTAATCAACATATAACTTATCATTATGAGGTCCGCACTGATATATATAATCTTATTCGGAAATTGAAAGATATTGTTAATACACATCCTATTAATAAAGAGGCTACTATTTGGGAAATATATATTAATACAGGAACAAATATAAGTGAAATAGGACCTATTTTAGATATTTTTTACGTGCAACTGAAATTAATAAGGGATAAATATAGAAAAAATGGGATAGATATTAGATTTACAAAACATGATTGTAATTTTGATAATGAATTATATGATTTTCTAAATGATTAAAAATGGAGTTTAAATCTAAGGAATATCCTAGGTAATCATATAGAATGACCGCGAAACTTTATAGAAAAGAATTAAATCTCCTAGATAAGTTTTTTGAAAATCCATCAAATGAAAATATTATGGTATTGGATGATTGTACCTATTGTAAATCTTGTGATATGGATAAACATTTGGATATGGATAACTGTCAGTATGTTTGTGTAGGTTGCGGTGGTATTTCTAATAATGATTATGCTAAATTATTTAATGATTATTTACCCGCTCCAACAAAAGGATTGAATTTATCATATACCCATTCTTATAAAAGATCTTATAGATTTGAAAAGATATTAGATAAGGAATTATGCTTATATCCTAAATTAGAATCTAATTTAAACCTAATGTTTAGACAATTGGTACCTATTTTTAAAAAAATATGTTTAAATTCTAGAAAAAATTTTATTAGATATCATTATATTATATATAAACTGCTTGAGATATTAGGTAAAGATCAATTACTTATACATTTTAATTTACCTAAATCCAAATTAATAACTTATCATTACGATAGGATATGGGAGAATATGTGTTATGAATTAGGTTGGGAATATATTCCTACGGTTTGTTTATTATGTATAATTGAAGATCGTTAAATAAAGTATCAATGATATTTTATTTAAAATATTATTATCCCAGTTTTATTATCTCTTTATATGATGTGCCAGATTTTGCTAATATATAATCATTGGCAGATCTTTGATAAATCACATGAGTTTGGTTCTTAATTTTATTAAGGACACTTTCTCCAGTTAGATATTGCACTCCACCAAATGTAATAGTACTAGCTTTCCCTCGCAGATCTGTTCGTTTAAAAGAATCAGCTCCTTTATTAATCTTAGGATTATCCATATATAATTCAACGATTTTTTTAAATACTTTTTGTTTTCCTTTTCCGCCACTATGTGCTAATTTTAATGTGTACCAATTTAGATTCATAATTCCTCCATCATCTCCTGGTGGTTCTATTTTACTTAATATTTGAGCTGATATGGTTTTTAGAAATTGCAAATCTTCAAAAGCCCCAGTGATAGTTTCAAATTTAGGCTTCCCTTTTGGTATTGATGGTTCAATCTTTATCTCCTCTTCCTCACTTAATCGTAATACATAATTATTCGGAGCTATGACTTTAATAACATGAGTACCCGCTAAAATTTTTCTTAGAATTTCATCAACTTCTAAAAATCTATCTAATTTTATATCGTAAAAAGAATCAACTCCTAAATTACTATCGTGATTTAACATTTCCTTAAGAATCTCCACAAATTCCTCTCCTTTATTTGCTTGCTCTATATTAAGTTCATAATATTTTTTATCGATAACTCCAGTTGTTTGTAATTTTTCCTCAGTAAACATTTTAGATATATCCACTCCAATTTCTATTGGTGGTTGCATTACAAATTCCTCTGGTTCCTCACCTGGTGTTAGTTCTATAGCACCTGTTCTTTGTTGTATTAGAGCCATTTCCTTTCTAGCCTCAGGAAACCATTTTGCAATTCCTCCAGATTGAGTAAATTTATTAAAGGCATCATTTAAATCAATTAATTCTACCTTTTTGTATTGTTCCTTTACAAATTGAATAAATGCTGGTATAGATATAGATGGTCGAATAGGGAGATATCTATTATAAATCGCGGATAATATTAATGGATTTAAATTGTTAGGATCTATTATTTCACCAGCAGTAATAACGACCCGTTGTCCTTCTTGTAATTGTGATCTTAATTGAGCGGATTCTTGGGTATCAACACCTTTTAATATATTTAAGAGGGTATTATCAAGATTACTCATTAATGTCATTTGTTCTTGTGGTATTAGTTCTGGAAGTTGTTGCCCTGACGCAGCCATTTGTAATAATTGTTGATTGATTATATTTATCTCGGCTAATTGTTCTTGTCTTAATTGTTGAATAGGTTGACCAAGTTGAGCTTGATTTCCAGCGATAACACCTGTAGGAATTTGACTTAGATTATTGATTAATTGATTAACTCTATATAACATTGATGGAGGATCTTCTAGCATATCGCTAAAAGACATCATCCTTAATATAGGTCTATTTGATACAGGGTCTAATTGAATCACACCTGCAGCATTTCTTAATGGCACTTTTATAACCATATTTTGAAATCGCTCTACCAAAGTTTCCGCGCCAATATCAACTCGTTCTCCATATCTAAGTAATCGTTCTTGTTCTATTAAATCTATTTCAGGAATTACTCTCGCTCTTGGTGGATTTTTTATATGATTTGCTATTCTTAATTCATCAATCCAACTGCTAGGAGCTAACTTAGGATCAAAGCTTAATTTATGTTTATTATTTATAACTGGCACTTTACTATAATCAAATGATTGAGGATATCTAAGATAATTTATATTTTGAAAAATACTTGTCATTGTGATTATATAATAACTAATTTTTTTCTTCTTTTAAATTATTCAATGTCATTCTCCTTTTTATCAATTAATTGAAATCCATTTTTTCTAATCGGGTAAGGACTATTGAAAGTTCCATCTAGCCATAATGAATCTCTTAAACTCGTTAAATATTTTTTGATTAAGTGTTGAATCTCCTCCTTTTTTAGCCCGACCCTTCTACCAATAGTTTTTAATGAATCAATATCCTTAGTCTTCCAAAGTATAAAAATGTTAGTCATTCTTCGTATAGGGGCAGGAAGATTGAAAAAATCTTGCCCCGTACATATCACACTCAAGCCACGATGGGTGGAAACATAGCCAAACGCACGATCTAATCGCTTAAGCTCTGCCTTAGACATATATTTATACTCTTTATCCTCAATTATCAATAGGGTTTTAATATCTGGATTAAATATTTCGTCATTAGGTTCTGGTATTTCACTGATGCAAGTATAATCAAGATCTGAATATTCTTTGACATACTCCCCCCCACAATGGTATAATAGTATCCTTCTAAAGGGAGGCTGGATTCTCGCTACGATATTTTGGATCCAAAGTGTCTTCCCCATATTAACACCCCCTAGAGCGAGTAATCGGAATGGATGTGGAAAGTTTAATTTGTTTCGTCCCTCAAACCATTTCTCGTGGTACCGTTTTTCAACATTTTCTATAATTAATAGCTCATCAGGATATATCCGCTCCTTTTTTAGGTTACGTTTCTTTTTTGGCATGACTTAAACAATTCGTATATATATTAATTATATATATATTATGTCGTTTAATACACAAAATCCGCCAAATCATTTATATTGTATGAATCCTATTTCTAGAAGATCCGTCGTTATAGGAGGTAGGAAATATAAAGAGTTGGTTCGAGATGGTATCTTAGATCCCAAAACCAATAAACATATCGAACACAATGAGGAAAAAACTGAATTTGATATTAAAGAGCCAGAGGATATTGATACTGAGGATATTGATAAATTAGCATCATTAGTTGATGATTTAAATATTGACAAAATTGATAATGAAAAATTATCTGATGCAATAGCACAAGCCTCTAATAATGTTATGAAAAAATATAAGAATCAATTACAAAAAATAACAGATGGGGAAGAATTATATGATGAGGTTAAGAAATTGATTAATGAGGAATTAAAATCATTATTATATAATACAGATTAATAATGTCTTCGTTTGTTGAATTTAAAATACCCTTCATATTTAGTTCCAGTACAGATTCAGGAGCTACCAATGTGAGTGCCTTAGGAAATTCTTTTGAAGTTTTGCTTGAGCGACCATTGGTTATACCAAGGGAATCTGTTAACGTTTATCTAACAGTTCAAAATGCCACTGTATGGTGGAATACGTTTAATATTATTGAAAATCAAAACGACCAAATTGATGTAGAATATTTTGATGGAATTTTAACTGTGAATGTCACATTAACTCTAGAGCCAGGATTATACGATCTACAACATTTAGGTGAAGAAATAAAGCGAGAATTATCAGGGGCATCATTACCACAAGATTTATTTATATTAACTCCAGATCAAGCGAGTAGTAAAACTGTGATACAATTCAATTATAGTGGTGTCCAATTGGATATGACCGTCGCAAATGTCCCAAGAAATTTCGCAGAGTTAATTGGGTTCGATGAGAGACTTGTTCCAGCAGGAGGACAAACTACAGGAACTCAATTTGAACGATCAGATACTATCGCAGCGCTAAATACTATAGATCATTTCCTTCTCCATTCAGATCTTGTTTCAAGAGGTTTGAGAGTAAACGACCAATATCAAAATGTCATAGCCCAAGTTTTAATAGATGTCGCTCCAGGGTCACAAATAATAAGTCGACCTTTCAATCCGCCCGAAATCCCTTGCCAGGAACTCGCTGGGGAAAAAAGGCGAAACATAAGAATATATTTAACAGATCAAGATAATGTCGCTGTAAATACCCAAGGTGAAATTTTCACATGTCGGGTTATAATTCATTATTCATTAAAAATAGAATAATTTTATAATATATATAACAATGTTAGTTACAAGAAGCTACAAAAATAACTGGGGATATCAAGTTGATACTAATCGACCTCATCCCATTTCTGTATGGGAACCACAACGAAATAATAGAAATCATTATTCTTATAATATTGAAAATGGCGATGTTAAAATGGCTTATAATAGAGGCAGAGAACAAGGATTACAATATGGAGGCAAACATAAATCATTAAATTGTCAGTTAGGAAAAGGCATTGATCCACAAGCAGTTATAAAAGCATTACAAATGTTAAAAATAGCTGGTAAGGTTGCAGTAAAAGCTTATACAAGTCCAGCTGGTAATCTTGTTAAAAATACGTACGGAAAGTTTATGAATAAAAATCCAAATTGGAGACCAGGGTTCGCTGGAGAGAAACATATGCTAACTAAAAGAGGCATTACATACAATTGGTGTGGGCCCGGAACTAGTGTTTCAGCGAGGTTACAAAGAGGAGATGTGGGAATTTCAGAATTGGATGAAATTTGTAAGGTTCACGATCTAGATTATACTAAAGCTAAAACTTGGGGTGATGTACGGAAAGCTGACAAAAAAATGATTAGCACCTTAAGTAAATCTAATGTAGATAAACCATCTAAGCTCTTAGTTAAATCATTGATGCAAGCTAAAGTGTTAGGTGAAGATGTTGGGATTTTTGGAAAGGAAACGTTTGTTAAATTTCCAAATTTACAAGATGAAATTCCTCCAAAAATACAAGAGTCTCAACCTCCAATTGATTTAGCAGGTCAAGGTCATTTTTTTGATAATAAAGATCCTGCACGAAAATTAAGATCTAAAATCAAAAAATATAGACGGAAAAAACAAACTGATAAACTATTAGGCATAGCTTTTCAATCTATTAAAAAAAGATTGAAACAATAATTTTTTTATTATATTAATATATATAATATATAAACGATGTACCCAAAATCTATTTTTGATCTTCCTCGGAAGAAGGAGGACCTCATAAGCGCCAATCAAGGAATGAGTAATTTATATTTTGATGAGATCAGTAGTTTGAGAAATATTATAGATACGAATGCTGTAAGCAATTTTGGTAATGGTTTGATAAGTTTTAGATGGCACCCCTCGAGCGGTAGTTGGTGGATTCCATCAAGATCTTATTTCAGGATTGATTGTGAATTGACTCGAGCCGATGGTTTATCTCCATTATTACAATCTGACAATATCGCAATTAATATGGGTGTAGCGAGTTGTCTCTTCAGCAAGCAACAATACAAAATAAATGACAAAACCGTTTCAGAGATTTCAGAACACTGTCCTCAAGTCCACGCCCTTAAAGAGAGACTTCGTCGCTCAGGCCATTGGTTAGACACCACAGGTGACAATTTAAATTTATGGGAGGCAAGTCACGAGAAGAGGAAACAAAAAGTGATAGCAAATGGTATTAATTATGATAAATTAATTTTTAATCAAGATTTAAATGTAGCTTTACCTGGGAACGGTCAAGTACCAAGATGGTTAGATGTAATTACTCCAAATCAATTTGAAACTGTAGTTGGAGTTGCAGGATTGGGACGAATTCAATTTTCGGCAAATGTAGGACAACCAATTCCAGATTTATCAAAATATTTAGCTATTGGGGATACCATTTATTATAATGATGGAGTGGTAGAAGTAGCAGATACAATTTCGGCATTTGCCACAACTGTAACAGCTAATGATACAATAATTCCAACAGGAGCAGTTGCTAATGCAGTAGGTCCAGCGGATTTAGTATTACAATTTAGAATCCCAGAGAGAGCTATTGATGTATCATTATCTAGAGATAGAAATGTTAAAGCGTTTAGTGTAATATATCAACCTCCATTATCTATATTTGATATAAAACACGCGATTCCTGGCTCCAGCAAACACGAGCTAGATATGGTGCCCTTCAGCGATACCGTATATCAAAAAAATGCTATTGAATCAATATTAGCAGATAAAACACACGGTGCTGGAAATGATTTTAGATTTAAAGTAACCAATATGTTATTTTATGCAGCAAGATGTGACGGTCCTATAGTCGAACAAGATGAGTTTTTCCTCGATCTAGAAGAGACTCGTGCACAAATTTCTACCATAACCACTGCAAATAGAACCCAATTCAGTTTAGATATTTCACCTTCTACCCACGCTTTAACGGTAGCATTTCAGGACGAATCTGCAGAGACAAACACAATTTTTTCACAATCCAAATTCAAAATCCAGAATTCAGAAGAATTAAATTTAACTAATTTTTATATACGCTACAGCGGTGTTCAGAAACCCCAACCAGACTTCCGCCCATTATTCGATGAGGCAACAAATACTGATAATTTAGTAGAACAATATGCCCGATCTATTATATATAACGGTGGGTATTATGATTCCTCCCAAGAAACATTAGATCAATGGCGCGAGCGAGGTATTATACTCCATTGGCCGTGGCCTGTTACAGGGACTTCCAGGGAAACTAGGTGTTATGTTTCAACCCAATTTAGTGCATTAACTGGATCACCAAGATTGATTTTATTCAATCATTTCAAAAAGGTTGTGATCTTAAAATATTCCAATGGCTCTTTACAAACTGTATTAGTCAATGAAGTATAATTAAATTATTAAATTAATATAAATAAATAAAAATAATTATATTTGTCATCTCTAGCATAATGTAATGTATACGTCCCGCAATGTTATTGAGGAATTACTGAAGATCAAGGTTCAAATCCTTGGAGATGAGATCGTCTCTATCATAAGTAATGAGCCCGTTACCTAAACGGTAATATCAAGGTGCAAATCCTTGGAGATGAGTAAAAATAATTATTAAAACGATAATTATTATTTTAATAATTATATAATATATACATCATTATGGATAAGATTAAATATGCAAATTATACTCAAATATCACCAGAGCGAGATGTTACCGCAAATGGCTTTAGCAAGGGACAAATCAACTTCAAAATGAATATGGATTCTATGTCTCGCTGGAACCCATATCATTCATATTTACGAATGCGAGTTCGGTTATCTAAAATTGATGATACACCACTTGATGAGAATGATGGAATCGCTCCAGGGATGTTTCAAGGAGATACTTTTTGGCAACAACAAAATATCCAATGTAATGGAGTTAAGGTATCGGAGATTGACGACTATGTCGCTCAAGTGTCTGCATTGAAACAGAGATATGCAATACCAGAAACTCGGCGAAAAGAATTCTTATCTCAAACTAATTTCGCTCAGGCAAGATTTAGAGATAGACAAAAAGAAGTTATGGGTGAAGGATATAGACAAATAAATTCATCTGTGGAACAATTTACAAATTTAGCACAAGATGATGCAACATTCGTATTATCAACAGAAGAGATCAGAGTTTTAGTAGGTGATTTATTTACTATTGAATATCGTCAGGCAGCGGATGGAGGTATTGGAGCTGTTGATTTAACTGAATCTGTTTTAAAAATTGGTGATAAAATCAGATTAAATAATGTTACCAATCCTAATTATACAGGAAACATTACCGCAATTGGAGTTAATACAATTACATTAGATCGAGCAATGGCTTTATTCGCAGCGGAAGATATTTTAGCAAATAAAATTTTATATGAAAGTGTAGATTTAGTTGAATCGGAACAATCTAGAAGAGTTAAGGATTATGAATTATGCTATAGACCTTGTTTAGGTGCATTCTCAATCAATAGCTTTATGGGAGGGAATTGGAAATTAGAACTTACCCCCCATACTAATTTACGGTTTCAACGATATGCAATCGAGTCATTGGTAGATAAAACTCCAGCTGTAGATTATAAATTAGAAGTGATCGACCTCCAATTATATATTTATAAGGGTATGGCATCAAGTCCTAAAAATGGAATGGAATCATACGATTTTACAGAGATAAGATGTCAAGCCCAAACGATAACAAGTGCTTCATTATTAAATAAAGCTTTTGTTGTAAATAATAATTCGCATACTTTCACTATAGCGTATCAAAAACCAGATTCAGGCGATCGAACGGATTTCAGTAAAACAAAGTTCCGTATGTTAAATGATTACGAAAAACGGATTACTCGCTATCAATTACGGATTGGTGGAGAGACACTTCCAACACCTTTACCACAAATAGATACAGATCCAGCTAATAATAGAGACTTCGCCACACAACAATATTATGAGACTCAGCATTATCTAGGATCAATATTTTTAGATGAACCTGAAGGATTGGATTCCTGGTTTGAACGTGGTCCATTTTATTCATATGTTCTTCCAAAAAAATTAAATTCTGGAGCTAACCGATTATATGTATCTCAAGAATTCGCTATTGCACCTCCAGAAAGCTTTTTACTGTTAGTATTCGATCATTACTATAAAAATTTCCAGCTTCAATACGAAAATGGTATTGTTAAAAAATGTATTAGAGGCAAGATGGTAAATTAATTCATATATTATATTTTGTTAATATATAATATATATAACTGACGATGCAATATAAATATTTCAGAGAGATCCAGCCAGAGCGAGCTATACAAGGCAATTTCGCTTCAGGGCAAATCAATTACAAATTTGATTATAATGACGGTCACACTTATTGGAATCCTTCCAAGTCATATATAAAAATTAAAATGAAAATTACTAAAGGTGATGGTACAAGATTGGATAAGGATTTTGGTGTCGCCCCTAATATGTATATCGCAGATAACCTATTTCAACAAATAGATATGCGCTGTAACGGGACTTGTGTGTCAGAATGGAACGACTATATAGCTCAATGTGCCTCATTGAAAAATAGGTTATATAATTCAATGAATCATAGAGAAGCTTTATTATCCAGTGTTAATTATTCTAAAATAGATTTAATTGATAGATTATCACAAGTATCAAGTGATGGATATAAAGAAAGGGATATCGTATGGAGAAGAGGAGTTCAATTAGGAAACTTGGCAGCATCAGGTCGAACATTAGATTTTTTAGATTTAGTAACTCCTAATACAGTTCAATTTGTAAATGCTACAAGTGGTATTATATTTAGGGAGGCAGGTGGAAATAAAATTCCAGATATGTCTAAATATTTTGCTATTGGAGATTATATTTATTTTCAAGATGGTGGAGGTGAAGAAGCTCAAACGGTAACTGGATATCTAACCACCGATAAAAGAAACGATACTTTAGTTGTGAGTGGTAATGTTGATGATAATGCAGCAGCACCTTTAGTGGCTCAAGTAAGAATTCATAATGATTATTACCCAGAGCGATTATATAGTAATTCGGTTCAAGCAAATGATATGCAGATTATCTGGAAACCTCCCATTGGTTTTTGGGATGTAGATGATTTATTGTGTGGATCATATAAATTAGAACTTACACCTCACGCAGAAGGTGTCTATCAAAAGTTCGCTATTGAATCTATTCTAGATAAAGCAGTTGGATTAACTGCTAACGATATTGCCGTAGAAATAACAGAGATCAATATGTATTTATGTACCTATGTTACTCCTTCGCCAATATCAGGATCTAAATCATATACATACTCGGATATAAGATGTCACAGTCAGAATTTAACAACTAACAGTTTAACATCAAAAGTATATCCTATTCACGAACGGAACCATTCAATTAGTATCGCTTGGCAGGACTCCGCAGCAGGCGATGATACCAGACTATCAAGATCCAAATTTAAAATCGTTGACGAACAAGAATTAAATTTAGTTCGTTATTATATCCAAAAAGATGGAATTCAATTACCTGATCCAATTCCTCGCTTAAGTGTAAATCAAAATACTGGAGTTAATCAATTTCACCAACGGTATTATGAAAATATGCAATATAGTGATGCTTATGAAAATCTAGAAAAAAACGAAACGTTGAAACAGTGGATTGATGCTGGGATTTTCTTTCACTACAAATGGGGACAAGGATATAGAAAAACTGACAATGCGGTAGTATATCAAAATTTTAGTACTTCGTTTAAGGGTGAGGATGAGGCAACTCTTAGAAACCCTCAAGCATTATTATTCGATCATTACTATTGCACGGTGTCAATGAATATTGTTGGAGGTAAATTAATTTCTGTTACTAAATCATAATTATATAGAGTATAATGATTTCCAAAAAAAAAGCAGAAAAGGAATATGAAAAATATCTTAGACAAATTGAATCTAAATATGGGAGTAAAGAAACCAATTCAATTCAATTACATAAAATTGGTAAAAAGATGTTTGGAAAAAAATTCCGTGGTGTTTTTCCATCAAATATGATTCCAAAAATGAAAGGCGGAGAATATGCTATTGTGAATCTGGACGATAGTTCTAAAACAGGATCACACTGGGTCGGTTTAGTGAAATACAGGGGGAGGTCTTATGTTTATGACAGTTTTGGTAGAAAAACCTACAAAATACTCCCAGAATTAATTCAAAGTGGTAATGGAGTTATATTAGAAACAGAAAATGATCCAGAACAGGATTTAAATGGAACGGTGGAAGAAAACTGCGGTCAAAGAAGTTTCGCATTTCTAAAAGTATATGATAAATATGGATGGCAAGGAGCTAAATTTATATAATTATAATTATAGTATATAATTATATAAGCATAATGAGTAATTTTGGCGCTAACAACAGATTTTTACAATCTAATTTAACTACCAATGATCTTGCTACAGAAACAACCCTAAAGGATATAGATCAAATTTTAAAAAGTGGTACCATTAATGTTGGAGTCACTGGTGTTTCAAATATAAATATCACAGAACTAAATACTCAACCAATAGATATTGGGAATGGAATTGTTGATAGTGGAACGCAACGAATTACGATAGCTTCAGATCAAGTAGCTGTAGAGGTTAAAACTGGAGCATCTATTTTTAGTGCGGTTGTGGATGTTGACAGTCTTGCAGGTCAAACAGTTGATTTAGGGGATGGTGTAGCGGGGCTTGGCACTCAAAGAGTGATTTTGGCTACAGATAATCCTGTTACGGATATTAATTTAGATGAAGTCGGTGGTGAAGCGGTAGAACAGATCTTTGGAGTTCAAGCTATAGAACTTTTCAGATTGGGGGGAGACGATGTTTTTATTGGTAATGGTCCTGCTTTAAGTGGATTAGGTGGTGCTCTTCGTGTAGCGATTGCTAATAATAATGATGCTGTCAATATTAGACATGAAACGATAGGCTTACAAGGTGCAGATGCTACTATATCAGTAAATGCTGGTGTTTTAGATGCTGGAACACAAAGGGTGACTTTGCCAACAAATATGGCAAATTTAAATAATTTTGAAAATTGGTTTATGAGAAGTTCTCAAAATACAGGAACTCCAGAAGTTTTTACTGGCACAATCTCCTCCGTTGCAACAACTACTTTTAGACAAATGAGTCAAGGATTTGGAGATGATGATTTTTTTGTAAATCCCACTGGGGCAGATGTAGATTTACAAATATCGTGTGATAGTGTCACACATACAACCCAAACATTACAAGTAGAGGCTTGGCAACAAGATGGAACTATAATTACCAGTAATGCCGTGACTCTTAACGGTCAATTGGCTGTTAATATAACATTTCCATCATCAGACCAAGTATATCGTATTA
>SDBT01004915.1_pt1 | contig 22572 bp, 14 predicted proteins | sample 2277101 | NCBI WGS metagenome assembly SDBT01 (sample SAMN10404973, study PRJNA504765) | marine sediment metagenome | isolation source: marine sediment core GS10_PC15, 103 cmbsf | place: Arctic Ocean: Southern Knipovich Ridge | collected 2010 | reverse complement strand
CGCCTCGGGGGTGACCTCGCGGGCGTGGTTGAAGTGGGTGACGAACCACAGGGGCTGGTGGCGGGCCAGGGTGCGGACCAGGGCCGGGGTGATCCGCGAGGGGATCGAGACCGGCGCCCGGGAATGGACGCGCACCACCTCGACTCCGGGGCGCGAGCGGGCAGCCTCGAGCAGGCGGTCCAGGGCGCGGTCTCCGAGAAGAAGGGGCTCGCCGCCCGAGAGGATCACCTCGCGCACCTTGCCAGTGCGCGACAGGGCCTCGGCCACGGCCTCCGGGCCGGCCGCCGGATACGGCCGGGTCCAGGCGCGCTTGCGGTTGCAATGTCGGCAGTGCACCGGGCAAATCGAAGAGACCAGCGCCAGCAGCCGGTCTTCAAAGCGGCGGATCACGCCGGGGACGACCTGGAAGCGCTCCTCGTCGAGCGGGTCGGCCGCGCCGCCGGATCCGAGCTCGCGCTCGTCGGGGACCACCTGGCGGCGGACCGGGCAGCGGGGGTTTTCCCAGTCCACAAGGCGCGCCAGGTGAGGCGGGATGCGCATGGGAAAGCGCGCGGTCACCCGGGCCAGCCGGCGCCGCCGCCGTTCGGGCAGGGGCAGCTCGGCCGGGTCGCTCAGGCATGCGGCCAGCTCGTCTCGCCATTGGATCCGGGGCTTGCGCATCGGGATCGGGGCCGGCGGTCAGAAGCGGTAGATCACGCCGATGTGCAGCTTGCCGCCGAGCTGGGTGAAGTCCTTGGTGGCGAAGGTCTGGCTGAAGTTGAACCCGCCGTCGAGGCTGAAGCCGACCCGCTTCCAGGGGTTGACCTCCAGGCCGCCGATCACGTGCAGGCTGAACGCCCCGCCCGCGTCGTCGCTGAAGTCCAGGAACTCCAGCCCGAGCCCCAGGCCGATGTAGGGAGTGACCCACTCGCGGATCCAGCGGTACTTGGCCCCGATGGTGGCCGGGATGAAGAGTGCGTCGTTGTCGCCGCCGCCCAGGGTCAGGCCGATCTTGAGGTAGATCGGCACCTCGGGGATGACGAACACGTCGGCTTCGATCTCGAACGCGGCCAACAGCATCGCGGGGTCGTTGTTCTCCTCGTTCTCGGTCACGTACCCGCTCAGGATGCCGCCGAAGCGCAGGGACAGGGCCATGATCGGCGTCCAGGTGGCCTCCGATTCCAGGCCGAGGGCGGCCCGCATTTCGGCCGCCAGCTCGGTCGTGGCCTCGATCATGTCCTGGCCGTCGTCGGCGTCGACCGTCCGGCTGGCGCGGCCCAGGGTGGTGCCGGCCTGCATGTCGACCGCGGCCACGCTGATGACCACCTGGTCGCCCACCTGGCCGACCGACCCCCAGATCAGGATCGCGTTGCCAAGGGCGTGGCCGTGCTCGGCCAGGCAGCGCGGATCCTCGGCCGGGCAGCCCAGGAGCAGCTTGGTTTCTTCCAGGGTGAGAATGGAGCGGATGTCCGCCCTGCTCAACAGGTCGATCCCGCCGCCCTCGGCCAGGCCGGTCAACAGCACATTTGTCAGGGTGGCGGCCGAGTCCTCGCCGACTCCCTGCGCCCGCATGTCCAGCACCGCCACCTTGGGCAGGGCGGGCTCCTCGGCGGCTCCGGCCCCGGCGGCCAGCACCGAAAGCAGCAGCCACGCCAGCAAGGGTCTCGCGATCATGTTTGCGCTCCTGGTGGGGGAATGTATCACGGGACGTGCGATAGCTCAAATACCCGGCGGATCGAACGCCCCGTTGCCGTCCGCGTCCACGCGTACGGCGTTGGTCATGCCCACGGGGCGGCAGGAGCGGAAGACCGGGTCGAGCCGGTCGCTCGCGGCCCCGTAGGCCAGGGCCGCGAACCAGGTGTCGGCCGCCAGGTCGACCGGGATGGCGCCGTCGAAGCGCAGGGCCGGGCGGTCGGGATCCACGCCGCCGGCTTCCGCAAGCCCGCGGCTGGCGATCACCTGGCCGTTGGCGATCAGGTCCATCCGGTCGACCGGCACCCAGTCGGCCGCCTGCACCTCGAGGTGCACCATCACCTGGCCGCTGGCCTGGACCAGGTCGCCCATGGTTCCGCCTGCGATCCGGATGGTCACGAAAATTCCGCCGCCCACCGCGGCCCGGCCGGCTCTCAGGTTGGCCCAGATCTCGTCCAGGTCGAGCTGCCGGGGATCGTCCGTGGACGAGGCGATCATGGTCCGGCCGAATCCGGCCTCGGAGGTCCGGCCGTGGGAGTCGGATACGCCCACGGCGGTGCGGAACAGGCCCTGGTTGTTCAGGTGGCTCCAGAGAGGGACCAGCTCTTCGAGCATCACGTCCACATCTTTGGAGTTGAGCAGCTCCATGGTGTCGAAGCCGGTGCCGAATTTTTCCTGGGGCAGGCCGTCGAGGGCCGGCATCACCCCGGGCGGCTCGAAACCCAGGTAGGTGAAGTAGCCCGAGCCCATGGTGGGATGGGCGACGTTGATCACCTCGGCCCCCAACTCGCGGCAGCGCTGCCATATCTCGGGGAACTCCAGGGAGCGCGAGAATCGGCCGCCTTCGTAGAATACCCAGGGGATCTGCCAGTAGATCCAGCCGGTCGGGTGGGTGGGGAGCGGGAACACGGTCATGTGGCCGTAGAGCGGCGAGACCTCGATGCCCACCACGGTGCGCAGCCAGCGGCTGGCGTCGGAGTCGGTCACCTGGCCCAGGAGCGTCACCCAGGGGGCGAAGTCGGCCTGGCAGTCGTGGTCGGTGGCCACCATCAGCTCCACGCCCTCGACGATATTCGAGCTCAGCTTGTCCAGGATCTCGTAATCCGAGTCCGAGCGGGTGGAGTGGCTGTGAAGGTCAGCGGCGATGTACCCGTCGGTGTCCACCTGGTGGGTCAATACCGCCTCGACCTCGACCCGCTGGCCGGCCTCGACCGAGACGTTGCTGCGCTCGATGGAGTACTCCCAGCCGCGCGACAGGGTGACCGTCCAGTCGCCCGGCCGCACGATCGCCTCACCATGGCCGGAGGCGCCGAAGAACAGAATGTCCGTGGCGACCGGGGCGCGCATGTCGGCGTCGCGACCCGCCTGCAGCGAGATCTTGCACGGCAGCACCCCGGTGTCGGCCCCGGCGCGGTCGCGTCCCCGGCAGGCCCAGGCCAGCACCGCCGCTTCGGGCACCTGCAGGTCGCACGAGGCGGTCCGGCCGGCGATTACCGAGACCGCCTCGCCCTGCACCGGATCGCGGACGACGGCGTGGACCTCGACGCGGTAATCGCCCGCCGGAAGCTCCATCTCGAACGAGCCGTCGTTCGCGGTGTAGGTCTGGTCGACCACGGCGGCGCCCTCGGGCAGGGACTGGTCGAGGGCATAGACGCCGGCGCCGGCCTCGGGAGCTCCCGACGATGTGACGACCGTGCCGGACAGCAAGCCTGCCTCCGACTCCTGGCCGCGCAGCCGGCGCAGCTTGCGCAGGCAGTCGTCCATGCCGCCCTGGCCGACTACCAGGATCCGTTCGATCGTGAGCGGCTGCTCGTCTCCCCGGGCCCGCGGCGCCACGCCCTCACCGGCCGTTATCGGGGTGATCCCCTCGACGGAGAAAGCGGGCCGAATGTCGCCCTCGGTGCCGGTGTAAAGGTTGCAGGAGTCCCAGGTGTAGCCGCCGAAGTAGGCCATGTCCCCGCCGGGCAGGTCCGAGTCGATGTCTCCCCAGCCGGGGACGAAGTCGACGGTCAGGTCGCCGTTGAGCACCAGGTCGCCCACCTTGACGTTGCGCTCGGATCCCGTGCGGGTGCGCAGGCTGGTGCGGATCAGCAGGTGGTCCGAGTCCGGCTCGAGTACGTAGTCCTGGACGATCTCCAGGTCCTTGGGCTCGAGCGCGCCGTTGGTGGCCGCGTCGATCAGTGGGATGCCCTGGTGGATGCCTGTTACCCGCACCTGCGCGGGCCCGCCGTCGCCGCCGTCCGAGACGACCTCGGCCGAGGTGGGATTGAGGCTCAGGACGTCGATGTGGGTGAACACCTCCTGGAGCACCTCGCGCCCGGGCTCGCCCTCGGGCCGGATCCAATCGGCGTCCAGCAGGCTGCCGCCGTAGGGCCCCCAGCCGCGGGGCTCGAAGGCGTTCTGCACCACGAAGGCCACCCTGTCGTTGTAGAGCTTGAAGTCGCCGATCCACCCGTGGGCCTCGGGCCCCTCGAGCAGCTCGCTCTCGCTGGTGATCACCCCGGCGCGCACCTGCCCGGGGCCGAGCCTCTCGTCCAGCGCCGGCGGCTCCGGCCCGCCGTCGGTCCCTCCGCCTCCGCCGTTGCAACCGTACGAAAGGAAACTAGACACGAGCAGGACAGCCCAGAGTATGCGCATCGCCTTGTCCTCCTGGATTGCAACCATAGCACGACCGTCTTGCAGGCGTACACTTGTTGCCGGTCGGAATTTCGTTGTAGTATCTCGTATGTCGATCGGAGCGTTCCCTTTGGAAAGGAGTACGAGGATGAAGTCCTACATGTGGATCGGATGTCTGGTAATGTCGCTGGTCGGGATTCTGGTCGTCGGCGCCGTCGGTTGCGACTCTTCCGAGGCGGCGGCCGAGTCCTGCGTGACCGATGCCGACTGCGGGTCGGACCAGCAGTGCTTCGAGAACATATGCAAGACGCGCGACTGCGGGGACGACGGCGACTGCGCGCCGGGCAAGACCTGCGAGTCCGGCACCTGCGAGGACGTGTCGGGCTGCGAAAGCGACGACGACTGCAACGGCGCGTACTGCGACGTCGACTCGGGAGAGTGCTGGCAGTGTCGCGACGACGTCGACTGCTTGAGGAACAAGACCTGCGTGGAACACGTCTGCCACCCGGGCTGCGAAAGCGACGACGACTGCGGCACGGACGAGATCTGCCTGAACGGCATCTGCCTGGCGGGGGAGGGCTGCGCGGACGACGAAGACTGTCCGGACGGCTGGTTGTGCGACGGGTTGCAGGACCCGCCGGCCTGCGTGGAGGCGGAGTGCCTCGAGGACAGCGACTGCGACCACCGCTGCACGAGCTGCGTTGACGGCCTGTGCACGGGTGTGGCCGAGTGCGACGTCGGTGCCGACTGCCCGCCGGAGCGCCCGGTGTGCACCGAGGACTGCCTGTGCGTCGAGTGCGTCGGAGACGACGACTGCGACGTCGGGGTGTGCGATGGGAACGAGTGCGTCTTCGAGCCCGAGTGCACAATCGACGAGGACTGCGTGGACGCGAGCGCGCCCTACTGCGGGGAAGACGGGCTGTGCGCCGAGTGTGCCCTCGATGCCCATTGCGATCTAGGCAACGTCTGCATGGACGGGGCGTGCACCGAGGGGTGCCACTCCGAGCGCGACTGCCCGGGCGGTCTGCTGTGCGACCTGTCAGACGGCGACCCCGGGCGCTGCGTCCAGTGCCTGACCGAGGCCGACTGCCCGCAGGGCAATGTCTGCGACCCGCAGGGGAACTGCCAGCGCGCCTGCCGCAACGACAACGACTGCCGCCCGGACCAGGTCTGCGATCAGGACAGCGGCCTGTGCGTCGACTGCATGGACGACGGCGATTGCCCGCCGGGCTTCCGCTGCGTAGACAACCGCTGCGAGGCCTGGTGCGAGTCCGACGCGGACTGTTTCCCGGGCCAGATCTGTGAGGGTAGCGCCTGCATCGAGGGCTGCCGGACCGACGAGGACTGCATCGAGGCCGGCCAGTGGGGAGTGATCTGCGAGGACAGCCAATGCATCGAAGGCTGCCGGACCAGCGACCAGTGCCCGCCGGGCACCTTCTGCGACGAGCAGGCCATGCTGTGCGTGGACGGCTGCCTCGAGGATATAGACTGCCCCGCTGGCGAGGTGTGCGTGGATTACCACTGCGTGCAGGGCTGCCAGTCCGACGCCGATTGCCCCCTGGGCGAGATCTGCGAGGGTGGCCAGTGTCAGCTCGGCTGCCGCGACGATCGCGACTGCCCGCCTGGCACGTTCTGCTCGGCCGACGGCGAGTGTGTCGAGGGCTGCAACGCCGACGACGACTGTCCCTGGGGTGAGCACTGCTGGGTGGAGCAGCACCTGTGCGTCGAGTGCCTTGACGACTCGCAGTGCTTCGGCAACCAGATCTGCGACAGCGACACCCACACCTGCCTGCGCACCTGCACCATCGATCTGGAGTGCGGCGGTGGAATGGTCTGCGATGCCGACAACGGGATCTGCGTGGAGTGCCACGCGGGCGACACCCACCTGTGCGACGACCGCGGGCTGGTCTGCGACCTGGCCAACAACGTCTGCGTGGAGTGCCTCGAGGACGGGGACTGCATCAGCGCCGGGGACCCCTGGTACTGCCTGCCCGGCGAGAACCGCTGTGTGATGTGCTACGAGGACGCCCACTGCGGCCAGGGCGAAGTGTGCGACCTGGTGGGCAACGTCTGCCTGCCCGCCGGCGGCCGGGGGCTTTGCGGCGTCTGCGCGGCAGACGAACAGTGCGGCGATCAGGGCGACCTGTGCCTTGCCTTCACCGACGGCGACGGAAACGAGGTGGACCGGGGCTGCGGTCGGGCCTGCTCGGACAACGATCCCTGCCCGGCCGGCTACACCTGCGTCAGCGCCGGCAATGCTGGCCAGTGCCGGCCGCACAACGCCGAGGACACGATCACCTGCGCCGGAGTGCGAGACATGGGCAATCCCTGCAGCACCTTCGAGGACACCTGCGGCCTGCCCGGTGTGTCCGACGGCTTCTGCCTCCCGGGCATGGGCGGCGCGTACTGCTCAGTACGATGCGACGGCGGCGCGATCGAGCCCATGTGTCCCGAGGACTGGAACTGCCAGTTCATCGGCATCGCCAGCGTCTGCATGCGGTGATCCACCGAGACGGGCACCGAATGTCCATTCCCGCCCCGATCGAATCCAGCGCCGACCTCGAGCACGCCGTGACCCGGCTGGCCGGCCGGGGCCTGCTGGCCCTGGACCTGGAGACCGACGGGCTGGACCCGCACGTCAACCGGCCGGTGCTGCTGGCGCTGGGAGACGACCGCGACCAGCTGCTGGTGGACTGCCGCAAGGTGGGGCTCGAGCCGCTGAGGTCTTTGCTGGAAGGGCCGGTGCTCAAGGTGACCCACAACGGGGCGTTCGACCTGTCCATGCTGCGGTCGCTAGGGCTGCGGGTGGAGAACGTGCTCGACACCATGTTGATCGAGCAGGTGATCGAAAACGGCAGGGTCGAGGGCCGGCGCGCGCTGTCCGACCTGGCGGAGAAGTACCTGGGGCGTCCGCTGGACAAGTCCGAAAGGCTCGGGTTCGCCGGCGCCGGGGGCGGTGAGTTCACCGCATCGCAACTCGAGTATGCCCGCAGCGACATCCTGGCCACCTACCACGTGCTGCTCGAGCAGATGCCGGCCGTGGTCGAGCGGGGGCTCGAGAGCACCGCCAGGCTGGAGTGCCGGGCCGTGCCGGTGTTCGCCGATCTGCGCTTCGACGGGGTTTTTCTCGACCGCAAGGCCTGGTCGGCCCTGATCGACGAGGCCCGCGAGCGCCGCGACGAGCAGCGCGCGCGGATCGACGAGCAGCTGTCCCCGGTGGTGCAGACCGACCTCTTCGGCCGGGTGGATATCAACCTGGAAAGCGAGCAAGAGTTGCGCCGGGCCCTTACAGATCTGCTGGGCCGGCCGGTGCGCGACCTGAACAAGCAGGCCCTGCGTCATCTGGGCCATCCCGTGGGCGAGGTGCTGGTGAGCTACCGGGAGATGGCCAAGATCGTGTCCGCGTACGGTGATAGCTTCCTTCAGTCCATCCACCCCAGGACCGGCCGGATCCACGCCGACTTCCTGCAGATCGGAGCGCCGACCGGGCGGGTGGCCTGCCGCGATCCCAACCTGCAGAACATCCCGCGCGGCAGCCGTTTCCGCAGGTGCTTCAGGGCCCCCGAGGGCCGCCGGATGATCACCGCCGACTACTCGGGCTGCGAGCTGCGCATCCTGGCCCAGGCCAGCGAGGACCCCGCCTTCGTGAACACCTTCCGGCGAGGCGGCGACCTGCACTCGATCGTCGCGGCCGAGATCTTCGGCCGGCCGGTGTCAAAGGACCACAACCCCGAACTGCGCGATCGGGCCAAGGCCATCAACTTCGGGCTGGCGTACGGCATGGGCGGCGGCGGGCTGGCGGCCGTGACCGGTCTGGCCCTGGAGGAGGCCGAGCGCCTGCTGGGCCGTTACTTCGCCGCCTACCCCAAGGTGTACGAGTACCTGGAGGACTCGGCCCGCGCCGCGATCGAGCGCGGCTGGGCCGAGACCCTGGGCGGCCGGCGACTATTTTTACGGATCGGCGAGCGGGTCGAGGGGCCGGACCTGGCCGCCATCGCCCGGGTGGCCAAGAACATGCCGATCCAGGGCACCAACGCAGACATGCTCAAGCTGGCCATGACCGGCATCCGCCGGCGTTTTCTGGATGAGAACCGCAAGGCCCGGATGGTCAACTGCGTGCACGACGAGATCCTGGTGGAGGCCGACGAGGACGACGCCCGGGACCTGGCGGAGATCGTGCGCGAGGAGATGGTCAAGGCCGGAGAGCGGTACATATCGCAGGTCCCCGTGGCGGTGGACGTCTCGGTGGGGGATTACTGGCAGAAGTAGCGGGCGTTCCGCCGGCCAATCATTTGCTTTGCATGGAAGGAGACATTCGAATACAATAGATGGAATGCACGGCGGCCAGGTCGCGGCAGGAGATGCCGGTAGGCCTCATCGGTATTGCCAACGAGCGAGATGCCATGGATGCCCAGCGCCTGCTCCAAATTTTCGAGCAACTCGACGAAGCACTGACCGTAAATACCCACCTCGATATTCGAGGAGGCGCGGCTGCTCTTGCTCTCGGCTTGACCGGTCGTATAACCATCGACATCGACGTCCTGCCCAACTCCAGATTCATCGAAGCAGACTTGAACAGGGCCTGCCATTCGATAGGGATCGGATTCAATCCCCAGAACAAGGATATCGGCGAGCAGGATTATCTGGAAGTGGTGCCAGAGGAAACCCTGGTTTTGCCAATCCCCTCGGAAGACGTTCCTTACAATACTGTATTTCGGGGACGCCACCTCACCGTTCGAACGCCACCTGCCGCTGATCTGGTGGTTGGAAAGTTGAAACGCATCGAGCCCGAGGACCTCACAGACATAGAGTTCCTCATTGCCAGATTCGACTTGAAGGAGGGTGATATCAAAGAGAGCTATTCACGTCTGCCTCGCCGTTTCCGTGAGGATCTCGTCGTCAAGGACAATCTCCGCTACATTCTGGAGGACTTCTTTTGAGCCGCCAGGCAAGGTGGGAGCGCCTGGTCCTGCAATTCATTGAGGATTGCTCGACAGGGAATGCCCGCGATCTCACCTACTGGGCCCAGCAACTGGCCTACGCGCCTGTTTTCGTGAATGCCTTCGCCTTGTGGCTCTGTGAGAACCGGCCAGATGCCAAGCAGTCCCAGAGATTACTCGAAGCCATCGAGTTGGCCTTGAACGGCCTCGATGCCCTCCCCGAAATCCCTGGGACCGATTCAACCGCCCTACATCGACTAGCCAGGCGGCAGGCGGACGCCCTGGGCTCGAGGCGTCGCATAGTGCTGAAAAGACTTTCCCGCCGTCTTGGGCGCGATTTGGATGGGCTTCCCACGGGCTTTGTGCCGCACCGCATGCTTCGTCCATATCCCCTCATCGGATGGAAGCCTGATCATCTTCCTCCTCGATGAACGCCCGGTGCAGCAGGCGCACCGCTTCGTCCACCGTACCGGCCGGGACCAGTGCGGTGATCCTGAACGACGAGGTGTGCCAGCCCGTCGGGTGGATGCCGGCGTCTGTGAGCAGAGTGCGGGTGCGGCGCAGGTTGGCGAAGGTCTGGTTGATGCCCGCGCCGATAAGGCTGACCGCCCCCAGGTCGTCGCGCAGGCGCACCCTGTCGCCGAACCGGTCGGCCAGGCGTTCGCGGCATGCGGCCGGATCCGGCAGGAACTCCCTGGAGACCACCACCGCGGTCCGCAGGGTCTTTTCGAAACGGTTCACGGTCAGCTGCTTTCCCGGGATGGACTGCTCGTCCATGAACGAGAGCAGGTCGTCCAGGCCGGGCTCGCCCCCGTGGCAGGTGATGGTCCGGACCCTCTCCTCGTGGGCGATTCCCACCACGTTGCCGGGGCCGGCCGGAGCGTGCCTGCGCACCTCCGTCTGGCCTCCGACCCCGTCGGCGCGCTTGACGAAGAGCGCTATGCCGCGCTCCTTGGCGAATTCCACGGCTGTTGCGTTGAGAACCTTGGCGCCGCTCTCGGCCAGCTCCTGCATCTGAGGGTAGCCGAGCTCGTCGATGCGCCGGGCCGAGTCCACCACCCGGGGATCCGCGCTGTAGACACCGTCCACGTCCCCGTAGATCTCGCACGATTCGGCCCCCAGGGCGGCCGCCAGGGCGACCGCCGTGGTGTCCGAGCCACCCCGGCCCAGGGTGGTGATTTCGCGACGGTAGGACATGCCTTGGAAACCGGCCACGATCACCACCCGGCCCCGGCGCAGCTCGTCCTGGATCCTGAACGGGCGCACCTCGATGATGCGGGCGTCCGAGTGGCGGTCGTCGGTGATGATGCCGCATTGCGAGCCGGTGAACGAGATGGCCTCGACCCCGCGTTTCTGGATGGCCATGCTCAGCAGCGACATGGTGATGCGTTCGCCCACCGAGACCAGCATGTCCAGCTCGCGCCGGGGAGGATCCGGGTGGACCCGCCGGGCCAAGGCCAGCAGTTCGTCGGTGGTCTTGCCCATGGCCGAGACCACCACCACCAGATCGCAGCCCCGCTTTCTCGCGGCCACCACCTCGTCGGCCACCAGCGAGATCCTCTCCTCGTCGGCGACCGAGCTACCGCCGAATTTCTGGACCAGGATCGGCACGTCATCTCCCGGTGTCTGACATCTCGTCGTAGTCCTTGGCGTGGATGTTGTGCTTCTTGATCAGTTGCCAGAGGTTCTTGCGGTCTATGCCGGCCGCCCTGGCGGCCCTGGTGATGTTGCCCTTGTTGAGGGTGAGCATCCTGGTGACGTAGTTCCGCTCGAACTCCGACACGATTTCCCGCTTTTCCTCCTTGAAGGTGTGCATCTCTCCGGGCAGGTCGATGTCTTCGGGTCCGATCACGTCCCTGGTCGCCACCACGATGGTCTGCTGGATCTTGTTCTCGAGCTCGCGGATGTTTCCCGGCCAGTCGTGACCGACCAGCTTCTGCAGCGCAAGTGGAGAGATCTCCTTGATTTCCTTTCCGTGCTCGGCGGAGAATTTGCGCAGGAAGTGGTTGGCCAGAAGCGGGATGTCCTCCTTGCGCTCCCGCAGGGGCGGGATGTGTATCGGCACGATGTTGAGCCTGTAGTACAGGTCCTCGCGGAACGAGTCGTTCTTGATGGCTGCAAGCAGGTCGCGGTTGGTGGCCGAGATGATGCGCACGTCCACCCGCAGTACCTTGGCGCTGCCGAGCGGCTTGACCTCCTTCTCCTGCAGGAAGCGCAAAATTTTCGCCTGCACCTTGGGACTGATATCGCCTACCTCGTCCAGGAACAGGGTTCCCCTGTTGGCCTCATCTACCAGCCCCTGGGTGTCCGTGTGGGCGTCCGTGAACGCTCCCCGCTTGTACCCGAACAGCTCGCTCTCCAGAAGGTTCTCGGGGAGCGCGCCGCAATTGACGGGCACGAACGGTTTCGAGGCCCGGCGCGAGAGATCGTGAATGGTCCGGGCGACCAGCTCCTTGCCGGTGCCGCTCTCTCCGTAGATGACCACCGATGCGTCGGTCTTGGCGATGGCCCGCAGCTTTTCCATGACCTCATGCATGGCGTGCGAGTTGCCGACCACGTGCTCGCGGTCGGTGTACATCTTCAGCGAGGTCTTCAGCCGGGTGATCTCCTGCGACATGTGCAGCTTTTCCATGGCTCGGCGCACCCGCAGACAGAACGCCTCTCGCGTCAACGGCTTGGTGATGTAGTCGTGCGCGCCCGACTGAAGGAAGTGGACCGCATCCTCGATTGTGCCGTAGGAGGTCATGATGATGACCGGAATCTCGGGGTTGAGCTTCTGTACCGCGTCGAGCAAGGCCTCCCCACTCATCTCGGGCATGCGGATGTCGGAGACCACGATGTTGATCTCACCTTGTTGAATGATTTCAATGGCTTCTTTGCCGTTCGAGGCCATCTCCAGATCGAAGTCCTCGTTCTTACAAAACACCTCGATCAAGTATCGGGTATTGGGATCGTCGTCGACTACCAGGACTTTCACGAGATACCCCCGGGTGAGTTTACCACGCTCTTGTCACCCGAAAACAAAGAGCTTGTGTTTTCTTACCTAAATTCGCGTGGTAAAAATACCATGATTGGTGTTCCAAGTGCAAGAAGAATCTTGATCGAACTGATCCCCAACTTACTGGAATCTTGCTCGTTTAGTATGGGGCGGCCATGGTGGAAGGTTGGCACGAAAAATGCTTAGGACGGGTATTCGAGGAGGCCGGGCTTTGTGGAGCCGGCGTCCCCCCCCGACCGGTTTTTCGGGCTCGCCTCCTCATTGACAATCGGATTCGGTTAGAGGAGGAATCGCTGCGGGCCTGTATGGCTTCCCCCCCGCCTGCAGGATTGCACGAGAACTCCTCATTACTGGGAGATGCATGAACTGCATCTCCCTTTTTTTCTGTCGACTGTCAGCCGGCGAAGGCCTGTCGGGAGCTCGTTCATCTCACGTTCAGCCAGAACACGGGCAACATGGCCTGGACCGGCTCCGCGCTCAAGGCGGAGAGGAACACCAACCTGTTCAAGGCGGTGCGCACGAACGCAGGCAGGAGCGGCTGCTCGTCGGCCATCAGGCCGATCTCGGCCAGGATGCCCCAGAGGTTGATGCGCTGGCGGGGAAGATGAATCACCCTGACGGGCTCGTCGGGTCCGAGCCCGATGCGCTCGGCGGCCAGTTCGATGGCCCGACTCAGTCCTCCCAACTCGTCCACCAGTCCGTTCTGCCTGGCCTGGCGTCCGGTCCAGACCCGTCCCTGGGCCACGGCCTCCACCTTTTTGCGATCCATCTTGCGGCCCTGGGCCACCCGGGTGACAAAGCCCTTGTAGAACTCGTCCACCATGGCCTGCAGCAGGTCCCGCTCCTCAGGGGTGCGGCCCCGGAACGAGGTGTACATGTCGGACAGCTTGCCGCGCCCCGTAACCTCCCGGCTGACGCCCAGCCGGGCGTACAACTCGCTGGCGTCGATCAGCAGGGCGAACACGCCGATGGAGCCGGTGATGGTGGCCGGGTCGGCCACGATCCAGTCCGCCGGGCAGGCGATGTAGTATCCGCCCGATGCGGCCACCGACCCCATTGACACGATCACCGGTTTTCGCTTCCTCAGCTTGAACACCTCCCGCCAGATCAGATCCGAGGCCAGCCCGCTGCCGCCGGGCGAATCGACCCGCAATACCACCGCGTCCACGGACGGGCTCTTGCCCAGCTCCCGAAGGGTGTCGGCTATCTCGCGGGCGTCCATGTTGCCGGGAATCGGACGGCCGCCATAGCCGATCCCTCCCGTGGCGTGCACCACCGCCACGAGGGGCGGGTTGCCCCAGCGGTCCGAAAACCAACTCTCGTTCAGGTAGTCGCGCATCAGCCGCGGCGGGTGGTCGAGCAGGTGCGCGAGCTTTTTGTCGATCTCGTCGTAGTGCAGCACGCCGTCCACCAGGCCGGCTTCCTCGGCCCGGGCGGGTTGCATGATGCCCTGGTCCACCAGCACTTCGACCTGGTCGCGGGCCAGCCCGCGCCCGTCGGCGATTGCGGAGAACATCTGGTCGGCGTACTCGTCGGCCAGGCTGTTCATCACCTCCAGGTATGGGTGGCTGGGCTCCTCGCGGGTCAGGGCCTCGACGGCCGACTTGTACTTGCCGGCCCGGTTGGCCTCCGCCTGCACCCCGATCATCTCCAGGGTGCCGCCGAAGAACAAGGCCTCGACCCGCGGGCCGGTGACCATCAAGCTGCCGGCCGGGCTGATGTAGATGGCGTCGCCGATACTGGCCAGGTAGTAGTTCATGTTGGTGGCCGATTCCAGGTGGAAGATCACCTTCTTGCCGGCCCGCTTGAACTCGGCGATGGCCTCGCGCAGCTCCTGCACGCGGGTGATGTTGAGCTCGACCGGCTCGATCTTGATCAACAGCGAGTCGATCCGCTCGTCGCGCTCGGCCCGCCGGATGGCACGCTCCACGTCGCGCATGGTCAGCCTGCGCCCGAACAGGCCCCGGCCCGGCCTGTCGGTGTCGTCCACGGCGGCACCGAGGACGATCACGGCCGTGCGCTCCCGCCGCACGGACAATCCCGGGCGGTTCTGCAGCGAGGCGCGGGCCATGAGCACCATGCCCTCGTTTTCCAGATCGGTATCGAAGCTGGTGTAGCCGCCCGTGCCGCAGCGCAGGAGATCGATGACCAGCCCGGCCCCGAAGTTGCCATCCAGGTCGGCCGTGCCGAACAGGCCCACGCCGTCGATGACCGAAGCCTGGACGGTGAACCGGACGGCCGGATTCTCGTCGTCCTCCACGAAACGATAGTCGGCCGCCAGGGTGAGCCGCTCCGGGGCGAACCACAGGGGCCTCACGGCCAGGCCCAGGTCCAGGGAGCGATTAGTGGACTCGCCGTTGATCCCGGCGCCGGCCAGGCTGCGCCCCACCACGCCGAGGCTCACGTAGCGGAAGGGCCGGACCATGGCGCCGACCATGTAGTCGACCGAGAGATCCTCGTCGGTCTCGGTGGGATCGAGGATCTCGATTCCGCCCCCCAGGGCGAAGTAATCGCCCAACGAGAATAGCTTCAGCATCAGGTTGTATTTGAGGAAGTCCTTTTCGGGGTCGCCGTGGTCCGGCCGCACGTACTGGACGGCCAGGCCAAATCTGTCCGTGGACAGCATCAGGCCGTCCGCGCCGCCGGCAGACAGGTCGGCCACCCCCCAGCGTTCGTCGTGCAGGTACAGGAGTTCGCCCCGCGAAGACCAAAACAGCCCGGCCGGGTTGTAGGCCAGGCACAGCGGGCCGTTGCAGGCGGCCACCGAGTCGGGCGGCAGGTTCATGTCGTAGCTCGAGGTGTGCTGGGCGGCCGCCGGCCGGGCGGCCAGGACGATCAACAGGGCCATGGGTGCGAGGCGTTTCATGGATTCTCCTCGAAAGGTAATAATCACGTTCACTCGATCCCCAGCTTCTTCAGCTTGGCCAACAGCGCCTGCCTGGTGATGCCCATCTCCTTGGCCGCCCGGGTGCGATTGCCCTGGTGGCTCGCCAGGCACTGCTGGACCAGGATGCGCTCGACCCGCGCGAGCTGCTCCTTGAGCGTCCCCGATCCTACGGCACCGGCGGCCAGGGCCGCGGGCTCGTCCGCGCCGCTCAGGTGGCGCAGCTCGATGATCCCATCGTCAGCGGCCAGCAGCATGGCCCGTTGTACCTCGTTGGCCAGCTGGCGGACGTTGCCCGGCCAGGCGCGCGCGCACAGGGCGCGCATGGCCTCGTCCGAGATCCCGGGCGACGGCAGGCCGTTCTCCCCGGCCAGCCCGGAATGGAAGTGACGAACCAGCTCCGGGATGTCGCCCGCGCGCTCGGCGAGCGGCGGCACCCGGATCGGAAACACGTGGATGCGGTAGAACAGGTCCTCGCGGAACCGGCCGGCGGCCACCTCGGCCTTCAGGTCCCGGTGGGTGGCGCAGACCACCCGGACGTCGACCCTCCGCGTGCGGGCGCCGCCCACCGGGGTGACCTCGCCGGTCTCCAGCACCCGCAGCAGCTTGACCTGCAGGCCGGGGGACATCTCGCCGATCTCGTCCAGGAACAGGGTGCCGCCGTGGGCCACATCGAAAAGCCCCTCGCGATTCCGGTGCGCGCCGGTGAAGGCCCCCTTCTTGTGGCCGAACAGCTCGCTCTCCAAAAGACCCTCGGCCAGGGCGCCGCAGTTGACGGCCGCGAAGATCTCCGCGTGACGGAGGGAGCGCCGGTGGATCTCGCGGGCCACCAGCTCCTTGCCGGACCCGGACGGACCGCTGACCAGCACGGTGGCGTCCGATAGCGCCACCGCTCTGATGTCCTTGTCCAGGGCCCGCATGGCCGGGCTTCGGCCGATCAGCGTGCGGCCGGAACGGCGCTCGGCCGCATCCCGCAGGTAGCGGTTCTTGGCGGCCAGCTGGGCACGGGCCGCGCGCAGCTCGTGAACGAGGTTGATCTGCCTGAGGCGCTGGGTCAGCAGCGAGGCCGCCAGGGCGAGCACGTCCAGGTCGGCCCGGGGCGGCTGTTCGCCGGGAACGTAGAAGTAGTGGAACAGGATCTCGCCTCCGGAGATGGGAAGCGGGACCAGCAACACCGGCTTTCGAAGCCCGTCTGTCCCGTCGATCTGGACCAGGGTCAGGGCGTCGCTTGGGGTCGTGTCGCTCAGCGCCGGGATCGGCCCGGCCTGGCCTTCATCCGGGACCCAGCGCAACTCCTGCCCGTGATCCGCGAAATCGAGCACTCCCCCGACCTCCACGGTCTTGACGCTCGTGATCGCGCAGTCCGAAAAGGCGCGGAAGGCCTGGTCGGGAGCGGCCGCCTCGGCCAGCCGGTCGGCCAGCTCCAGCAAGGGCGCCAGGGTGCGGCCGGACGACTCCAGCCTGCCCGCCAGCTCGGCGGCCGAGGCCACCCGCGTCTCGGCCAGCACGGTCACCTCGGCGGCCGTCCGCGCAGCGCTCCGGCAGGCGATCACCTGGAGCACGACCGGGCTCTCATCGCTGCCCAGCAGGATGCGATCCCCCTGTTCGAGTTGGACCGGCGCCGGCTCGGCCCCTTCGAGCGCGGTGCGGCGGCCCTCGCGCTGGAGGGCCGAGCCGTTGGTGCTGCCCAGGTCCTGGTAGCACCAGCGCCCCGCGCGCAGGACGATCTGCCCGTGCAGGGCCGAGACGTGCGGGTCGTCGATCCTCAATCCGGCGCTCTCCGCCCGGCCGACGGTGATCAGGTCCACGCCGGGAGGCGGTTCGAACTCGGTTCGGGCGGGCAGTATCTTCAGGCGCAGCAACGAAAGCCTCCAGGGCATCAGAAGACCAGGACCAAGCGAGCCGCCAGATCGAGGGTCAGCGACGACCGGAAGTCGCCCAAGGACAGGACCAGGCTGGGCGAGAAGGAGAGCCCCAGCTCGAACATATCGTGCAGGCGTACGTCGGTCGTCAGGCGCAGCGGCAGCAGCAGGGCGGTCTTCCCTTCCCGGTCCGGGATGCCGAATCGGCTCACGCCGAAGCCGAAAGTGCCGGCCAGGAGAACAGGACCCAGGCGGAACGCCGGCCCTGTCCCGGCCCAGCCGCCCACCAGGTGCAAGGTGGAGTCGTCGTCCGCCAGCGAGTGGGCCGCCCATCGCAGCCCACCGCCGAGCAGCCAATTTTCCGAGAACTGGTACATCAGGTCCAGGTCCACGACAGGGCCGATCTCGAGCAGTCGTCTGTCCCCGCCCACCAGGAACTCGGCGCCGCCGGCCAGGCCGATACGCACCGAACGGCCGGCCTCGGGCTGCCTCACCTGGACCTGTGTTCCGTCGCGCCGCGTCGCTGCCGGCGCCTTCTGCTTGCTCCGGGCCTCTTCCAGGGCGGCCAGGATCTTGGGCGATGTGCCGGGCGCGTCGATCCGGTATCGGGGATCGATCCGCAGCAGCAACTCGAAGGCGGACACCGCTTTATTGCGCTGCCCCAGCGCCAGGTGGCTCTCGGCCAGCTTGCGCTGGATGTCGATTCGCCGCGCGTGGTCGCTTGCGTGCGTGGCGTAGGCCGCGGCGGTCAGCAGGTCCACGGCGCAGGCGAAGTCCAGCTGCTCGAAGCAGGCCTGCCCCGCGGCGTACGGGTCGCCGGCCGCATCCTTGTCTGCCTGGTCTGCCTGTTCCGCCCGCGCCCCCGGCGCGCCGCACAAGAGCACCATCGAGCAGGTGATCATCGAGACGGTTCGTGTCATTGCCGGGTCATCATAGCGGGTTGAGACCGGGGTGGTCCAGACGAATCATGGAACACTTATACCGAGTCGAATCTCCGCCGGGTGGTCGGTCGCTGTCAGCGTGATCCAATGGGAGCCGGACGCCAGGCTCAGCCCGCCGATGGGGGTGGTGCCCCTGGGACGGCCGTCGATGCGCAGGATGGCGAACGGCTCGGTGTGTACAGCCAGGGCGACCGGGCCGGGTCCGGACGGGACCTCCAGTCGCAAGGTCGCATCGAGAGCGGTTTTGGTCCTGAGCCTGAGCACGTGGGTGCCGGGAGCGATGCCGTAGAGCAGGATCGGCCCCGTGCGCTCGGACCTCCCGTCGAAAGACCAGGAAAGCTCCCCGTCGGCGGTGATCCCGACGGCAGAAGGCGTGGGGATCTGTTCGGTGCGCTCCTGCTCGCCGCTGTCCGGCCCGGGGCCGGGGGCCCGGGCCATCGGTCGGCGTCGGTCAGTCGCGCGGTCGACCTCGTACGCCCTGTCCTGCCCCCTGGCGATCCCGCCTGCGTCGGGCACAGGGGCCGGCTCCTCGGCCGGTCTCGCTTCGGGGATCTGCGTCAGTTCATCCGCGGGCAGGGCAGGCGCGGGCTTCGAGGAAGGAAGATACCACCAGACGATCGCGAACAGGGCGGCGGCCAGCGCGGCCGCTCCCAGCGGGACCCAGGCGCGTCTCCCGGCCGGCGGCCGGCCGGCCGCGGGTTCCGCGGCCACCAGCGTGCGCACAGCCCCGCCGGTGTCGGATGTTCGCTCGTCTCCGAGAACGTCCGCGACGAACCGCTCGACCGTGCGGGGACCCGTGTCCTGGTCCGCGGCGGCGCGAATGCGATCCAGCGCGTCCTCCATGTCCGCGAGTGCGCCAAAACGTTTTTCCATCTGAGGCTGCAGCGAGCGTTCAATGATCGCGGCCAGGGCGGGATGCGCCTGTGGGCGTATCTCCGACACCGTCTCGATCCGGCACCGGCGCGCCAGCTCGATGGCCGCGGCCGGTTCGGCTTGCGGCGGGTACAGCGGCCGGCCGCAGACCAGCTCGTACAGCACCGCGCCCACCCCGAACTGGTCGGAGGCCTCACAGGCGGGCTGGCCGAGCGCCACCTCGGGCGCCATGCAGGCCGGCTTGCCGGCCACCAGGCCGGCTGGCCGGTTGACCAGCCGAGAAAGCCCGAAGTCGGTCAGCTTGACCTCGCCCTGGCGGCCGACCAGCAGGTTGGACGGGCTGACGTCGCCGTGGATCACGGGAGGCTTTCGCGAGTGGGCGTAGGCGAGCGCCCGCAGGCAGGCCAGGCCCACGGCCAGGGCGAAGTCGGGCGGCACGTCGCGCCCGGCCGCCAGCAGGGCGGCCAGGTCGCAGCCGTCGACGAACTCCATGACCAGGTAGAAGTCGTCCGCGTGCCTGCCGAAGTCGGTCACCTGAACGATGTGGGGGTGGCTCAGCCCGGCTGACAGCCGCGCCTCGGCCGCGAACAGCTCGCGGAAACGCTCCTGGCCCGAGAGCCCCGGCAGGATGCGCTTGAGCGCCAGCCTTTTCTCAAAGCCCTCCTCACGCTCGAGCTGCGCCAGGAACACCTCTCCCATCCCGCCGGTTCCCAGGCGGGCGAGCAGCCGGTAGGGACCGATGCGCTCGGAAGCCATCGGGTCCAGTGCTACGCGAGGTGTGGCGGCTAGTCAAGAAGGAGGGAGGGGCGGTGGCTCAGCCGTTCACGCACACGCCGTCCACGCAAACCTGCCCGGCCGGGCAGTCGGCGTCTTCGCGGCAGTAGGTGGTGCAGTCCTCGTCCACCATGCCGTCGCAGTCGTCGTCCAGGTCGTTGCAGAGTTCCTCGGCGCCCGGGTGGATCCAGGCGTCGTAGTCGTTGCAGTCGGTCCCGCCGCAGTCCGCGGCCAGGTAACCGTCTCCGTCGTAGTCGGCGTCGCAGGGCGCCACGCACATGCCGTAGTCGCACATCTCGTACGGGGCGCAGGCCATGCCGCAGCCGCCGCAGTTTTGCGGGTCGTGCAGCAGGTCGAAGTCCTCGTCGATCGCACCGTCGCAGTCGTTGTCGACCCCGTCGCAGACCTCGGGCTGGGGCGTACAGCCCGCCTGGCACACCCCGCCGACGCAGGCCTGGCCGGCCGGGCACTCGGAGTCGTCGCGGCAGGGCACAACGCACAGGCCGTTGAAGCAGGCCTCGCCCGGCGCGCAGTCGGCGTCCGAGGAGCACGGCAGGCCGCAGCCCTCGTCGACCCCGTCGCAGTCGTTGTCGATCCCGTCGCACTCGTCCACGGCGCCCGGGTGGATGGCGGGGTCGTTGTCGTCGCAGTCCTCGTCGGCGCAGAAGCCGTCGTTGTCGGCGTCCCGGCAGGCGGGAACGCACCGGCCCGTGTCCAGGTCGCAGACCTGGTGTTCCATGCAGTCGCTATCGGTACGGCAGGGAAAGCCTTCCATGCAGAGCCCGTCGATGCAGGTATAGCCGGCGCTGCAGTCGGCGTCCGAGGTGCAGGGCGGCGGGCAGTCCTCGTCGATGAGCCCGTCGCAGTCGTTGTCGATCCCGTCGCAGATCTCGGCCTCGGGCCGGCACTGATCGACGCAGAATCCGCTTGCGCAGATCTCGTCCGCCGGGCAGTCCGAGTCTGAGCGGCACTCGATCTCGTCTTCGAAGCACAGCCCGTCGAAGCAAACCTCGCCGGCGGCGCAGTCGGCGTCGTCCACGCACACGATGGGATCTTCGCATCCGTCCGTGCACTGGATGGACAGGACGAAGGAGCCCTGGCCGTTGCCCGAGACCACCTCGATCAGCACCAGGTAGGTCCCGGTCCGGGGCACTGCCCAGCCGCCGATGCCGATGCTCGCGGCGTCTGCCGTGGCCCACACCAGGGCCGCGCCCCAGACGCCGTCCGCGTAGTGGTACAGGGCGATGGCCGGCACGTCCGTGCCGCTCGTGCGCTCTAGCTGGATGTCGTAGACCTCGGACTCGCGGGCCTGGAACACGAATCCCAGGTACGAGCCCGGTTCGGGGAAGTCGCCGTCTGCGCTATCGCCCGGTTCCACCGGCGCGTCCTCGATGGTCAGGCCATCGGCGCCCGAGCCCAGGTCGGGGGGCTGGTACCCGGAGTCGTCCACGCCCGAGCAGCCGGCTATGAGGAGCAGGGTACACACACACGCTAACAGGTTCGTCGCCATCTTCATCGTTCTGTCCTCCATTGGTTGGTCGGAAAACTTGCCGTCCGCCTATCTTGCAGCGAACGTGCCAGATCGGGACAGCGACTGTTGTTCTTCACAACGATTCGAAAACACTGCGAAAGCGCCACTGAATGGAAGGGTCCACCTTATTCTGACAGGAGTTGCAGCGGAAAGCGCGCTTGTCGGTCGGGATGGGCTTGTGTGCAATGCCTTGAAATCAAGATGGTTCTTCGGGAGTGTCAGTCGGTCACCGGGGTGACAATTAATATTGTCACTCGACGGGCAGGCTGGGCAGGATCCAGAAGCTGCCCTGGGTCTCGCAGATGGAGTCGTCCACCACGAACACCAAAAGCGGCTTGCGCTCACCCTCCTCGGCCAGGGGGGAGATCAACACCTCGGCGCTCATCGTACCGTCCCCCTCGGTACTGAAGGAGCGCAGCGCGGTGCCCGGGCCGAAGTTGATCTCGCTGGGGTAGGCCAGCTGTCCGGCCAGCCTCTCGGTCAGGGCCGGATCGAGATCGAGGGTGATGAAGACGGTCTGGCCGCGGCGGGCGAAGTCGGGGGTGATCCGCATGGAGAACAGCTCGTGCTGGGAGCGCTGGACCGCATCCAGCGACGAGAGCGCGTTGCCGCATCCGGCCATGAGCAGGGCGGGCAGGCACAGGGCCGCGAGCCAGGCGCGCCGGCTCATGGTTCGCAGATCCTCTGGTTGACGTTGCAGGTCTGGCCGGCCGGGCAGTCCGCGTCAGAGACGCACGGGATCGCGCAATACCCGATCCAACAGATCTCGCCTGCGTCGCATTCGGCGTCCGAAGAGCAGGGCTGCGGGCAGTCCTCGTCGACGACCCCGTCGCAGTCGTTGTCGATTCCGTCGCAGGCCTCGGCCGCGCCCGGGTTGACCGAGGCGTCGTTGTCGTCGCAGTCGTCACCGCCGTACTCGACGGCCACGTATCCGTCTCCGTCGGTGTCCGCGTCGCTGGCCCGGACGCAGGTGCCCTGGATGCAGATCTCGTCGGCCACGCAGGCGTTGCCGCAGCGACCGCAGTTGTCCCGATCGCTTTGAAGATCGAAGTCCTCGTCCACCATCCCGTCGCAGTCGTTGTCCAGCCCGTCGCAGATCTCGGGCAGGCACACCTCGCACGGGCCCTGGTGGGCGAGGTTCACGCCGGCGCAGCGGAGCTCGCAGTCGTTGAGGTAGGTCAACCCGTCGACGCCGCAGACCGGGTCGGTGCCCGCGCCGCTGCAGTCGCAGGCAGGAGTGCAGAGGCCGTCCGCGCACAGCATGCCCGCCGGGCAGTCGGCGTCGGAGGTGCAGGGGGCCGTGTCGCAGGGGCCGGGGTGGTCGATATCGACGCCTGTGCTGTCAAGCTCGCACTGGTTGGCGAGTGCTTAACAGATCGGGGGGCCTACCTTGGTATTCCGCTCCCACAAGCCCCGAAGGGGCGAAACATGAAAGCCCAGGGCGAAGCCCTGGGTCCCGGGGCAGACAGAAACATCGAAGCC